>Ga0068859_100001327_pt1 | contig 25257 bp, 22 predicted proteins | sample KBSSwiS22_FD_66585 | JGI IMG/M metagenome (GOLD analysis project Ga0068859, IMG submission 66585) | Switchgrass rhizosphere microbial communities from Kellogg Biological Station, Michigan, USA - KBS Switchgrass S2-2 | ecosystem: Host-associated > Plants > Roots > Rhizosphere > Soil ...
CGCGCATTCACTAGGGCGTCGAAGCGCGCCAAGTGGGCCGCCTCATGCTTCGCCATGTCGGCAAGCTGACCGGCCAGGCGGTCCTGGCCGCGGGCCTTTTCGAGCACCGCGAGCTGTCCGCGGTAGATGGCCACGGCGCCCAGCTCGCCGGCGTGGTCGACCCGCAGGAGCTCGGCCAGGCGCGCTGCGCCCGACCCCTGGCCGGGACGGGGAGGAATGGGTTTCTCGGTCATGGCCTGGACCTTTCCCGGAAAGCGGCGGCGAGGCTCAGGCCCGTGAGCCCCGCCGAGATGAGGGCGTTCCAGCCCGCCATGGAAAGGCCGGCGAACACCCAGGCGGCCTTGTCGCACGCCGGCGGCTTGACCGTCTCGCCCCGCATCAGGTTCGCCAGGTCCTGCGCCGAGACTGGTCCCGCGGCGCCGGCGGCGCAGGTGGAGGGACCGGGCCAGAACTTCCACTCCGCGCCGGCGTGATAGACCGCTGTCGCGACGCCTGCGGCGAACACCAGCGCCAGGGCGGCGTCGGCGAGCATCCGCCAGGACCGGCCCTTGAGCAGGCGGATCAGCACCAGGCCCGCCAGCGCCACGGCGCCTGCCACCCAGTAGACCTCTCGCTGGCGCAGGCACAGGGTGCAGGGCGCGAGGCCGCCGAAACGCTCGAAGGCGTGGGCGATCGCCAGCATGGCGGCTGACGCGCCCAGGGCGCACAGCGGCCAGCGGTCGAGGATCGGGCGTATCAGGTCGGCCATCGCGGGCGATATGACTGCAAACGCCGGCTCAGCCCAAGGCCTTCCAGGCGATGAGGCCGCCGCCCAGCACCACGACGCCCACGGCGGTGTAGATGGCCAGCCGCTTCTCGACCTCCTCGCGGATCGCCGGGCCGAAGTACTTCAGCAGGGTGGCGGTCAGGAAGAACCGCGCGCTGCGGGTGAGCACCGAGGCCCAGATGAAGGTGAAGAGGTCGAAGTGGGCGAGCCCCGAGGCGATGGTCACCAGCTTGTAGGGGATCGGCGTCAGCCCCTTGATCAGGATCACCCACAGGCCCCACTGGGCGAACCACGCCTGGAAGGCCGCCTGGCCTTCGGGGTGGCCGATCAGCCGAAGCAGGAAGATGCCGACCGGCTCCAGGAAGTAGCCAATCGCATAGCCCAGGCAGCCGCCGATCACCGAGGCGAGGCTGCAGATCGCCGCGTAGACGAACGCCTTCTGCGGCCTGGCCAGCACCATGGGCGCCAGCATCACGTCCGGCGGGATCGGGAAGACCGAGCTCTCGGCGAAGGAGACGACCGCCAGCGCGGCGGGGGCATGGCGTGAACCGGCGAGGCTCATCACCCAGTCGTACACTTTGCGGAGCATCAGCGATCCAGCGTGGGGGCGGGCATTTAGCTAGCAGGCGACTCGCTACTTGTCTCGCCCGCCGCCTGGTCCAACATCTGAATCGATCACGCGCCAGGAGGCGCCGCCGATGACCGCCGCCCCGCCCCCGCGTCCGGGCCAGGACCTGTTCGAGAACCCGCTGGGTACGGACGGTTTCGAGTTCGTGGAGTTCACCTCGCCCGAGCCCGAACGCCTGAAGGGCCTGTTCGAGTTGATGGGTTTCGCTGCGGTGGCGCGGCACCGCTCGAAGAACGTGCTGCGCTTTCGGCAGGGCGACATCAACTTCATCCTCAACATGGAGCCGTCCGGTCAGGCGGCCGAGTTCCGCCGGGCGCACGGGCCGTCCGCCAACGCCATGGCGTTCCGGGTGAAGGACGCGGCCCTGGCGTTGAAGCTGGCGGTCGAGCGGGGCGCCAAGGCGGTGAACGGGCCGGTCGGGCCGATGGAGCTCAACATTCCCGCCATCGAGGGGATCGGCGGATCGAACCTCTACCTGGTGGATCGCTACGGCGCGCAGGAGATCTACGACGTCGACTTCAAGGCGCTGGACGGCGCCGAGGCGGCGATGGCCCAGGCGGACGCCGGCCTGACCTACATCGACCACCTGACGCACAACGTGTTCCGCGGCCACATGGGCGTGTGGGCCGACTTCTACGAGCGCATCTTCAATTTCCGCGAGATCCGCTACTTCGACATCGAGGGCCGGCAGACCGGCCTGGTCTCCAAGGCGATGACCAGCCCCTGCGGCAAGATCCGCATCCCCCTGAACGAAAGCCAGGACGACCACTCGCAGATCGAGGAGTTCCTCAAGGACTACCGCGGCGAGGGCATCCAGCACGTGGCGCTGGGCTGCGCCGATATCTTCGCCTCCGTCGAGGCCATGCGCGATCGCGGCGTTCGGTTCCAGGAGACGCCGGATGCCTACTACGACCAGCTCGACGCCCGCGTGCCGGGCCACGGCGAGAGCCTGCAGCGGCTGCGCGCCGACCGGGTGCTGGTGGACGGCGCGCCGACGCAAGGGCAGGGTCTGCTCCTGCAGATCTTCACCGAGAACATGATCGGGCCGATCTTCTTCGAGCTGATCCAGCGCAAGGGGAACGAGGGGTTCGGGGAGGGCAACTTCAAGGCCCTGTTCGAGTCCATCGAAGCGGATCAGATTCGCCGGGGCGTGCTTCCGAAGGAGGGTTGATGCGCCGGCTCATCCGCAAGGCCGACGCCCAGAAGGACGAACTCTGATGTCCAGCCGCAACTACATCCGGGTCCGCGCCGCCCAGGGCCGCCACTCGCGCCAGGCCCACGCCGACCTGCCGGAGGGCACGTACGAGCGTGAGGTGTCGAAAGAAGGGTTCTTCGGCCCGGCCTCCTTCCTGCACCACGCCCGCCCGCCCACCGGATGGAGCCGCTTCGAGGGCCCGCTGCGCCCCCGCGCTTTCGACCTGGCCAGGATCGGCCCTTCGCCCGCTTCGCCCTGGGACGCCGGCGTGGTGCTGAGCAACGCCGCCGTGGAGATGCGCTTCTGGAAGCTCAACGACGCCATGCCCGGCCTGGCGCGCAACGCCGACGGCGACCAGTTGCTCTTCGTGCACCAGGGCGCGGGCGACCTCTTCTGCGATTACGGCCGCATCGCCTTCGCCGCCGGGGACTACCTCTACCTGCCCCGGGGGACCATGTGGCGGCTGCGGCCGCAGGCGTCGGCGGCCATGCTGATGATCCAGGCGACCAACAGCCACTTCAGCCTGCCGGACCGAGGGCTGCTGGGCGGACACGCCCAGTTCGATCCGGCGATGCTCGACACGCCGCAGATGGACGAGGCCTTCCGCGCGCACCAGGCCGAGACGGGCGAGTTTCCGGTGGCGATCAAGAAGCGCGGCGTGGTGTCGACGGTGACCTACGCCTACAACCCGCTGGACGCCGTCGGCTGGCACGGCGATCTCGCGCCGGTACGCCTGAACGTGGCCGACATCCGGCCGGTGGCCAGCCACCGCTACCACCTGCCGCCCTCGGTCCACACGACCTTTGTCTCGGACCGTTTCGTGGTCTGCACCTTCGCCCCCAGGCCGTTCGAAACCGACCCCGGCGCGCTGAAGGTGCCCTTCTTCCACAACAACGACGACTACGACGAAGTGCTGTTCTACCACGCCGGCGACTTCTTCAGCCGCGACCACATTGAGGCCGGAATGATGACCTTCCATCCCAGCGGTTTCACCCATGGCCCCCACCCCAAGGCTTTGAAGAACATGCTGGTCCAGCCAAAGCCCGCGACCGACGAATACGCCGTGATGGTCGACGCCCGCGATCCGCTCGACGTGGGCGAGGCGGCCGGCGCCGTGGAGAATGCGGGCTACGTCGACAGCTGGAAGGCGCCGGCCTAGATGTCCGACGCCGACCTCCATGCCGATCTGGAAGAGGCCGCCCGCGAGGAGATGGAGCGCGCCTGCGACCTCGGCTGGGACAAGATCGCCGCCGTGACCCCCTGGGGGGACATCTACGAGGGCTACACGCCCGCGGGCCGCGACGTCTGCTTCGAACGCAACTACCTTTGGAAGGAAGAGGTCGGCTACGACGTCCGTGTGGAAGTGGTGGTCTTCGAACCTCGGGATTTCGAGCATGGCGTGCGGCTGGTTCGGGAGTTGTCGCGCCCGACGCCGTAACGCGGGAGGAACTGAATGAAGCTGGCTTCACTGAAGGGCGGCCGAGACGGGCGCCTGGTGGTCGTGTCGCACGACCTCGCCTGGTGCGTGGACGCCTCGCCGGTGGTGACGACCCTTCAGGCGGCCCTGGACGACTGGCCGCGCTTCGAGCCCCAGCTGCGCGCCCTGGCCGCCAGCCTGGAAAGCGGCGGGGCGCCGCGCCAGCGTTTCCACGAACACGACGCGGCCAGCCCCCTGCCGCGGGCCTACCAGTGGGCGGACGCCTCGGCCTATGTGAACCACGTCCAGCTCGTCCGCCGGGCGCGCGGGGCGGAAACGCCGGCCAGCTTCTGGACCGATCCGCTGATGTACCAGGGCGGCTCCGACGGCTTCCTGGGTCCTCGCGATCCGATCCCGCTCGCCGATCCGGCCTGGGGTCTCGACCTCGAGGCGGAGGTGGCGGTGATCACCGGCGACGTGCCGATGGGCGCCGACCGGGCGACCGCGCTCGCGGCGGTGCGACTGGTGATGCTGGCCAACGACATTTCGCTGCGAAACCTGATCCCGGACGAGCTGGCCAAGGGCTTCGGTTTCTTCCAGGGCAAGCCGGCCACCGCCTTTTCTCCCGTGGCGGTGACGCCGGAAGAGCTCGAGGGCTGGCGCGACGGCAAGCTCAGCGGCCAGATCGAGGTGGAGCTGAACGGCGCGGTGATCGGCCAGGCCGACGCAGGGGTCGACATGACCTTCGATTTCGGCGCCCTGATCGCCCATGCCGCCAAGACGCGCGCGCTCGCCGCGGGCTCGATCGTGGGTTCTGGCACCGTCTCCAATCGTGGTCCCGACGGCGGGCCGGGGCGCACCGTCAAGGAAGGTGGCGCAGGCTACTCTTGCCTCGCAGAGTTGCGTGTTGTGGAGGCGCTTGCCCACGGGGCGCCCATAACGCCATTTCTCCAAACAGGCGATCGGGTGCGCATTGAAATGCGCGATTCGCGACGCCACTCGATCTTCGGCGCCATAGAACAGGAGGTCGCCGATCATGAATCTGCGCTCGCCCGTCGAGGCGCCGGCGTCGGGGTTGGAGCTTGAGTCCTACCTGCCGTACCGCCTGCTGACGGCGACCAATGCGGTCAGCCGCCTGATCGCCCGGGCTTACGAAGATCGCTTCGGCCTCACGGCCCCGCAGTGGCGGGTGGTGTGCGTCCTGGCCCAGGACGGGCCGGCGAGCCTGGAGGAGATCGCGCAGCGCCTCCTGGTCGACCGCTCCGCGGTGAGCCGCGCGACCCTGGCGCTCACGCGGCGCAGGCTGGTGGAGCGCCTGGCGACGGGGAAGGGCGGCCGGCGCACGCGCATGGTGCTGACCCAGGAAGGGGTGCGGCTGCACGGCGAAGTGGCGCCACTGGCCCTCGCCTACGAAGCCGCCCTGATCGCGGGCCTGGCGCCCGACGAGGTCAAGTTGTTGAAGCGGTTGCTGTCGCGGCTGCAGCTCGCGGCGCTGGGCCTGGCCGGGACCCAGATGCGTTAGGACGCCTGTGCGTCGAGCCGGCGTTCGACGGCGATCTTGACGCCCCACCTGTGCGACCCGGAGCCGAACGGCAGGTGAAAGCCGAAGGTGTCGCGCTGGGCCTCGTCGCCGAGCACGTCCTCGAACGAGCGGATCACCGAACTCTTCAGGTCGTCGGGCACGTGCCGGGCGTCAAGCCCGAACTCGCGGGCGAGCTGTTCGATCACCTGGGTGCGGTGAGCCTCTCCGCCCAGCGCCAGCAGGGTTTCGCGGATGCGTCTGGCCAGGTCGTCGCGCCGGCGCGGCAGACCCTGGCGTCGGCGTTCCACGGCTGGCGGTTTGAGCTTGGGTGCCATGCCGCGCAACCTAGGACATGGAGGTTACGAGGCCTTTAAAGCTTGCGATTAACCGCCAAGGCGGCTGGCAATTTGGTAGACCACGAAGGCCGCCAAGTATGCGAGCCCGGTCATGTAGATCAACATGACTGCCGGCCACAGCCAGGAATTGGTTTCGCGGCGCACGACCCCAATGGTTGAGGCGCACTGGGGCGCGAATACGTACCAGGCGAGAAACGACAGGCCGGTCGCCAGCGACCAGTGTTGCGCCAGCGTGGTGGCGAGCGTCGCGCCGTCCGCGCCGGTGTCGGCGATGGCGTAGACGGTGCCCAGCGCCGCCACCGCCACCTCGCGCGCCGCGAACCCCGGCACCAGCGCCACCGTCATCTGCCAGTTGAAACCGATCGGCGCGAGGAGGGGCTGGACGGCATGCCCCAGCATCCCGGCGAAGCTGTAGTCGATCGCCGGCCCTGCGGCGCCGGCGGGCGGGTGGGGGAAGGTGGACAGCACCCACACCGCGATCATCAGCGGGAAGATGATCCGCCCCGCTCGCGTGATGAAGATCTTGGCCCGCAGCAGGATGTTGCGCGCCACGTTCTCCGGGTCGGGGGTCTTGTAGGCCGGCAGCTCCATCAGGAACGGCTCGACGGCGCCGCGCCAGAAGATCTTGCGGATCACCAGCGAGACCACGAGGGCGCCCACGATGCCGGCGGCGTAGAGGCCGAACATCACCAGGCCCTGCAGGCTGAGGCCCGCCCAGACCTTCCGGTCGGGAATGAAGCCGGAGATGATCAAGGTGTAGACTGGGATGCGCGCCGAACAGGTCATCAGCGGGGCGACCAGGATCGTCGTCAGCCGGTCGCGTTTGTTGTCGATCACCCGCGTCGCCATGATCCCGGGGATGGCGCAGGCGAAGCTGGAGAGCAGCGGGATGAAGGCGCGGCCGTGCAGGCCTGCGCCGCCCATGATCCGGTCCATCAGGAAGGCGGCCCGGGCCATGTAGCCGAAGTCTTCCAGGAGAATGATGAAGGAAAACAAGATCAGGATCTGCGGCAGGAACACCAGCACGCTGCCCACGCCCGAGATCACCCCGTCGATCAGGAAGCTTTTCAGCAGGCCGTTCGGCAGCATCTGGCCCACCAGGCCGCCCAGGGCGGTGAACGCCTGCTCGATCAGGTCCTGCGCCGGCGTGGCCCACGTGAACACGCCCTGGAACATCAGGAACAAGAGGCCGAACAGGATGACCAGGCCCCAGACGGGGTGCAGCAGCACCGCGTCCACCTTGCCGGTGAAGGTGTCGGGCCGCTCTGGCGGACGCACGTAGGCCTTGAGGATGCGCTGGGCCTCGCGGTGCGCGTGGCGGATCTTGGCCGCATCGGGCGCGCTCCAGGCCGCCTGGTCCGCCAGTTGGCCGGTGCTGGCAAGATCGTCGACCTTGGCGACCAGCTCGGCGATTCCGCGCTTTCGGGTGGCGACCGTTGTGACGATCGGGCAGCCCAGCTCGCGGGCCAGGCCCTCGAGGTCGATACGCAGGCCCTGGCGCTGGGCGATGTCGTACATGTTCAGCGCCAGCACCATCGGCCGCCCGACCGCTTTCAGCTCCAGGATCAGCCGCAGCACCAGGCGCAGGTTGGTGGCGTCCGCCACGCAGACCAGCACGTCGGGGCTGGCCTCTCCGGCCAACTGGCCCAGCACCGCGTCGCGGGTGACCATCTCGTCCGGGCTTCGCGCGCGCAGGGAATAGGTGCCCGGCAGGTCGAGCACGGAGATCGGCCGGCCGCTGGCGGTCGTAAGGTGGCCCTCCTTCCGCTCGACGGTCACGCCCGCGTAGTTGGCCACCTTCTGGCGGCTGCCGGTCAGGGCGTTGAAGAGGGCGGTCTTGCCGGAATTCGGATTGCCGACGAGAGCGACGCGGGCCGGGGCGGCGACGGCCTCGCTCACGGGGTGTCGAGCAGGACGACGACGTCCTGGGCGTCGCGGCGGCGCAACGCCACGCGCATGTCGTCCAGGCGCACCGCGATCGGGTCGCGGCGGATGGCGCCCTCGTGCAGCACCTCGACGCGGGCTCCTTCCACGAAGCCGAATTCGAGCAGGCGCCGCTGAAGCTCCTCCACGCCGACGCCATGTTCATTCCCGTGCGCTTCGGCGCCGACGTCGACGATCACGCCCCGGTCGCCCACGCTGAGGCTGCTGAGCGGCGCGAGGACGCCCATGACCGGCGTGGCGGCGTCCACGTCGCGCGGCGGGGCGAAGACATCATTCATGCGGACTGGCGGCCCTGACCCGATCTCTTGCGAGTGATAATCATTTACTGCGCCTGCGCGGCGCGGGCAAGAGGGCGACTCTCTTCCTACCGCGTGGCGCAGGCGCCACCTGCCAGATTGCGGCCCGTCATTGCTGTCGGGCGTTGATCCTCGTCAAAGCGCGCTCAGTTGCTGGACGAGCTCGCGGCAGTCGCGGTCGTCGCTGATCAGCGCTTCGGTGGGGATGGCGGCGAGCGCGGCCTTCGCCGCGTCGTAGTCCGCCGCCTCGTAGCCCCGGACCAGCGCCTCCAGCCGCTCGACCGTGACGTCGTCCAGCACGACGCCGGCGGCGTGCTCAGCGGTCCAGCGCCCCGTCTCGACGCGCCCGTCGACGATCGGCACGGCGCCATAATAGCAGGCGCGATAGAGCCGGTTCGGCAGCAGCCAGTCGGAGTTCGCCCCGGACTGATAGAAGTCCATCACCCACGCGAAGTGGCAGCCGCGGAACAGCGAGGCGAGTTCCGCCTCGTCGGCGAAGCGGCCGTGGAAGGTCATGCCGGGCTCGTCGGCGAGTTCGACCTTGAGGTCGCCCACCTGGTCGGCGGCGGCGCGTCCCGCGATCACCACCTCGACGCGCCCGGGATTGCGCCGCACGAGCTCGCGCAGCAGGCCAAGGCTGCGTTTGCAGCGGACCACGCCGAACCAGCCGATCCGCCAGGGCGCGCGCGAGGCCAGGCCGTTGTCGGGAATCCGCGCGATCAGGTCGGCGTCGGCGGCGACCTTGTTCTCCACGAGGATCACCTTGGGCAGTCTGGCGGTCAGCTTGGCGAAATATTCCCGTACGAAGCCGGGGGAGCTGACCATCAGCGCCGCGCAGCCGTTGACCAGCGTGCGCTCCAGCATCCGCAGCGGCGCGCCGGCCCCTCGGCCGGACGACATCACGTCATGGATGTCCAGGCATTCGTAGACCAGCGGCGCCTTCGAGCCCGACCACATCTTCGCCAGGGCGGCGAGCAGCAGCATCTCGAGGTTGCGCGCCATGATCACGTCGGCGCTCTTGGCCCGGTGAGCCCAGCGCGGCAGCGACAGGATGGCCTTCAGGACCGCGGTCGCGCGGTGGCCCAGGGCGGCGTCCTTGGTCTGGCCAAGGTCGAAGACGGGAACCGACAGACGCGGATCGGGCTGGCCGCCGCGGCGGAAGCCCAGCATGTCGACGCTGGCGCCGCCAAGCGTCAGCATCTCCACGCGTCGCGGGATGTCGGCGTGACTGGTGTCGTGGACGAAATAGGTCAGGCGCATGGTCAGCGTCGGTCGGGTCGGCCGGGGGCGTCGGATGGGTTCGCTCAGCAGGTCTTCCCGCAGAGCGCCTGCATGACCACGTGGCCGAACAGGGCGTGCACATCCTCGCAGAGCTGCATGTCGTCGACCGCGGCCCAGACCACGTGCTGGGCCTTTTCCTTCAGGCGGCCGCCGGAATAGCCGCAGAGGCCAAGGGTCTCGCAGCCGATCTCGTTGGCGTAGTCCACGGCGCGGATGACGTTTTCGGAGTTGCCGCTTCCGGAGATGGCGATCACCAGGTCGCCCTTGACGGCGATGTTCTTCAACTGCTCGATGAATACGTCCTGATACGAGATGTCGTTCGAATAGGCGGTCGCCAAGCCCATGTTGTCGACCAGGGTGCGACCGCGGAACGGCCGGCCGCTCGACAGGTAGATGCTCTTGTTCCAGTCGGTGATGAAGTGCAGCGCGGTCATGGCGCTGCCGCCGTTGCCGAGGGTGATGATCTGGGCGCCGCGATGCCACGCCTTCTCGATCAGGCCCACGGCATGGTCCATCGCCGCGGCGTCGGTCTGGGTCAGCAGGGTCTGCAGCTTGGCGAGATACTCCGCCGCCGTCTGCCGTTGAACCGTCGTTGAGCCGTCCATGGCCGCCTTCCTGAAATCTGTTTCGCGAACGTGAGTCGAAGCCCGGCCGGTCCGCGAAAATCGTGCCGACACGGGAATGTCGGCGTCACACGTGCACAATGCGTGCCCGTATCACGACCCCGCCCTTACCGGCGAGGTGGATCATGGGCCCGCGACCTTTCTAACGACTTTCGGCCGATCATGGTTTGTTGGGAAAAGACGATTAGTTGGAACGCATGCGGACACACCTGATCACGGGCGGGGCCGGCTTCATCGGTTCGAACCTGGCGCGCAGCCTGTGCGCGGCCGGCGAGGCCGTGCTGCTGGTCGACGACCTGTCCAATGGCAGGATGGAGCATGTCGCCGATCTGACGGCGAGCGGCGCGGCCCTCTTCCGCCGGGCCGACTGCAGCGACGCGGCGGCCCTGCTGGCGGCGATCGAGCAGGCGGGCGTCGGGCCGATCGACGAGGTCTGGCATCTGGCCGCCAATTCCGACATCGCCGCCGGCGTCTCCGACTTCAATGTCGACGTGCGGCGCACTTATCTCACCACCGTCGCCACGCTGGACGTGATGCGCCGGATCGGCGTGGGCGTCATCCGGTTCGCCTCGACCTCGGCCGTCTATGGCGACCTTGGCGACGTGGCGATCACGGAGGAGTCCGGGCCGCTGGAGCCGGTGTCCGCCTATGGCGCGGCCAAGCTCGCCTCGGAAGCGCTGATCCGCTCGTGCTGCGAATCCTTCGTCCGCCGCGCCGACATCTATCGCTTCCCCAACGTGGTGGGCGCGCCGGCCACGCACGGGGTGCTCCTCGACTTCGTGCGCAAGCTGAAGGCCACGCCCGAAAACCTCTCGGTGCTGGGGAACGGCGGCCAGCAGAAGCCCTACCTCCACGTGGCTGAGCTTATCGAGGCGATGCAGTTCATCGCCGCCCAGGCCGCCGCGCCCTACCTGGTGGTCAACATCGGCCCGCCGGACGACGGCGTCACCGTCCGCGCCATCGCCGAGATGGTGCGCGACGCGGTCTCGCCCGCCGCCGCGATCACCTATGGCCAGGGCGCACGGGGCTGGGTGGGCGACGTCCCGCGATTCCGCTATTCCGGCGAGCGGCTGCGGGCCTTGGGCTGGCCCGGCGCTGGCGGGTCCGAGGCGGCGGTGCGCCGGGCGCTCGGCGAGATCATCGTTCAGGAGCAGGCGGCATGATCCAGGCGGTGATCCTGGCGGGCGGCAAGGGCACGCGGCTGGCCGAGCGCCTGAACGGGCGGCCCAAGCCGTTGATCGACGTTGACGGCGTCCCGCTGCTGGCGCGCCAGCTCACCCAGCTCGCCCAGTTCGGCGTCGACGAGGCGGTGGTGCTGGTCAATCACGCCGCCGATCAGATCGAGACCTTCCTCCAGGGCTGGTCCGCGCCCGGCCTAACGGTCAGGCTGGTGGACGACGGCGACCCGCGCGGCACGGCCGGCGCCGTGCTGGCCTGCCTGGACCAGTTGCGCGACCGGTTCCTGGTGGTCTACGGCGACACCCTGTTCGACATCGACGTCGCCGCCTTCCTGCGGACGCACGAGGCCTCGGGCGCCGACGCCACGCTCTTCCTGCACCCGAACGACCACCCGGCCGATTCCGACCTGGTCGAGGTCGACGACGACGGCCGCATCATCGGCTTCCACGGCTACCCGCACCCGCCGGGCGCCTATCTGCCGAACCTGGTCAACGCGGCCTTCTACTGCCTCGAACGCCGGGCGCTTGAGCCGTTCCGCGACGCGGCGACTCCCCTCGACTTCGCCAAGGACCTGTTCCCGCGCATGCTGGCCGGCGGCGCGCGGATGCAGGGCTACAAGAGCTTCGAGTACATCAAGGACCTCGGCACGCCGAAACGGCTGGACAAGGTCGAGCGGCACCTGCGCACCGGCGTCGTCGCCCGCGCCCGCCTGGGCGAACGCCAGGCCGCGGTGTTCGTCGATCGCGACGGTACGCTGAACGAGCTGCGCGACTACGTGCGCAAGGCCGAGGACCTGACCTTGCTGCCCGGCGTGCCCGAGGCCGTCCACAAGCTGAACGACGCCGAGTTGCGGGTGGTGGTGGTCACCAACCAGCCGGTGATCGCCCGGGGCGAGACGAGCCCCGCGGAGATGCGCCGCATCCACGCCAAGCTGGACAGCGAGCTGGGCGCCGGGGGCGCCTACGTCGATGCGCTCTATTTCTGCCCGCACCATCCGGACGGCGGCTTCCCCGGCGAGGTGGCGGCGCTGAAGTTCGACTGCGGCTGCCGAAAGCCTAAGACCGGCCTGATCGACAGGGCCGTGGACGACCTCAATATCGACCTCGCCCGCTCCTGGCTGATCGGCGACAGCACGTCCGACATGCTGGCGGCCCGTAGAGCCGGCCTGCGCAGCGTGCTGGTGCTGACCGGGGAGGGAGGACGCGACGGCAAGTACGTCGTCGAGGCCGACATGGTCGCGCCGACGTTCGCCGAGGCGGTCGATCTAGTGGTGGCGGCCAGCAAGCAAGGAACCGAGCGATGATCATCAGCCGCACGCCCCTTCGGATGAGCTTCGTCGGCGGCGGCAGCGACCTGCCGTCCTTCTACCGAAAGCACGGCGGCGCGGTGCTCAGCACGGCGATCGACAAGTACGTCTACATCAACGTCAACAAGAAGTTCGACGGCGGCATCCGCGTCGCCTATTCGCGCACCGAAGAGGTGGAGGACGTCGCGCAGGTCGAGCACGCCCTGGTGCGCGAAACGCTGAAGCTGCTCGAGATTCCCGGCGGGCTGGAGATAACCACCATCGCCGACATTCCCTCGCGCGGCACCGGCCTGGGGTCGTCCAGCGCCTTCACCGTGGGCCTCCTCCAGGTGTTGGCCGCCTACAAGGGCGGCCACGTCTCCGCCGAGGAACTGGCCCAGCAGAGCTGCCACGTGGAGATCGACCTCTGCGGCGCGCGGATCGGCAAGCAGGACCAGTACGCCTCCGCCTACGGCGGCCTGAACCTGGTCGAGTTCAAGCCCGACGACAGCGTCCAGGTGACCCCGGTCATCATGAGCCCCGAAATGCGCGATCAGCTCTTCAAGCGCATCGTCGTCTTCTACACCGGCATCACCCGCAGCGCCTCGGCGCTGCTGGAGGAACAGGACACCGCCGTGGCGTCCGACGAGGCCAAGCAGGCCGCGCTGATCGAGATGGTCAAGCTCGCCTACACCCTGCGCGACGACCTGAGCCGCGGATCGCTGGATTCGTTCGGCGACATCCTGCACGCCAACTGGGAGCTCAAGCGCAGCCTGGCCTCGGGCGTCAGCACCGGCTCCATCGACGCCTGGTACGACGCTGCGCGCAAGGCCGGCGCCCTGGGCGGCAAGATCTTGGGGGCCGGCGCCGGCGGCTTCCTGATGTTCTACGCCCCCGAGGGGCGCCACGACGCCATCGAGAAGGCGCTCGCGCCGCTGCGCCGCATCCCCTTCGGCTTCGAGCCGCTGGGCAGCCGGATCATCTTCTATCACCCATAGGCGACTTGCCCCGGCGGGGCGAAGTCTCTAGCAGAAGCGCAAATGCGGGCGTGGTGAAACTGGTAGACGCGCCGGACTCAAAATCCGGTCCCGAAAGGGGTGTCGGTTCGACTCCGACCGCCCGCACCAAGTATACTGACATCGACGGCTAAGCGGCGACCGGCCCAAGCAAAAACACCTCCGCGCGAGGCGGAGGTGTCGAGCCGATCAAATTGCAGACAATCAGATTCGGAACTTGCGAGATCAGCCGCCGCCCGGGAAGCGCATCGGCACCTTCACCTCGCCGGTCTTGCCGCCCATGGGCAGGGCGTCGGCGACGCACAGGGCGGCCTTGTCGAAGCCCTTGCCCGGCGCGCTGTCCGAGATGACCTTGCAGCCCGACAGCTTGCCGGCGTCCGCCGTGCAGCCAAGCATCACCACCGCCGCGTCGCGCGTGTTGGCGTTCTTCGTCAGGCATCGGGCCATGCTGTCTTCAAACGAGCTGGCGACCGAAGCCCCAGCAAGCACAAAGCTGAAGCCCAAACCGCCACAAATCGCGATGATCTTTTTCATCTTTCCACCTTCATTCTAAGAGAGAAGTAGGCGGAACATCGCGGAGTGGTATTAAAATTTTCTAAGCTGCCAATTTTTTCTGTTGTAAAACCATGTTATCCAGAATCACATGGTTAACTGGCGGCGAATTCTCCAATTTCAGCCAAAGACTCCAGGGGTGCGCCATTCTGTCGCAGGTTCTTCGGTTCCGTTGTTTGGCCGCTCCACCCCCGATTGTCCTCTATAGAAACCTGCTTTTCGGCTCGTCTTGGTGAGAAACCGTTAGTTTCATCCGTTCATTATGTTCGCGCTCGGGGGGCGCCCCGTTAAGACGAGAACGCGGGGGGATAGCCGTGAAGAGTATGAAATTCCAGGACTGGCCGTTGATCGTGAAGATCGGCCTCGCGCCGACCTTCGCCTTGATCATGCTGGCCGTGCTCGCGGTGGGCGCGATCGTCATACAGAAGAGTCAGACGGGCGAACTGCAGCGGGTCGTCCATCAGGACATGCCCAACAGCCTGCGGATGCAGAAGATCTCCGAGCGAATCACCAAGGTTCACGGGGACCTCTACCTCTTGCTCACCCACCAGGCGGCGAACATCGAGGCGGACAAGATCGACGCCCAGACCAAGCTGATGTTCACCGAGCTGGACGCCATCAAGTCCGACATCGTGATCGCCCGCAACGCCGCGCCCGCCTCCCAGAAGGCCGAATTCGACAAGCTGCTGAAGGACCTGAAGGAAACCCGCGAGGGCCTGGACGTGATCACCGCGATGATCACCGCCGACTTCGCCACCGCCGCCGGGTTCGCCGCGCCGTTCGAGGAACAGTACGGCAAGATGACCGGCACCCTTCGCACGATCGTCGCCGATTCGCAGGCCGCGACCGACAAGGCGGCCTCGGCCAGCGAGGCGCGCTCCGCCGCCGCCCAGACCGTCACCATGATCGCGGCCCTCGCCACCCTGATGGCCGTCGCCGGTCTCGCCCTCGTCCTGGTGCTGAACATCCGCCAGGCGGTGCAGCGGATTTCCGGCGCGACCGAGCGCCTCGCGCGCGGGGACAATGACGTCAACCTCGACGAGCTGATGCGCGGCGACGAGTTGGGCGCGATCGTCCGCTCGCTGACCGTTTTCCGCGACAACCAGCTTCATCTCGAACAACTGCGCAAGGATCAGGAGAACAGCCGCTCCGCCGCCGACGAGACCCGCCGCCAGTCCGAGGTCGCCGCCAAGGCGCTGGCCGACGAACAGGCGCTGGTGGTCACCCAGCTCGCCCAGGCGCTCGACCGCCTGGCCGCCGGCGACCTGACCTACCGGCTGCAGACCGCCTTCCCCGGCGAGTACGAAAAGCTGCGCACCGACTTCAACGCCGCCCTCGCCAAGCTCGAAGAGGCGATGCGCGCCATCGCCACGGCGACCGGCTCGATCCGCTCCGGGTCCTCGGAGATCTCCATGGGCGCCGACGACCTGTCCAAGCGCACCGAGCACCAGGCGGCCACGCTCGAAGAGACCGCCGCGGCGCTCGACGAGATCACCGCCACCGTCCAGAAGACCGCCGACGGCGCCACGCACGGCCGCGAGGCCGTCGCCTCGGCCAAGTCCGACGCCGAACGCTCCGGCGAGATCGTCAGCCGCGCGGTCGTGGCCATGACCGAGATCGAGAAGTCGGCTCGCGAGATCAACCAGATCATCGGCGTGGTCGACGAGATCGCCTTCCAGACCAACCTGTTGGCGCTCAACGCCGGGGTGGAGGCCGCCCGCGCCGGGGAATCCGGCAAGGGCTTCGCCGTGGTCGCCCTGGAAGTGCGGGCGCTGGCCCAGCGTTCGGCCGAAGCCGCCAAGGAGATCAAGAGCCTGATCTCGGCGTCCACCGATCAGGTGGCGCAGGGGGTGTCCCTGGTCGGCGAAGCCGGCAATGCGCTGCAACGCATCGTCACCCAGGTGACCGAGATCTCCAGCCTGGTCGGCGAGATCGCGGCCTCGGCCAAGGAGGAGGCGCTCGGCCTCGCCCAGGTCAACACCGCGGTCAACCAGATGGACCAGGTCACGCAGCAGAACGCGGCCATGGTCGAGCAGGCCACGGCCGCCAGCCGCGTGCTGGCCGACGACGCCCAGGAGCTGGCGCGGCTGATGTCGCGGTTCACGGTGAGCGGCATGGAGCAAAGCCTCGGGCAGAGCCCGCAGCGCCCTGCGGCCCGCCCGCACGCCGGCGCGCCCGTGGCGCCCGCCACGCGTCCGGCCCGCGCCGCCGCCGCCCCGCGGGTGGTCGGCGCCACGGCGTTGGCCAGCAGCGACGGCTGGGAAGAATTCTAGGTTTTAGTGCAGTGTGTGTGAGTGAGTGCGGCGCGGCGATCTCCCCCCGCGCCGAGTGAAGCCCAGGAGCGTCCGGATCCGTCCGGGCGCTCTTTGCTTCTTCGGGCCTAATCCACCTTCAGCCGCACGAACGCCATCGCCCCGTCGGGCGAGCCGCCGTAGAGCCCATCGAGGCCGCTCGGAACCCAGTTGCGCGCGTAGAGGCCGCCCACGCCCAGCTTGACGTGCGGCGCGGCCTGGAAGTCGCGTATCACGCCGATCGAGGCCTTGCCGACGGTGTAGGCCGGTCCGTGGTGGCCGCCTGCGAAGGCCAGCTCGTTGTTCTCCGTGCGCTCGGCGCGGGCGAAAATCGTCCAGGCCTCGTTCGGCTTGACGGCGCTTTCCAGCACATAGGCGTCCAGCGTCTCGTGGCCCGACGAACGGCGGCCCCAGGCCGCGGTGGTCGACCACGAGCCATGATCCCCGAACGGCGTGGTGTAGATCGCGCTCGCCGACCACTTGCGCACGTCCTGATCCGGCTCGAGCTGCTCCGGGGATTTGACGTCCGCCCAGGACCCTTGCAGCGCCCACCGGCGGCCCGGGTTCCAGGAGAGGCGCACCGCGGTGGAGTCGAGCTTGCCCGTCTCGATGTCGTAGCGGTGCTGGTCCGGCTCGCGGCCGTGGAAGCGCGAGGCCTCGACCTTCACCGGGCCCACGACGACGCCGGCCGTCACCACGCCGAAGGTGATGTGCGTGGAGTCCAGCCAGTGGTGGGCGATGGGCGCCTCGGGACTGTCCATGATCGAGGCGCGGTGCATGAAGGCCGGCGGCCCGAACGCCGGCTCGCCGGGCAGGCCGCCGTAGAGGAAGACGCTGGCGCGCCCTCCGAGCGGCTGGCTCAGCGAGGCGGATAGTTCCATGAACAGGTCGTGCGGATGCTGGCGGTCCACCAAGGTCGTCGCGCCGTCGGCGGTCTCGCCGCTGGCGAGCAGCAGCGGATAGCCCCGTCGCCCCATGAGCGGATCGGGGCTCAGCATGGCGCGAAGCTGCAGTGTCTGTCCGCCGGGCAGGTCGCGCCGCGCCATGCCCATGACCATGCCGGACGCGAACGCCTTGTCGTCGCCGCGCGGGCCCGACTGGGTGTCGTAGACCAGGTTTAGCGTCGCGTGGCCCATCAGCGACCAGCCGCCGGCCTGGCCGTGCACGCCCTCGTGCGCCGACGCGTCCGGCCGCCAGGAGGTTCCGGACGCGTCGCGCGTCATCGGATAGGGCCCCAGCGCTCCGCTCATGGCGCCCATGCCGTCGTCGGGCATGGACGGGTGATCCATCGCCCCGTGATCCATCTGCATCTGGTTCATCTGCGAAGGGTCGGTCGGCGCGGGCGCGTCATGCTGATGCTCCTGCGCGGCGGCCGTCGAGGCGGCCAGGCACAGGGCGGCGGAAAGCCACGCGAACTTCATCGGAACACTCATCGGCAAGGGATCAGCGCATCGCGCGCTGCAGGACTTCGATCAGTTCATCGGTCTTCCGGCGCTGCTCGGCCGCGTCGCCGCTGGTGAAGGCGCCGTGCACGCAATGGCCGATGTGGGCGCGCAGGATCTCCTGCTCGACCTTGCCGAGCGCAGCGCGGATCGCCTGGGTCTGGGTCAGTACGTCGATGCAGTAGCGGTCGTCCTCGACCATCCGCGCGACTCCCTTCACCTGCCCCGCGATGCGGTTCAGCCGGTTCATCAGCTTGGGTTTGTCCTGAATCATATCGTCGTCTCCGGCTTGCGGAAATACACCCCCCATGGGTATATGTCTAGATACCCTAATAGGGTATAGGACGAGGCGACTGGCGATGAGCGGCGATCACGGACACCATCACCCCGGCGACGACGTGAGGGTGCTCGATCCCGTCTGCGGGATGACCGTGGATCCCGCGACGGCCAGGCACAGCCTGGAGCACGGCGGCCGGCGGTTCTTCTTCTGCTCGGCGGGCTGCAAGTCGAAGTTCGCGGCCGAGCCGCACCGCTACCTGACCCCAAAGGCCGCCGCGCCCGAGCCTTCTGCGGGGACGATCTACACCTGCCCGATGCATCCGCAGATCCGTCAGGTCGGCCCCGGCGCCTGCCCGATCTGCGGCATGGCGCTGGAGCCGGTCGCCACCTCCGCGGACGACGCGCCCAATGCGGAGCTCGCCGACATGACCCGGCGATTCTGGATCGGTCTGGCGCTCACCGTGCCCGTCTTCGCCCTCGAGATGGGCGGCCACCTGCTCGGGATCATGCTGGACAGCAAGGTTTCCGGTGCGATCCAGCTCGTCCTGGCGACGCCGGTGGCGCTGTGGGCGGGCTGGCCCTTCTTCGTCCGCGGCTGGGCTTCGATCGTCAATCGGCGGCTCAACATGTTCACGCTGATCGCCATGGGCGTGGGCGTCGCCTGGGCCTACAGCGTCGCAGCCGTCCTGGCGCCCGGCGCCTTTCCGCAGGCCTTCCGCGACGAAGCCGGCGCGGTCCCGGTCTACTTCGAGGCCGCGGCGGTGATTACCGTGCTGGTCCTGCTGGGTCAGGTGCTGGAGTTGCGGGCGCGCGAGCGCACCGGCGGGGCGATCAAGGCGCTGCTGAACCTCGCGCCCAAGACCGCCCGGCGGCTCCGTGCGGACGGCGCCGACGAGGAGGTCGCCCTCGACCAGGTCCAGGTCGGCGACCGCCTGCGGGTGCGCCCGGGCGAGAAGGTCCCCGTGGACGGCGAACTGCTGGAAGGCCGCGTGGCCGTCGACGAGTCCTTGGTCACGGGAGAGTCCATGCCCGTGACCAAGGAAGCGGGCGCCAAGCTGGTCGGCGGCTCGCTCAACAAGACCGGGTCCTTCGTCATGCGCGCGGAGAGGGTGGGCGCCGACACCCTCCTCGCCCGCATCGTCCAGATGGTCGCCGAGGCCCAGCGCAGCCGCGCGCCTATCCAGCGAATGGCCGACCAGGTCTCGGCCTGGTTCGTTCCGGCGGTGCTGGCCGCGGCGGCCACGGCGTTCGCGGCCTGGGCCGCCCTCGGCCCGGAGCCCAGGTTCGCCCACGCCCTGGTGGCCGCGGTCTCGGTGCTGATCATCGCCTGCCCCTGCGCCCTGGGCTTGGCGACGCCGATGTCGATCATGGTCGGCGTCGGCCGCGGCGCCCAGGCGGGCGTGCTGATCAAGAACGCCGAAGCCCTGGAGCGCTTCGAGACCATCGACACACTGGTGGTCGACAAGACCGGCACCCTCACCGAGGGTCGCCCGGCGCTGGTCGCGATCCGCCCGGCGCCCGGGTTCGACGAAGCCGAGCTGCTGCGCCTCGCCGCCAGCCTGGAGCGGGGCAGCGAACATCCCCTGGCCGACGCGATCCTGCGCGCGGCGACGGACCGGAACCTGACGCTGTCGGAGGCGTCGGACTTCGATTCCCCCGTGGGCGTGGGGGTGCGCGGAACCGTCGACGGACGGCGCATCGTCCTGGGCGGGGCGCGGATGATGGCGCAGGAGGGGGCCGATCTCGCCCCTCTCGCGGCGCAAGCCGAGGAGATTCAGCGCGACGGCGCCACCGCGGTGTTCGCCGCCGTTGACGGCCGCCTGGCCGGCGTGCTGGGGGTGGCCGATCCGATCAAGGCCACGACGGCCGACGCCGTGCGCGCCCTTCGGGCCGGCGGCGTGCGGCTGGTGATGATGACCGGCGACAACCGCGTCACCGCCCTGGCCGTCGCCCGTCGCCTGGGGATCGACGACGTGGAGGCGGAGGTCCTCCCCGAAGACAAGGCCCGTGTCGTCGCCAGGCTGCGCGGGGAGGGCCGCGTCGTGGCGATGGCCGGCGACGGCGTCAACGACGCCCCGGCGCTGGCGGCGGCGGACGTGGGCGTCGCCATGGGCGCGGGCGCCGACGTGGCCATCGAGAGCGCCGGCGTCACCCTGCTGCGCGGAGACCTGATGGGTCTCGCGCGGGCCCGGCGGCTGTCGCGTGCAGTGATGCGCAACATCCGCCAGAACCTCGTGTTCGCCTTCGTCTACAACGTCGCCGGCGTGCCGATCGCGGCCGGCGTGCTCTATCCGGCCTTCGGCCTTTTGCTGTCGCCGCAGATCGCGGCCGCCGCCATGGCGCTGTCGTCGGTCAGCGTGATCGCCAACGCGCTGCGCCTGCGCGGGGTGAAGCTCTGAGGCGGGCGGCTCGGACCACACTGGGGGTTGCCGGACCGGGAAACTCGGTGTTCATCTTTTGTTCTTGACCCACCACCCAAGGTAAGGCTTTGATGAATTGAAGCTTGGGAGGGTGGCGATGGGCGTGATGTGTTCGTGGATCGCCGTGCAGAGTGGCTCGAAAGCCGACATCCTGGCGGCGTTGAACCTGTCGGAGACCGGCGAGGAGGTTCTTCCGGGGGAGGAGCGCACGCTGCTCAGTTGCTGCGCGTTTCCGGGCGACTGGCTCGTGGTCTTCAGCGAGGACTTTGACTGGGCGACGAGCGAACAGACCGCGGAGCTGTCGCGGTTCGGCCTGGCGCTCGGCTGCCAGTACGAAGACGAGGTCGAGATGACCAGCGCGATCTGGGCGATGCGCGACGGCGCCGAGCTTTGGCGCGTCTTCCACGACAATACGCAGTCGACCTATCGCCTCGACGTCACCGGCGATCCGCCGGCGGCGCTGGCCGCCATCCGCGACCGCTATGTCCGCGAGCAGGACAATGCCGGCGGCGAAGACGCCGGCGTCGACTACATCGGCGAGATCGCGCAGGACCTCTCGAAAGCCCTTTGCGGTTTCCGCATGTACAAGGGCGATGATGTCTTCAACGAACTGAGGCCTCCGGGCATGGCGAGCTCGGTCAGTGTCGCCCGTGCGGCGCAGGCGCCCCGGCGACCCGGCCTGCTCGCCCGGCTGTTCGGCCGTCGCTGACGGGGCCGCTAAGCCTGCGCCCGAATCGCTTTCGGAGCCTCCGCCTCCTCCGGCTCCCCCGCCAGCTCCCGCTCGCGGGCGGTGTCGGCGGAGTGGCGGTGGTCCTTGGCGATCAGGCTGTAGACGGTGGGCAGGACGAAGAGGGTGAACAGCGTGCCGATCAGCATGCCCATCACCACCACGATGCCGATGGCGAACCGACTGGCCGCGCCGGCGCCGGCGGCAAACAGCAGCGGGATCAGCCCCGCCACCATGGCCGCGGTGGTCATCAACACCGGGCGCATGCGCACGGCGGCGGCGCGCTGGATGGCGGCGGTGCGGTCGAGGTTCTCGCGGCGCTGGATCTCGTTGGCGAAGGACACCATCAGGATCCCGTGCTTGGAGATCAGCCCGATCAGGGTGACCAGCCCGATCTGGGTGTAGATGTTGAGCGTCGCGTAGCCGAGATAGAGCGGGATCAGCGCCCCGCACACCGCCAGCGGCACCGAGACCATGATCACCAGCGGGTCGCGGAACGACTCGAACTGCGCGGCCAGCACCAGGAAGATCACCACCAAGGCGAAGCCGAAGGTGACGGTCAGCCGGTCGCCTTCGGTGACGTACTGGCGGCTGTCGCCCAGCCAGTCGACGGTGGCGCCGGGCGGCAGCGGCTGGCTCTTCAGGAACGCCACCGCCTGGCCCATGGTCACGCCGGGCGCCATCACGGCCGACAGGGTCGCGGAGTTCATCTGGTTGAACTGCGGCAGCTTGTTGGCTTCGGGCCGCATCTGGATCTTGATCACCGTCGAGAGCGGGACCAGCGCGCCCGAGGCCGCACGGACGTAGTAGCGGCCCAGATTGTCGGGGGTCAGCCGATCCTCCGCCGGCGCCTGGGTGATCACGTCGTAGGACCGGTCGCGCCAGTTGAAGCGGCTGACGTAGTTCTCGCCCACCAGGATCGCCAGCGTGTCGGCGATGGCCTGCATGCTGACGCCGACTTCGCCGGCCTTCCCGCGGTCGACGGTGATGCGCGCCTCGGGACTGTCGAAGGCCAAGTCGGAGTCGACGAAGGCGAACAGGCCCGAGCCCCAGGCCGCGCCCTTGATCTTCTCCATGGCCGCGTAGATGGCGGGAAAACCCTCCGAGGACCGGATCACCATCTGCACGGGCAGGCCGCCGGTGGACGCGGGCAGGGGCGGCGGGCGGAAGGCGGCGAGATAGACCCCGGTCAGCGTACCGCCTTCCTGGTTGAGCTTCGCCTCGATGTCGGCGGCGCTACGGTCGCGTTCGCCCCAGTCCTTGAGCAGCACGCCGCCGAAGCCGACGTTCGGGCCTTCGGCGCCGTTGACGTAGAAGCTGGAGTCGTACTCGGGCAGGGCGCGGAAGAGGCGCTCGACCGCGTGGGCGGCGCGCTCCGTATAGGCCAGCCCGGCGTATTGCGGGGCCCTGGCCTGCACGAAGACGTAGCCTTGGTCTTCCGGTGGGGCCAGTTCGCGCTTGGCGCCCTGGAAGAAGACCACGATGGCGGCCAGCACGCACACGCCCACCAGCAGCACCGCCGAGCGCAGGGCGAGCGAATGGGCGAGCAGGCGGCTGTAGGCGGCCGTCAGGCGCTCCATGTTGGCCTCGATGGCCCGCGCGAGCCGGCCCTCCGACTGCTTGGAGCTGAGCAGCCACGAGCTCATCATGGGCGAGAGCGTCAGCGCCACGACGCCCGAGACGACGACGGCGCCGGCCAGGGTGAAGGCGAATTCCCGGAACAGCGCGCCGGTGAGCCCGCCCATCAGTCCGATGGGCGCATAGACGGCCGCCAGGGTGATGGTCATCGCGATGACCGGGCGGACGATCTCGCCGGCCCCCAGCAAGGCGGCCTTCAGCGGCGACAGCCCTTCCTCGATGTGCCGGTGGATGTTCTCCACCACCACGATGGCGTCGTCGACCACCAGGCCGATAGCCAGCACCATGGCCAGCAAGGTCAGGAGGTTGATGGACAGGCCGAAGGCCAGCATCAGCGCCGCCGTCCCCACCAGCGACAGCGGGATGGTCAGGACCGGAATCAGCACCGCCCGGAACGAGCCCAGGAACAGGAAGATCACCAGCACGACGATCAGGATCGCCTCGACCAGGGTGCGCACGACCTCGGCCGTGGCGGCGTTGACGAAGTGCGCCACGTCGAACTGGTTGGTGATGGTCATGCCCGCGGGCGCCACGCGCCGGATGTCGGGGAGCAGGTCGTTGACCGCCTTGACGATCTTGAGCGGATTGCCGTCCGGCGTCGGGGTGACCGCGATGGTCACCGCCGAACGTCCGCTGCTCATGAACGAGGAGTCGTAGTTCTGCCCGCCCAGCTCGAGCGTGGCGACATCCCCCAGGCGCACCGGCCCCTCGACGCCGCTCTTGATCACCATCGCGCGGAACTCGCCCACGCTGGTGAGGTCGGTGGCCGCGGTGATGTTCATCACCGTGTCCGAACCCTTGAGCTGACCGGGGGCGGCCTGGACGTTGCTCGCCCTCAGGGCGGCGGCGACGTCGCCGGCCGTCAGGCCGCGGGCGGCCAGCTTGCCCGGATCGACCCACACCCGCATGGCCAGGCTCCGGCCTCCGACCACCTCCGCCGAGGCCACGCCGGGTACGGAGGTGATCAACGGCTGGGCGACGCGCTCGGCGAAATCGGTGACCTGGGGCGGCGGCAAGCCGCCGGCGGTGAAGGAGATGTACTGGATCGCCGACACCCCGTCGGTGACCTTGGTGATGACCGGATCATTGGCGCCCGGCGGGAGCCGGTACTTCACCTGCTGCACGCGGGCGAGGATCTCAGTCATCGCCCGGTCCGCGTTCGCGTTCAGCACCAGCTTGGCCGAGACGGTGCTGCGCCCCTGGGTGGACGTCGAAGTCAGGTACTCGATGCCGTTGGCGGTGGCGATCGCCTGGGAGATCGGGGTGGTGACGAACCCCTGCATCACGGCCTGGGTGGCCCCGGGGAAGTTCGTCTGGACGGTGATGGTGGCGCTTTCCAGGTTCGGGTATTCGCGCAGCGGCAGGGCGAACACCGCCGCCGCCCCGCTGAGCAGGATCAGCAGGCTCACCACCACCGACAGGATCGGGCGGCGGATGAAGAGGTCGGTGAACTTCACGGCCCCTAGGTCCCCGTCCGCGGGCCGGAGACGACGCGCACCTTGGCGCCGGGCTGCACCCGGATCTGGCCTTCGGTGACCACCACGTCGCCGGGCGCCAGGCCCTTGGACACCACCACCCGGTCACCCATCCGCCGTCCGGTCTCGACCGCCACGAACTGGGCCGAGCCCTCGTGCGCGGCGCGGGGGCCCTTGATGACCACCACGCTGTCCCCGGCCGCCGAGGTCTGGATGGCGGTGGCCGGGACCAGGATCGCGTTGGAGTCCGGCGGCAGCACCAGGCGGGCGTTGACGTACATACCGGGCCTGAGCGCCCGGTCGGGATTGGCCGCCGTCGCCTGCACCCAGATGTTGCGGGTGTCGGCGCCGATCGCCGGCTCCACGGCGTTGACCCGGGCGGAGAAGGTGCGGCCGGGCCAGGCGTCGGACGCCACCTCGACGGCCGCGCCCACCTTGAGCTTGGCCAGCTCCTGCTGCGGCACGCTGAAGTTCACATAGACCTGGTCCAGCGCGGTCAGGGTGGCGATGGGATCGCCCGGGTTGACGTATTGGCCGCGATTGATCCGCCGCACGCCGATCTCGCCGGAGAAGGGCGCACGCACCGCCTTCTGCGCGATCCGCGCGTCGAGCTGGCGCACCGCGGCCGTCGCCTGGTCCAGCTCGGCCTTTCGCTGGTCGAGCAGCGCCTTGGGGTTGAAGCCGGTAGGGGCGAGCTGGCTCACCCGGGCGTGCTGCACCCGGGCGAAATCGGCCTTGGCCACGGCCGCCGCCCGGTCGGCCCGCTCCGGCCCGTCGTCGAGCTGCACCAGCAGCGCGCCCTGGCCGACCCGCTTGCCGGATTCGAAACGGATGGCCGTCACCCGGCCGGCGGTCTCCGGCGCCAGCATCACCTGGCGGACCGCCTGGACATTGCCCACCGCCTCGATCGCGGCCGGGGCGGGCT
>Ga0068859_100001331_pt1 | contig 25217 bp, 15 predicted proteins | sample KBSSwiS22_FD_66585 | JGI IMG/M metagenome (GOLD analysis project Ga0068859, IMG submission 66585) | Switchgrass rhizosphere microbial communities from Kellogg Biological Station, Michigan, USA - KBS Switchgrass S2-2 | ecosystem: Host-associated > Plants > Roots > Rhizosphere > Soil ...
TTGCTTATGTGAGCCGGTTCGTGACGCTCTTTCCGGGCGATCTGCTGATCACGGGAACGCCGCCCGGAGTAGGCGAGGGGAAGAAGCCGGAGCCGGTCTTTCTCAAGCCCGGCGACACGATGCACCTCGGCATCGCCGGACTTGGCGAACAGCGCCAGCAGGTCGTCGCGTGGCGGCATCTAGGGGACGAGGTGCTCGCATGACGATCTTCGCAGGCCGCTTCGCGGGGCGACGCGCGATCGTGACGGGAGGCGCGTCGGGCCTGGGACGCGCCGTGGCCGAGCGGATCCTTGCCGAAGGAGGCCGGGTTTCGATCTGGGATTTCGGCGACGGCCTCGACGCCGCGCATGCAGCGCTCGGCGATGTCCACACCGTGCAGGTCGACGTGGCCGACTGCGCCGCCGTCGCGGCGGCCGCAGCGGATAGCGCTGCGGCGCTCGGCAAGGTCGATGTGCTGGTATGTTCGGCCGGCATCACCGGGGCCACAGCGCCTGTCCAGGATTTTCCGGTCGAGAGCTGGGAGCGCGTTGTCGCGGTCAACCTGAACGGGCTGTTCTACTGCAACCGTGCGGTCGTGCCGCTGATGCTTGCCAACGGCTACGGTCGCATCGTCAACATTTCCTCGGTGGCGGGCAAGGAAGGCAACCCCAATGCCTCGGCCTATTCTGCGTCGAAGGCGGGAGTGATCGGATTCACCAAGTCGCTCGGCAAGGAATTGGCGGGCAAGGGCGTGATCGTCAATGCGTTGACTCCGGCAACCTTCGAGAGCCCGATCCTCAATCAGCTTCCGCCCAGTCAGGTCGATTACATGCGCTCGAAGATCCCGATGGGCCGGCTCGGCGAGGTGCATGAAAGCGCTGCGATGGTGTGCTTCATGGCCTCCGAAGAATGCAGCTTCACCACGGCAGCGACATTCGACACGTCGGGCGGCCGCACCACATTCTGAATGAGACAGAGCTCCGGCAGCGAGCCAGCAAGCGGGGAGGATCATGCTTCCATTCATTGATGCCCATTTCCATCTGTGGGACCTGAAACGGCTGCACTATGCTTGGCTGACGCCGCCGTTCAGTGACGCAGGTCCCAACGGAAATGTCGCGTCGATCGCGCGCGATTATCTGCCCTCCGACTACCGCGCCGACCTTCGCCACTGGAATCTGATCGGTGCGGTCCATGTCGATGCCGGCGCCGATCCTGCACAGGCAATCGCGGAAACCGACTGGCTGGAGCAATTGAGCGACGTCGGCGGTCTGCCGAGCGCGATTGTCGCCTATGCCGATCTGACTGCGCCGGACATCGATGCGCAGCTTGCGGCCCAGGCGCAGCGTCCCCGCGTTCGCGGCATTCGCCAGATCGTCAATTGGCATGCTGATGCCCAGCGGAGCTATACCCCCGCCGACCTGACGCTAGACCCCGCCTGGGAACGTGGCTTCGCGCGTCTCGCGGGGCACGGCCTAAGCTTCGATCTGCAATGTTATCCCGCGCAGGTGCCCCATCTCGCTGCGATCTTGGCCCGGTACCCCGAGGTTGCGGTCATGGTGAACCATCTCGGCATGCCGGTGCTCGACGATCCGGACGGTGCCGAGACATGGCGGACAGCGATGCGCCTGCTCGCCGAACTGGAGCAGGTCGCGATCAAAATCTCCGGCATGGGGTTCATTCGCCGTGCCTGGGACCTCGATCTCATTCGGCCCTTCGTGAGCGAAGCGCTCGATCTGTTCGGGACGGAACGGGCGATGATCGCCAGCGACACGCCCACCGACAAGCTGTTCGCCAGCATCGACCGGCATCTCGAGGCCTATGCCAGCATCGTCGCCGATTGCTCCGAGGCGGAGCGCAGGGCGCTTTTCGCGGGCAATGCCAACCGGCTCTATCGCCTCGACCTGGACTCGCTTGTGGAGAATGTCGCGTGAAGACACTGAAAACCGCACCCTGGTCCGCGGTGCCCGCGCGCACGTTGCGCACTGCGCTGGCCTTCGCGATCAGCCTCTTCTTCATCTGGGGCGTGGCATATGGCTTGCTGGACGTACTCAACAAGCATTTCCAGGACACGTTGCACGTCGGAACGGCACAATCGACCTGGCTGCAGATCGCCTATTTCGGTGCCTATCTCCTGGTGAGCCTCCCGGCGGGAATGCTCATCTCGCGAACGTCATATAAATTCGGCATCCTCACGGGACTGGCCGTGACTGCGCTCGGCGCATTCTGCTTCATCCCCTCGGCTGCGGCCAACCAGTTCCTGCCCTTTGTGCTCTCGATGTTCATATTGGCGTCGGGACTGGCTTGCCTGGAGACCTCGGCCGACAGCTATGTGAACGTCCTCGGCCCGCCGGAACAGGCTTCGCGTCGACTGAATCTGGCGCAATCGTTCAATGGGCTGGGGACATTCGTTGGGCCGCTTATCGGCGGGACGCTCTTCTTCGGGGGGACGGCATCCGCGACCACGAACGCCCATCAGAGCGTGACGCTGATCTATGCGCTGATCGGAATCGCGATCGTCGCGTTCGCGCTATTCGTCTGGCGCGCGGAACTGCCCGAGATCGTCGACGAGGAGCATCATCAAAGCGGTGGCACCCCGGACAATATCTTTGCGCGACGGCATTTCGTGTGCGGTGTGCTCATCCAGGCAATTTACATTGGTGCACAGGTCGGGATCGGGGCGCTGTTCATCAACGTCGCGCTGGCGACCTGGCCGGGACTGAACGCCCGCGAAGCGGCCTACCTCTTGTCGCTGGCGCTCGCGTTGTACATGTGCGGGCGCTTTGCCTCGACTGCGCTCCTGGCGCGCGTTTCGCCGCACAATCTGCTCACTTGGTTCGCATTAGCCAATGTGACGCTGTCGCTGCTGGTCGCCTTGGGGATCGCGCGCATATCGCTCGCCGCGATGATAGGCGTGTTCTTCTTCATGTCGACGATGTTCCCCACGATTTTCGCGCTTGGCGTCCGCGACCTCGGCACCGGCACCAAGCGTGGGGCATCGTTCATGGTGATGGCGATCGGGGGCGGTGTCATCCTGCCCTATCCGATGGGCCTGCTTGCCGAGCGGTTCGGCGCCCCGGCCGCATTCTTCCTGCCCGCGGCCGCCTTCGCGTTGGTTGCGCTTTACGGGACCCGCTGGTCGCGGATCCGTGACTAGCTGGACCCGAATCTTAATCGAACGATACCGGTCGATATGTTGACGCAGTGAAGTTCATCTGATAAGCCGGCATCTCATAATGTAGGATCGCCTCGATCGAGGCGGAACACGGGTTGCTTGAGACCGCATCGGTCAAGGCCTCCTGAAAGGATTGAAATGGCCTCCGCGCGAACGCGTGGACGCTCACGTGCACGCGTTCGATAATCGAACGCCAATGGTCGATTAAAGCGCCGCCGATTTTCGCGGTCGGGCTTTGGATGGTCAGGTGGCGGCGACCGATGAGGGCGCCGCTGCGATTTGGGAGGATGGAAGAATGAAGGTCCTGTTCTTGGCTGGCGCGAGCTTGCTGGTAGTCCCGGCGCTTGCGCATGCGCAGGCGGTCAGCCCGCAGGCAAGCGCGAGCCCGGGCATCGCGGCGGCACCCGGTCAGTCCGACGAGGCCGGATCACTCGAGGAGATCGTGGTCACGGCCAATAAGCGCCAGGAGCGCCTGGTGGACACCCCGCAGACGGTCAATGTCGTCACTGGCGATCAGTTGGAGAAGTTCAACGCCACCCGGTTCGATGATCTGGTGCGCTTCGTACCCGGTCTGGACATCTCGAACAGCGGCACCCGCACCGCTGCGGTCGCGCTCAGGGGCGTTGCCTTTGACCCCGATTCCCAGACCAACAGCACAGTCGACATCTACCTCGACGAAGTGCCCTTCGATCCGACGCAAGCGATCCAGGCGCAGTTCGACCTTGGCTCGGTGCAGGTATTGCGTGGCCCGCAAGGCACGCTGCGGGGCGGGACTGGGCCCTCGGGTGCAATCCTGATCGGCACGCGAGCGCCCAGCCTGTCGCGCGTCGAAGTCAATGGAACCGCCAGCTATTCGGATCTGAAAGCGATCAACCTTCAGGCGGGCGCCGGTGCCCCGATCATTGCCGACAAGCTCGCGATCCGGATCGCCGGACTATATGATTGGAATCCGCTGAACGGCGTCCACAATGCGACCAATGGTCGGGATGAGTTCAGCCGCTCCTATGGCGGCCGCGTCTCGCTGCTCGCCAAGCCGACGTCCAAGCTCAATTTCCTCCTGATGCATCAGGAGTTCCGCGCCAAGAATGAAAGCTTTCCCGCGCTGGTGAGCGATCCGGCGTCTGCTCCGGGCCGGTTCGGTGTGTTGTCGGTCGACGATCGCACGGCCGTCAACCTCGGCGGAACCGATCAGCGGACGCGCGGCAGCGGCACGATCCTGAACGCGAGCTGGGATGTTGCCGGGAACCGCCTCACCTATCTCGGCAGCTATCAGGACAACGACGCCGACCAGACGGTCGATCTCAACTACGCCAACGCCCCGACGCCGGCGTTTCTCAACTATGTCGTGCCGGGGCTGGGGAATCTTCCCTATCAGCAATACCAGAATATCCGCATCAACACGCGGCGGCTGACCAACGAGCTGCGCTTCGAGCGAACTGGCGAACATTTCTGGATCTATCGCGCGGGCCTGTTCTTCGAGGACAGCAAGATCCGCCTCAAGGGCGTGATCGACTATACCGGTGCCAACGGCGCGTGCCTCACGACGCCGGGGCCGCTTGCGCTGCTCGGGCTGCCGTGTCTCAATCTCGACAGCGGCACCGAGCCCCAGACGCACAATCGAGGCTATTTCACCACTCAGACCTTCAATTTCAGCAAGCACGACACGCTTGATCTCGGCATTCGCTACTCGACTTCGCGGACCGTCGCGCCGCCAACCACGACCGAATATCACGCGTGGACGGGGAGCGCGAGCTACAAGCATGAGTTCGCTGGCGGGATCCTGGTCTACGCCAATTACGGAAGATCGTTCCGCCCAGGCGGTTTCGACTCCAGCGGAGCCCAGACCGCGGCCGGCAGCGGCATGAGCAACTCGCTTTTCACTTGGGGTTCGGAGAAATCCGACAGCTTCGAGGTCGGCACGAAGGGCGAATTGTTCAACCGCCGGTTCAACTATGCGCTGTCGGGATATTATCAAAAGTTCGATGGCTTCATCAGCCGCGTCAACAACATCGCCTGCACCGGCAACGTCAATGGCGTCGGGCCGACCGCCGGAACGGTGTACAACACCTCGAACGGCCAGGCCCCGAACGGTAGCAATCTGTGCGCCAATACCGGTACGGTGAACTTGACCTACAATGCGAACGCGAGCGTCCGCGGTTTCGAACTCGAGCTTCGCGGCCGGATCGTGCGCGGATGGACGGGGCAGGTCACCCTGGCCTACGCCGATGCCCATTTCGACAAGGCGTTGATTCCCTGCAACGACTATAATGGTGACGGGACGCCTGATCAGACCGGTACGCCAGCGGTTCAGAAGGGCAGGACAGTCAGCCTTTGCCAGTCTTCGGGGCAGCTCTCGGCACAACCCAAGTTCCAGGCGACGTTCAACTCCGAATATAGCCTCAAGCTCACCGGCGGATACAGCGCCTATATCCGTGGCATCGGCCGCTATCTCTCGCCCGCCGACGTAGCCTCGACCGGTCAGCACATCGCATCGCGGTTCACGCTGGACGGCTTTGCTGGCGTGCAAACCCCGTTCGGCGCCGAGATCGGCATTTTCGCCCGCAACATCTTCGACCGCCATGCCGACACGGTCGGCGTCGGGCAAACCTATGACCTGTTCGGGTCCGCTTCGGGGTATCGCACGGTGACCTACGGGCCGCGCCGCGAGGTCGGCGGCCTGGTGCGCTTCGCCTTCTGACATGACTGCTGGGCGCCGGCCGCGATGCCGGCGCCCGATCGGTTGCTAATAGGGAGAGGCGAATGACTTGGTCTGTCCGGCGGATCGGCGTGGGAATCCTTGTTCTTTGCTGCGCATCGCCGGCGTGCGCCCGCGATGCGGATGATGCGGATCGACCGGATCGTGGAGCGGCGGTCGCGGCGCAGATGACCGAGGCGGAAAAGATCGCGCTGCTGCACAGTCCGATGACGGGCATGCTTTCCCCGGCACAGCGTCCGGAAGGAGTCCCGATTTCCGCCGGGTTCGTCCGCGGCATCCCGCGCCTTGGAGTGCCCATGCTGGTCGCGACCGACGCGAGCCTCGGGGTGGCGAACCTGATGGAGCAGCGCAAGGGCGACGTCGCAACGGCGCTGCCGTCGGGCCTGGCTCTGGCCTCGACCTGGAACCCCGAGATCGTCCGTGCCGGCGGCGCCATGATCGGCAGCGAAGCGCGTGCGAAGGGCTTCAACGTCATGCTGGTCGGCGGCGTCAACCTCGTGCGAGATCCACGCGGCGGCCGAAGCTTTGAATATCTGGGCGAGGATCCGTTGCTCGCCGGTGTGCTGGTCGGACACCAGATCGCCGGGGTTCAGTCGAACAATATCATCGCGACGATCAAGCATTTCGCGCTGAACGACCAGGAAACCGGGCGAAACGTTGCCACCGTCGAAATGGACGAGGCGGCGATGCGCGAAAGCGACTTGCTGGCATTCGAGATCGGCATCGAGCGCGGCGATCCCGGAGCTGTGATGTGCGGCTATAATCGCGTCGGCGGTCGTTTCGTGTGCGAGAACCCGTTCTTGCTGAACGACGTGCTGCGGCGCGACTGGCATTTCAAGGGGTTCGTGATGTCGGATTGGGGCGCGGTCCATTCGACCGAAGCCATTCTCCAGGGCCTCGACCAGCAATCGGGCGAACAGCTCGACGGCAAGCGCTATTTCTCCGATCTTCTCGTCAAGGCCGTGGCGGAGGGACGCGTACCGAAATCGGCGATCGACCAGTCCGCGCAGCGTGTACTTCACGCGATTTTTGCCCATGGTGTTGCCGACCATCCTCTGCAGCCTGGCGAGCCGATCGACTATGCCGCGCACGCTGCAGTCGCGCAGCGCGCGGCCGAGCAGGGGATCGTATTGCTGCGCAACGAAGGAGCGCTATTGCCTCTCGCGCGGAGCGCTCGCAGCATCGTCGTGATTGGAGGAAACGCCGACGCAGGCGTCCCGGGAGGCGGCGGATCGAGCCAGGTTCACCCGGTGGGCGGACTGAAGCGTCTGCGCCCAGGCGTGACCAAGGGGCCTGCCGCCGGATTTGCACAGCGCGGCTATGGCGGTACCGCGCCGTTGGACGCACTGCGCGCCGAATTTCCGCAAGCGGAGATTCGCTTCGTCGACGGGGCGGATCGGGCGATTGCTGCCGCCGCCGCACGCACGGCGGATATCGCATTGGTGTTCACCGAGAAATATTCCACCGAGGCGGCCGATCAGGCCGATCTGGCGTTGGGCGAGGGGCAGGACGAGCTTGTTGAAGCGGTGGCTGCCGCCAATCCTCGTACGGTGGTCATCCTGCAGACCGGAAATGCCGTCGCGATGCCGTGGCGCGACCGGGTACCGGCGATCCTTTCGGCCTGGTACGGCGGCCAGCGAGGCGGCGCCGCTATCGCGCGCGTGCTGAGCGGAGCGGTCAATCCATCCGGACACCTGCCGGTGAGCTTCCCCGCGTCGCTCGATCAATTGCCGAACCCGGTGCTCGCCGGTCTCGGCGTGGCGGCTGCGGACAAGGAGACCCGTGCGCAATATGGACTCCAGGCGGGCACCAAGCCTTTCGAGATTCGCTATCCCGAGGGTTCCGACGTGGGGTATCGCTGGTTTGATCGCCAGCGCCTGAAGCCCCTCTATCCCTTTGGGTTCGGGCTCAGCTACACGCGCTTCCGCTACGACGCGCTCTCGGCGCAGGGCGGTGACAAGCTGACCGTGCGCTTTCGCGTCACCAATGTCGGAGGACGCGCCGGCGCGGACGTGCCGCAGGTCTATATGGCGCGTCCGGGACGCGCCAAAAGGTTGATCGGCTGGAGCAGGCCCGACCTGCAGCCTGGCGAGAGTCGCGTCGTCACGATTGTGGCCGATCCGCGGGTGATCGGCGATTTCGACGCGAAGCGACGCCGATGGGTTATTCCGGCCGGCGCCGTGAAGATCGAAGTTGCACGCTCCGCCACCGACCCGGTGCTCACTGCGCGCACGCGTCTGGGCTACAAGACCATGAGGCCCTGAGGCGGGCGAGGAAAGGGAAAGTCATGCGCCGTAAACTCTTGGCCGTGGCCTTGACCGCGGCATCGACGATCCCCTTCGGGTCGCTGGCGGCACCGTCGCTGGAACAGCGCTTCGCCGCGCCGCCGATGAATGCGCGCCCTCATGTCCGGTGGTGGTGGCCGGGCGCAGCGGTAAGCGACGCCGAACTCGCGCGTGAAATATCGCTGCTCGCGGAGAATGGTTTCAAAGGCGCCGAAATCATGTCGGCCACGCCGAATTTCGTGCCACTGACCGCCCAGGAACAGGGGGTGGTCAACGATTATGCCGAGCCCAGCTTCTTTGCGCATGTGCGCAAAGCGGGTCAGCGCGCGCGCGAAAAGGGCCTTGAGCTCGACTATACCTTCGGATCGTCCTGGCCCTCCGGCGGCGGTTTCGCGGTCACGCCCGAACGGGCACTGGTCGAGCTGACGATGTCGCGCACCGAGGTAAAAGAGGGGCAGGGGGGACCGGTCAAGCTGGAGATGCCCGTCCGTACCAAGCGACTGGGCGCACTGAATGCGCTCGACGAGCGGGTGAAGGATCCCGCGGTTGCCGACTGGGCTAAGCGTCTCGATGCGCGCGCGCATGTCGTTGCGGTAGTGGCAATGCGAGGTTCCGCGCCCGATCTTGCACCAGCGGCCGCGACGGCCGGTTTTCGGCTGTCGCCCTGGAGCGACGTGGTCAAGCCCGGCAGGCTCGACAGCACAAGTCGCGTCGTGCTGACGGATCGCCTCCGCGCCGACGGCACACTCGACTGGTCGCCCCCGCCGGGTACGTGGCAGCTGTTCGTGTTCAAGCAATATGCGTCCAACATGGGAGTGCTCGGTGCCGCTGGACGGGGACCGCAACTGGTGGTCGATCATTTCAATTCCCGTGCTTTCGCGGCGCACGCCGCGCGCGTCGGCGATCCGCTGGGGATTCGCCCACCGGGAATGCGTTCGACCTTCGTCGACAGTCTCGAGCTCATGCAGGACCTGGCCTGGACCGACGACTTCCTGGATCAGTTTCGCAGACGGCGCGGCTATGACCTGACTCCCTATCTGGCCTTCGTCCTGCAGCCAGGCTGGATGCAGGCTTGGGGCGAGAGATGGTCGCCGCCCTATTTCGAAGGGCAAGGCGATTTGGGCGAACGCGTTCGCGCGGACTATCGTCGAACCGTGTCGGACTTGCTGTTCGACGGTTTCCTGTTGCCCTTCGTCGCCTGGAACCATGCCCATGGCATCAAGGCGAAATTCCAGGCCCATGGTGGGGCGCTCGACACGATCCGCGGCTACGGGACGGTCGATATCCCCGAAACCGAAGATCTCCCGGGTGAAGGCGACCCGATTTTCATGCGCTTTGCGCGGTCGGGGGCCGATTTATATGGACGCTCGATCGTGTCGGCGGAAAGCCTGGTCTGGGGCGGCCGCCCCTACGACGTGACGCCGGATGAGATGCGCAGCCGTGTCGACCTTATCCTGTCGGGAGGCGTCAACAGCCTGGTACTGCACGGCATGGATTATCGGTTTCATGCCGATCAGTGGCCGGGCTGGCACGCGTTTCAGCCGAGCCCGTTTGCGCTTGGCTTCAGCACGATGTTCGCCGAGACCAATCCGATCTGGCCGGCCGTCAAGCCGCTCGCGACCTACATCGCGCGCCTGCAGACGATCCTGCAATCCGGTACGCCCGTGGTGCCGGTTGCCTATTTCTATGGCGAGATCGGCTATTATCCCGGCATCGAAGACAAGGGGGCGGGCGGGCACACCCCGGAAAAGGCATTCCTTGCCGCCGGCTACGATTTCGATCGTATCAACCCCGATGCGATCTCGCGCGCTCGAGTGGTACAGCGCAGATTGCGTTCAGAAGGGGGCCATGACTATTCAGCGCTTGTCCTGCCGCCGGTAGATGGGATCCGTGCGGAAACTGCCGAGGCGATCGCGCGATTTGCGCGTGCCGGTTTGCCGGTCTTCTTCACCGATCGCCCTCCGGACCGCGACGAGGGGCTCGCCGACGCTCCTGCGCGCGATGCTCGGGTACGCGCGGCAGTGCGCGCGGCGCTTCGCGCAGGCGCTTGCGTGGTGGCTGCGAATCGGGTCCCCAGCGCGTTGCGAGAAGCTTCGCTTGGCGCCAATCTCACCTTCGAGAGCGGCGATCCCTCCGGCTTGGTGTTCGTCCAGCGCCGTATCGGTGATCGGCTGGCCACTTTCCTGTTCAATCATGGCGCTATGCCGCGCGAGGTGTCGCTCGCGCTGCCCGGCGCCGGCGGTATCACCGCCTGGGATGCGCTACGCGGCACGATAACGCCGCTCTCGGCGCGCAGCGTGGGTGGGCGGACCAAAGTCGGATTGCGTCTGGCACCGGGGCACAGCGCGCTCCTGATGCTCGATCCGCGATCGCGACTTGGCTCGGACGTGCCGTCACAGCCCATCCGTTCCGACCTGGTCCCGGCGACCGGCTGGCGGCTGCGCGTCGAGGGCCATGCCGGGCGGGCGACCTACGCCCATGACTTCGGTCCAGTGTCGCTGGGCGACTGGCGCATGCTTCCTGAGCTCAGCAATTTTGCTGGCCGGGGCGTCTATCGACGTTCGATCGACATCGATCCCGCCTGGATCAAGAAGGGGGTACGGGTAACGCTCGATCTCGGGGAAGTGCACGATCTCGCAGTGGTCCGACTGAACGGACATGCGCTCGCAACGGCAATTGCCGCGCCATTCCGCGTCGAGCTCGGGTCCGGACTGCGCGCGGGGAGCAATGAGCTCGAAGTCATGATCGCCAACACGCCTCAGAACGCGATGATCGACCCCAAGGCTGCGGGCTATAAGGCACTGAAGCCGGTCCCTGCCGGATTGGTGGGGCCTGTGCGCATCGAGGCGGCGCGATGATCCGGAGGCGCGAACTGATCGTTGCCGGGAGCTGGGGCGCGGCGGCACTTATCTTCCCATCCTGGGCCAGGGCGCAATCCGGCGACCCGCTTGCCGGAGTCGACCCCGAGTTCCGTGCGGTTGCCGCGGCGATCCTTCGTGGGCAGGCCGCGCAGGACGCGATGGCTCGATCCGCGGTTGTTGCGCATCCGCCGCCGATACCCGAAGGCGTCGAGGAGCAACGGATCCCGGGGGCCGCCGCCGGCCCACCGGTGACCATCTACGTGATCAATGCTGGATCCGGCGCGGGTGCGCCGCGTGGCGCTATCCTGTATCTACACGGTGGAGGGTTCATCGGTGGCGATGCGCGCGACAATCTGCGCGCACTGCGCTCGCTTGCCGGTCGGCTCGATTGCGTCGTGGTGAGCGTGCAGTATCGCCTCGCGCCGGCCACGCGCTTTCCAGGCGCGCTCGAGGACAATTATGCGGCGCTGAAATGGCTCCGCACCCAAGCCTCGGAGCTCGGCGTGGATCCGGCGCGCATCGCCGTCATGGGGGGAAGCGCGGGTGGCGGCCATGCGGCAATGCTGACGATCGCGGCGCGCGACCGAGGTGAAATCCCGGTCGCCTTCCAGGCGCTGGTCTATCCGATGCTCGACGATCGCACCGGTTCGAGCCGTCCTGCTGCGCCCGGTGTCGGAAAGCTGATCTGGCGCGCCGACGACAATCGTCGCGGGTGGGCGGCGCTTCTCGGGCAGCCTGCGGGCGCGCGGCGCGCCCCAGCGGGATCGGTGCCGTCGCGGACAGCGGATCTTACCCGCTTGCCTCCGACCTTCATCGGTGTCGGCTCGCTCGATCTGTTCGCCGAGGAGGATATCGAATTTGCGCGCAGGCTGGTGGCGGCGGGAGTGCCGACGGAGATGCTTCTAGTGCCCGGAGTGTTTCACGGATTTGAGCTGATCGCCCCGAACGCCACGGTTTCGCGGCAATTCACGGCCGCCCTCGAGGCAGCGCTACGTCGAGCCCTCTCGGTGGACAGGCCCGGGTGATGATTCGTGTTCTTCTCCTCACCGGACTGGCATTGCTGCTCCCTGCCGAATTGTCAGCACAACGCCCCTCTGCGGACGGTTGGATCAGCCACGCCGAAGCAACACCCGAAGTCAAACCAATCGTGCTGCATTTCCGGCGCGTCTTAGAGCTTGAACGAAAGCCGCGAAGGTTCGACGTGCGGGTCACTGCCGACAACCGTTTCATCCTATTCGTCAATGGCGCTCGCGTCGCCGCTGGACCGTCAAGCGGCGACCGGGATCACTGGCGGGAGGAAGCGCTCGACCTGTCGGACTGGCTGCGGCGCGGGCGCAACGTGATTGCGGCCGTGGTGTGGGACGGTGTCCAGCCGCTCCGGCTACCGCCGAACGCCACTCCCAAACAAATCGACGGTGCCCGCGGCGCGGCGCTGTTCACGGATACGGCTCCGCTGTTCCAACAGACCGTCGCCATAGGATTTCGCCTGGTCGGCGAAGGCCGCGCGGCACCGATTTCGACCGGCCGAAGGGGTTGGCGCGTGCAGCGTGACGCCGGACGCGGGTTCGCCAATGGCTGGAGCCAGGTCAAGCGTTGGTACTATGTCGCCGGCAACCCCGAGACGATCGACGCGAGGAACTCCGATTTCGATTGGGCCGGGGCGGCGGAGTCTGGCGGCGGCTGGCAGGATGCGGTCCCGGCGCCCGATGCGGCGCGGCGAACGCTGGTGGCCGACAAGCTGCCGCCACAGCAATATGCGCTCGCGCCAACCGGCCATGTCGTTCGTACCGATCTGGCCGGGGGCGCGGCATTTCCGGAGAGACCGGTCACTGTGCCGGCAAACACCAGCGCGACGCTGCTGATCCAGCGCGATGCGATGATTTCGGCCTATCCGGAATTGCAAGTCTCCGGCGGGAAGGACGCCGCGATCAAGCTCACCTGGTCCGAAGCACTGTATGATGGGCGGTTCGCAAAAGCCGATCGCGATCTCATCGAGGATCGAAAGCCGGTCGGTATCTGGGACCGCTTCATTGCCGACGGCAGGCGGCGTTCCTTTGCCACGCTCTGGTGGCGAACCTGGCGCTACGCCGAAATCCATGTCGAGACCAAAGACGAGCCGCTTACGCTCGAACGGCTGCGCGTCCACGCGACCGGCTTTCCATTCCGAACCATCGGCCGGTTCGACAGCGACGATCCCACGTTGCGGCAAATCTTCGATGTGGGTTGGCGGACCGCCCGGCTGGACGCGCACGAAACCTATATGGACACGCCGTTCTGGGAACAGCTGCAATATGCCGGCGACACCCGGCTGCAAATGCTGATCTCCTATGCGGTGGCGGGTGACCCGCGCCTGGCGGAACAGGCGATCGACGCCTTTGCTGCCTCCGACGTCGAAGGCGGGCTGATGGAAGCCGCCTATCCGACCCGCGGCCACAACGTCATCGCGCCATTCGCCTTGCTGTGGGTGGCGATGCTCGACGACTGGCGGATGTATCAGCCCGATCCTGCGCCGATCCTTCGCAATCTGCCGCGGATGCGCAAGGTGCTCGACTGGTTCGTGCCTTACCAGCAGCCCAGTGGGTTGCTCGGCAAGAACCCCTATTGGAACTTCATCGATTGGGTCGGGCAGCAGGCTACGGATCGCGACAAATTTCCCTCATGGGGGGCGAGCAACGAGAGCTGCCTACTGAGCGTGAGCTGGCTCGGTGCGCTTCAGCAGGGGGCTCGTCTGGAAGGGGCGTTTGGTGACAGGGCGATCGCTGCGGCGTATGACGCCCGGGCGAGGGACCTGGCGCAAGCGATCCGCGCCCGGTGCTGGGTCCCCGCGCGCGCCATGTTCGCCGACAATCCCGACGGGGACCGTTTCAGCCAGCACATGAATGCGCTCGCGGTGCTCTACGGTGTCGTCGAAGGTGAGGAGGCGCGATCCGTCCTCTCTGCTATCGTCGCACCGGGGAAGGGTATCGATCCGCCTGACGGCGTCGCGCCGACCAGCTATTATTTTGCCTGGTATCTCGCGCAGGCTTATCTCAAGGCGGGCCTCGCCGATCGCTACCTCGAACTCCTCGCGACTTGGCGCGATCTGTTGCAGCTGCATTACACCACATGGCCTGAGGAACGTGGCAACACGCGATCGGACACCCATGCCTGGAGCGCGCATCCCTCCGCCGATCTGCTCGGGATCGTTGCCGGGATTGGACCCAGCGCGCCAGGATATCGACGGCTGCGCATTGCGCCGGCGCTCGGCTCGCTGAAGCGGGTCGACGCGACAGCGGCGACCCCGCGGGGGCCCGTCCATGTCCGGTATCGCATCGCGCCGCAAGGCCTCGTCGCGGACGTAACGCGCCCTGCCAATCTTCCGGGCACATTGGTGTGGAGAGGCAGATCCTACCCCTTGCGCGGCGTGAATACGCGGCTGACACTGCCGCTGCGCTGACCGGCAGAGGACGGCGATCAGTCCTGCCCTTCCTCGCACCACACTTGCGCGAAGAACGGGTTGCACTCGGCTATCGCACCATATCGGTCGGGCTGAAACTGACACGTTGGGCACCAATGACCTCCGCGCAGGAATAGATTGGGCGTCATCCAGAACCGGTGCCCGGATGCACATTCCCACGGCACCTGCACATGGCTGCCTTCGTACTGGCTCGCGTGGCATCGGCCGCCCCGGAACTCCGCCGCCTCGACGAGGTCGGACAGACGCCACTCCGAAGGTGCACGGTTTTCGTCATAGCCGTGCTGAAGAAGTGACGGCTCGCGCGATGGCTCCGCGAAGTCGAAGGCATCCCAGTCCCGCGGAATCGCTTCCCAGCGCGCACGCGAACCGAAATAGGCGCGGATCTTCGCCTCGTCGTTGGTGTCGAACCAATGAAGCGAGCCATCTTCAGCGCGCGCAAGCTTTTCGAGGCGCGCGGCAACCACGCCGGGGATCAGGCGAGGGACGAGACGCGCCAGCGCGGGCATATGGCGCGGTGCCTCAGCCAGATAGTCGTGTATCGATTGCTCGCGAAATGGGACGAGGGTCTCGAGGAGATCGGAGTCCGCATACCATTGCCCGTGAAAATTGCGGGTCGCAAACCAGTGCGGCCGCAACAGCTTGCGGAAATTCGGCATGCTCTTGGCCATGAACTCGTGGTTGACGACGCGCGAGGTGGCGCCACCGCCGATGTTGTAGAAGGCGCGCCAGAACCGGTCGGGTACCTCGTCGCCGCAGATCCCGGCCATCAACCGCCCACTGTCGTTCGCGGTCGACCATTCGAACACCCCGTTCAGCGGATTATGGAAGATGATCGGATCGAAGGTCCGCCACATATTGTAGTGCGCCATCCCGCTTTGACGCAGCGAGACCCAGTAGCGCAGCCCGGACTCTGCGATGACCGCTTCTGCCTCGGTCTTTGTGACTGCATAATGGTCATATGCACTGATCTTGATCGGATCGCCGGTACGGCCCCAATGGATGGGGGCGTTGCGACTGCCTGTCTCGGCGATCGTGCCGATATACACCAGCCGGGTTCGGTCAGCATCGCCAGCGGTGCGGATCGCTTCGACGATGTTGCGGGCCCCTCCGACATTGACGGCGCTCACCACTTCGCGTGGGAGATGATCGGCGAGGGGCGAGACCAGCCCGCCGATGTGGAGGACGATATCGGCCCCGCGGACGCCATCGCTGAGAGACGCCGGCTCGGTCAGGTCGCCCCAGACGATTTCGGCAAGTCCTTGCTTGCGGGCCGCCCGGACCACCGGGTGATCCTTCTCGGCCGGTCGCACGAGGATGCGCAGACGCAGGGCGCCCCGTGCCTCTGCAATCCGCGCAACCGCCTCGCGCCCCATATTGCCCGTCGCGCCCGTCAGGAAAACCGTCTTCCGGCTATCTGTCATGCCCTCTCCTCCCGCGCTTGTTATTCGCACGGTAGCGTTCGAATAACAAGCGCGGGAGGAGAGGGCGACGGAGCGGCTCGCGAGATGATGGTTCCGTGCTACGCTCGCTTCCGGTTTGCCGTCGTTGGTCGCCGCCGCAGAAGCCGAATGTGTTGGCTCTGGGATCGGGTAGACCATCGGCCATATGGCGAGCGCTGTCACCGATTTAGGCCATAGGGCCGTCGCTGCCAGCGAGAGGTAAGCTTTCGGCCAGCGGCTCAGACGTGGAGCGGCCATTCAGCTCCCGCATAAAGCCGCATAGCTCAGTCTACCTTGGGACAATCCCGGCCGACCGTCCGTGTCGTCCCAAGCATATCCGTTTTTCCGCGGCTTGGCGTGGCAAGTTCTGATACGCTGAACTGGTCACGGCGCGTTAGCGCAACTCTTCGTCGATTGCACTTGACTCGGACTCTAGTTGGGGGCCGCGGCTGCCTCACGGCTCAATTTGAGCCCTGGGCCCTTGTCAGGTTAAGCAAGGTGCCATCCGCTACGTGGCGCTAACCATCAATGCAGTTTGCGCCGTCGACAAGCCATCGGCGCCGACGCTGATCGTAGCAACGCCCGATTCTCCAATGGGCCGGAGCACAGCCAACGCGCGACCGTGCCATGTCTTTGCGACGGATTGGCGAAAACTCGCAATCCCTCGGGGATTGGCATTGCCGAACGCCACCAACTCGACCGGGCCGGATATGTTCGCCCGAAGGACGTGAACGGCGTCGGGCACGCGTCTTCCGCTTGCGTCCAGAATCTCGATCATCACATAGGCCAACTGGTTCCGGTCGGGCGCGATCCGCTTGCGGTCGGCCTTGAGGCGAAGTGCCGCGGGTTCACCCGCCGTTTCCAACCTGCGGCGGCCGATCTGCTTGCCACCGGCAAAAGCGGTTACAACCAGTCTGCCTGGCTCATAGGGTACATCCACCTGCGTTATCGCGCCCCTGCCAGTCTCAACGGGCTGATCAGCTATCAAGCGCCCATTCAGTTCCACTTGCAGCCTCTCGGCACGAGAGAACACCGCGACCGAAAGGCTCCTGCCTTCGGCGCCAGGCCAGGTCCAACTTTGCAGTTCGTCGCGCCATCCCCAAAGGAACGGCACTTCCTTTCTGCCTTCCGGCATCGGCCGCTGCACCGCGATCTCAAGAGGACTAAGGCCCCAGATGACATCGCGGGCGAGGGACTGTGGTCTCTGCTCACCGAGCAAGTCGATGTCGCCGCATCCGGCGCCAAACCACGGATATTCGCCTTCACCTGGCTTGTCGCCACTCAGGCCTGTGCGCCCGATCGCAGCTTCACCGAGATAGTCGATTGCGGCCCAGACGAAGTCGCCGATCAAATAGGGCGATTTCTCCGTCAGCTGCCAGACCTTGACGAGATCCTTCGGGAAGCTTTCCGTGCCAACCATGACACGGTTTGGGAATTTAGCGTGGTCTCGCTCATAGGATGAGAGCTTGTAATTATAGCCAGCTACGTCGAGGAACTGAAACGCCACTTGGTCAGGCCTGCCGCCGGATCCGGTCACGTCCGGTCCCGCGGAACCGGGAACGGCCTGCGTCACCGGCCGCGTCGGATCAAGCCGCCTGGTTTCTTCGGCAAGCATCTTTGCAGTGGCGGCGCCATCGGGCTGGCCCCGCTCCGGGATTTCGTTGCCGATGCTCCACATGAATATGCTTGGATGGTTGGCGCCGCTCCGTACCATGGCCGTGAGGTCCCGTTTCCACCAACCGCCAAAATGGAGACTGTAGTCGTCGGGGTTCTTGCTAACCCGCCACATGTCGAAGCCTTCTTCCATGACGAGCATTCCCAACCTGTCGCAGGCGGCGAGGAAAGCGGGCGAGGAAGGGTTGTGTGATGTGCGTACGGCGTTGAACCCCCGCGCCTTGAGCAATTCGACCTTACGTTCTTCGGCGCGGTTGATGGCAACCGCGCCGAGCAAGCCGTTGTCGTGGTGGATGCAGCCGCCTCGCAGCTTGTAGGGCTTGCCGTTGATCCGCAGCCCGTTGACGGCGTCGATGTCGATCTTGCGGATGCCAAGCGGTGCGGTCATCCGATCGACGGTCTTGCTCCCCGTCACCAAGAGGCATTCAACTTGGTACAAGGTCGGACTGTCAGGCGACCAGAGGAAGGGACGGGCGACCTGAAGCTCGGCAGGAGCGTCAACCGGGCCGCTGGCTTGGGCAATGATTTCGCCAGCCGCGTCACGGATACGGGTTATGATTCCGCTGCCCGGCATGGCATTGACGGTTCTGGCAACTACATGGACCGTCGCGGTGTCCGCCGCGACGACGGGCGTTGTAACCGTCAGGCCCCATTGTTCGAAGCGGGCCGCGCGAACGATGCTCAGTCGGACATGCCGGTATATTCCAGAGCCGGAGTACCAACGGCTGTTGCGGCCGATATTCGCCACCCGCACGGCAAGCACATTCTGTCCACTAGGATCCAGATAGGGGGTGAGGTCGGCAAAGAAGGGCGAATAGCCGTAGGGATGTTCCGCCACGACCCTCCCGTTGAGCCAGACCTGCGCGTTCATATAGACGCCATCGAACTCGAGCTCCACATGCGCATCGGGTGCGAGGGGCGGCAGGGCGAAGTGCTTGCGATACCAACCAATGCCTCCGACCGTGAAGCCGGTCGGAGCGCCGCTTGCGCTATGCGCATAGGCTTGATTGTCGTTGAGCCGCGCGTCGAAGGGGCCGATCAGGAGCGGTGTACCTGTAACCTTTTGCCAGAGCGGCGCCGTGTCGGCGTCGCGTATGACGCTGTTCAATTCCGGATCGCTGCCCGGTAGATCTTCGATACTCCAGTCATGGGGCAGATCGAGTTGGCGCCAATTAGCATCGTTGAACGATCGTGCCGCCAACCCTTCGCCATCGCCCCTGTTAAAACGCCAATTGGCGTCGAATGGCTGGCCGCGAAGATCACGTTCCAGCCTTTCGGGTCGGGGCTGCACCGGCGCGGCAATAGCGGTACACGTGGAGGCTAGCGCGCCCGCTGCGGCGGAGAGCTGCAACATGGTTCGGCGTGAGAAAAACATGTCCCCGCTAGCGCTCAGTCGTCTGATCCGTCGACGACGAAGCATGTCAGACTCGGCCCACCACATTCACCAGCACCCAAACGATGAGCGCACAGGCAATGAAGGCGGCCAAGGCACGCGACAAAGGTGCGAACCGCAACGATGGCCGTTCGCTTTCCCAGCGTCGCAGGCCCGACAACATGGGCATGACCAAATTGTCTCGCTTGTACAGCATATGGAACGCCACCGCCGCGACATGAAGGCAGATCAGCGCGAGCAGGATGTCAAATGTCTGGGCGTGCAGGCGCGACGCAAGCCTCCCGATCTCGAAGCTGACGAGATAGGATAGCGGCCCCGACTCCAGACCGTCCACATCGACGGCGACCAATCCGGACACAATCTGCGCCAGCAGTACCAAAAGCATCGCGCCGATGCTCCAACCGCCAACAGGATTATGCCCCGCGTGGTGCTCTGCATCCCTCCGGAAAAGCTCGTGCCGCGCATAATTGTACACGACGGCGGGGCTCCGCAGAATGGCGCTGAACCGGCTGGTGCTACTGCCAATCAGCGCCCAAGCGAACCTGAATAACACAAGACTAAACAGGGCATATCCGATCAGCCGGTGCGCCTGGAGCATCCGCTGCTTTTCGGTCCACCAGGCGGCCGCGATCAGGATCACCGTCGCCCAGTGAAAAATTCTCGTTGGCGCGTCCCAGACACGCAGCCATCCATGGTGGCGCGGAGTGATGATCACTCCTCCTCGGCACGATATTTTTCGTGGCACCCCTTGCAGATCATGCCCAGAGCGGAGCGGGCGGCCACCAACCGGGCCACGTCGCCTTTCTGCGCGGCGGAATCGAGATCTGCCGCCGCGCGAACGAAGTCGCCGTTCCTCTTGGCGAACTCGGCGCCGTCGGACCAGATCGCAGGCAGCGCGCGCGTTGTCACCCCCGATTCCGGCCCGCTGCCCCGCAGGAAATATTTCAGCTGGCCACCGGCGCGCTGGTTAAGGTCATGGGCAGCGCTACGCACCGCCGAGAGGTTTGGTGCGCCCGACTTGATTTCATCGCTCACGGCCTTGAAGTCGCCGCCAATTTCCTTGAAGTTCGCCTGACGCGCTTTGATCGCCGAGACGATCGCCGGCGTCGCGGCATAGGCAAGCATTCCTCCGCCGAACGCGCAGGCGATCGCCGTTGCTGCCCATCGCATTTTCAATATCATTCCAAACCGCCATTCGCACATCACACAAGTATCTCGCTCACCGGCCGATTGCTCCGCATGGCGCCGCCGCCCCAGCTATCGACCGGAACGCCCATGATTTGCTGGGCGGTGAGCCCGATCCTTGAGATAGGCTCGCCAGATCCCTTGACGTGGAGACCCGGCTTTACCCGCCCGCCCGCTCGCCCCGCCAGCATCACGGGAATGCCCGCGACATCGTGGTTTTTGGCGAGGGAAACTTCCGAATGGGCCACGACAAGCATATTATCCAGCAACGTGCCGGCACCCTCCTTGACGTCGGCAAGCGTCTGCACGAAGTCGGCCCACGCCTCCATGGTGCCGAGGGCGAACTTGTCGACTGTCGGCTGGTAGCCGAGCGATCGGTCGATCAGTTCCTCATGGGTGCTCTGATGATATCCGGTCGTGTCGCCCGCGCGGCGCAATTCCGCCGCAGCGGTGTCGAAATTCATATTGAAGACCCGCGTCTGGTTGCAAGTCAGCGCCATGCCCAGAAGTTGAGTCATCAACTTGTGATTGGCCTTGCGTACGCCGATGTCCGTTATGTCGCCCTTGATCGGCGCGGGCGCATCAGGTCGCACACAGGCTTCGGCTCGCGGCGGTTTCTGAAGCTTGAGGGAGAGGTTTTCCTCGATTTCCCTTACCGAGGTGAAATATTGATCGAGGCGAATACGATCGGCCGAGCCTACCTTCGCCAGCAGGGCGCGCCGCTGCTCGGCGACGCCCGACAACACGCTCTTGCGGACCAAGAACTTGGGGTCGGGCTTGAAATCCGCCCTGTTAGGGTCATGGAAATCGGCGCCGAACACCTTTTCGTACAGCTCCATCGGGCTTGGGACGGAGGCGTTGATGGTCGAGCCGTTTCGGAAGGAGTAGCTCGTCTGCGGATTGCCATCGAGACTGAGATCCAGGGCGCGGGAGTAGGAGCCCGATCCGATGGCGTCCGAGATCAGCACGTCGAATGTCGGGGCCGTGATCGCCTGCCACGTTTCCGCCGCCTCGCCGGTTCGCACCGCGGTATTGCCTGAAATGTGAGGCAGATTGGCCTTACCGTCGAGTATGACGTCGAAGCCGGAAAGGACCGAGACATGCTGCTGAACCGCCCGGATCGGTTCGAGCTGTGGAGGCAGATCATAATTCGCCCCGGCTTTCTGGGGAACCCATCGTTCCGGTATCATACCGCAGCCCCAAAACCAGGTACCGAAGCGCACGGGAAGGCTGCCGCCCCCCATGGACGCGGCGAACGCCGCACCGTTGTCGTCGAGAAAGGCGTCGAGGATCGGAATGCCCACGGTCACGGCCGCGCCGCCAAGAACACCGCGCAGAACAAAGCCGCGCCGCGAAATACTATGCCTCATGACGCATTCCTTTTGCTGCTCGTGGCGCGCGCCGTGGTGATTGCGCCCGCTGCGGGCAGCCGCTGCATTGCATAGAAAGTCGGATCCAGCGCGATGGTCCGCATCAGGTCTACGAAACGATAGCCATTGGTGGCGAAGCCGCGATTGAGAGTGTCGATGGCGGGCTGGTCCTCGGCCTGGACGTTTCTCCCGTTCGCGTAGCGCCAGACGGAACTGACCAGGCATTCGCTGACCTTCGGGCTGTCGTGAAACAGTTGTCCGAGGTTCGCGACACCGTCGAAAGGCACCTTGTCAAACTTGCCGGTGACATCGATTGGAATGTCGTGCTCGGTTCTCCGGAATTGCCCGGCGCCGTCGAACTGTTCCAGCCCCAGTCCGAGGCCGTCTGTCGCCTTGTGGCAGCTTGCGCACTCCTCGTCATCGAGATGGGCTTCGAGCCGTTGCCGGGTGGTCTTCAGTGTCGGGTTATTGACGTCCTGAACGACCGCGAAATTCACGTTGGCGGGAGGTGACGGGATCTTCTGGCAAAGCAGCGTCTCGCGTATCGCCTTGCCACGCAATGTTGGCGATGTCCGCCCCGGGTGCGCGTGAAGCGCGAGCAGGCTGGCCTGCGTTAATAGACCTATCCTTGGATCGCCTGCAGGAAATTCATGGATCGACCAGCCCGGCTGGGACACGGGTATGTCGTAGATCGGACCGAGCGCGCGCGTCATCGCGAACCGGCGCGTGGTGAACAGGTCGCGATAATCTCCTCTGTGGTCGATCAGCAGATCGGTGATCGTGCGTAACGTTTGTTCGCGCGTTGCGGCGGCCACCGAAGTGGAAAAGGCGGGATAGATCAACGCGTCCTTGGAGAGGTGGTCGATATCACTGAGTTGCAGGAAATCATCGAAGAAGGCGCGCGCGCCATCGGTGAAACGCGGCGCCGCGATCATGCGATCGACCTCGGCCCGCAGCCCCTCGGGCCCGTCTATTGCACCCGAAGCCGCGGCAGCAAGCAGCGTGTCGTCCGGCGACGTGTTCCAGAGCAGGAAGCTCAAGCGCGTAGCCTTGGAATAGGCGTCAATGGCGCCTGGAGGACCGGACCGGCCAGGAGTGTCGATACGGAACAGGAAACTGGGGCTCGTCAGCATGCCTACGAGCGTGGCCCCCAGCCCATCGTCGAAATTGCCGAGCGCGTCGCTCGCACTCAGGGTCTCTGCGACGCCGGCGCGGACCTCCCCGATGGAAAGAGGTCGGCGAAAGAGTCGGAGACCGATTCGCTTGATGACGTCGGCGGCACATATCCCCCCGTCCGGGTCACTGGCGCCGGGAGCGCAGCCCACCAGTCTCGCCCGGTTCTCCGGCGTGAAAACTTGCGCCACGACATGGCGGGCGATTGCATCATACTGCTCCAGTCCGCTGGCGGTGATTGAAACGGCGCTCGAACCCACGGCGGCGAGGCCGTCGACACGCATATCCGGCTCGAAACGTCCGACCACCTCCACGCCGCTACCGAATATGTCCGCGATCACGTTGCGATACTGCGCTTCCGTCAGGCGGCGGACACTGGGTTGCGGAATGGCAGGGCCGGGTTTGCCGGGCAATGCAGACGATAACAGGATGCTCAGACCGGCAGCGCCCGCTGTTGCAGCGAGGACCATGCGAGACACGCGTCGCTTCATTGTGCACCCTCCGCCCGGCTGGCCGTCTGGGCACGGCGATCGATCACGAATGCCGGAACCGCATGGAATTTCATCGCGCTAGAGATGGCGGTGAACCGACCGGTTCGTGGATCACGAAATCCGTCGGCGAACTTGTCGATTGCAAGGCGTATCGCGACGCAGGAGATTCCGACATTGTCGGCGCCGTCCTCGGTCATATGTTCGATCATGTCGTAATAGCTCGACAAGGTAGTGTAGCCAAAGAGCCCCCCGTCGAGGCTGCCGTCCGATTTGAACTTGGCTCTGATCACCGCGCCTCGGACAATTCGGGTATTGTCGATGATCTGCTCACGAAAAACGACGTGGAGGTCGACAGGATCAGTCGTCAGCTCGCCGTTGACGATATGACCGTGGGTGACGTTGACGAGGCTGGGATCCGGATCGAGCGTGAAGCTGGCGCGCGCGAGGGGCTTGCCGCTCCCGTCACGCACGAGGGCGTCGGCACCGGTCAGCACCCGGACGGTCACATCCGGGTCGTTCCGTGGATCGTCGATCCCGCTCACCTCGATTAACATCGGCGCGCGCGCGGATAACATCACCTTCTCCTGGAGGGCGGGATCGTTCATTTCCTGATTTTGCTTGTACGAGCCGACCGCCCTCCACAGTTGATTGTCGACCCCTTTTTCGCCGTCCGGCCCGGTGAAATCTTGCGAACCGACCTTTCCGTCGAGGTTCATCCCGTAAGAGATCTTGCCCTCGTAAGGCACATATCCCTTCGCAAGAACTGGGAAATCGTACGGATTGGTGCAGCTTGAATAGGCGATGGTCTGGTCCTGATACGCGAGGCTGCCGCGGTCCTTGGGAAAGCCGTTTAGTGCCGCGATGGCGCGGATCTGCTCCGGAGTGGGCTTTTGATGCAGCTTCACATCGGGCGGCAGTTTGGCCGCCTCAGCCCGGCCACCGAAATCGCCCGGCCACAGGTTCATGCGCCGAAACCCGAATTGGTCCCACATGCGCTTCTGGAGCTCGCGCCGCTTGCCCGGACTGGACAGTTCAGCGCGTTCTGCGGGCGGAAGCAGACTGAGGAAGACATCATAGTTTCCTGGGGATTGAACAGAGTTGCTTTCAGAGTCACCGCCGCCACTCAAGAACAGGCCGCTGACCACGAAGGCGCGTGTCCCCGGCGGGCCGCCGGTCGGGGCGTCGGCGGCGAGTGTTGCTCCACCTTTCGGCAGCACGAGCATTGCGAGTGCCAGTGCTGGACAAAGACTTGCCTTTCCCATCCTCGCCTCCCGAGCAGCTTTCATCTGAAGCCGTTTGCGCTTCGCAAAATCGCATGACTCGACTAATGGAAACACCGTATTTTCGATCAACTTCCCGGCAGTTTTGAACGTTGAAGCATGTAAATTGCGTGGTAAACTTCTGCTTCCCAGCAAGCCACCACGTCGGAATGTGAGCGAAATCACCAGTCCCGAAACCAAAGTCCCGCCCCGTTCGGGGAATCAGGCCGGCTGGCCTACGGCCGAGGCTATGGCGCGCCGTGTCCTGGAGCTCTACGTGCGGGAAATCGGGCCGTTGAGCGAACTTGCGGCGAGGCTGAAGATCATGTGCGATCCCTCGGCGCTGCTCGCGGGATCCGCGGAGCTGGAGCATGGCGATCTGCAAAGGCTTTATGGCAGCGCCGTTTCGCATTTGTCCGTTCACGCGCAAGTCGCGGAGGGGCGACCGGCGCTCAAACCATCGGATTGGCGGGTAGTACTCTACGGACTCGATGGCGGGCGGACATTGCGCGAAGCGATCCAGCGCGCCAGCGACTGTCTCGAGGCCATCGATGGGCGCTGCGGACTTATGACCCTGCGTGTTCGAGGCGACTTGGCAGAGTTGCGCTTCGATACGATGCGGCAAGGTCGAACGGCCATCAACTGCCTGATTGACCTGAATGGAATTCCGCAGATGCACAGCCAGTTGAGCTGGCTGATCGGCAAGCCGGCTTGCCGATCAGCCAGCTCAACTGGCTGTGCATCTGCGGAATTCCATTCAGGT
>Ga0068859_100001333_pt1 | contig 25201 bp, 37 predicted proteins | sample KBSSwiS22_FD_66585 | JGI IMG/M metagenome (GOLD analysis project Ga0068859, IMG submission 66585) | Switchgrass rhizosphere microbial communities from Kellogg Biological Station, Michigan, USA - KBS Switchgrass S2-2 | ecosystem: Host-associated > Plants > Roots > Rhizosphere > Soil ...
CTGCAGATGGAGCCGCCCCCCTTGTTGCCGTCGAACCGCATCTTCTCGAGGAATACGAACTCCTGATCTCCATCCTGGTGCGCATTGCGGACGAAGCTCGGAAAGTTGAAGTCATCGGTCGGCATGAGCAGCGTCGCTGCCGGGTTGTCGCCTCGGAGTCCGACTCCGTTGGGGAGCTCGATGGGCCGACTGCTCCTGTACCAGCCCTTGGGGAAGTAGACGAAGGCGCCGAATACGTCGCTGCTCGACGCCAGGCCTTCGGCGGCGTCGTCGACCGCCCTGAGGATGGCGTCTGCATAGTCCCCTCCTCGCCCCGTCGCTCCGTAGTACCTCACGTCTACGACCCCCGTGATCTCCGCGCCGTTGGCCCGGAGGGGTCGGCCAGACGTGCCGTTACCGACGACGGTGCTCTGGTCGGCCGTCACAATGGCTAGGCCGTCGCGTGGCACCCCGCTCTGGATCCTCCTGGTGTCGGACATGATCGGCATGATGCCATCGTCGCGACCCAGGAGGCGAGCGTCATCGAGGGCGGCCGGCGTAGCCGCGACGGTCCCGCCGCGACTACCGGACCGGGCTACAGCCGCAGCACGCGGATGCCCGCCGACCGGAGCGCGCTCTTCACGACATCGACGGCCACCTCGGCCTCGATCTCCTCGGGATCGAACGTCATCCTGAGCGCGCCGAGGCCGTGAAGGAACGGCTCGATCTTGGCCTTGCGCAGCGCCGCGAGCGCCGCGGCGTACGGGGCGCCCTGCTCGGCCTGGACGAGGACCTCGTCCTCGTCGACGTACCTGCCCTTGCGGCGGAGGACGACGGCTGCCTGAGGTTTCGCCATCACTGGCCTCGCAGTACTTCCTGAATCTCCCTGTCCAGCTCGGCGGCCGTCTTCTTCTCCGACGCTGCCTCACGGGAGAGCCGCTCGGCGGCCGACTCGAGCGCGCGCTTCGCCGCGCTCTTGTAGCCGCGCGGCGTGCTGGCGGCCGGCGTCCACACGTTGATCTTCTGCCTGCCCTTGGCGAAGCTGATCGTCCCAATCGTCGTCGGATACGGGAGAAATTTCCCCCCGTCGCAGCGGAGCTCGTTCTCGTCCACGTGGACGGTGAAGTAGGGGTGTACTCCGTGCGCCGTTCCCCTCTTGATCTGCATTTGCGGGCTCTCCTTGGAATGACGTCTCAGAACAGCTGCGGGTTGGTCATGTTCTTCTTCCCGCGGGCGAGGACCCTGTCGACGATCTCGGCGAGCTTCTCCTCGCCGGTGTTCAGCGGCAGCATCTTGATCGCCTTGGCGATGGCCCACGCCGTCGCGACTCCTTGCTGCTTGCTCTCAACGAGCTCGCCCTTGGCGTTGCGCTCGCGGTACACCCTGTGCGGGCCATTCGCGACTGACCACTTCGTCCAGATCACGCCCGGCTTGCCAGTGGCGTCGACGTTGACCTGGACCATCTTCCACTCGTCGCGCGGGCCGTGGGTCGGCCTCATCTCGATCGTGAAGTTCCGGGCCCGCAGGCCGCCGGTCGCGTCGCGGATCCTGCCCCCGCTGCTCAGGATCGCGTCTTCCGCGATCTCCATCGCACCGGGCTCGTCGAGCTTGACGAGGTCGCGGAAGCGCTTGTATCCCTCGCCGACCGCGCGTCTCGCTGGCTCGCGCGAGAGCGCCATGTCGATCTCCCTGTCGAGCTCCGCACCCGTCTTCTTGCCTAGCATCGCCCAAACGGTATCACAGCTGACAATCGGTCGGGTGCCGCGTTTTGCGAGAGCTAGCCGGCGACGCCGGAGATGTTGAGCGCCTCCCGGACCCGGCCGATCGGCAGCGTTTTCACGATGGGAAAGAACGGCGCCGTCCAGTACTGGACGATCTTGCGCTCCATGGCCGGCCACACGTCGGAGATCGCGGTCCCCGCGGCGAAGCGGTGGACGTCGATCCCATGTGGGGAGTTCACGTCGGTGATGAGGGAGATGGAGGGCGCCGGCTCCGCGCATGCCCAGCGCATGATCGCGCCGCTGAACAGCGGGCGCATCTTGCCGGGCCGGCCCTCCTGCTGTCCCGCGATCGCATTGCCGACCGAGACCATGAACGTCGGGTCGTGCGCGTCGACGAGCGTGAACTCGTCGGTCGGCATCTCGAGGCTGAAGGTCGGCAGCGAGGCCTGCGTGTGGAAGCCGCGGAGCAGGTACTGCGGCTGCTCGTCGTCGAACGGGCTTGGCTGGCGCACGACGAGCAGCGCGCAGGCGTGCGCGCGGACGCTGCAGAACGCGCCGGACACGACGACGGAGTCGAGGTTGGACAGGAGGGTGTAGCGCTCTTCGATCTTGGCCTTGGTCATGGTGGTGAGACGCGCGAGCGGACGGGACTGTTCCCTCGACGATGGAATGGGATCTGGGCTCGGCGCGTTATGCCGGTCATGCCGAACTGCTTCCAGCTCCTCCGAGGTGATGCCGCGGTCCCGCTCCTTCAGGTCGACGAGGAGATGTGCCGCCACTTCAACGAGCCCTGCGACCCCAAGAGGTGGCTCGAGTTCTGGTACGACATCATCGGCTACGAGCTGGCCCATGGAAAGAGCTTCGACGAGGTTCGGTCCTACGTTGCCGCGACCTACCCGGGGACGCCTCGCCTCATCAAGATCGCCGACTGGCTCGAGGCGAACTTCTCCGTGCGTCACTGGGTGGAGATCGGGCGGGTCGGGAGGGAGTAGGATCCCCGGCCGGGTACTTCCGACGACGCTTCTCGACGCCTCACGCCCCCAGCTCCGTCGGCCTCCACGTTCTCGCGAACATGTACGCGTACCTCGGTCGCCGTCCGGCGACGACCTTCGGGTGCACGCCGGCGAACGACGCGATCGGGCACTCGATCTTGCAGCCGAGCGCGACGATTGCCCGCAGCAGGAGATCGGTGTGGTGGCCGATTGCCTGCCTGTCGCCCTCCCACCGCGACACGGTCGCCGGGTCGCTTCGGATCAGTCTTGCGAAGTCTGCTGCCGAGTAGCCGAGGCACTTCCGCAGGAAGCGAACCTCGCCGCCGGTCAGCCGAGATCGCTTGCGGATGACGGCCCCCGCGAGCGCTCGGTTCAGCAGGTCGGGCGCCGGGATCTCGACCTCGCGTTCGCCGCAGTTAGCGCACCGACTCACGGATACGCTGACCAGCACGGTGCTTGGTAGCGCTGCATACGGCGCGTTTTCTCGCCTCGTCGTCATCGTGTGACTGCAGCTGGCGCACCTCATGCGGTCACTCGGCGTCGATGAGCGTACACGGTCCGAGCAGCTGCGGCAGTCCGAGTGTCGCCTCGCCCCCGAAGTGCGTCGGCCGGATCGCGCCGGGTTGGTGATGGCCGTCGCACCAGCGCAGCCTGCCGCGGCAGACGCCGAGGGTCTGCGTGGGGAGCACGATGCCGCCGGGCAGCGGCAGGGCGATCCACTTCTTGCCGGCCTGGACCTCGGGCAGCAGGAGCGCGTCGATCACACGCAGTGGGCCCGCGCGCCTGCCCTCGAGTCGTCGACCCTGCTCCATCCCGAGCTGGATCGCGATGCCGACCGCGACGTCGTAGGAGTCGCGCCCCTGGTGCTCGATGCCGTACGAGATCGACTCCGGCGACAGCGCCTCGTCGGGCTGGAGGCATCCAGTGGACTCCCGCCCTCCGAGCTCGTAGCCATCGTATGGCAGTCGCCGTTCGCGGGCGTCTCGGTTCCTGAGCCAGTCCGCGAGGGGCCTCGCGAGGTCCTCGAATCGGACGGGTGAGCCGTCCTCGGGCCACTTCTTCATCGGCTGCCCTCCTTGTCGTCGTCGATCTGCGTCCGCAGGAACGCGCACAGCCTGTCGACGTCCGAGCTCGACAGGTCGGCGGGGAGCGGGAGCTCCAGGATGCGCCCTCGGGTGATCCGGCAGCGGTAGACGATGAAGCCGTCCGGCACCCTGATCGCAGGCTCGCCGGACGAGGTGGACGAGGTGGGCGACGGCGGCGACGGCGGTGGTGCCGGTGGCGCGATCGGCGGCGGCGGCGCGGGGACGTCCCTCTCGCCGAAGTCTTGCGGTCCGAGTCCCGGCAGGTCGACCTCTTCCGGGGCGCGGACCTCGATGACGCGCGTCACCTGGGTGATGCGCTCGATCGGCCTCCCCTCGACGAGGGTGTCCTCCGCCGGCCTGCGCATGGGGACCTCGCGCTGCCTCCGGTCCCCGACGAAGTCGGGGTCCTCGGTCGGCAGGCCGGCGTCGGCGGCCGCCCTCTTCCACAGCGAGGCGAGACGATCGAAGCTCCGGTGCACCCGCAGCAGGTACCACCAGTCTCGGTAGTTCGGGATGATCGCGCCGGTCCGCCAGGACGCGACGATCTCGACGGCCGTCCGGCATCGGCGGGCGAGGTACTCGTTCGTGTAGTTGTCCTCGTGGAACTTCCTGGCCAGGGCGGTGCCCAGCATGGTCGCCGAATCCTGCTGCGCTGGCCGATCTCCGGGCGAGTCTTCCATCACGGCGTGAACGATCGAGGGCGTCGTTCTAGTCCGGGCGTTGCTCGATTTTTCGACGTACGCTCTATCCGTACGTTTCTGCGCCGCGTCCTTAGCTCAGCGGCAGAGCAGCCGCCTTTTAAGCGGAGGGTCGGTGGTTCGATCCCACCAGGGCGCACAGGAGAAATAAAGCAGTCGGTCGCAGTCGTTCGTCCCACCATGAGTCGGATCCGCAACTTCTTCCATGCCGTGCTGTTCGCGCTCGCGATGACCGGGGTGCTCTTCGCCGTCATGCTCGAGTGGGCGCTGGGGCACTTCGGCAAGCTGCGTCAGCGCCTGCGCAGGGGGCGGCGATGAAGCGCATCGTCTTCGTCGGGGCGGCGAGCCGTGACCGCTGAGCCGGCGGCCGGGCAGCTGCCCCGGATCGTCCGCTTCCTCGGCGTGGATGACTGCCCAGACTCCTCCTGCCCGCACTGCGGCGCGTCGGGTCGGTTCATCCTGCGCTTCCAGGTCGAGGACGGCCGGACGCTGGCCGCGATGCGGGGCTGCGCGTCCCTGTTCCCGGTGTCCCGGATCGCCGCCGAGGAGCTCCGGCTGCAGCAGAAGCTGGCCCGCTACCGCAGGAACGGGTGGGGCGGGCTGAGCCGGATCGACGGCGATGCGCTCGCCGCGATCGACGCGTTCCATGCCGGCGCGCTCGACGAGCGCTCCGCGCTGGCGCGCGTCGACGCCGCGAAGGCGGCGAGCCGGTGGAGAACCAGGCGATGAGCGATCGCCGTCGCATCTGGCCCCGACGGGGATGGTAGGATCTGCCCGTGGGTACCTACTACCGGTACGTCAACTACACGCGGCAGGAGTTCGTCGCCCTGCACGGCCTGCGTAGTGGCGGCGACAAGGAGGACGCGGCGCTCCGCTGCGCGCCTGCCCTGCTCTACCTGATCACCCGTCCCGATCCCTGGGGGGATGGCTATCGCGGTCGCTGGGCTTCCGAGGAGGGGAGGCCGGAGAGGACGATCGGGATGCGAACCGGCGGCTCGATCGCCTGGTCGAGGGTGCGGCCGATCGACGACGTGCGCGTCGTCTCCGATGTGGCGTACGACTTCGGAGACATGGAGGAGCAGCTGCTCAACATCACGCCCGGCGTGCTGCAGTCGATGCGAGACCAGGTCCCCGCGCTCGTGGCGGACTATCACCCGGGCGTGCACGACGTCGCGCTCGTGCAGCGTGTGTTGGGCCCCGGGGCGCTCCATCGTGAGCTCGCGGACCCGGTGAGCGCCTCCTGCAGGTGCGGCTGGAGCACCGGGCCGCTCCGCGGCGAGGACCGCGAGACCGTCCTCGAGCACGCCGTGGCCGCGCACGTGAACGGATGAGCGGGCGACGCGAGGTAGAGGCACTGCGCCGCGGGGCGGGGATCCTCGTCTACCGGACGAGGCCCGAGCTCGCCGTCCTGCTCGTGCGGGAGACGCGCGGCGCCGGCCGCGGCACCTGGGGGATCCCCAAGGGCGGCGTCGATCCGGGGGAGGGCGCAGAGCACGCGGCTCGCCGAGAGACCCGCGAGGAGACCTCGGTGGTCGTCCGCGGCCGCCTGGCCGACCTGGGCGCCGTGGAGCACGCCTACCCCGGCGGACGCGGCCGGACGCGCGTCTTCGTCGCCGCAGCGCCGGCGGGCGCGGTGCCGCGACCCTCCCTGCCCGAGGTCGACCGCGCCGAGTTCGTCGAGCTCGGCGCGGCCTGGCGCCTCATGCACCCCGAGCAGCGCGCTCTCCTCGACCGGCTGCTCGTGCTGCTCATGGGGTAGCTAGCCACTGCGTGCGCGACGCAGGATGGTGATCAGCTTCTCGAGGTTCGTCGTGTCCCTGCCGTCGAACCGCAGCTCCACCTGCGTCGTGTCGGGGTCTCGGCTCAACCTTCGCTGAGGCGCTCCGCCTGCGAGGTCAATCCCGTGCGCGATCAGCTCGGTCTGGAGCAGTCGGGCTATCCCGTCGGCATTCTTCTCGTGGGCCGCCCGGGCCTCTCGCTCGATTCGGGTCTTCTGGTTGGCCATGGTGGCCCTCCCTGTGGTTGTTCGTCACTGGTCTCAACGAGCCCGGGCCGGCGATGATTCCGCGGGCCCTCACTCCTCGATGATCGCCTTGGCTCGTTCCGCCGCAGCTCGCCCGGCCTTCGTGAACGGCCCGACGACGACCAGCGTGGGCGACACCTCGGACCGGAAGGCGTCGAACAGGACGCGGGACAGACCGCGCCCCCGCGCGTCCTCGTCGACCCACACGTGGTGCACGTACGGCCGACCGTACTCGACGGCGTATGCCAGACCGGCCAGGGGGTCGCGCGGGCCGGATCCGGGGAGCACGACGAGGATGCGGCCGGCCCGCGCTCCCCCGTAGTTCCGGCCGGTCGTGAAGATCAGCTCCCAGGCCTCCGGTCCGATGGCCGCGAGCAGCGTGATCTTGATCGGCTCACGGCGCGTGACCTTCTCGTCGGTGAGGGCCTCGTGTACGCGCTCGCGCGTCACCCGCTCCATCGCCAGCGCGTCACCGATCTCGCGGTCGAGCTGGGCGACGGACCTGCTCCTGGGTGTCGCCGGCCGCGACGCCTTTCTTGCCGTTCTTCTCGACCCCATGGCTGCAAATTATCAGCTAGGCGCGGCCTTGGTGGAAGATCTTGCCTTCGGCGTGCCTTATGATCGGGGAATGCCGCCACTATCCCCGATGGAGTCGAAGCCGATGTCGCCGCCGATGGAACCACGTCACTACGAGTACACCATCGACAACCACCAGGTCCGCGCCGAGCTGCGCGAGAGCGCCGGGGAGTGGAGCGCATACGCGTTCGTCAACCCGGTCAACCTCGACGGTCGCCACGACAAGGTGACCGCGCGGACGGTGCTGCCCAAGGCGTTACGCCAGCTGGCGGATGAGCTGGGTGACCGCGAATGACCAGGCGGAAGAAATCAGCTCAACTCGATCGAGAGATCGACGACGCGCTGGGCGGTCCGGGCGGTCCGGTCGTGAACGATCGGCTGTTCGTTGGTACCTACCCGACCGGAATTGTATACGCCGATCGGAGACGCGAGCGAAACGGCGACTATCTACGCGTCGCATTCCTGCCCTTCCGCTCGCTCGAGATCGAGTGGGAGCGAGGGGTCAAGGTCTCGCCCGACATGCGCCAAATGATCCTCGCGGATGCGGAGCGAATGAGGGCTCGCCGCGGTGAGCTCTACCCGATTGACTCAGCGGGCCATACCGTGAGGCTCGGCGTCTAGGCCGGCCTCGTCGCTCTCGTCGCTCTCACCCTGGCCCGCCAGGCCTCAGCGCGGGATCCTCGCCGTCGCTGGATTTCGCTCGCGCTCCGATTCAGTGCCAGGCCGGCCAGTGTCATCACGCCGATGATGGTCGCGGTCGATCTCGCGGTCACGGCCGAGTCATCGGCCCACTTCGCGCGCACGGCGTGTCAGACCACCTCGTCGCGGAAGCGCTGCAGCTTCTCGGCGAGCTCGGGCGAGGCCAGCGGGAATGGCGCGTCGTCACTCTCGACGTCATCGACCCACTGCCACATCTGGGGCTCGGTGAACGCGATGCTGCCGTCCTCGGCGGCCTCTCGTGACAGCATGTCCGCCCACTCGTAGCGGCCGCGTGCGAACTCGACTGCTCGCATCTCGCCGGGGGTGAGGTGCAGGCGGTACGCGATGCGCAGCTGCGGCTTGGCCTTCCCGGCCTTCTTCTTGCGACCCGCGCTCGCGCCCCGGGCGGCGGCTCGCGCCTTCGGCGGAGCCAGCGCCTGCTGGATCTCGTGGTCGAGCTGGGCCTTCGATTTTCTCGGCATGGCTATCCTCCTGCTCCTGTCGTCCCTGTCGCCTTCGTCGGCCTGTCCGTCGCGTCGCCGCCTCGCGAGACCATGGGGCGGCGCTCGCCGACGGCGACCTCCCCCTGCTCGACGGGCGCGAGGATCCGGAAGATCGCGTCCAGGCACGTCACGGCGATCCAGCTCTCGTGGTCGTCGGTGCCGTACGAGATCGCGACGCCACCGCGCCCGTCGACGGCGAGGCCGGCCGCGAACTCGATGCCGTGCCGCGGGGACAGCTTCATGGGCGGGGAGCGCAGGACGACGCGACCATCGTCATCGACGGCGTAGATCGTGTGCCAGTAGTACTTCTGCCGCCGGGGCGGCAGGAGCTTCATCTCGTGCGCGATCCCGAGCCAGAGGTTCCTGTCGACGCGCACGAGCTGGCTGCCGCCGCGGAGCTCCGTCGATCCCGGCGCCGGCGGTGCGGTCGGCGGGTGCGAGGTCCGGGGCTGCCCGTTCACGGTGACCCGGACCTCGACGCCGCACCTCGACGGTCCCGCCGCGACGACCGTGTTGGGCCTGGGCGACGACACGTTGGTCGGGGGTGGGCCTGCGAGCGGCCCCTGCGCCCCCATCACGATGCCGCGCTCGATCGAGTACAGGAACCTCGGCTGCTCCGCCCCGTCGAACGGGGACCAGTTCTTCTGCGGGCGATGGCTCCACGGGCCGCGCAGTGGCTTGGCCTCGACGATGTCGCATTGCCGGTCGAGGCGGACGAGCACCATCTCGGGGACGCTCGGGTGGTCGAGGTTAAGCTGCAGCGCCGTCGCGATGCCGAGGAGTCCCTCGCGCTTGGTGCGGAAGATCCGCATGTCCTCGTAGCCCAGCGAGGAGCACGCGGGCGCCCTGGGGGCGCCGTCGAGCTCGCGTATCTCGCGCAGCCCGGAGAGCTCGAGGGTCGCCGGATCGAGGATCGCGATCGCGTTGCGCGTCTCCGTCTTCCCGGCGCGCGCCGACGGCGAGATCTTGGGGACGCCGCCGGGCAGCGTGTAGTTCGCGCAGCGAAACACGCACCGCCAGCGCTCGTCCACCGGATCGTGGTGGACGGACGGGTTGAAGCTCCAGTAGCCCGATCCGAAGGGCGAGATCGAGATGTTCCGGGTCATCCACGCCGGCGACAGGAGCTCGCTCGCCGGGCGGTGCTTGGGTCCGGCGGACTTGGCGGCAGCGGCAGCCGTGGCCTTCCCGCTCGATCTCCCGCTCGACTTCTCGGCGCCGGCGCCCATCAGCCGGCCTCGGACCCGGTCGCCGGGTCGGCGACCGCGGCAGCCGCGTCGGTGCCCTGGGCTGGCGGCCCTGCGACGACGCTCGGCCCCGGCGGCCCCGGCGGCCCCGGCGGCAGGGCCCTGGGCGGCCCTCCGGGATCGCCGCCGTCGTCCTCGCCGATCTCGCCGTCGCTCGTCGGGGAGGACAGCGTCCAGAACAGGACGCCACCGCAGGCGACGAGCGCGGCGATCTTCCACCCCATGCCGATCTCCTTCCTCTTCCCGCGCGGCGGGGCCTCGGGCGGAGCGGCGCGCCGCGCGACTGCGAGGAAGCGTGGGTTGGGGTGGCCCATGCGATGACCTACGCGACCGCCGGCTCGTCGAACACGGCGGCGCAGCGCTCCGCGTTGTCGAGCGCGGCGGCGATGAGTCCCTGCTTGCGCTTCTCCTCGGCGCGCGCGCCGAGGACCACCTGGTCGAGCATCTGCCTGAACTCCGACCAGTCCCTGGGCGGACGTCCGAGCTTCGCGTTGATCCGGGGCAGCCCCTCGGACAGGAGTGCCGGCATGCCGTGGGCGAGCTTGGTCAGGCGCCAGAAGTCTCGTCGCGTCTTCGACCACGCGGCGCCGGCGCCGATGCTGGTCAGCACCCTTGTGGCGTCCGCCATGCTGGCCGAGATGAGGTCGACCTGCCCCCTGGCCTGGTCGAGCATCTCGGCGGGCGTCAGCGGCCTGGTCATCTCGCTCGAGAACCCGCGCACCTTCTTGCCCTTGAACATCACCTCATGGTTGTTGCCGGGGACGCAGTAGGCGCGCAGCTGCGTCCCAGTCAGCCTGAGCCGCCGGAGGTCGTCGGGGTTGTAGAACTGCCCGATCCCCATCTCCAGGGGGAGCCCGTCGGGCCCCTTGGACGGCGGGAAGCCGATCGCGCAGGGGTTTCCGTCAGACTCCATCGAGGTCCAGTTGAGCGCGTAGGGGAGCTGGACCCCGCGCGCCTTGCACATCGGGGCCATGATCGCCGCCCACTCGTCGAGGGTCGGAGGGGTCACCCTCCCATCCTGCGGGGGACCGGCGGGCGCATCGTCGGCGGCGCCGTGCTCTCGCGAGCGCCCGGCCCCGTCCTGGCCGTCCGGGGACGCCTGCGTCGGCCATCCAGGCCAGACCGGACCGACTGGGCCGGCCCGGTCGTCCCGTGGCTCACCTCCCGGAGGCGCCGGCGGGAGGCTCTTGCGTCGGTTCTGCGCGGCGCGACTGGACCGCCCATAGAGGGCCAGTCCGACGAAGCCGGCGCCGAGGACGCCAAGGACCACCGGTAGCATGGAGCTACCCCTGCGCATCCGGCTCGCCCGACGACTCGTCGGGGGTGCCTTCCGATGGGCTGCCCGGTCCCTCGATCGGTGACGGCGCCGGCGCCAGACCTGCGGTCGCCGAGGTTACGAAGGTCCCGCCCTTGAGGAGGTACGCGATCCGCTCGAGGGCGTCACCGCACGTCTTGGACGTGTCCTCGTCGCCGATCGCGTCGACCTTCTCCTTGTACTGCCCGACCAGCGATCCGATGAGATTCAGCTGGTCGACGGAGAATGCCCCGCGGGCGTCGAACCCCTGGGGGGCGCCGCGGTGACCCGCCTGTACCTGCAGGCCGGCGTGTGCGCCGGGGCGGGCGAGCTTGGCTGCCTCGGTGGCGTCCATGAGCGTGACCGTCGGCTTGGTGAACCCTCCACCGTTGCCGCGGCGATCCAGGAGCTGGACCGTCGCGTCCTGGCGGCCGCGGCTGACGCTGACTCCGCCGTTCTTGGACGGAGGCTGCACCGGAGGCTTCTGCATGCCGGCCGGGTTGCGCGCGTTCACGACGTGCTCGTGCACCCTGGCGCCGACTCCCGGGGCCGCGGACACATGCGAGGACGCCCCGGTCCCCACGGCCTGCTGCCTACCGGTCTGCACATTGGTTCGCTCGATCCCCGTGCTGCGGGGGGTCTTCTTGGGGAGCATCCTCGTCTCTGGCATCTTGATCCTGACCTTCCTTTGGGTTTCTTCCGAGTCACCATCCGCCATGCGGATGGTGAACCATCGTGACCTTCACGTGCGCCTCGACCCCGGCCTCCCTCAGGTCGTCGACGACCTTCTGGGCGGCGCGCCGGATCTTGCCCTCGTCGAACGACGACTCGCCGGCGACTCTCCACACGTACTCGCCGCCCCGCCGCTCCCTCGTGATCTCCACGGGCACGGAGCCCGAGCCGCCAGAATCCTGGAGCGCCTCGCCGAGCTCGCGGTCGAGGTGGTTCGCGCGTCCCCCGCCGTGAATGATCCTTGCTCTCCTGCGCACGTGAAGCTCTGCCCCTAGATCGCGAGATTGTAGAGGATCGACATCCGGCTCGCCACGCCCATGCCGTTGATGACGGTGGCGTACGCCGCGCCGTTGGGGATGTCGAAGGGCACGGGCTGGTTGCCCGAGATGATGAAGTTGCCGACGCAGTTGGTCGCGTCGGGCGACTGCCAGAAGCGCAAGGTCGCCACCGTCACGGCGGGGGTGCCTGCCGGATCGCACCCGACGACGGTGGCGCGCTTGGCGAACTTCGGGACGGAGAATGCCTCGCTCTCGGCGAGGGAGTCGATCTGCCCGATGTAGACCGTCTTCTGGGCCACGCCGGGCCGCGGGAAGCCGGGACCGACGAAGGCCCCGAGCGTGTACGCCGCGCTCGTCCCGGTGACGTCGACGTCGGCGCCCGAGACGATCGCGACGGATACGCGGACCCAGGAGGCGACGATGTTGACCGTCGCGCCGTTGAGGAAGTCGACGGCCGCGCGGTTGTTGGTGCCGCCGACGCCCCACTCGATGATCGCCTCGATCGGCGGCCACTGGATGGGCTCGATGAGCCCGGGGAACACGCCCCGGTTCTGGATCTGGAAGTTATCCTGCTCCCCGGTGAGGTTCTGCCCGTTGATGTGCGCGAGCGTCGCCGAGAACGCCTGGGGGATGACCGCCGGCGGGGACAGTGTGACCGTGAGCTGCTGCGCGTCGGCGTCGTCGCCCTCGAGCTGCAGGATCGGCACGGGGCCGCGCTGCTTCTCGGAGCCGCCCGACTGGTAGATGATGTTGACCTTCTTGCCGAAGGCCCCGCCGCGGCTCAGCCGGCCGAACGCCGAGAGGGCCGGTCGGTTCTCGCCCGGCCTCGGCAGGTACCCGTGGCCCGGGTACCGAGGGCTGCCGTAGAGGGGCTCCTCGTCCTCAGGACCGGGCCCGAAGGCCTCGCCGATCGGCATGAGGATCATCGACGACCCCGGTGGATACTGTCCTCCGCTCATGGTGTCATCCTACCTCTTCCCGACCTCGAAGATCTGAACTTGTGGCGTCCGGGTCTGGGCGGTGCGGCGCGTCTGGGACCGCTCCCTGTGGCGAGCGCTGGCGAGGATCGCGGCGAGCCCGACGATGGCCGCACCACCGGCCGCGATCGCGAGGTACGGGGGTCCCTTCTTGCGGGAGGACCCCTCCGGGGGTCCCGGGTTGGCCGGGTACCCCGAGTCCGCGACGGCGCGCTGGACCTCCGACCGCGCGATCGGCGCGATCGCGCGGGAGCCGCCGAACAGCTCGGCCGCGGGTCCGCGCAGCCCGGTGCCGGGCGTCTTGTCGAAGTAGGCCGCGTATCGGAACGAGCTCGGCAGGCTCGTCGCGTGCTCGTACCAGGCCGCGGCCTCTGCGCCCGTCCCGAAGATCGGCGCGGCCCACGACTCGTCGACGCCGTAGATCACGCCGACGAAGATCCCGGGAGATCCGCCCGCCATCTGGCCCGCGACGGCGCGGATCTCGGAGATCGTCTGCGGGTGGAGCGTCCCGAGCGCCACCCGACCCTCTCCGTCCTCGTGTGTCTGCGCCGCGGCGCCGCGAGCGCGGGCGGCCCGCGCGGCGTCGACGTGTCGGCGCGGCGCGCCTCCGCCGCCCGGTCCAGGAGGGCCCGACGGGACCGACGGGGCCGGCGGAGCGACGTCCTCCAGGCTCGGCGCGATGGCCGGGGCCGCGGCCGGGGACGTCACCGCTGGGTGATCCGCGGGCAGGCCGTCGGTCGCGCCGCGGGGATCGGGAGCCGGCGCACCCGGCGTGGCGGCCGCGGCACGGGCGGCCGCGGCGTCGGTCAGGATCGGGGACACCGTCGGGGGCTGGGCGCGCGCCGCGCGGCGAGATCCGGCGCGCTCGGAGGCAGCGGCCGCGGCGGCTGCCGTCGCGTGCGCCTCCGTCTCCGCCGGGTCGCTCGCGCCCATGGCCGCGTCGACGTGCGAGTCGGCGGCGTGCCCGGCGAGCGCAGCGTCCGCGATCCCCTGCTCGACCTCGGGGTGGTTGTAGGTCAGGACGAGGCGCCCGCGCGCGTCCTCCTTCTTGACCTTGGTGAAGATGTCGAGCCAGACCCTGGCCATCGCCTTGTCGGCCGGGTCGTTCGGGTCGAGCCTCTTGCCGGGCTTGTAGTTCGTCTGGGCCCAGAACCTCGCGTCGGTCTCGGCGGTGATGACGTCCTTGGGTGCGTGGGCCATGTCTTCGCTCCTGGGCTTCTCCCGATTCTACGGATTCGAGACCGGCACCACCGGGAGGTAGATCGCCAGCTGGGTCTCGGTGATTGCCACCCCGACCTGGGCGACCACGAGGTTTGTCGTCGTCGGCTTGGTCTTGGTCAGGAACCCGAGCGCGACGGGGTCGAGGTAGTACGGCGATCCCGGCAGGAGTCCCTCGCCCGCGGTAACCCCCTCCCACTCTTCCTCCGTGAGGGTCACGATGGCGGCTGTCTGGACGTCGACGGTGGCGCTCAGCTCGGATCCGTCTATGACGACGTCGCGGACGCCGACGAGGATCCCGCACACCGGAAACGCCGCCCCGATCACCAGGGTCACGACTCCGATGCCGACCCCTGGCGTCAGGTTGAAGAGCGAGACCGCCTGACCGACGGCAGGCGGGTGGGTGACGAAGCCCTGGAACTGGGCGAGGAAGGTCGTGCCTCCGCTGCCTGCGCTCAGCGGGAAGTCGGTGGTTCCGTTGCCGACGATGGTGATCTGGTCCGCCGTCGCCATCGCTGTGTTCGGCGTCGGGCGACCGCCGCTTCCGATCTGTACGTCCGTCATGGCTAGCTGTTCTCCCTCGGAAAGACGGGGGTGGAGAGGACGAGGGTCGTCGTGTTGATCGCGACGCCGACCTGACACACGAAGGTGCCCGGATCGGTCGGAGCGGTGTCCCGGATCTCGCCCTCGGTGCTCGACAGGAAGTACAGCGATCCCGCCGTGAGCCCGCCACTGCCGCCGGCGACGAGGTCCCACTGCTCCGTCGTCAGGGTGACCGGACCGGAGGTCCTGACGCGGACCACGGGCGGATCGACCGAGTCATCGACGGACACGATGAGCCCGACGGCGAAGATGTTGTCGGCCTCGTCCGCCGAGTCCACCGTTTTGTCCGGGGCCACGATCACTACGAGCCCGGGCAGGGGGGTATCCGGGGTGCTCGGGACGAAGCTCGCCTCGAACTCGCCCGTCGCCCCGGGCGACGCGAGCCGGATCGGATCTTCCGATGTGCCGTCGCCGAGGACCGTGACCTGATCGCAGGTCACGAAGGCCTGGGCCGGGTTCTGCCGGCCTCCGGCCAGGTTGGTGGTGTCTGCCATGGTGTCCTCTCGTCGTTGCCTTATGGGTTCTGGAACACGATCGGGACGCCCGCCGTGAGCAGCGTCGTGGAATTCACCGCGACGCCGACCAGGACGAAGAAGGTTCCACTGGTCGGCGGCCTCGTCGTGCGGATGTCGCCGCTCTGCTGCGGCGGAACCGCCAGGTAGTAGGGCTCGCCGGGCTGGAGACCGCCGCCCCCGCCGCCGGCGATCACGGCGTCCCACTCGTCGGTCGTGAGCGTGACCAGGCCGCCGCACTGGATCCGCGCGTCTGCGTCGGGCGGGTCCAGCTCGACGATGATGCCGCAGATCTGCTTTCCGGGGCCGCCGACGGCGCGTCCGTCGCCCGGCGTGACGCGCGTGTCGCCGTCGAGCTCGGGCGCTGCGGACACGGCGTAGCCGAGCACGGGCGCGTGATTCGAGACGAGCGCGTCGAACCGGAAGCCGGTCAGACCCGACGCGGCGCGGAGCGGGTCGGCCGTCGTCCCGTTGCCCACGATTGTGTCCTGGTCCGCGGACACCATGACGAGCACGTCCGTGGGCTGGTTACCGCTGAGGATCCTGACATCCGACATCGCTGATTCTCGCTTCTGGGCGCGCGGCGCCCGCTCGGTTCTCGCTCAGTTCTCGCTCGGAGGGTCGGCCCGGATCAGGAGCTCGGTCGGCGACAGGCCGACGCCCATCGGCGCGACGAACGTGCCGCCCGAGGACGGCGCCGTCAGGGTCAGCTTGCCGCTGCCGAACCCAGCCTTCAGGAAGTAGGGGGCGCCCCTGACCAGGCCGAGCTGGTCGTTCCCCTCGGTGATCAGGTCCCACTGGGCGCGGGTGAGATCGATGACGCCGGCGAACTGGACGCGGACGGGCTGCCCCTCGACTCCCGGCGTGGCCGCGATCCCGGTCGCGTTGGTCGCGCTGGAGATGCCCTTCGCGGGCACGACGACGCCATCGTCGTCGGCCGATGGGCACACGGGCGTCCCAACCGGGAACGTCGATCCGGCGATCGAGTTGTACGAGGTCTCGTTGGCGGGGGCCGGCCCTGAGCTCCGCTGGGCGGTGTCGGTCATGGCGTCTACGCCTCCGCCGGGAAGCCGGGCCGGACCATGAGGTCGGTCGACGACGTCGCCGTCCCGATCGGCACGACGAAGTCGCCGCCGCCCGAGGGGGCGGTCGTGGTCAGCCTGCCCGCGGTCGTGGACAGGAAGTAGGGCGTGTTCCGGTCGAGGCCACCGCTGCCGCCGGTGATGGCGTCCCACTCCGCCTCCGTCAGCGTGAGGATCCCGCCGAACTGGACCAGGACCGGGTTCCCCTCGACGCCGCGCCCCGAGGTCAGGCCGGTCACGTATGCCGTGTCGGCGTCGCTCGCGTCGGCCATGAGGACGGTGCCGTCGTCGTCTGCGGACTGGCAGACCGGAGTCCCCGGGGGGCAGTCCTGCCCGCAGATCGGGTTATAGGAGGTGGCGTTGCCCGGTGGTCGCCCCCCTCGAATCGTCGCGGTGTCCGTCATGTCGTGTCTCGCTTCCTTTGGTTTCGTGTGTGGAGAGATCGCGCGGGTGCGCGCCGCGCCGGAAATTGACGGGGACTCAGCTCGTCTGCTTGTCGTTGGTCTGCTCGGCGACGCGGAACGCCTCCATGAGCATCATGCCCTGCGCGGGCGTGAGCATGGTCGCGATCTTCGTCTTCTGCTCGTCGGTCAGGGAGGACCCGAACTGGCCGAGCAGCGCACGCAGCGCCGCGGACTCGGCCACCGCTGGGGCATCGCCTCCGCCCGTCGCGAAGCGCGAGGCGACGACGGGCAGGAGCTTGGTGATCTCACCGAAGAGCTGGTCCTTGCGGCGGACGAGGGCGTCGCGCTCGAGGAGCTCGAGGTCGCGTTGCGCCTGCAGGGAGCGGTTGGCCTCGAGCTCGCTGAAGTGCGCGACGCGCTCGCTGCGCAGCTTGTGGTTCTCCGCCGAGAGGTCGCTGATGGTGCGCGACATGGTCCCGAGCGACGCCTGGAGCATCTGCAGCATCACGCGCTCCTTGACCTCGAGGTGGCGCATCAGCTGCGCGGTCAGGCCCTGCGCGTTGGGCGCGTCGGTTATCGCCACCTCATCGCCGCCGCCGACGTCGAGATCGTCCTCGACGCGGAACGACATCTTCCGCTTGCCGCCCATGTGCTGGGTCGTCTTGAGCTCGAAGCGCTGGACGCCGCCGAGGTCGCGCGCGAAGCCCTCCGCGATCTCAAGGATCTTGGAGGCCAAGCCCTCGATCTGCGCCTGACCGCCGAACGCCTCGGGGTCCGACGCTCGATCCCAGGTCTGGAGCGATGACCCCCGGCTATTGGGGGGCGCGCTCACGAGCTCCAGGGAGGTGAGCGTGCGGTGCTCTCCACGTGCCAGCTCTTCATTGACGAATGCGACGATCTTCTTGTGGTTCTCCTCGGACATCGTCTCTCCCTCAGTTCTGCCTCAGCTTGGGGTCGGCGGGCTCCCCGAGTCCACCGGAGAGTGCATCGTCGATGATCGACTGGCCGGTGGGGCTGGCCACCCATGCCGCGAACCTGGCGTCCCTGGACTCGAGGTCCCCGGCGTGCACGGGCCCGTCCTTCCACATGGCCTCCCACATCTGGCGCAGATCCTCGGCGACGGTCTGCCGGAGGAGCGCCGGGTCGTACCCGCCGGAGGCCTGCTCGGGCGGCGGAGTCGCGGGGATCGCAGGGGCCGCGCCCCTGCCATTCATGCCGCCGCCGTTCATGAACACGATGCCCTCGCCGACCCCGGACATGAGGGTGCGCGCGAGGTCGGCGAGGCGTGCCGCGTCCAGCACCTTCACGTCGATGTCCACCCCCGGTCCGTGGATGCTGCACGTCAGCGCGCCGGGTGCGCTCTCCTGCGCCTTCCGCGCCTTCCGCGCCTTCCCGCCCCCGGCCCTGGTCACCCTGCGGCCTCGCTTGCTCATGTCTCCCTTTCCTCCCGCACTTCCTGCGAGCTCGTCGGCGAGCGGAGCTCTCGGTAGATCGCCCACAGCGAGGCGGCCCCCGCGACGCCGACGGCAGTGTATACGAGCACCTTGCCGATCGTCCACGCGGTCTCGATCCGAGATCCCGTGCCCAGGGCGCCGCGCTCGAACGCCGTCTCGGGCAGCCTCGTCGGCTCTGGGCTCGCGAGCAGGAACCCGGATATCCGCGCCTCCTGCCGCAGGATGCGCAGCTGCTTGAGCCAGGCCACGTAGGTGCTCCACTCCGTCGCCAGCCGCGCCGACCACGTCGACTGGTGCGTGCGGAACGCGCCCCAGTCCGAGAGCACCGGGAGGACGTCGACCCTCCACCACTGCGCGAGGTGAGGCGGGGTCCCCGGCGCCGAGGCGCGCGGCTCGACGTCTCGGCGGAACTCCCCGAACCAGCGGTCGAGCCGGAGGACGGCCTCCTCCCTGTCGTCGTCGCCGTGGTGGAGGCCAGCGTCGTCAGAGCCGGAGCTGGACCGCGACGCGATCCGCCTGCGCCCGTCGGCGCCGATCTGGCGAACCTGCTCGGCGCCGACGACGACGTCGCGCGCCCCTCCGAACCCCCGGCGGCCGAGCGACTCGGCGCGATCGATGCCTTCGCTCACGCGGCACACCGAGTCCGCCGTCCCGATCACCCAGCGGCCGAAGCTCACCGACGGCTGCCCCCGAGTCGGCTCGCCGCGGTCGCGAGGACGAGCACGCCGGCCACGCCGACGCTCCCGATCAGGGCGATCTTGGCGATGCCCCACAGGTCGGTCGCGGCTCGCTTCGCGGCATCCCCCGCGTCGTCGAAGACGTTGTGGGTGGGATCGAACAGGAACGACGGCGACTGCGCGATCGGCCTGGGCGTCATCGCGTGCATGCCCATCGCCTCGGCCTTCTGCCTGACGTCGATGAGCTTGCGCTGGAACTGCTCGGCCTCGGGCGCGTGGTTCCACCACAGGTTGTCGAGCCAGCCCTTGTTGTCGGTGTAGAACTTCTGCCACTCCTGGACGAGCGGCGACCAGACGTCCCCGAACAGTCGGACGAGCGGCGCCTTGGCGGGCTCGACGCGGTCCGGGAATCCGGGGAGGCTCGTCACGACCTCCGAGAGCTCGTGCCCGAAGGCAAGGAACTCGGAGTTGATGAGGTCGAGCTCGGACTGGACGCCGCCTGGCGTCTGCCAGATCGACGCCCCGACGGACGCCCCGACGAGGGTCCGGGCCGGCGATGCGGGTTCGACCACGCCGGACCAGCGCCCGCGTCGCGCGGGCGCCGTCGCCGGCGCGGTCGACCATCGCCTCCTCATGTCACCACCATCCGCTGGCGGTCGCGGGCGGCTGCGCGTGGCCGGCCGCCCCGTTGGCCTGCGCGGCCTGTCGCTCGTGCCACCAGTCGTGACCCCACCAGCCGGCGGCGCCGCCGGCGCCGAAGGCCAGGAGCGCCGGCAGGAGCGGGCCAGCACCAGACACCGTCGGAGGCGCGGGGGGCGGCACGGGGGGCGGAGCCGCGGGCAGTGCGGGGTGCGGGGCCGGCGCCTGCATGATGGTCGCGGACTCGGGGTGCTGGATCATGTTCTCGAGCGCGCCGCGGACCTCGCGCGAGAGCAGCCAGCGGTCCACCCCGAACCCGGCGGCACCACCGAGCAGGAAGGGCAGGATCGGGAGGCCACTGGTGGTGGTGATAGTCCTGGGTCGCTCGAAGTTGGGGGCGAACGACTCGTTCACCGGGTGGGGCCACGTCGGATCCGACGCGTCGTAGTAGGCCACGTACGTGTACGTCGGCGGCTCCATCATCAGGACTCGACCGAGCCACGCGTCCGCGTGGTCGAGGTCGTCGAAGAACTGGACGAGGGCGGTCTCGGTGTGCGTGATCTGGCGACCCGACTGGCTGGTCGCCTGATGCCCGCTCGAGTCGAGCACCACGCCGATGACCTTGTACCCCGTCTCCGCGCGCGCGTCCTTGGCGAGCTCGGACGCGGTCGAGCGCAGTCGCTTCCTCTCGGCTGCCGCTCGCGTCTTCTTCTGCGGAACGGCGCCAGTCCTCGTCTCGGATCGTACCTGGTTCTGGAAGACTCGCTGGAGGACCTCGGTCATGATCTGCATGGCCTGGATGGCGGCGAAGTCGCCGCGAGACGCCGCATCGTCGACCTCGGCAACCTTGCGCGACGAGGCCTCGTCGCCGTCGGCGGCCTTGGTCGCGGTCTGCGCGAGGTGGTAGGCCGCGGTCGTGTGGGCGACCGCCTTCTGCGCGTCGTCGACTGCCTGCGCGACGGTCGGGTCGTTGCCGGCCTGCTGCTGGATCGCCGAGAGCAGCTGGTCGGTGCTGCCGTCGTGCAGGCTATCGATCATCGGACCGACCAGCTGGCTCGCCGCGGCCCCACCAGCGGGTCCGCCGTAGGCGGTCGCCACCGCGGTGGCCGCCGTCTGGATCGGGCCCTTGTACTTCTTCAGGGTCCCGCTGAACTCCTTGTGGACGGCGACGACGGGGCTCGCCGCGAACAGGGCCGCGCGCTTGAGTCCGTCGAGCCAGCCCGCGGTGACGATGCTGGCTTCCTGGTCGTAGCGCGCGCCTGCCGCCGTGAGGACGGGCAGGAGGATGAAGAGCTCGTTGTCGCCGGAAACGGCGATGGGCTCCTCGTTGGGATCGCCGTTCTGCGGCACGTACATCAGCGGCTCGCCGCCGCCGTCGTCCTGCTGCTGCGGCTGCTGCTGCCACTGGTTCTGGTTCTGGCGCCGCATGCGGCGCATGCCGCGGCGCATGCCTATGCCGCTCCCACCCCCACCGCGCATGCCGCGGCCGGAGATGACGTCCTCCTGCTCCTGGCTCGCGTACGCGTACGGGTAGCTGTACGCGTACGGCCAGGGCCACGGTGGATAGGCGTAGTAGGGCTCGGGGTAGTAGCTCCAGCCTCCACCGAAGAACTGCCGACCGCGCCCGCCCCTGCCGTGGTGGTGACCTCCGCCTCCGCCCCCGCCGCCGCCCTTCTTACCGATGAGTGGATACATGGCTTCTCCTGCCGATCTGGTGTGCATGAGGCTGGCAGCGCGCGCCTGTCCGCGCTGCCACAGGTTGCGGAGCTCGTCCCACAGGTCCACGTCGGCGTGCCCTGGGCTCGAGAATCCGGGGACCGGGAACCCGCGAGCACCCGCCTGCTCGCGGAAGCGCTCGACGGCCGCCGACAGGTCGGCGAGGAGGCCCGGACGGACGTCGCCGCGCTCGTCGAGCGAGCCGCCGGAGACGTCGAACTCCTTCCACCCGTGGTACCAGGGCGACCACGACTGGATCATCCAGGACAGCAGGGCCGAGCTCGCCATCGACTCGTGGCGCCAGAACTCGTCGAGCACGTCCAGCTCTGCGCGGAGCCGGGCGAGCTCGGCGTGCTCGGCCTGGGGTGTCATCGTCGGGCCCGACACCTAGAACACCCCGTTGGTGCGGAGGAAGGCGGCCGTGGTGCGCGGGAAGCGCTGGCGGTCCTGCGGGTTCGCGAGCCAGCCCACCGCGCCCTCGAGCCCGGCCGCCTGCGCGACGCCCATGATGCCCGACAGCGTGACCTGGACGGGGACGGCGGCGCCAGAGGACTCGGGGAGCTCGATCGTCGCGCCGCAGTACTCGTCGATGATCCCCGAGCTGCTCATGTGGTGGTAGGCGTCCGCCATGTCAGCGGCGAACGCGGCGCCCTGGAGCTCGGGGGAGCCCTGGAGCGCGGACGGATCGAAGCCGAGGCGCGCGAGCCTGCGCTTGTTCTGTCGGAACTGCCCGAGGTGGCTGTCGCTGCTGAAGGTCGGCAGCTCGCGGGACACGCGGTGCGCGAAGTCCGTCCACTTGTGGTTCGGGATGTCCGCGATGGGTGAGTTCATCCCGGACACCGTGATCGTCCCGTCATTGGGACTCTGGCCGGCGTGGCGACCCGACGGGCGCTCCGGTCGATCCGGACGGTCGACGATCTCGACGCGCGTCCCGTAGGAGGGGTCCGCGATGCTGGGCAGCCCGGGCGTGGGGCCGGCCGGCTGGGCCTGCCCGGGACCCGGTGCCGGCGCGGGCACGTCGTACCCCTGCGCGTCGATCGGGGCGCCCGTGTCCATCGGCCACCCCGGCCACATCCCCCAGCCCTGATTCTGCGGCGGCGCCTGCCCATGCGCGTGCGCATGTGCGCCGTGCCCGTGGTGGGACCTCCGCGCCTGGCCGCCGTGGCCTCGTCCCTGAAAGGCAGCGGCCGGATCGGCCACGGCGGGACCCGGCCACACCTGGGTTGCCTGCGGCATCTGCGGCGGCATCTGCGGCGGCATCTGCGGCTGCATCGGGGGCTGCATCTGGGGCGGCATCTGGGGCATCGGGTTCGCGTCCCGCGCGTACGCGAGATCGGACGCGCGGGCCTGGGCAATCATCGGGATCGCGAACATCTGGAAGAGCATGGCCGACACGTCGAGCAGGCCCATCTGCTCGGCCTCGGCGATCGCGCAGGCGACGACGAACGGGGGCGGGACCTGGCCGGCCGCGACGAGCTGATCGAGGACGACGAGAGGAGACGGCGCGGCCGCGGACGGCGCCGCGCCCGAGGTCAGCATCGGCATCGTCGGATGAGGTGCGACCGGATGCGCCTGCGGCCTCCGGGCGACCAGGAACGCGACGGCGCCGATCGCCAGCAGTGGAATCAGGAAGGGGATCATGTGATGTGTCCTCCGCGCGCAGACGTGCCCTGGCTCCTCATCTAGATCCTCTCCGTGAAAGTACCACCCATGCCGAGGATCTTCGAGGGGTCCTCGATGCTGCCGTCGGGCCACCGCACCTCGCAGTGCACCATCCACACGCCGCGACCCGGCAGCTTGTTCGCCGGGTAACCCTGGGCGAGCATCATCTCGCGCGGGATCCACTGCCACTTGATCACGGGCTCGACGTCGTGTCCCGCGACGCGGAGCTCTGCGGTCCGCCACGCGGCGAGGTCCTCGCAGTCCGCGTGGCCCTGCTCGAGGACGCGGCGAACGTCGAGCCAGTCCTCGCGGCCCGGCGCCTCTTCCTTGTAGCGGACCCCCGAGGTGTAGAGCGGCGGCGGCACGTCGCTCGCCAGGCCGAGCTCGGCCTGGCGGAGCCAGCGCCGGAGCTGCCACTCGTCGATCTGGGTCAGCCCCTCGAGCGCGATCTGGAGGGGGACGAAGTGCGCGCCGTCGTCGGTGTCGGGCAGCGAGAGCTTCATCAGCGGCACGTTGCCGGGCTCCGAGGACGCGTCCTGGGCACCCTTGCCGCCCACGCGGCGGGCCGGATCCTCGATGCTTCCGTCGGGGTGGCGCACCATGAAGCGGAGCCTCCACTTGCCGGAGATCCACTCGTGGCCGACGACGGGCTCGGCGTCGACGTTGTTGGCGCGGAGCTCGCCGGCCCGCCACGCCGCGAGGTCCTCGGCGGAGCCGTAGCCCTGGGCCATCACCTCGGGCACGTCGAGCCACTCCTGGCGCCCGCGCTGCCTCGGTCGGTAGCGAACGCGCGAGGCGTACAGCGGGGGCAGGACCTGGTCGGACAGGCCCTTCTCGGCCTGGCGGAGCGAGCGACGGAAGTGCCACTCGTTGATGTTGGCCAGGCAGTCGAGGGCGATCTGGAGCGGCGCGAGGCACGCGTCCACATCGCCGGCGTCGACGGCGCCGGTGGGCTCGGACAGGTAGAAGAGGGGTGTGGTCACGGGGGTCTTCGAGGCCTACGTGAGCAGCGGCACGGAGCCGAGCGCGCAGGCTCGGAAGGGTTCGCCTCCCTTTTTGTCGCCGACATACGTCACGTAGATGCAGAAGTTCATCGCAGACTGCACCGTCTCGAACGAGATCTCGGTCCCACGAGATGTCACGGAGAATGCGACCCCCGGGATGTCGCCGCTCTGGGCGAGCTGCGAACGATTGCCCACCTTGATGTCGTTGACGATCCAGCTCTTCGGATCTCCCCCGATGATGATTCGCTCGGGGAGAAACGGGTCCTGCGGACAGGAGGTGATCATCGCCGTCGTGTTCGGCAGGATGTCGACCCCCGAGCTCAGCGGGAGGTAGATGCGATTCGTGGATGTCGCGCCCTCGGCTGCATCGTCCGCGCTGCCCATCGCGCTGCAGGCGAACGGCGCGCCGTCAGGGTCGGACCCCACATACTCCACCTGCATCGTGAAGTTCTGGGCGGTCATCACCGTGTCCAGGCGAACGTCGAGACCCTCCGCTTCCGCCGAGAACGCGATCCCTGGCAGCTCGCCGTCGTCGCAGAGCTGGGAGCGGCGACCGATCATGATCTCGGTGACGATCCAGTCGTTGGGGTCGCCACCGATGATGATGCGCTCGGGCCGGAAGGCGCTGATCTGCGGGCGAGACTTGATGCGAGCCGGTTGCCCGGGGCGGATATTCACGCCACTGGACATCGGCATCACGACGCGGCGACCGATCTCGCCGTGCATCGGAATGATCGGCATGGGGGCTGAGTAACAGGCCGGGACGGTCTCGCCGGATCGAGGTGCCGGCTCGAGCGCCGAGCTGAGGGCGCCCATCACGTTCGCGGCGCCGCGCGCGACTCGGGACAGGGCTTGCGCGAGCAAGGACGACAGCCCCTTGGTCTGCCCCCCGGGCACGTGCCACTGCCCGACGAATTCGGGCATCGGTGGGGCCGCCTGGTAGCTCCTGGTGCTCGGATTCCATGCCTTCATTGCGATCTGCTCCTCTTTCCTTTTTCCCTCTGGGCCTCGTCCTCGCAACTGCCCGGCGGCCTACCACCCGCCGCCGGGCACCAACCAAGACGAACGAAGTGCTAGATCGCGGCCGTCCCGAGCACGCCGCAGACGAACGGCGATCCCGACTCCGAGGCCCCGACGAAGGTGACCAGCACGACGAAGTCCATCGCCGTCTGCACCGTCTCGAAGCTGACGAAGCTGTCGATCGTGGTCGCCGCGAACATCTCGCCCGGCACGTCACCGCTCTGCGAGAACTGCGAGCGGTTGCCGACCTTCACGTCGTTGACGATCCAGTCGCCCGGCGTGCCGCCGATGATGAGCCGCTCGGGCCGGAACGCCACGTTCTGCGGCCGCGACGTGATCTGCGCCGACGTGTTCGGGAGGATGTTGACCCCCGAGCTCATCGGCAGGACCACGCGGTCCGCGCGCGACG
>Ga0068859_100001336_pt1 | contig 25188 bp, 18 predicted proteins | sample KBSSwiS22_FD_66585 | JGI IMG/M metagenome (GOLD analysis project Ga0068859, IMG submission 66585) | Switchgrass rhizosphere microbial communities from Kellogg Biological Station, Michigan, USA - KBS Switchgrass S2-2 | ecosystem: Host-associated > Plants > Roots > Rhizosphere > Soil ...
CTGCGAACGATGTCGGATCCGTTTATTCCGGTGCCGCAGCCCGGACAATTTCCGGTGAATCCAACGATTCCGTCGCCGCTCTCGCCGCTATCGCCGATCGTGGGCGTGCCGATCAGCGGCATCTTCATCGACCCCGAACTGCGCACGCCGTACATTCATCAATACAACGCGAACGTGCAATGGGAGTTTGCGAAAGATTATCTGCTCGAAGCCGGTTACGTCGGTTCTAAGGGAACGAAGCTGTTGCAGGTAATCACGCTCAATCAGCCCGTTTTCAATCCTGCTACGAATTCGTTCTTCCTGCCGTTCGGCTCCGCTTTGTCGGCACAGAAGAACGTGGCCGGCGGCATTCAACAGGTGCAGTCGAGCTCTAATTCGAATTACAACTCGCTGCAACTCAGCGTGACTAAGCGCTTCAGCCGCGGTCTACAGTTTCTCAGTGCTTACACATACGGCAAATCGAATGATTACTATTCGGGCGGCACGATTAACGAGTTGTTTGCAGTTGCGGGCGATCAGTTCAACTGGAAAACGAACTATGGACCATCCGATTTCGATCGGCGCCACCGCTTCGTCACGAGTTTCGTTTACGACGTGCCGAAGGTTGTCTCTGAATCAAGCGCATCGCGTTGGGTGCTGAACAACTGGCAACTGAATGGGATCCTGACGTTGCAAACAGGGACTCCGTTTTCGGTGGTCCAGATTGTCGGTAACAACATCATCCAGCGTGCTAACTTCGCGCCCGGATTCACCGGCAGCATCCAGACCGACGGCAGCACGCAGTCGCGTCTCGGTGGCTTTTTCAATACGTCTGCATTTGCGAGCTCGACGCTGGGCAGCACGGCGTTCGATCCGAATAATCCGTTTGGCAACACGCGGCGTAACTTCCTCTATGGTCCAGGACAGAAGAACATGGACTTCTCGGTAGTCAAGTTCATTCCGATCACGGAGACGGTTAGAGGTGAGTTTCGCACGGAGTTTTTCAACCTGTTCAACTGGGCCAACTTCACTAATCCGAACAGCAACATCGCCGTACCCGCGACGTTTGGAAAGATAACGTCGACGAGTGCTGGTCCAAGAGTGATCCAGTTTGCATTCAAGGTGAACTTCTAATTGATTGGCCGTGGCATAAAACAAGAACCAGATAATAGAACAAGTCAGGAAGAGGGGCTTGCCCCCGCTCTATGAACTCGTAACAGCGGGGGCAAGCCCCTCTTCCTGACTTGTTCTAGCTAAGTGACTTGTTCTAGCTAATCTAACTTGTTCTGTTCCGGCTAACCGGACTTGTTTGGTTAAGGATGCCTAAAGTTTCTGTAAATGGGCTGAAGCTCTACTACGAGAGCGAAGGTGATGGCGAGCCAGTTGTTTTGATTCCGGGGTTTGCGGCGGGGCGCTGGATCTGGTTCAAACAGACTGACGAACTGGCGCGCAACTTCCGCGTCATCGTCTTCGATCCGCGTGGTGTATCTGCTTCGGACAAACCGGAAGGGCCGCAGACGATCGCTTTGCTGGCTGACGACATCGCGCATCTCCTGCAGACGATCGGTATCGAGAGTGCGCACATCGTCGGTGCATCGTTTGGTGGTTTTGTGGCGCAGGAGTTTGCGCTTAAATGTCCTGCCATGACACGGAAGCTCGTGCTCTGTTGCACCAGTTTTGGTGGTCCAAATCACGTCGTGCCGGCGCCCGAAACACTCGAAGCGCTGGCATCGACTAAAGGACTCAACAGCGAAGAGCGCATGCGAGCGAACCTGTTGCTGGCGTTTACGCCCGAGTACATCCAGACGCAAGGCGCGGAGGTTGATCGTATCGTTCACTTGCGAGCGACGAACGATGTGCCGGAGCATATTTATCTCAGTCAATTGCACGCTGCGATGAATTTCAATTCGGAGTCGAGACTTGCGGAGATTAAGAGTGCGACGCTTGTGATGAGTGGCGATGCCGATGTGATCGTGCCGGTGCAAAACTCGCGCAACCTCGCCGATAAAATTCCGGGCGCGAAGTTGGAGATTGTTAAGGGCGGCAGTCACACGTTCTTCATCGAACAGCCGCAGGAGTTTAATCAACTCGTGACGGAATTTCTTACCGCGGATTTTTACGGATGAACGCGAATATTGTTGGCACCGGCGTCTACGTTCCCGAAAAGATCGTCACAAACGACGACCTGAGCCGCATTCTCGGCGAAGACATTAACGAGTTTGTGACCACCGTGCTTGGTATTCACGAACGACACGTCTGCGCTGAGAACGAAAGCACTGCGGATCTCGCGACGAATGCCGGTCGCCAGGCGTTGGAAAATGCGGGCATCGACGCCGCCGAACTCGACCTCATCATTCTCGCGACAGATACTCCCGAACAACTCTCGCCCGCAACGTCGGTTGTGGTGCAACACCGTCTCCACGCCTTGAATGCAGGGACATTTGACGTCAATAGCGCCTGCGCTGGTTTTGTTACCGCACTGGATACGGCGTCGAAGTTCATCATCGCCGATCCGGCATATCGCAACGTGCTCGTCGTCGGCGCTTACGCGATGAGTAAGTATCTCGACCTCCACGACAAAAAGACCGCGACGATCTTTGCGGATGGCGCCGGAGCGGTGGTGCTTCAGGCGCGCGATAATCAGCCTGGTTATCTTGCCGGAAAGCTTCGTGCGGACGGAAGTTTTTACGACCACATGGGCATTTATGCCGGCGGTACGCACCTGCCGATCACGAAAGAGGTGATTGACGAAGGCATCTGGAACAAGGTGCGCTTCGCGAAGAAGTATCCGGCGGAGGTTAACACCGAAGGCTGGCCGGCGATTGTGCAGCAGGTGCTGGCGACAGCACGGCTGAATATCAACGACATCAAACTATTTCTTTTCACCCAAGTGAACCTGAGCACGATCAAGGAAGTGATGGCGAACCTCGGACTGCCGATGGAGCGCACGCACACGATCATGCACAAGTGGGGTTACACAGGCTCGGCGTGCATACCGATGGTGCTGCACGATGCGGTGAGCTTGAGCAAACTCGAGCGCGGCGACAACATCGTCATGTGCGCCTCAGGCGGCGGCTTGAACATGGCGTGCGTAGCCTTTCGTTGGTAACGGCACTGCACTTGGATACAGTCAGTACCACCTCGCGGTAGCGGGTGGGTCAACCTCGGCGATCTACCCACCCGCTACCGCGAGGTGGTACTGACTGTATCCAACAGAGAAGTTCTATTCAGCCATGAAGTATCCGACTGTTTATTCGTTGTTCATAGATCGCGTTAAGCAGTACGCGTCGGACGAAGATATTTGTTACTTTCGTTCGCGCGGCGAGTGGCAGGGAATTTCGTGGCAACGGTTTGAGCAGGAGACTTATGACTTCGCGACCGCCCTTTTATCATTCGACTTAAAGCGCGGTGGCACTGTTTGCATCCTGATGGGTAACGTTCCCGAGTGGCCCATCAGCGACATCGGCACAATCATCGCGGGCGGTGTTGGCGTTGGGCTTTATCCGACAAGCTCAGCGGAACAGATCGCCTACATCATCAACCATTCCGACGCTGAGTTCGTCCTCGTCGATTCGCACGAACAACTGCAAAAGGTCCTCAGCGTTCGCGAACAACTTCCCAAGGTACGGCACATCATCGCGCTCGATCCTGAAGCCGGCGTTACCAGCTATCGAGACTTCATCGCGCGCGGTCAAACGGAACGTACACGTCTCGCGTCGTTGTTGAAAGAACGTGCCGAAGGCGCGAGGCCCGACGACATCGCCATCATGGTCTACACGTCAGGCACGACTGGCCCACCAAAAGGCGCGTGTCTGAGTCATCGTTACATCATCAACAGCGTGGAATCGTTGCGGCAGACGATCCCGATTTATGACACCGACGTTTCTTTCTCTTATCTACCGTTCTGTCACGTTGCGGAGCGTATTTCCGGACTTTACAACCGTCTTTACGCCGGCGCTTCGGCATACTTTGTCGATGACCTCGCGCGTCTCGGTGAGTACATGCTGGAAGTTAAGCCGACGGTTTTTGCGAGTCTGCCGCGCTTCTTCGAGAAGATTTATGAGCGCATCGTTTCGGATGGATCCACAAGCGTCAAAGATTATTTTGGTGGTCGGGTTCGTCTCTTGACTTCAGGAGGAGCGCCGTTGCCTTTGGAAGTCGCCGAGTTCTTCGCAGCGGTGGGTCTACCGATTTTGCAGGCATACGGTCTGACGGAAAACGTCTGCGTTGCTTTTAATCGCCCTGACAATTACAAGTTTGGCTCGGTTGGACCACCAATGCCCGGCTGCGAAGTTCGTATTGCTGACGACAAGGAGATCCTGGTTCGCAGTGAAATGATGTTCAGCGGTTACTACAAAGCGCCGGAAGAGACGGCGAAGATGTTTGCCGATGGTTGGTTGTTGACCGGCGACCTCGGCGAGTTTGATGAAGACGGTTTTCTCAAGATCATCGGACGCAAGAAAGAGTTGATCGTCACTTCAACCGGTAAGAAAGTCTCGCCCACGCTGCTCGAGAACATGCTGAAGGAAAACCACTTGATCAGTCAGGCCATGGTGTATGGTGAGGGACGCAGTTATCTGGTGGCGTTGATCACCTTGAACGTTGCGGCGGAGCGTGAAACTGTTCAGGAAATAATCGATAAAGTGAACCGCCGTGTGTCGTCGACTGAGTCGATTAAAAGGTTTGCGATACTGGATCGTGATTTCGACCTCGCGCGCGATGAGATCACGCCGACAGGGAAGCTGAAACGCGATGTTATTACCCATCGGTTTCGAGATGTGATTGAAAGTCTTTACCACGGATAAACACAGATGAAGACACGGATTTTACTCCTACTCGCGATCGCGCTTTGTTTTTCAATACAGATCAATGCGCAAAAAGAGATCACCATCTACGGACAGAAGATCCACTACGTCGAAGCGGGTTCCGGGCCGAACCTGATCCTGTTGCACGGACTTGGTGGTTCGTCGCAGGTCTGGCAGTTCAACATTGGACCACTCGCCGAGAAGTATCACGTGTTTGTGCCCGATCAGATCGGGTTTGGAAAGTCTGACAAGCCGCTCGTCAATTATCGCATTCGCACCTACGTCGACTTTCTCGATCAGTTTTGCAAACAACTGAAGATCGATCGCCCGACGCTCGTCGGCAACTCAATGGGCGGATGGATTGCGGCGATCTACACTGCGACCTATCCGGACCGTGTCGATAAACTCGTGCTCGCCGATGCCGCGGGCTATGCGCCGCCGAAAGATTTCGATACGCGAGCGTTCTTTGGTCTGAATCCCACCACGCGAGAAGGGATGAAGGTCCTTTCCGCCAGGGTCTTCTATAACAAGGCATTCCTGAGCGAAACGGCAATTGATCAAGCGATGGCGGCGAGACTGGGTGCCGGTGATGGCTACACGATCAACAGCATCACCGAGTCGATCATTCGCGGTGAAGATTTTCTCGACGATGTTGTCAAGACGATCAAGCAGCCGACGCTGATCGTGTGGGGACGCGAAGATGGTCTTGTGCCGCTAAGCGAGGGCGAGCGTTTTCACAAGGACATAGCCGGCTCGACGCTGATCGTATTCGATCAGTGTGGTCACGTTCCCAACATCGAAAAGGCTGGCGAATTCAATGCGGCGGTGATCAAGTTTCTCAGTGCCGGAGCTCAATGAAGATGAAGCCCGGTGATAGTGCTGAAATAACGAAGACGATCGAGCAGGCGGATGTCGATGCGTTTGCCGAGCTCACGGGTGATCACAATCCTATTCACGTTGACGAGGAGTTTGCGAAGACGACGCGCTTCGGGCGACGCATTGCTCACGGGATGTTGGCTGCATCCCTCATCTCCTCCGTGCTCGCCAACAAACTGCCAGGTGAGGGAAGCGTTTATCTCGGGCAGACCCTCGAGTTCGTCAAGCCTGTATTTCCCGGCGACGAGATCACTGCGCGCGTCACTGTCAAAGAGATTCGCGAAGACAAACCGATCATCAAACTCGAAACTCTCTGTATCAATCAACGCGACGAGATCGTGATTCGCGGTGAAGCCACTGTTCTGGTCCACAGATTACACAGAAAGGAATCTGCGTAATCTGTGGATAACAATTCGGTTCGCCGCTACTCGTGGTATGCGCTCTCGTTGCTGACGCTCGTTTACGTCTTCAACTATCTCGACCGCACCATCATCTACATCCTCCTGCCGCTGATCAAAAAAGAGATGGCGTTTACTGACTTGCAGCTCGCAATGCTCGGCAGCATGTCGTTTGTCATCTTCTTTACTGTACTCGGCATTCCGTTCGGACGTTTATCGGATCGCGTCGTTCGCAAAAACATGATCGCCGCGGGCCTCGCGGTGTGGAGTGTGTTTTCGGGTCTGACCGGTTTTGCCACCGGTTTCTGGTCGTTATTGATCTGTCGTGTGATGGTCGGTGTCGGTGAAGCGACACTTGGACCAGCAGCGTTGTCGTTGTTGAGCGACTACTTCCCTCCACGCGTGCGAGCGACCGTGCAGGCCATCTATTCGTCAGGGATCGCGATCGGCGCCGGGCTCGCCTTTTTTCTCGGTGGCTGGTTGGGACACTACTACGGTTGGCGCCTCGCGTTTTACGCGTTGGGTTTTCCAGGGCTCGTGATTGCCATCCTTGTCTTTTTATTGCGCGAAGAGCCGCGCGGCACGACTGAGGACGTCACCGCAAAGTACACGGCCAACGATTGGAAGATTCTCTTTAAATCAGTGCCGCTGCGTTATCACTATCTCGGTTACGGTTGCTTCGGTCTGGCAGCCAACAACCTTTCGTTTTGGGGACCGACGTTTCTCACACGCGTCTACAAGCTCGACTTGTTGACGATTGGCAAATGGGGCGGGTTGTTGACGTTGTTAGCAGGTGTGCCGGGAACGATTCTCGGCGGTTACTTCGCGGATAAGTTTCGACGATATGGACGCGGAGGCCGCATGTTGTTTGGCGCCCTCGCGGCACTGATCGCAGTGCCGTTCTGGTTGTTGTTCATCTTCTCGGGAAATTTGCTCTTGCTATTGTTCGCGAACCTGGTGTTACTGGCGCTCTCGCTCGTGTGGCTTGGACCGGCCGCCGCGGACGTTCACGACATCGCCGGTCCTGAGCTGCGGGGCCTTGGCATCGGTGTTTACTTCTTCGCAGTGATCATCGCCTACGGCATCGGTTCGCTAATCATCGGTCAGGTTAACGACTGGCTCGGCGCCGTTGTCACACCTCTCAATATGCGCTTCTCGATGCTGCTTTGCCCGCTCGCCTGTCTCATCGCAGCTCTTAGCCTTTGGCGTGGTTATCAGAAGGCGAACGTTACTCGCGAAGCTTAAGATTTCGGCTGCGGCTTTGCCGCCCGATGTGAGGCAGGGCTTTGCCCTGCCGTCGAGCTTTCTAAATTATTAGTCGGGCTGTGCCCGAACCGGGGGCACAGCCCCAATTTATTTTTTAGGTAAGCTGACGGCAGGGCAGAGCCCTGCCTCACATCAGGCGGCAAAGCCGGAGAGCTGATCAAGAAATGTTACTGGCGAAGTTTGAAGTGTCGGCGGTGGGCAAAGCCGGAGAGCTGATCAAGAAATGCTACTCGCGAAGTTGTCTCTCCAAGACGGTTTCACGCGAAGGCGCAAAGTGAGCAAAGGCGCAAAGAGAATCAAAATTCCCTTTGCGCCTTTGCGTGAAATCTTATGCTTACGCGGCGCGAACTGCTGGTTCCGGAACGTTCTGTTTGTTTGCCATTGCGGTTTTCACAGTGGCCGCGGAGCGTGAACGAAGGTCCTTCCAATTCAGTGCGAAGTCAGCCAGCGGCACCGATAACGCCATACATGACCAGATGACTGCCTGCACGATCTCGATACCGAGAGTTTCCCAGCCGGTTACGCCCAAAGTAAAGCGTGCGCCAATGAAAACGAGCGCGACGGCGTAACTACGCGTCGCCCATTGCTTGTGCAGCGCGATCTTGCGTTTGAATGCAAATACAAACGCTATGATCGTGACGCTCACAAGCATGGCAGCGTCGACTATGCCGAGCACCGTGAACGAACGCGGTGCGCCCATGCGTTCCTGGTAATACTGGATGTATGCACCGAGCGGCGCGAGTCCGAGCGCGCCGATCACATAGAAGCGACCCATCACGCGATGCGCTTTCGTGAATCGCTGGCGCAGACGATCAGAAAATTGAAACGGAGCAAATAGCAGAACTATGGCGCCAAAAACGCCGTGTGGTAATAGCCACCACTTGAAAGATTCATAGTGTTTCCAGGCTGGATGTTCAGAGTCTACGAGAAACCGTTCATTGTGTTGCATTACATAGACGGTTGCGACTGCAATCATGAAAAAGACTACGTATTTGGCTTTGAGTTTCATGGGGGGACCCCCTTTTGCTTTTCCTTTCGCGAACATAATCTATTCACTAACGCGCACTTTTATTGAATTTAGGTCTGTGCAGCGCGGGAAAAAATTTTTGTGGCGAAGTGCGGCAGAAATTGATCGCGTACCGAATAATCCGTGTATAATCTCCCCAGTCCGTAATTAAGGTTCCTCAGAATCCGCTAGCTGGCTCAGTAATAGTGAAAACTGAAGTCGGAGGCTGACGTTTTTTGACGGCCTCAAATTCTTACGGCTCCCGTATCGCCCAGTGACACCTCACGCATCCGATCGTCCGAAGACGCTGCGAGCGCGAGTGCGTCCGGAAGATCGCTTGACATCTGGTTTATGGAACGTTCTGGCAATGGTTGGGCGCCTCCTCAAAACGTGCGAGCCTGTGAACACGCCGGTAACGAGTGGTACCCGACCATTGCTCAGGACGGAACGATCGCTTCATTTGTCAGCGTGTGAGTGCACCGCCTAAACTGGCGTTGCATGTTGCTGACTATCACCACCACTCATCAGCCCGCCACTGATCTGGGCTATCTGCTGCATAAGAATCCGACTCGGTTGCATTCGTTCGCGCTGTCGTTCGGAGAAGCGCACGTTTTTTACCCCGAAGCAACTGCCGCGCGCTGCACGGCGGCGCTGCTGCTCGACGTCGATCCGGTGGGCCTCGTTCGCAATCGCAGAGGTCCGGCCGGTGAAGGTGGCACGCTTGAACAGTATGTGAATGATCGACCTTACGTCGCGTCTTCGTTTCTGAGTGTGGCAATCTCGCGCGTGTTGGGGAGCGCGTTGGGTGGTCGAAGTAAAGGCAAACCCGAACTCGCCGCAACTCCGATTCCATTGCGCGCAAAGATCTCGGTGCTTCCGTGTCGCGGTGGCGAACGTTTTCTGCGTCGCTTGTTCGAGCCACTCGGTTACGACGTGGTTGCTACCAGACCCCCGCTCGACGAGCAATTTCCGGAATGGGGTGAGAGCCAGTATTACACTGTGGAGTTGAGTGGCAGGGTCCGTTTGCAGGATCTGCTGACGCATATCTACGTGCTCATTCCAGTGCTCGACAATGAGAAACACTATTGGGTCGGCGACGACGAAGTCGAGAAACTCCTGCGACACGGAACATACTGGCTCGCGTCGCACCCGGAGAAGGAAGAGATCACCAAACGATACCTGAAGTACCGGCGTGACCTGGCAAAAGATGCCCTGGCGCGATTGGTAGACGAGGAGAGTCCTGATCCCGATGTTGCCGAAGTGGTCCATAACAGTGAGGAAGAAGCTGTCGAGCGGACGTTGAATTTGAACGAACAACGACTCAACACGGTGGTAGCGGCGCTCAGGAGCACGAATGCAAAACGCGTGTTGGATCTCGGGTGTGGCGAGGGCAAGTTGTTGCGTGCGCTGCTGGAGGATCGTGCGTTCGAAGAGATCGTTGGTGTTGACGTGTCGCATCGTGCGTTGCAGATCGCGAATGAGCGTTTGCGTGTGGAGCGAATGCCGGCGCGGCAACGCGAACGGATCAAGTTGATGCAGGGCTCCCTGATGTACCGCGATCAGCGGCTGAAGGGGTTTGATGCGGCGGCGGTGGTTGAGGTGATAGAGCACTTGGATCAGCCGCGCCTGGCTGCGTTTGAGCGTGTGTTATTCGAATTCGCGAAGCCGGGAGCAGTAGTGCTGACTACGCCGAACGTTGAATACAACGTGCGATTCGAGAGTTTGCCGGCGGGCGTGTTCCGTCACAAGGATCATCGCTTCGAGTGGACACGCGCTCAATTTAGAGAATGGTCGAAACGGATCTGTGAGCGATACAACTACGCAGTTCGCTTCTTACCGGTTGGACCAGAAGACGATGCGGTCGGCGCGCCCACGCAGATGGCAGTGTTCGAAAGGAATTAAGAATATTTCACGCAAAGGCGCAAAGGTTACGCAAAGGTTTTTCTTTGCGTCTTTGCGTAACCTTTGCGCCTTTGCGTGAAATATTATTATGACCATCACAATCCCGGAATTGTCGCTCGTCGTCTTGATCGGACCGTCAGGTTGCGGGAAGTCGACGTTTGCGCGCCAACATTTCAAACCAACCGAAGTTCTTTCATCCGACTTCTGCCGCGCCCTCGTGTCAGACGATGAAAACAACCAGGCAGCAACGAAAGACGCGTTCGAAGTTCTGCACTACATCGCCGCCAAACGTCTCGCGGCCGGGAAACTTACCGTCGTTGACGCCACCAACGTGCAACCCGAAGCGCGCAAGCCGCTTGTTCAACTCGCACGCGACTATCACGTTCTCCCCGTCGCCCTCGTGCTCAACCTGCAAGATCGCCTCTGCCAGGATCGCAATCGCGAGCGAAGCGACCGCAACTTTGGACCACACGTCATCCGCCAGCAGAGTCAGCAACTGCGGCGCTCCATTCGCAATCTCAAACGCGAAGGCTTTCGTCACATTCACGAATTCTCAACTCCCGAGGAAATCGATGCCGTTGTCATCGAGCGACAACCACTCTGGAACAATCGCAAATTTGATCATGGCCCATTCGACATCATCGGCGACATTCACGGATGTTTCGACGAGTTGCACGCACTCCTGACCCGGCTGGGATACGTCGAAGGCCACCATCCGGAAGGACGTAAAGCAGTCTTTCTGGGCGATCTCGTCGATCGTGGTCCAAAGATTCCGGAAGTGCTGAAACTCGTAATGAACATGACCGCGTCAGGCAACGCGCTGGCAGTGCCCGGAAATCATGATACCAAGTTGATGCGAAAGCTTCGCGGTCGTGACGTTCAGATCACTCACGGTCTCGCTGAGTCGCTAAATCAATTGGACGAGGAACCACCGGGGCTAAAGGAACAAGTCGCTGACTTTATCGATAATCTCGTCAGTCATTATGTGTTGGACGACGGCCGCCTCGTCGTCGCTCACGCGGGTTTGAAAGAAGAGTTGCAAGGTCGCGGATCTGGAAAGGTCAGAGACTTCGCTCTCTACGGCGAGACTACAGGCGAGACGGATGAGTTTGGACTTCCGGTCAGGTACAACTGGGCCGCCGAGTATCGTGGCCGCGCCACCGTTGTTTATGGACACACGCCGGTTCCCGAACCCGAGTGGCTGAACAACACGATCTGCATCGACACTGGTTGCGTGTTTGGCGGCAAGTTGACTGCGCTGCGTTACCCCGAGAAGGAACTGGTTTCCGTGCCCGCGCTACAGACATATTACGAACCGTCCAAACCATTTCTTCCCGCCGAGGATCAGGCGCCGGCGCTCACTGCGCAACAGCAGTACGACGATGTGCTCGATCTGGAAGACATCTACGGCAAGCGCATCGTCTCGACGCGTTTGCATCGCACTGTCACGATTCGCGAAGAGAACAGCATCGCGGCGCTCGAAGTCATGAGCCGCTTCGCCACCGATCCGAAGTGGCTGATCTACCTCCCGCCAACGATGTCACCTTCGGAAACAACTCGCGAGCAAGGTCTGCTCGAGCATCCCGCGGAAGCGTTTGCTTACTATCGCCAGCAGGGTATCGCGCGAGTGATTTGCGAGGAGAAGCACATGGGTTCGCGTGCGGTCGTCGTGGTTTGCCGCGATCAGGATGGGGCGCGGCGGCGTTTTGGTGTTGCCGAAGAGGCTGCGGGCATTTGCTACACGCGCACGGGCCGGCGGTTTTTTGACGACCTTGCGATGGAGAGAGACTTCATCGCGGCGATTCAGCAGGCGATTGCAGCGGCCAACTTTTGGGAAGAGTTTGAGACTGACTGGTTCTGTCTGGACTGCGAGTTAATGCCGTGGTCGGCGAAGGCACAGGAACTGTTGCGGCAGCAGTATGCGGCAGTCGGTGCGGCTGCGCGTGCTTCGCTGGCTGATGTTGTCAATGCTCTGGAACGAACGAAGGCTGAAGACGTCGATCCGCTACTCGCGCGACATCGCGAACGTGCGGGCGCGGTGGAGAAATATGTTGACGCTTATCGCCGCTACTGTTGGCCAGTGAAATCGCTCGACGATCTCAAACTGGCGCCGTTTCACCTGCTTGCGAGTGAAGGAGGAGTGCACACGGATCGCGATCACTTGTGGCACATGAAGACGTTGCAGCGACTTTGCGGTCCCGGTTTGCTGATGGCGACGTCGTACCTGGTCGTTGACGTGACCGATCCGGCAAGCCTGGAAGCGGGCGTGAAATGGTGGGAGGAATTGACCGGACGCGGCGGCGAAGGAATGGTCGTCAAGCCGCTCGACTTCGTCGCGCGCGGCTCGCGTGGTCTGGTCCAACCGGCCGTGAAGTGCCGGGGCAGGGAATACCTGCGGATCATCTATGGACCGGAATACGCGCTGCCGGAGAATCTCGATCGACTGCGAGCGCGCGGCTTATCAACTAAACGCTCGCTGGCCTTACGCGAGTTCGCGCTCGGCATCGAAGGCCTCGAACGCTTCGTGCGCCGGGAACCGTTGCGCCGCGTTCATGAGTGTGTATTCGGTGTGTTAGCACTCGAAAGCGAACCCGTCGATCCGCGTCTGTAGCCACAAACAAGTAGCCACAAAAAGGCACAAAAAGCGCAAAAAGATTGATCTTCTTTATTTGCGCCTTTTGTGCCTTTTTGTGGCTAACCAATACGAACAGCCAGCATCGATATCGATCCACCGTCGACACCTTCCACCGGAAACGTTACACGCTCGTCTTCATGCTTCGTGCCAAGCACGTAAAGCAATGGTAAGTAGTGATCCGGAGTCGGGATCGCGAGGAGAGCGTCGCGTCCGAGAGTCTCGTAGTCGATCAGAGGATCGAATTCGCTGTTGACCATCAACTCGCGCGCGCGGGTTTCAAAACGTACCGCCCAGTCGTATGGTTCGGGTGTGTGCATGCCCCAGTCGTATGGTTCGGGTGTGTGCATGCCCCAGTCGTATGGTTCGGGTGTGTGCATGCCCCAGGCGTAAGTGTGCAGGTTGTGGACCAGGTTGCCGCTGCCGACGATCAGGATCTCTTCGTCACGCAGCGGAGCCAGGCGTTTTCCGACTTCAAAGTGAAAACTCGCCGGTTGCGTCTCATCGATGCTGAGTTGGACCACCGGAACGTCTGCGTTGGGATACACGTGCACCAGCACTGACCACGTACCGTGGTCCAATCCCCAGGAGTCATCCAGCTCGACCGGCAACAACTCCTGCACACGACGGGCAAGCTCAGCATCTCCAGGCGCAGGATACTTGACCTGATAAAGCTCGCGCGGAAACCCGCCGAAGTCATGAATCGTGCGCGGCGCACTCATCGCGGTTACGAGTGTGGCGGGCAGATACCAATGAGCGGAGATGCAGAGAATGGCGCGCGGGCGTGGCAGAGCCCTGCCGATGTTGGACCAGCTTTCCGTCCATTGATTCTGTTGCAGCGCGTTCATCGGGTTGCCGTGCCCGAAGAAGATCGCCGGCATCCGTGTAGCCATGACCTTATTTTGAATTGTTTCACGCAAAGCCGCAAAGGGAGGACGCCAAAGACGCTAAGAGTGTTTCTTTGCGACTTCGCGTCTTCCCTTTGCGGCTTTGCGTGAAACCATCTTAGAGAGAGACGGTTTGTTCGGCCCAGAATTGGAACTCGCGGTGTTTGTGGAGTTCGGCTTTGGCTTGTTCGCCGCTCGCGACGGCGACGATGTGATCGAAGACGCGTTGGCCCACTTGATCGATCGTCTCGGTGCCGTCAATCACGCCGCCGGCTGAGAGATCGATATCGTTAGCCATGCGTTCGAACACACCAGTGTTTGACGCGAGTTTGATGACGGGCGCGATTGCATTGCCTATCGTCGTGCCGCGTCCGGTGGTGAAGACGACGACCGTCGCTCCGGCCCCGACCAGGCCCGGCGTCGATTCCTGATCGTAGCCTGGACCTTGCATCAGGTTCAGGCCACGATTTGTGGGTGTTGCCGCGTATTCGATCACGCCTTCGACACGTGTGGTGCCTGCCTTCACGATTGCACCTAACGACTTGATCGTGATGTTGAGGAGTCCACCGGCGATGTTGCCGGGGCTGGGATTGTTGTTGAGCACCGCGCCAAACTTCGAAGCGTATTCCTTGTACCAGTCGACCATGCGATAAACGGCGCGTCCGGTCTCGACGTCTTTTGCGCGACACGCGAGCAAGTGTTCGGCGCCACAAAACTCGGGCACTTCAGTTATCAAAACCGTTCCACCTGAACGCACCAGCAGATCCGCAGCGCGACCGAGCGACGGGTTCGCCGAGATACCCGAAAAACCATCTGACCCGCCACACTTCACACCAAGCACGAGCTCACTGACAGGACACTCTTCACGTCGCGCCTCGTTAACCAGCGGCAACATCTGTTCGACTTCCTTCAGACCACGTTGAATCGCAGACGAGGTGCCGCCAACTTCCTGAATGCCAATCTTTGCGACCGGTTTCGTGAACGGCTTGTCTCGCTTGAGCAGATACTTTTCGACCTGCGCGAGGTTCGTTTTTTCACAACCGAGATCGATCAAGATCACGCCGCCGACGTTCGGATGATCGGCGTAGTTCGAAAGCGTTCGTAACATCACGTCGATGGTCGATCCATCCTGGCAGCCGCAACCTTTGTTGTGCGGAATGGCCACGACGCCATCGACATTCGGATACTTCAGTCGATCGTGAATCGTGAACTCAGCAATCGTCGAAATCTGCAATGCTTCATGGCTCGCGCACATGCTCGTCGGCACGATGAGAACGTAATTTCGCGTTCCGACTCGTCCATCCGGCCGCCGGAATCCCATGAAGGTTGCGCACTCTTCAATAGGGAAGTAGTCCGGCGCAGGCGTGTGCAGGTTGTCGGGTAAGTTGCGGACGACCGGAACCTCGTCAGACATGTTGTCGTGTGTGATCTGTTCGCCTGGTTGGATACCAAGCGAAGTTCCGATAGGTTGTCCAAACTGCAACACGAGCTCACCGGCGCGAATGTTCGTTGTTGCAAAGCGATGACCCGGCGGAATCACATCGCGGATCTCGATCGCTGTACCATCCGGCAGCGACAACTCCAGGCCGGCGGTCGTCTCTTTCTTGACGACGGCGACGTTGTCTTTTGGATCGACAACGATTGCAAATTCATTCAGCGCGGCGGGAGGTGTTTGAACGCTCGACATATTCAGTGTTCCAGAACATTTTGCAGTATCAATGACCGGACGTTGGGATGAACTCGTAACCAGAGTCCGGGGTTCTGGTCAAATTGTTTTTCGCGCGTCGCTGCATCCGCGGCGATTTCAGTAGTCAACAACTGCCGGTAACTCTCGCGCTTCGCGGGCGCAGTATCGGCATCGACGATCGATTGCACGATACGACGCGCGCCGAGAATCGCGGCTGGTCCAAGTGTGAGAATGTGTTTGGCTGCGCGACATTCAGCTTCATCAGCTTCAGTAACCACTGTACCACCCGCCTTAAACTTCCTGATGTGGTGTTCGAGGATCGATTCAGAGATCGGAATCAATCCGGCAACGTCGTTGTAAGTGGCGCCTGAACGAGGCTTGATGTACGCGAGATGTGACGCACCGCCCGCTTCAGGACCAAGGCCGAGAAAAAACAGATCGATGCCACCCAAAGACTCGAGCTTCTCGATATAGCCGGCCAACTCACTCTCGAGATCCGCTGCGTCGGTACGCATGCAGGTGAAGCTCTTCACCTTGCGAAAGAAATCTTCGCCAAGCAGTCGTTCGAAATCCCGCACGAAGCTCAAGCCGTTGTCGAGTCGCAAGGGCGCGAGCGCGTCCTGCGTAAACACGTGCAGACGACTCAGTAGCGCGTCGTGCTCGCCTGTCTTAGCCACCGCGCCGAGAAGCCGGTGCAGCGCCTGAGCACCACGACCACCGAGCAGGATCATCACGATCGATCCGTCCTTTGCCGCGGCGGCGCTTTCGATTTCATCCAGCATAGCCCGGCCTACGGTCTCTTCCGACGGGAGCACTTCGTACGTCAGTTCGTTAACCGGAAGCCGGGCGAGAAAGCCGCTGTCACCAGCGTCGTGAGAAAGCCAAATGTTTCCATTTACCACTCGACGCTGGATGTTTTGTTTGATGGAGGCTGACATGGATTTTACGACGACTGGTAATACCAATTTGCAAATTGAGTCACGACTTTAACATGGCGGCCGTAACTTTCACAAGCAACTTTTCCTTCCCGAAACTGGAGCTAACTATAAATCCAAGCGCGGCTTTTTTGTTCTTGACGATAACAAACACGTGATGGTACACATATGCGCACTTTCTGAAAGTGGTCTAACCTTTAGCTGGCGCTTCTGTCTGAAACTATGACCGCAGCCGAAGCCGAATTAGCCGTCAAGACTGTACCCGCGCGGGTTGGCCGTTATCGCTGGGTCATCTGCGCTCTCCTGTTTTTCGCGACCACCGTCAACTACGTCGACCGGCAGGTGCTGGGCATTCTCTCGAAAGATCTGAAGCTCGCGATCGGCTGGACTGAGGTCGATTACGGAAACATCGTCGCCGCTTTCAACGCCGCTTACGCTTTTGGACTGCTGCTCGCCGGACGACTCATGGATCGCATCGGCACACGTGTCGGGTATGCGTTGGCCATCGTCTGGTGGAGTTTGGCCGCGATGGCACACGCGCTGGCCCGCACGCCGTTTGGGTTTGGCGTGGCGCGCGTGGGGTTGGGAATTGGTGAAGCAGGAAACTTTCCCGCGGCGATCAAGACTGTCGCCGAGTGGTTTCCGAAAAAAGAGCGGGCGTTCGCGACGGGCCTCTTCAACGCCGGCTCAAACGTCGGCGCGATTGTGGCGCCGTTGACCGTGCCCTGGATCGCGACGCATCTCGGCTGGCGCTGGGCGTTTGTGCTCACCGGCGCGATCGGCCTGGTATGGTTACTTTTCTGGCTGCCGACCTACAGACGACCCGAGGAGCATCCGAAAGTAACCACCGCGGAGTTGGACCATATTCACAGCGACCCGCCTGATCCGCCGGCGATCAGAGTGCCGTGGGTGAGATTGATCCCGCATCGACAAACTTCCGCGTTTGCGATTGCCAAGTATCTTACCGATCCGATCTGGTGGTTCTATCTTTACTGGATACCAAACTTCCTGCGCGACAAGCACGGCCTCGATCTCACCACCATTGGTCCACCTTTGATCGCGATCTACTTGATTGCCGATATTGGCAGCATCGGTGGTGGTTGGCTGTCATCGACTTTCATCAAGCATGGTTGGACCATAAATCGGGCACGGAAGACAGCGATGCTGATCTGCGCGCTCGCGGTGACGCCGATCGTTCTGGCTGCGAACGTGAAGAACCTGTGGGTTGCAGTTGGCCTGATCGGGCTGGCCGCGGCTGCGCATCAAGGCTGGTCGTGTAACCTGTTCACCACGACTTCCGACATGTTTCCGCGGCAAGCTGTCGGTTCGGTCGTCGGCATGGGTGGATTTGCGGGCGCGCTCGGTGGCGCGACGCTCGCAGTCGCGACCGGCTACATCCTGGAGAGCACAGGCCAGAACTACACGATAATCTTCTTCATCGCAGGATCGGCTTACTTGCTCGCGCTGCTGGTGATTCAATTACTCGCGCCACATCTCACATCAGTCGAGGACGTTGAAGACATCCGCTTCGGATCAGGCGCCTTGATTGGCTTCGGCTTCGTAGGCCTGGTGTTCGGATCGTTCGTGGGCTGGTGTATGGGATTGTTATCGAGAGTGACAGGTCCAACGCTTTTCGAGTACATGATGATCGGCGCCGGAATCGGTATTATGATCGGTGTCATCAGCGGCTACTTTATTCGTACCCAATCAAAATCCGCATAGCCAGTTCCAGATCCCAACGCGAATAACCCTACCTTCGCGCCGATCCACATTCCCGGCTGCGCGGTAAACGTCTCACCTAACGGCTCAAATCGTTTTCCGTCGATGCTATAGCTGAACCGGCATTCTGCCTTCTCATTAACATCTACGAGCAGAACCACGCGGACTGTTTTTAACTGAACAGCACCGAGCTCTTTCTCGCTCGTGTTCTTTGGCGCATCAAGACACCTAACCTGAACAACTCGCAATCCATTAGCACTTCTAACGACTGCGAGATAGGAATAGTCGCGACCCATCATCAACAGCCCGCCACGTTCACCTTCGCGCAGACCCGACGCATCAATCAACGTTGTTACCGTAAACTCACGCGCCGGCAATTTTTGTAGCAGCAAATTCGGGACGGACCATAAATTTTGTCCGGGACGTGGCACCGCCGCCAACCTGAGCCAGCCACGGTGCGCCGAAAACGATGACCACTGATCGATCGGGTTCGCGTGCCATTGCCACTGCAAACCCAGTTTCGGGCCACTAAACTCATCGCTGGTCGCCGGCATTTCCCACGAGTAGTCGCGCCCAACATTCGGCTTGCGATAAGTCAAAACCGGTTCGCCTTTGCCATCACCGTCAGCATCAACACCGATCACCGGCCAATCATTACGCCATAGCACAGGTTGCAAGTGAACGATGCGGCCAAACGCGCCACGATCCTGAAAGTGAACAAACCACGACTCGCCTGATTTGAGCTCAACCCAGCCGCCCTGATGCGGTCCGTTAATCGCGGTCTTACCTTGATCCATGACAATCCTGTCTTCATATGGACCATAGACATTGCGCGCGCGCAAAACGGTCTGCCACCCTTTGGTGACACCGCCGGCGGGCGCGAAGATGTAGTAATACCCATTACGTTTGTAGAGCTTTGGGCCTTCGATTGTCGGATGGTGAGTACGACCATCGAAAAGCATAGCTCCTTCATCGAGAAGCTTTGTGCCATCAGCACTCATGCGATTGATCGTGAGTATGCTCTTGATTCCCGAACGAGTGTTGGCCCAGGCGTGAACTAAATAAGCATTGCCATCGTCATCCCAGAACGGGCACGGATCGATCCATCCTTTAGCTGCTTTGATCAATAGCGGCTCTGTCCATGGACCAGCCGGATTGCGCGTCCTGACCATGTAGATGCCAAAGTCCGGATCACCGTAGAAGATGTAGAAGTAGTTATTGTGAAAACGGATGGCAGGCGCCCAAACTCCGTTGCCATGTTGCGGCCGCGCGAAGACGTCCGCCGGCGGCAGGCTTTTCAGTGCATGACCGATGATCTTCCAGTTGACGAGATCTTTGGAGTGAAGAATTGGAAGTCCGGGAACACAGTTGAAACTCGACGCGGTGAGATAAAAATCACTGCCAACACTGATCACGTCCGGGTCGGAGTAATCGGCGGGAATAATAGGATTTGAATAGGTATCCTGAAATGCACAAACAGGATTAGCCGCAAAAAGGCACAAAAAGCACAAAAGATAAATCAGAAAATTTTTGTGCCTTTTTGTGGCCTCAATCAAGCTCTTCTTCCTGTTCCTGAGCTTTCTGGGCGAGCATGAGGTGATCGCGCATCGCGTTGCGCGCGGCTTCGGGAGCGCGGTCGCGAATGGCACGATAGATTGCGCGATGCATCTCGGCTGACTCCTTCAGATCGCGCGCGCGCCTCACGGTCTTGCTGCGCACTTCAAAGAGGATCGTCGCGACCATGTTCATCAACGCCGTGAGAATCCTGTTGCCCGAGGCTGCCGCGACTGTCTGGTGAAAGCGCATGTCATGGACCAGGAACTGTTCCGGTTCATCGAGTGATGCAAACATCCCGGTGATCTCTTCCGACATCTCGGCCATCTGTTCCCCCGTCGCACGTTCCGCGGCCAGCGCCGCAATCGCCATCTCCAAAGATCGGCGCGCTTCAAACATCTCCGCGGGTGTGAAGCGTTGTAACGAAGCCATCAATCGCAGTGCATTGCTATCAAGCGCGGGCGGTCCTTCAGTTTCGACAACGAAAGTGCCCGCGCCACGACGTGGCTGCAACACACCGACTGCGGCAAGCGAACTAATACCCGCGCGCAACGTCGGCCGGCTGACGCCGAGACGCTTCGCGAGGTCTCTTTCCGGCGGCAATCGATCGCCCGGACGCAACTCGCCGCGATGAATCATTTCGCGAAGCTGCGATACCACTTCCTGGAAAGTCGTCCCGCGTCGCTCCGCGTCGATGGTCTTGAAGATGTTGGCGTTTGCTTCGCTCATTGCGTACTGCTCGATAGCTTACTCTTTTTCTGTCCCTTTGCGGCAGTCTCCATCTCGGTTGCGGCGAGCAGCAGCGCCCCGACGCCTTTCGGATCGTTGGTGACTACTTTCTCACTCAGATAATACTCATAACTTCCATCCCGATACGGATTGCCGCCCAGACCAGCGACACTGACAGTTCCTTCGAGATTCACGCGGCCATTCGCATCAGTCTTAACAAACTCTTTCAGAATGCCACGATAACCTTTTTGCGCGATCTGCCGGTACGAAGCCGGCAGATAACCATTGCGCACGCCTTTGGCCAACGCGTAGACAAACATGCACGCAGCCGACGACTCGAGATAGTTTCCTTTCTCACCGCCCTTATCCAACACCTCGTACCAGAGTCCCGATTGTGAATCCTGATACTTCGCGACTGCTTGCGCGACACGGTTCAGGATCGCGAGGAGCTCCGCGCGTTGTGGATGTTTAGGCGGAAAGTGATCGAGCGTATCGACGAGCGCCATCGCGTACCAGCCCATCGCGCGCCCCCAGAAGTTTGGTGAGCGGCCGGTCTCGGGATTGGACCAGCGTTGTTTCCGCGACTCATCCCAGCCGTGATAGAGCAGCCCGGTCTTATCGTCGCGAGCGTGTCGTTCCATCAGGATGAACTGCTTCGCGATGTCGTCGAAGGCGGCGTCTTCGTGAAAAGTGGCGGCGTACTCGGCGTAAAAAGGTTCGCCCATGTAGAGACCGTCGAGCCACATCTGCGACGGGTAGATCTTTTTGTGCCAGAAGCCGCCTTCGGAAGTGCGCGGGTGCGTCTTCAGTTGGTCGCGCAAAGTGGCGGCGGCCTTTCGATATTTTTCGTCGCCGGTAACTTTGTAAAGGAAGAGCAGGTTGCGGCCGGGAAGAACGTTGTCGATGTTGTAATCGTCGAGCGAGTAGGTGCGGATGGAGCCATCGTCAGCGACGAAGTGGTCCATGTTGCGCTGGATGAACTCAAGGTACTGTTTGTCGTGTGTATTACGCCAGACTTGCTCTATACCTCTAAGGACCAGACCGTGATCGTAAGTCCACTTAGCCGGGTAGCCGCCTGATTCGCGCCAGAGCGCGGTCATCGCGGTCTTCGCGATCTGTTCGGAGATCGGTTTCGTCTGCGCCGCCGCGCTCACAACTGCTATTAAGATAAATGTGATGAGAGACAGGTTTCGCGCAAAGGCGCAAAGGTTACGCAAAGACGCAAAGGTAGAACTCAAAAGCCCGCATTTAACTTTGCGTCTTTGCGTAACCTTTGCGCCTTTGCGCGAAAAACTATGCCAGCGCATCAACTACTCTCCCGTTAATTTTGACGTTATCCAGCGTTGCGTTCTTGACGTTCTTCACGATGTTTCCTTCGCTGACATTATCAAACGTGCAGTTCGTAAGTCGCAGATCGATGACCGGCGCCGACGCCAAACCCTGCACATCGAGTGCGTGTTTACTCTTCGCACTGCGGAGTCCTTCGACTGTGTAATCGCGCACCACCGGGATGAATGAGCCCTTCGCGCCCTCTTCGTAATTGAAGTCGATCGTGATCACCGCGTGAGCAACCTGGCCCACTTCGATGTTGCGGAAGTGCAGGTGCTCCAGCAATCCACCGCGCATCGCGTTATTTTTTACCCGCAACGCGTGGTCCAGGTTTTGGCTGTCGAGTTTGCAGTTCTCCGCAAACAGATTTCTCACCCCGCCGGAGATCTCGCTGCCAACCGTGATGCCTCCGTGTCCATCCTTCATGTGACAACCCTGCACGATGATGTTTTCAGTTGGCGCGTTAAGACGGCGGCCATCGGCGTTGCGTCCGGATTTGATGGCGATGCAGTCGTCCCCGGTGTCGAAGTAACAGTCTTTGATTAACACATCGATACACGACTCCGGATCGCAGCCGTCGTTGTTTGGACCATGAGTGCTTATCTCCACGTTTTGCACGATCACGTTGCGGCAGAGCACCGGATGAATCTCCCACATCGGCGAATTTCGGATCGTCACACCTTCGATCAGCACGTTCTGGCAACGGTAAGGTTGAATGAACTGTGGGCGTAAGTAATGGCCCTCGCCGAAGATACGTTCTTTCACCGGCACGCCTTTTTCGGCCATCGTGAATAGTGCGTTACGATCGGCGCGTCCCTGGGTCTTCCACGGCCACCAGTGTTCGTTGTCGCTCTGGCCGTCGAGAGTGCCTTTGCCAGTGATGGCAATGTTCTGCTGGCCGAAAGCGTAAATGAAAGGTGAATAGTTGAACAGTTCGACACCTTCCCAGCGCGAGAAGACGACGGGCAGGTAGTCTTTGGGGTTCTGGCTGAACTTGATCGTCGCGCCTTCCGACACTTCGAGATTGACGTTGTTTTTCAGGTGAATTGGGCCAGTGAGATACGTGCCGGGCGGAACGATGACCTTGCCGCCGCCGGCTTGTGAGCACTGGTCGATCGCCTGACGAAAAGCAGCGGTGCAGTCAGTGTCGGGTTTGGCTTTGAGAGGGAACGTGCGATTCGGAAAACGCGGCGGTTTGATGCGTGCGAGGATCGAAGGCATCACCGTCTGCCACGGATCGTCCGCGGCGAAGAGCAGACGTGGAGCGACACCCACGACTGTTGTACTAAGCACCAAGTCTTTAATAAATTCACGACGGGTTGTCATTGTCGAAAAATATCTCACGCAAAGGCGCAAAGGTTACGCAAAGGCGCAAAGAGAACTCTTAGATACGCGGCAGCGCTTTGTGTCTTTGCGTAACCTTTGCGTCTTTGCGTGAAACTGCTTTCAATGTCCAATCTTCCTGCGCCACGCGGGGTAGTCTTTCTGCAATAGTTTCGCGGGCTCGTCGACGTACCAGTTGTAACCCGTGCGGCGCTCGTGTTCGATCTGGGCAACCTCGTATTTCACCACTCCATCACGACCGACAAAGACCGGCCGGTTAGTTCCCATTTCATAAAAACGCGCCCAGATTGGACCAGCCTCCGCATCTTTAACCACTACTCGATCAGACCCGTTATCGATCCATTTAATACCTCGCAACTGCGTCTGCTCGAACCACGCCACCGCCGCCTCCACCGCTTCAACTACCGCCGGCGATGGATTCTTGATCGACATCAAAAACCGCACGATACCAACGCTCTCACCACCACTCAACGAGATCACTTCAAACTTTCGCGCGGGCGCCGGCGCGAGTGTGACTTCATCGTGCTGCGCACACCAGACAGTGCGCTTACCATTCACGATCACCTGCGTTTTCAGAATGCACTCGATCCCTTTTTCAACCGCGCGCGCTGCATTCGCACGCCGCACCTCGTCGACAAACGCATAATTCGATTTGCCCGCCGCCACATCACGCAGTAATTTCATCACCCCGATCATCGCATCATCGTTGAACGTGATGTGCTTGTAGTAACCACTCAAATTCGGATAAAACTGCGGCCATCCGCCATTCGCATACTGGGCTTTAAATAGATAGTCCAACCCTTTCAAAAACGACTCGCGATGTCGCTCCTGATGTTGCGCAGTATAGACGCGCGCCAGAAACGATAACTGTGTATAAGTCGCACCGTTATCGATTGTCGAATCTATATCTTTCTTCTGGCGCAACAAAGACGCACGATCGTCGTCGTTGAGTGGCTTGCCCATGTCAATGTTCTTGGGCCAACCACCCGAGTCGCGTTGAAAAAGAAGAACGTTGTCGGCAATGCGCAAAGCCTCGGTGCTTGCATACCACTCATCGGGTTTGTTCTGCGCATCCGCCCACGCGATTGTTCCGACTGCTTGATTCGCTTTTCCGGTGAGTCCTCGCGTCGCGCGGCTGAAGAATTGAGCACGCGAAAACTCCGCAGCCTCGGCAGCCGTTAACTGTTTGGACCAGGCCACGCGAGCGGTTGGATTCGCGCCTGGTCCAGTTGATTTGTATTCACCAAACCACGCGGTTTTTTCTCGCGCCGGATCTCTCCAGTTGTCCCATCCTTCAGGCTTGATATGCGGTCCCAGCCAACACTCAACAAAAACCACGCGCGCGTACGGGCGCCACGGTCTGCCAAGATAGACACCATTACCTGTGTTGTCCCCGGTGAAACGACAACGATAGAAAACGAGCCCCGTGTTCTCTTCATCGCTCGTGCGGTAATGTGCGGTTATGTACCCCGGCCCTTTGCTGTGAATCGTGCAGTTTTCAAAGACCGCCGACGCGGTGCCAAAGATGAAATCGACGTGACCTTCGATGTAGCAGTCTTTGAAAAAGTGACGACTGCCGTTGACAAACAACGTGTCCTGCCAACCGAGGAAGCGACAATTCTTAAACGACGCGCGATCCGCATCTACAAACAGCGCCACTGCCTGTGAACCAGTGCCAAAGGAATTCTCAAACGTGACGTTTTCGGCGCGAAAGTCATCTGCGTTGACGAGCGTGCTGAACGCGAGCCGCGTGTTGCCGGCCTGTTGCGCGCTCAGTTTAAAGGTGAGAATGGTCTTGTGTGGATCTTCAGCGCGAAATGTGATGTGAACTTTACCGGCACTTACTCGAATCTGTTCCTGGTAAACACCCGGCTTGATCCGAATCACCACTGATTGATTGTTATTCTCGGGAACATGGTCCAACGCCTGTTGAACTGTCTTAAAATCACCTGACCCATCCGCGGCAACAACGATATCAGCGCGGACATCAGCCACAAAAAGGCACAAAAGAATTAACGAAGGAATAAAACGCATTTGTGCTTATGTGCCTCTTTGTGGCTAATAACTAAAAGACAAACTTGGCCCCGAATTGAATATCGCGCGGGTTGTTGCGCTGCGTCGTCACGAGTCCGAAAGACGC
>Ga0068859_100001337_pt1 | contig 25187 bp, 20 predicted proteins | sample KBSSwiS22_FD_66585 | JGI IMG/M metagenome (GOLD analysis project Ga0068859, IMG submission 66585) | Switchgrass rhizosphere microbial communities from Kellogg Biological Station, Michigan, USA - KBS Switchgrass S2-2 | ecosystem: Host-associated > Plants > Roots > Rhizosphere > Soil ...
CTGACGCTGCAGTAACCTTCCAGGCAAGCGGCGTAGATTTCGGGGAAGTGTGCGAGATCCTGGCATTGATGAAGGGCGACCGCGATGTCGAACATATGCCATCCGAACGCCGTATCGTCGAAATCGATCGCCGCGATCGTTCGGCCATTCACCAGCACGTTTCCCGGATGCAGGTCGGCATGGATGACGCTGAAACGCTCATTTTCCTGGCCATATCCTACCAGCGCTGCATGGAGCTGGTCGCGCACGCTGATCAGAAGCGTGCGCTCGTCCGGTGACAGGATCTCATGCTCCCAGAACTGGCCCCAGAAAGGGCTTGGCCCTGCCAGACCGTCGGCATCAAGCCGACGGCGCGCAAAGCCAGCCGGGGGCTGCCAGGTCGCTGACTGGTTATGCATCGCACCAATCATGGCGCCTAGACTGTGGAAATAGGCTCGCAATTCGTCCACGGGCGCGTTTTCGTCCCGTACGATGGGCAGCAGGATCTGCCCTTCGACCCATCGTGCCAGGCCGACCCAGCGGCGCTGTGCCAAAGCTGGCACCTCGATATGGAGATAGTTGCGGCCGTCGGGTGTCGCGATCGCTTCGGGGACGTGGATGCCGGCCTCTGCCAAGGCCCTCGTCCAAATCCGCTCGGCTTCCAACTCCTCGAGGTCGTGATAGCCGGGTCTGTGAAATCGCAGCGTATAGGCCTCACCAGCTTTGTCGACGACCTTGAAGGTCACATTTTCCGCCTGGGCCGCCAGGGTCAAATTGGCCGGCTCGATGCCGAATTGCCGTAGTGCCGCCTGGGCGGGCTCGCGAAAGGCATCCCCGCTCAATGCGCCGCATCCATTTCAAACGTGATCGCCTCGAACGTCTCGAGGAAAGCCGCAATGTCTCCAAGCGAGATCACCAATGGCGGCCGAACCTTGATCAGATTTTTGTAAGCGCCAGCATTGGCGGTCAGAAATCCGAGAGTCTTGAGGCGCTCGCATATGGCCGCGGCCAGCACCTGATCCGGAGTCCTCGAATCCTTGTCGGTCACGATATCGACGACGATGAACAGCCCTCGTCCACGCACCTCGCCAAGATGCGTATTCCTCGCGGCGATGCGGGTGAGCCCGTCCTTTAGTACCTGTCCCAAGGACTGCGCGTTTTCCAGAAGATGCTGCTCCTCGAGCTCGTCCAACACGGCCATGCCCGCCGCCGCCTGTAGCGGAGTGGAAGCAGTCGTATTGAAGTGATCCGTCTTGGCTCGGAACGCGTCGACAATCGCATGGCTTGCGCCCGTGCCCGCAATCGGCACGCCATTTCCCATTGGTTTGCCCATCACCACGATGTCGGGAGTGAAGCCGGTCGCCTGATAGCCCCACCAGTGACCGGTACGGCAGAATCCCGCCTGAACCTCGTCGGCGATTACCAGCCCACCTGCTTCGCGGACGAGGTCGGCGGCGCGCTTCATCAATCCTTGGGGCAGATCCGGCAGGCCTTCGTTCGCAAAGATCGAACAGATGAGCATGCCGGCAAATCCCACGTCCGTCGCTTTAAGGCGGGCGATGGCCTCACTGATTCGTGCGAGATATTCGCCGGCAAGCGCTTCCTCGCTCAAACCGGAAACGACGGGTCGATACCAATCGGGGAAGGGAAAGGAATGGACGTCCTCGCTTTCCGGGTTCCCCCCCGGCCGCACGTTGGTCAACCGTCCGACCAGATCGCTGTTGCCGTGATAGGCGGCATTGCTACAGATGATCCCCCGTTTGCCCGTGGCAATGCGCGCCATCTGAATGGCGACCTCGTTCGCTTCGGTCCCGCTGCAGCTGAAGACGATGCTCTCGATCGCGGGGGCGTGCAGCGCCGCGAGCCGCTCGGCATAGGCGATCACGCCTTCGTGGACGTACCGGCTGTTGATATTGAGCGTCCGTTGCTGCAGCGAAATCGCGTCGGCGACTCTCGCGTTGCCGTGCCCAACCGCGGGGACATTATTGTAGAAGTCGACATAGCGGCGGCCCGCGCGATCGAACACATGTGCGCCGTCGCCCCGGACAAGCTCGATCGGGTCGCTGTAGAACAGTTCTGCGCCCACCCCGAGCGATTGGTCACGGCGGTTCAGAAGTTCGCATAGGTTCATGTCGGCATGTTCCATGAAGGCAAGCCTATCCGCACCTGGTCCCGGCTTGCGTGCCGTTTTGTCCATGTTAGGTCCGGACATCTCAAACCATTCGACTGAGCGATCAGCGCGCGAACGGCTGGTCCAACTCGATAGTCGTCGGTAATCTCCCGAGCGATCTCCGTGCAAAGGCCCGGCCGGCCTCGCCGCTGTTCAAGTCTTCAGAGAGCATCGCAGCCAATCCACCACGGGTGCGACATAAGCCTCGTCATGCGGCTGATAATTCACGATCATGTGATAATGGGCGGCCTCCTTCCACGGCTCGCTGGCCATGGCGAACAAGGCGCCGTCACGGCTGAATTCTTCGGCAAATCGCACTGGCGCAAGGATCGCGCCTAGGCCTTGGCTGGCCGCCATCAGGGCGCTCATGGCGTCGCTGAACCACGGTCCTGCCGCCAGCCACCCTTTCGGCATGTCGACCATCCCGCGCTGCGCGAACCAGCCGTGCCAGTCCACGCGCCCTTCGAGATGGATCAATGGCGGGAGTTCCTCGCCGTTCCCGCGTTCGAGGAAAGAAGCCTTGTCCGCCAAACTTGGCGCGCAATAAGGAAGATAGTCGAGGCTGAACAAGCGTTCGCTCTCGAGGCCCGACTCTTCATCGGGTTCGTCTAGCGTCAACAGAATGTCGAATTCCGTCGTCTCGAGATCGATACTGTGCCCCCTGCTGTCCAGCCACAGGTCGATTTGGGGAAATCTGCCTCTCAATTCCGGCAAACGTCGCAACAGCCAGAAATAGGAAAAGGCGGTGTCGCAATAGAGGATGACCGAATTCGGTTTGCGATACGGGGCAAGGCGTTCGACGCCCTCACGCAAATTCCTGAGGATATCGCGGACGGTCCGCTGGAAATCGCGACCCGCATCGGTAAGCACGACCGTGCGACCGATCCGACTGAACAGCTCCTGATCCAGCGCGCTTTCGAGCGACCGGATCTGGTGGCTGATCGCGGAATCGGACAGGCCAAGTTCCTGGGCGGCCGCTGCAAAGCTGCCGAGGCGCGCGGAGGCTTCGAAGCCTTCCAGGGTCTTCAGCGGCGGAAGTCTTGATCGCATATAGATGAAAATAATTCATCGGCCCAGAAAACTAAAGCGTACCTCCTGTGGCTTCAATTCGCAGGGCGAGAAGCCGGTGATCGCCGCGGATGCGAAGCTGGGGCGGGGCAGGGCCCACCGGCATGCTGTGGCACTGATCGCCGTTCTGTGATCTAGCCCACGCAAAGCGGCGATGGGCGCGTGACGTCGACGGGCCGGAACGATGGAGCATGGGATTGGCCGAACCCCGCGAGTTTCCGTCCGAAGAGGAAGCCGCCGAGATCATGCCGCCGATGGCGATGCTGCGCGCCTTCGACGCATTCGGCCGCGTAGGCGGCATTCGCCGCGCTGCCGAGCATCTGGGCATAGACCATGCAGCCGTGAGCCGTCACCTGCGCGCGCTCGAGGCCTTTGTGGGTGCGGCCCTGATCGATCGTAGCGGCGGCACGCACGCGCTGACGGACGATGGCGCCCGGTACCATAGCGCCATTTCGGCCGCCTTGGCCGATATCGCCGCCGAGACGCGGCTACTTCGGCGACGCTGCGACGGGCGACTCTCGCTATGGTGTGTACCCGGCTTCGCCTTTCACTGGCTGTCGCCGCGGCTCAACCATTTTTCGGATGCAAACCGGGACATTGCGGTGGAACTTCGCCCCTCCGACACGCCGCCAAGCTTCAAGACCAGTCAGATCGACGGCGACATTCGTTATGATCGTGACGAGAGCCCCCCGCTGCCTGAGACGCGGCGCATCGAACTTGCTCGCCCGGCGATCTTCCCCGTGTGCAGCCCGGCCTATCTGGCGGAGATTGGCGGCGCGATTGACGATGCAGCGGCAATGATGCCGCTGCGACTGTTGCATGAGGAAAGCGACGCGGAATGGCGGTTGTGGTTCGCCAGGCAAGGCCTCGATCCCGGTGCCGATCCCTTGCCCGGAACGCGTTTGTGGCATGCGCATCTGGTGCTCGACGCGTGCCGTGCCGGGCGCGGCATAGCCCTGACCAACCAATTTCTGCTCGGCGATGATCTGACGGCCGGACGGCTCACGCGTCTCATGCCGCAGAGCGGCTCCTTCGCCGAGGTGCGGCCTGGCGCTTATGTCCTCACCATCCGCCGCGATCGCTGGGCCGATCCCGCCATCGTGCGCTTTCGCAATTGGATCGAGCGCGCGATGCGAGAGGCGGACGAAGGGTGAAGGTGTCTGGAGGTCACCAGCTGGCGGCTGCATGACATCTGCGCAAGGCGTCGGCCGCTCCGCATAGGGGAGTCCCAGGAGGATTCCATGACCGCTAATGTCGATCTCGCCCGCCGCCACGCCGATGCAATTCCGCGCGGTGTTGCCAGCGCAACTGCCGTTTATGCCGACCGTGCCGCCAACGCAGAGCTGTGGGACGTCGAGGGAAAGCGCTACATCGATTTTGGGGGCGGCATCGCGGTGCTCAACGTCGGTCATCGCCATCCGCGGGTGATGGCTGCGGTGGCGGCGCAGCTCGAGCGCTTCACCCATACCGCGTTCCAGGTGATGCCCTATGAAAGCTATATCGCGCTTGCCGAACGGCTGAACGGACTCGCGCCGATCGATGGCCCGGCCAAGACCATCTTTTTCACGACCGGTGCGGAGGCGGCAGAAAACAGCGTCAAGATCGCAAGGGCCAGTACCGGACGCGATGCCGTGATCGCCTTTGCCGGCGGGTTCCATGGGCGCACGCTCTACGCCTCGGCCTTGACCGGCAAGGTCGAGCCCTACAAGGCGCCGTTCGGCGGGATGGCCGCGGGTGTCTATCATCTTCCCTATCCGGCCGCGGAACTGGGCATCTCGATCGAGGACAGCCTCAAGGCACTGGACTTCCTGTTCCGCGCCGACATCTCCCCAAAGGCGGTCGCGGCGATCATCCTGGAGCCGGTGCAGGGAGAGGGCGGCTTCCATATCGCGCCCCCCGAATTCCTGCGGAAACTGCGCGCGATTTGCGACCTTCACGGCATCCTGCTGATCGCGGACGAGGTGCAGACCGGATTCGGGCGCACCGGCAAGTTGTTCGCGATGGAGCATAGCGGCGTAAAGCCCGATCTGATTGCAATGGCCAAGTCACTCGGCGGCGGCTTTCCGATCTCCGGCGTGGTCGGCCGGGCACAGGTGATGGAGGCCGTTGCCCCTGGAGGCCTGGGCGGTACCTATGCCGGACCGCCTGTCGCCTGCGCAGCCGCGCTGGCCGTGCTCGACGTCATCGAGGAGGAGGGATTGCTCGCGCGTGCCGGGGCTTTGGGTGCGCAACTCGGTGAGCTGCTGGATGGCTGGTCGCGGCGCGACGACATGGTCGCGATCCGTGGGGTGCGTGCGCTCGGCGCGATGACCGCTTTCGACGTGGTGGATCGCGCGACCGGCGCCGCCGCACCACAGCTGGTGAAAAAGGTGCTGGCCCACGCGCTCGAAGCGGGGTTGGTCCTGCTGTCATGCGGCGTCCACGGCAACACCATCCGTCTGCTCATGCCGCTCACGATCGAGGATGGCATCTTAAGCGAAGGGTTGCAGATTCTCGAAGAGGCATTGTGCCGCGCGGGATCCGTTGCATGACCCAGGTGCTCACGGATGCCGCCGCGGCGCTTCGTCAAGAGGCAGCCTTCATCAATGGTTCTTGGGTGAACGCCACCGCGAGGATCGACGTGATCAATCCTGCGACGGGAGAATCGCTCGGCAGTGTTCCCGATATGGGTGCCGAAGGTGCCGAGGCCGGGATCGCAGCCGCCGACCGCGCGTTTGCCGGCTGGCGGGCGCTGGCCCCGATCGCACGCGCCGACATATTGCGGAACTGGTATGAGGCGATCATGGCGCATCAGGAGCCGCTCGCGCGGCTGATGGTCGCCGAACAGGGCAAGCCGCTCGCGGAGGCGCGCGGCGAGATTGCCTATGCCGCCGCCTATGTTCGCTGGTTCGCCGAGGAGGCGCGGCGCGCGTATGGCGACATCCTTCCTTCGAGCGACGATCGGCGTTTGTTCGTGCTGCGCGAGCCGGTCGGCGTGGTCGCCGCTGTAACGCCCTGGAATTTTCCCGCGGCGATGATCACCCGCAAAGTGGCGCCGGCGCTCGCGGTCGGCTGCACGATCGTCTTGAAGCCGTCGGAGCTCACGCCGTTCAGCGCGCTCGCCCTCGCGCAGCTCGGTGCCGAGGCCGGCATTCCAGCGGGCGTATTCAACGTCGTGACCGGAGCGCCTCGGGCAATCGGCGCGGTGCTGACCGATGATCCGCGGATCCGAAAATTCACCTTCACCGGCTCGACACCCGTCGGCAAGATGCTTGCCGCTCGCTGCATGGGTACGGTGAAGCGCGTGTCGCTCGAGCTCGGCGGCAATGCGCCATTCCTGGTGTTCGACGATTGTGACATCGCCGCAGCCGTGAGTGGCCTGATCGCGTCCAAGTTCCGCAATAGCGGACAGACCTGCGTCTGTGCGAACCGCATCTATGTCCAGCAGGGCATCTATGCCCGCTTCGTCGATGCGCTCGTGCAGGCGGCGGCGGCGCTCAAACCTGGCGAAGGCAACGAGCCGGGCGTCGATCAGGGACCGCTCATCAACGCTGCCGCGCTGGAGAAGGCCGGGCGTCACATTGCCGACGCAGTCGCGCGTGGCGCGCGCGTGCGGCTGGGCGGCTCCGCGCTCGACCGGCCTGGCCATTTTCTCGCGCCGACGGTCCTGGAAAATGTCCCCGCCGACGCGCTCCTGTGCTGCGAGGAGACCTTCGCACCCGTGGCCGGGCTCGTCCCATTTGCCTCCGAAGCGGAAGCGATCCGTCTGGCCAACGACACACGCGCGGGGCTGGCCGCCTATTTCTACACCGCCGATCATGCGCGCATCTGGCGGGTGAGCCGGGCACTCGAATATGGCATGGTAGGCGTGAACACCGGCCTGATCTCCACCGAAGTGGCACCCTTCGGCGGCGTGAAAGAGTCCGGCATGGGCCGCGAAGGCTCGCGTTATGGCTTGAATGATTATTCGGAGCTCAAGCTGGTCTGCGACGCCGATATTCCGGCATAGCCGCACCGCCTGTTCCTCGCTACGTGACCAAGATGAAGACAGTCCACGCCGCTCTTTCCGCCGCTGAACGTCTTGCCGCCTGTGGGCCGGTGGAACGCGTCGAAGCGTTCGTGATCGACGTGAACGGAATCGCCCGGGGGAAATGGATGCCCGTGGCGAAAGCCAAGACGATCCTGCGCGACGGGCTGCCGATGCCGCGGTCGGTCTTCGCACTGGACATCTGGGGTAGCGACGTCATGGGCGCCGGCCTGGCCTTCGGCACGGGCGACCCGGATGGACCCTGTATTCCCGTCGCGACCAGCATCACCGGCGTGCCCTGGGCGAGCGTTCCGACCGCGCAGATGCTGCTGTCGATGCGCGGACCCGATGGGCAAGGCTTTTTCGCCGATCCGCGCGTCATGTTGGAACGACAGGTGGCGGCGCTCGCCGCGCGCGGCTTCATTGCCGTCGCTGCGGTGGAGCTCGAGTTCTATCTGATCGCCGATCAGCCGGGCGCGCCCCGCCCGGTGCGCGCGACGCTGCCCGGTGAGGGATTGGCGCCGATCATGGCGGGGCAGGTTCTGTCGATCGACATACTCAGCGAGCAAGAGTCTTTCCTCAACGAAGTGCTCGCAACCTGTCGCGCGCAGAGCGTGCCGGCCGAGACCGCGATGCGCGAAAACAGCCCCGGTCAGTTCGAGATCAATCTCTGCCATGTGGCGGACCCCTGTCTCGCGGCCGATCATGCGATTATGTTCAAGCGCGCGGTCAAGGCGGTGGCGCGCAAGCACGGCATGCGCGCCAGCTTCATGTCCAAGCCGTTCGGCGATCTGGCGGGCAGTGGCATGCACGTCCATATCAGCCTGCTCGATGCCGCCGGGGCACCGGTCTTTGCCACGGTCGACGGCACGCCCACAGCTGCGTTGTCGCATGCTGCCGGCGGACTGCTCGCCTCGATGCCCGATGCGATGCTGCTGTTTGCGCCGCACGCCAATTCCTACCGCCGCTTTCGCCGGAACAGCCACGCGCCGACCTCGGCGAGCTGGGGATGGGGCGACCGCACCGCGGCGGTGCGCCTGATCGAAGGCGCCCCGCACGCGGTCAGGCTCGAGCAACGGCTCGCGGGAGCCGACGCCAATCCCTATCTCGTGCTCGCAGCACTTCTGGCGGGGATCGTCAGTGGCTTGGATGGAACGAGCGACCCCGGCACGCCGCAGGACGCGGCCAGTTCCGCCCCGCAAGGCACACCGCTCCCGCTCGATTGGCGGAGTGCGATCGCGCGCTTCGAACGGTCTGATTTCATCGCCACGCATTTTGGCAAGGAAGCGCAAGCCGTGATCGCCGCCTGCAAATGGCAGGATTTCGACGGCCTGCTCGCGCGCGTGACCGACGCCGAATATGAAAGCTATCTCACAACGGTCTGACGGAAAGCTGGGGTTCGGTGGGGATCGCCGTTCAGTTCATCTCTTCTGCTATAGCAGATTTCATGAGTCCTCATCGATCTCGACTCCGCCGCGCGCACGGTGACGTGCGATCACCATCGATCGCCAATTCCGCTACACGAAACGCGCGGCCGATAGTTGGCGTCTGAATAATCGTTATGGTTCGACAGGACTAATAGCCCTGCTCATGAATATATTTCATTAAACCGGCGAAATTAGAGCGTTTTGCGAAACACCCGATCTGGCCGATAATCACTGCACAAGGCCAAAACAAAAGGTTGTGCGCCATGGACGCGTTCGAGCGTTCCGCAACGCGGTGGAGCAGGGATTCCTGTCTCAGCCAAATATTCTTCATCTTGACGAAAGCCGCCTCGAATCGCGCCTTCAGCCGTCGGCGACGTTGGAGTCCTGTCCGGGAACGCGATTCTCGACGGATGCGCGTGCGCTGGCGAATGGCCGTGCTTCGAAGTGTGATCACGACGCGACCACCGACAAGACAAACCGTGTGGTGCCAGCAGCGTTGTGACGGTGCGGCACGAGCACGGTGATGCCGACGCTGCGGATCACCGGGGGCGTGTGGCGCAATGCGCCATGGTGCGCGACTGCGCCGGCGCGGCAAGCGCCTGCCGGGCCGGCGTGCTCAGGCTCGTCCTATTACCATGCGACTGCTCGAATGAGCGTCGCGATGCCGCCGCTCGCCGGCGAACACAAGGCTGAGCTGTGCATCGTCGGGGGTGGCCTGACCGGCGTTTCCGCCGCGCTCCATGCCGCGCGCGCGGGACTCGACACCGTGCTGCTCGAAGCAGGCGCGGTGGGAGAGGGCGCATCGGGGCGCAATGGCGGGCAAGTGCATATTGGCATGCGGCGCAGCCAGCCTTGGCTCGAGGCAAGGCTGGGGCAGGACGAAGCGCGCGCCTTGTGGGGCTTGTCGCTCGACGCACGGGCCTCCTTGCTTGGCCTGATCGCGGAAGAGGGGATCGACTGCGACTGGCGCCCGGGCCTGCTCCATCTCGATCACAAAGCTTCGTTCGCGGCGGAAAGCCACGACACTGTGGCACACATGCGCGACCACTATGACTATGATGCACTCCGCTTCCTCGGTCGCGACGAAGTGCGGGCGATGGTCGCGGGCGGCGACTATCATAGCGGCGTCTTCGACGGAGGTGGCGGCCATTTGCACCCGCTCAACCTGACGCTGGGCATTTCCAGCCGCGCGCTTCAGGCGGGCGCGCGGCTTCATGGGCAGAGCGAGGTCAAGCGCGTCGTCGATGGGGCCCATCGGCAGAGGGTCGAGACGAGCCGGGGATGCGTCATCGCCGATCGCGTGCTGCTCGCCTGTGACGCAGGGCTGGGTCAGGTCGACCGCCGTCTGGCCGCGCAGGTGATGGCGATCAACAATTTCATCGCCGCCACCGAGCCGCTGGGCGCGGAGGGCGCGGCAGCCCTGATACGGGACGAGATTGCCGCGGCGGATTCGAGGGCTGCCGTCTACTACTTCCGGCGCACGCCCGATCATCGCCTATTGTTCGGCGGCGGCGAGACATTCGGGCGCGACTTTCCGGCCGACATCGGAACATTTGTGCGGTCCCATCTGCTGCGGGTGTTCCCGCAATTGAGCGACACCCGGCTCGACTATGCGTGGGGCGGCAAGGTGACGGTGACGAGAAATCGCCTGCCGTACGTCCGGGCCTTGTCTCCCGGCGTGTACGCGATCGGCGGCTATTCGGGCATGGGTGTCGTACTCGCTCCCTATTTCGGACGCCTGCTGGCGCAGGCGCTCACTAGCGGCTCGGCCGACTTCGACCGGCTGACGCGGCTCCCCGCACCGATTTTCCCCGGCGGCGCACTGTTGCGCTGGCCGATCCTGGTCGGCGCCATGTCGCTCCTGGCACTCCAGGACCGTTTTTAGCGCGGCCTAGCTGCCGCGCGAATTCCATCCGAACGACTCCAACGAAAGAAGTTTATGACCGACGTGTTCCAATCCTGGATCGATCAGCACCGGATCAGCGAGGTCGAATGCCTCGTTCCCGATCTGAATGGCGTGCTGCGCGGCAAGGTATGGCCTGCCCAGAAATTCCTGCAGTCTGCGCGCAGCGGAGCGCTGCGGATGCCGAGCAGCATCTTCGATGTGACGGTGACCGGCGACTATGCCGACGAGGACGTCGAGGGTTCGTTTGCCGATCCCGACGTCACGCTGAATCCGGATTTCACCTCGATCTGCGTCGCGCCGGGCTTCAAGACGCCGACCGCTTTCGTGTTTGCCGATGCAATCTCGCGCGATGGTAAGCCGCACGCGAATGCGCCGCGGCATGTGCTCCAGAACGTGCTGGACCTTTATGCGGAGCTGGGTTGGTCGATCGTGGTCGCCCCTGAACTCGAGTTCTACCTCACGCAGGTCAATACCGATCCCGATTTCCCGCTCCTGCCGCCAGCCGGACGGTCGGGCCGGCCGGAGACCGCACCCCAGCCCTATGGATTGGAGGCGGTCACCGAATATGAGGATATTATCGAGGACATTTACGAACGTGCGGAGGCTGCGTCGCTCCACCTCAACACGATGATTCACGAGGCGGGAACCGCTCAACTCGAGATCAACTTCAATCACGGCGCACCGATCCAGCTTTCGGACCAGATCCTCCTGTTCAAGCGGATCGTCAGGCAGGTCGCGCTGGAGCACGGCGTCTATGCCACCTTCATGGCTAAGCCGATGCAGGAACAGCCGGGCAGCGCAATGCACCTGCACATATCGGCGCATGACGACGACGGCCGCAACCTGTTCGCCTCGGCGGAGGGGCCGACCACGGCTTTCCGCCACTTCATCGGAGGACTGCAACGCTATTTGCCGCGCGCGACGCCGCTGTTCGCGCCCAACGTAAATTCGTTCCGCAGGATGCAGCCCAACCATGCCGCGCCGATCAACCTGCAATGGGGCTACGACAATCGCTCGTGCGGGCTACGTGTACCGATCAGCGGACCCGACAGCATGCGCGTCGAAAACCGGCTCCCCGGCGCGGACGCCAATCCCTATCTGGCGATCGCGGCTTCGTTAACCGCGGGATATCTCGGCATGCGCGAAAAGGCGGAGCCGCTGCCGATGGTGGACGGGAATGCCTATCTGTTCGAGCGGACGCTGCCGCGCAGCCTGGATGTGGCACTCGAGCGCATGGCGGCCTGCAAGGAGATAGCGCATGTGCTCGGTGCCTCGTTCATCGACGCCTTCCTGCGCATCAAGACCAAGGAATTGGATGCCTTTCAGCGGGTGATAAGCTCCTGGGAGCGCGATCACTTGCTGCTGAAGGTTTGAGGACAAGCGGCGCGAACAAGCGGTCCTCCGCAACGATCGCGCTCAAGGCGGCGCGGGTCGTTCCGCCTCGAGCCCGCTACGGCCGATCAGACCCATGCCGTCGGCGATGTCGCCGCTGATGGCCTGGCGCAAGCCAGCTTCGTCTTGCCGCACGATCGCGTTCAGCGCCATGGCGTGCTGATCCACCAGATTCGCCGTGCCGACACGGCCGTAGACCACGCGCATATAGGGGCCGAATTGCAGCCACAATGTCTCGATCAGCTGGTTCAGCGTCGCAGAGCTGTGGGTGCGATACAAGGTGAAGTGGAAATCAAAATTGCCGCGCATATAGGCGTCTACGTCACCGGCAGCGAGCGCAGCGTTGATTGCGCTGTCGATCGCCATTAGCTGCGTGAGGCGGGCCCGGCTCATCACGGGCAGCGCGAGCACTGCCGACTCCGGCTCCAACAACAGGCGGCATCTGAGCAGATCGTCGAACCGTTCGGAGGTCATTGGCGGAATGCCGACTTTGCGTTTGGAACGGATGTCGATGGCGCCTTCCGCCGCCAGCCGGCTGAGTGCCTCACGCACCGGCGTCTGACTGACTCCTAATTCCGTCGCCAGGCGGCGCGTGGACAGGCTGGCGCCGGGGACGATCTGACCGGTGATGAAGCGACGCCGCAATTCACCATAGACAGTGGCGTGCAGCAGAGCATCCGTTTCCGGCGCGGTATCTGCTTGCTGGCCGGAACCGCGGCGTGCATTCGTCATGGCCCGGACGGATCACGCGCAATTACGCGAGTCAAGCTGCCGATCGCGACGGGTTACTGGCTTGTCCGCCCTCAGGTTGCCGGCTCGACCTTCTCGGCAGGGATGTCCGTGGTCGCGAAGCGATCGAGGCCATTCGCCACCTCTTCCAATGCGGCGCCGAGGACCGAAACCAGCCGCGCAATCTCCTCGTCGGTGATGACGAAAGGGGGGGCCATAACAATGGATTCACGCACCGCACGAACCATCAGGCCACAGCTGATGCAGGCATCGCGCACCAGCTGCGCCACCTTGCCGCCGGGCAAACGCCTGTTGGTCCCTTTCTCGGCCACGATCTCGACCGCACCGAGCAGTCCTCTGGTGCGTACCTCGCCCACCATCGGTTTGTCGGCGAGCGTGGCGAGGCTGCGCGCCAACAAGGGCGCGACATGGTCGCGGACACGCGCAACCAATCCTTCGCGTTCCAGGATGTCAAGGTTGCGAAGCGCCACTGCGGCGGCAGTCGGGTGTCCCGAATAGGTGTAGCCGTGGACGAAATCCTCGTCGCTCGCTCGCAGCGTCTCAACGATGTCGCGGCTCACTCCGGTGGCCGATATCGGCAGATAGCCGGACGACAGGCCCTTCGCCATCGAGACGATGTCGGGCGTATAGCCGAAATGCTGGAAGCCGAACCATTCGCCGAGCCGGCCAAATCCGCAAATCACTTCGTCCGAAACCAGCAAGATGCCATATTGGCGACAGATCGCCTCGACGCGAGGCCAATAGCTTGCCGGCGGCACGATCACGCCGCCCGCACCCTGGATCGGTTCGCCGATGAAGGCAGCGACGCGCTCCGGTCCCACGGCCAAGATACGTTCCTCGATTGCGTTCGCCGCGCGCAGCCCGAACGTCTCCGGATCTTCGCCGAATCCGTCGCCGAAATGGTAGGGCTGCATGACATGTTCGATGCCGGGAATCGGCAAATCCCCCTGGGCATGCATGAACGCCATCCCGCCCAGGCTCGCTCCGGCTACGGTCGAGCCGTGATAGGCATTGTGCCGACTGATGAACATCTTGCGCTGCTTCTGGCCCTTCAAACTCCAATAGTGTCGCACCAGCCGAAACACAGTGTCGTTGGATTCGGAACCGCTATTGTTGAAGAAGATGTGCTGGAGCTCTCCGCCCAGGAGCTCGGCAAGCTTGGCAGCCAGCTCGATCGGCGGCGGCGTCGCTGTCCGGAAGAAGGTATTGTAGAATGGCAGCTGGATCATCTGCTCGCGCGCGACTTCCGCCAGTTCGGTACGGCCATAGCCGACATTGACGCACCAAAGGCCTGCCATGGCGTCGAGGATCGCATGGCCGTCCGCATCCCATATGGTCGAGCCTTCCGCGTGCACGATGATGCGGCTTCCGCCCATGTCGCGTTGCAAGGCATAGTTCGACTGCGCAGGCAGATGGTGCGCCACGTCCATCCGGCGGAGCCGGTCGACATCATAGTTGCGCCTGGTCAACAGACTCTCCTTCGGAAAGCATCAGCGCCTTGCCGCGCAGCGCACGGCCGAGCAGTGCGAAGAATGTGCGGGATACGCGATCGGCGTGGGTCCGCCATTCGGGATGCCATTGCACCGCGAGCAGCGGTGGATCGCCGGGAAGCGAGGAAAAGGCTTCGATCACGCCGTCCGGCGCCGCTGCCTCCACGACCAGTCCGTCGCCGAGGCGGTCGACACCCTGAAAATGGACCGAATTGACGCGAAGCCGGGTCTCGCCCAGCGCCCGCGCCAGCACGCCGCGCGGATTGAGATCGACGTCGTGGACGTGGTCGAACATGGCGTCGAGCGATACGTCGCCGCGCGCGTGATGTGGCAGCGGTCGTAGCGGTTCGGCCAGATTTCGCCCCAACGTGCCGCCACAGGCGACGTTGAGTTCCTGGAAGCCGCGGCAGATGCCGAAGACCGGAAGGCCGCGTGCGCGCATCGCCTCGATCAGTGCCAGGCTCATCGTGTCGCGGCCAGCATCGAACGGGCCGCTTCCCGGATCGGATACGCCGTAACGCGCCGGTTCCACATTGGAGGGGCTTCCCGTCAGCAGCAATCCGTCCAGCCGCGCCGCGACGCTTTCCGCGTCGACCAGGTCGGGTCGCGCCGGGATCATCAAAGGTACGCAATCGGCGAAGTGGGCGGCAGACTCGACATAGCGGTTGATCACTGCTTGTGCCTGCTCCGAACCAAGCTGGCGCGTACAGGCGGTGAGCCCGAGAAGCGGAAGGCTCGTCATGACAACCTGTATACCCGCCCGGTAGATGGGGCATACCAGAGCAGAAAGCACGATTTTTCTGCGAAATCCAATTCGGCTCCTCCCATGAGAACGGGAGTTACTGTGATCACAGTAGAGAAGTAAGCGCCCAGATGGCAAGCGCTCAGGCTGGCCGAGCAGCAAATTGTTTCTGTCACGGGATCGGCGTCTTTCTGCCGCGCACAAGGCTGCAAAGTCGAGTTGGTCGAAACGCTGGATCCCAAGGACGACACCAATCCCAATACCTGATGCTGGCTCCGTCGCCTTATGTGCTGTCGGCGGGCAGCTATGGCGCCCGACCGTCGGTGATGTCCAGGCGGACCAAGGGCGCATGCTGGTGCCCCAGTCGTTCAAGGGCAAGAAAAGGCAAATCGGGCTATGTGCGCGTCGCGCTCGTTGCCGACATGCTCAGTGCGATCGCGCGCGTCACCGCCGAGGGCCGGCTAGCGCGTCGCTGCTCGAGCGCTCGCTCATCCGGGAGGTCACTGCCGTTCAGTGGTAGCCCTATGCGCGCGGGCTCTGGAACACCGCGATTGAAATGACGCGGCTCTGGTGGCGCGCGGTGGCCGAAGCCAGGCTGCCGGACCGTTCCTTATGCGCTTCGGCACAGCTCGATCGGTCGGGGCTTGCGCGCCCGGCTGCCTATCCGATTAGTGGCTCGGCAGCGCGTTTCCAAAACGATCATCTCGTCGCCGCATCGTCAGGTGCAGGCCCAGCAGCGGCCGCGAGCACTCGCTGCGCCTGTTTGAAATGGGGCGCGTCGATCATCCGGCCGTCGAGACTGAGCGCGCCCGCGCCGGGATTGGCCTCGAACGCGGCGACGATGGCTCGCGCCCGCGCCACGGCCTCGTCTGAGGGCGTGAAGGCGGCGTTGATGGCGGGCACTTGGCTCGGATGGATTGCCATCATGCCGGCAAAGCCATCGCGCGCGCCGCGCCTCGCATAGGCGGCCAAACCATCGAGGTCGCGAAAGTCGGGATAGACCGTCTCGATCGCGGGAACGCCCGCCGCATGCGCCGCGAACAAGGTGAGCGCGCGCACCATCTCGTAGGGCGGCGTGTAGCTGCCGTCCGGATCGCGCGCGCTGGTGGCGCCGATGGCCGCGGGTAGGTCTTCTGCTCCCCAGGTCAGTCCGCACAGCCGGCCCGCAACTGCACCATAGCTTCCGAGGTGGAAGATTGCCGCCGGCGTCTCGGTGGCGATCGGCAGGACCGGCAGGCTAGGCTGGGCGTGCCGATCGAGTAGGACGCCAAGCGCTTCGACCGAGCCCGCACTTTCGGCCTTCGGTAGCACGAGCCCATCGGGCCGGTGCGGGAGCACCGCGTCCAGATCATCGGCGGCCAGCCCGCCGTCGAGCGGGTTAATTCGGACGAACAGGCGCACAGCGGCCCGCGGGTGCTGAAGAAGTGCTGCGACCGCTTTGCGAGCCCCGGTCTTGGCGCTCTCGACCACCGAATCCTCAAGGTCCAGAATGAGTGCATCGGCGCCGAGTGTCAGCGCCTTCTCCATGCGTTGCGGCCGGTCGCCCGGCACGAACAGCAGTGACCTGAGCCTCATGCCGGATTCCGCTGGATTAGCGCTGTTCTGAGACACGAACAGACCAGCTCATCGCGTTGGTTGTGCATCTCGTGGCGGAAGGCGACGATCCCGGCACGCAGTCGCGAGCGCGATTCCTTGAGCTCGACGATCTCGGTCTCGGCGCGGAGCGTGTCGCCCAGGAACACAGGCTTGGGCATGACGAGCTTGTCGTAACCGAGGTTCGCCACCAGCGTCCCGAGCGTCGTGTCGCCCACCGACAGGCCGACCATCAGCGCGAAGGTGAAGGTGCCGTTGACGAGAATCTGACCAAATTCACTGGCCTTTGCCGCCTCAGCGTCGATGTGCAGCGGCTGCGGATTGTGAGTCATCGTCGAGAACAACAGATTGTCGGTCTCGGTCACCGTCCGCCGGACCGCGTGGACGACCCGATCGCCCACCGTCCACTCCTCGAACCAGCGTCCCGCCATCAGTCGTCCTTCTCGATCTGCATGAGCGTCGCGCCCTCCGCTACCTGCGCTCCGGCCACGGCGTTGAGCGCCGCCACGACGCCGTCGAAGGGTGCAAGCATCACCTGCTCCATCTTCATCGCTTCGAGCGCGAGCAGCTTCTGGCCCTTTGCGACCGCCATGCCCTCGCTCACGTGGATACTGACGATCCGGCCCGGCATGGGCGACACGATAGCTCCATCCGCCGGCCCATGGCCGCCGCCCGCGTGATCGGCGCGAGGCTTGCCGAAGGGCCAGGCCTCGCCGTTCATGAATAGCAGTTGTTCGTCTGCGACCTGTGCCCCGCACGCCGTTGGCGTCATATTATCGAGTGTCACGATATGCGCGACGCCCGCGACTTCGACCTCGACACTACTCTCAGCGGCGGCATTGGCGCGGAAGCCGGTCAGCGCGAGCCAAGGGTCGGCCGACGCGGTGGGTAGAAGCGCGCGCGCGGCCGCCTGCAGCACCGCGCCGCTCGGCTCCGGCGAAGGTACCAGCCTCTGAGCGTGGCGTTCGATGAAGCCGGTATCGACATCGCCCGCTACGAATGCCGGATCGCGGGCAGTCCGGGCGAGGAAGGCGGCATTCGTCCGGACCGGCCACACCTCGACGGCGGCACATGCGGCGGCGAGCGACGTGGCGGCTGCCGCGCGCGTCGGGGCGTGCACAATCAGCTTGGCGATCATCGGATCGTAGTAGGGCGTGACCTCGCTGCCCCGCTCGACGCCAGAATCGACGCGGATACCGGATGGCAGGCGAAGATGCGTCAATGGCCCAATCGAGGGCAAGAAGCCGGTGACTGGATTCTCGGCATAGAGCCGCGCTTCCATCGCCCAACCGCCGATCGTCAACTCCTGCTGACGCATCGGCAGCGGTTCGCCGGACGCGACGCGGAACTGCCACTCAACCAAATCCTGTCCCGTGATCGCTTCGGTCACCGGATGCTCGACCTGAAGGCGCGTGTTCATCTCCATGAACCAGATGCGGTCAGCGCGCAGGCCTTCCGAGGCGTCGGCAATGAACTCGATCGTGCCCGCGCCGACATAGTCGACGGCTTTCGCGGCTTTGACGGCAGCCGCGCAGATCGCCGCGCGGGTGGCGGTGTCCATGCCGGGGGCAGGGGCCTCCTCTATGACTTTTTGGTGGCGGCGCTGGAGCGAACAGTCGCGCTCAAACAAGTGGACGACCTGATGATGGGTGTCGCCAAAAACCTGGACTTCGACATGACGAGGGCAAGTGATATATTTCTCGATGAGAACGCGGTCGTCGCCGAAGGACGACGCAGCCTCGCGCCGGCAGCTTTCCAGCGCGTCGAGGAACGCTTCGGCGGCGTCGACCGTGCGCATGCCCTTGCCGCCGCCGCCTGCCACGGCCTTGATCAGCACGGGATATCCGATGGCACCCGCCTCGGCTTTCAGACGGTCGGGCGACTGGTCGTCGCCCATGTAGCCGGGGGTGACGGGAACGCCCGCCTCCTGCATCAGCCGCTTGGCCGCGTCCTTCAGCCCCATGGCGCGGATCGAAGCCGGCGGCGCGCCTACCCACACCAGGCCAGCCGCCTGCACCCGTTCCGCGAACTCGGCATTCTCGGAGAGGAAGCCATAGCCCGGATGGATCGCGGTGGATCCGGTCGTCGCCGCGGCGGCGAGGATCTTTTCCTGAACGAGATAGCTCTCGCGGGCAGGCGCCGGTCCGATCGCAACCGCCGTGTCGGCTTCATGGACGAAAGGCATGTCAGCGTCCGCGTCCGAATGGACCGCGATGGTACGGATGCCCAGCCGCTTGGCGGTACGGATGATGCGGCGCGCGATCTCGCCGCGATTAGCGATGAGGACGCTCTCGATCATCTGCACTACATCCGGAACACGCCGAAGCGCGGCGTTTGAGGAATGGGCGCGTTGAGCGCGACGGAGAAGGCAAGGCCGAGCACGTCGCGAGTCTGAATGGGATCGATGATGCCATCGTCCCACAGCCGCGCGGTTGCGTAATAGGGATTGCCCTCGTCCTCGTACTTCTTGCGGATTGGAGCTTTGAACGCTTGGGTTTCCTTAGGCGTCCACTGGTCCGCGTCACGGTGGACGGTGGTCAGCACGCTCGCCGCCTGCTCACCCCCCATCACGGAGATGCGGGCATTCGGCCAGGTGAACAGAAAGCGCGGCTGATAGGCCCGGCCGCACATGCCGTAATTGCCGGCCCCGAAGCTGCCGCCGATTAGCACAGTGATCTTGGGCACGCTCGCGGTTGCGACCGCGGTAACCAGCTTTGCGCCATGTTTGGCGATCCCTTCGGCCTCGTACTTGCCGCCGACCATGAAGCCCGAAATGTTCTGGAGAAAGAGCAACGGAATGCGACGCTGGCAGGCGAGCTCGATGAAATGCGCGCCCTTGACCGCGCTCTCGCTCAACAGGACGCCGTTGTTCGCCAGGATCGCGACCGGAATGCCCCAGATATGCGCGAAGCCGCAGACCAGGCTGCTACCGTAGAGTGCTTTGAACTCCTGGAACTCCGAGCCGTCGACCAGCCGGGCAATGATCTCGCGCACGTCATAGGACGCGCGCAGGTCTTGCGGGATGATGCCGTAGAGATCGGCCGCCTCGAACTTGGGCGGTCGCGGCTCGCGCAGCTCGATATCGGGCCTGGCGCCGGGCTGGAGCGTCGAGACGATGTCGCGGACGATGGTCAGCGCATGCGCATCATTCTCCGCTAGATGGTCGACTACGCCGGATTTGCGTGCGTGGAGATCGCCGCCGCCCAGGTCTTCGGCCGTGATCACTTCGCCAGTCGCGGCCTGGACGAGCGGAGGACCGGCGAGGAAGATCGTGCCCTGGTTGCGCACGATCACGCTCTCGTCGGACATGGCCGGGACATAGGCACCGCCCGCAGTGCAGCTCCCCATCACGCAGGCGATCTGCGGGATGCCCTTCGCCGACATGTTGGCCTGATTGAAGAAGATCCGCCCGAAATGATCGCGGTCGGGAAACACCTCGGCCTGGTGCGGCAGATTGGCGCCGCCCGAATCGACCAGATAGATGCAGGGCAGGTGGTTCTGTTCGGCGATCTCCTGCGCGCGGAGATGCTTCTTGACCGTCATCGGGTAATAGGTGCCACCCTTCACCGTGGCGTCGTTGCAGACGATCATCGCCTGCCGCCCCGAGACGCGGCCGATCCCGGCGATCACTCCCGCCCCGGGCACTTCGCCGCCATACAAGTCGCATGCCGCAAGCTGGCCGATCTCGAGAAGCGGTGCGCCCGGATCGAGCAGACGCACGACTCGGTCGCGCGGAATCAACTTGCCGCGCGTCGTGTGGCGTTCGCGGCTCTTCTCGTTGCCGCCTAGTGCCGCCCTGGCGACTTCGGCGCGCAGTCGGTCGGCCAACGCGCGGTTGTGCGCGGCATTGCTGCGGAATTGCTCGCTGTCGGGGGAATGGCGAGTGCCAAGGACAGGCGCGCTCATGCTGCGCCGAACAGCTCGCGGCCGATCAGCATGCGGCGAATTTCGTTCGTCCCTGCGCCGATGTCGAGCAGCTTGGCATCGCGGGCGTAGCGTTCGACCGGCCAGTCCTTTGTGTAACCGGCACCGCCGAGCGCCTGGATCGCCTCGAGCGAGACCTTAACCGCATTCTCGCTCGCGAGCAGGATCGCGCCCGCCGCGTCGAACCGCGTGGTCTCGCCGCGGTCGCACGCTTTGGCGACGGCATAGACATAGGCGCGTGCCGAATTGAGCGCGACATACATGTCGGCAACCTTGGCCTGCATCAGCTGGAACTCGCCGATCGGCCGCCCGAATTGCTTGCGCTCGCGGACATAGGGCAGCACCACGTCGAGGCATGCCTGCATGATGCCGAGCTGGATCCCGGCGAGCACGGTGCGCTCATAATCGAGGCCCGACATCAAGACGCCGACGCCGCCGTTGAGCGGCCCCATCACATTCTCTTCGGGGACTTCGCAGTCGGTGAAAACCAGCTCGGCGGTCGGCGAGCCGCGCATGCCCATTTTGTCGATCTTCTGTCCGATCGCGAAGCCGGGCATGTCTTTTTCGATCAGGAAAGTAGTGATGCCGCGCGAGCCTTCGCCGGTCTTGGCGTACACCACCAAAGTATCGGCATAGGCGGCGTTGGTAATCCAGAATTTGGTACCATTGAGCACATAGCCGCCCTGCACGGCATCGGCGCGGAGCTTCATGCCGACGACATCGGAGCCGGCGCCGGCTTCGGACATGGCGAGGCTGCCGACATGCTCGCCCGAGATCAGCGGCGGGAGATATTTGGCCTTTTGCTCGGGGCTCGCCCAGCGCGCGATCTGGTTTATGCACAGGTTGGAATGCGCGCCATAGGATAGCCCGACCGAGGCCGAGGCGCGGCTGACTTCCTCGCACGCGACGACATGCTCGAGATAGCCAAGCCCGAGTCCGCCATCTTCCTCGGCGACGGTGATGCCGTGCAGCCCAAGTCCTCCCATCGTCGGCCACAGTTCGCGCGGGAACCAGTCCTCGGCGTCGATCCTGGCGGCGAGCGGCGCGATTTGCTCGCTCGCGAAGCGCCAGGTGGCGTCGCGGATCATGTCGGCGCTCTCGCCAAGCGCGAAATCAAAGGCCCGCATATCCTTCTCCTCCACCTGCGGCTAGCGGATGAACGACCGTCAGAGAAGTTGCTAATTGGAGATAGTAATAATAGACTTTGTCTATGATCGACCGTCACCTTTTGCGGTACTTCCTCGCCGTAGTGGACCAGGGAAATTTTTCATCCGGCGCCCGGCACTGCCGAGTGACGCAGCCGACCCTGTCTGTCGGCATCGCGCGACTGGAGGATCTGCTGGGGCGATCGCTGTTCAACCGGACTAACCGGCGAGTCGAATTGACTCCGGCGGGAGCCCGGTTGGTTGCACCGGCCAGACGCATTGAGACGGAGTTCGCCGAGGCGGAGCGTGCTGCGCTCGACGAGGCTCCCGTCTCGACGATTAGAATCGGCCTCATGTCGACCCTTCCGAGCGCCTGGATTGAGGCAGCGATCGAGGCCGCCTGCGGTGCGCCGACAGAGCGGGTGGAGATTGTGGATGCGCGGGCAAAGGAGATTCCCGCATTGATGGAGCGGGGCAGGATCGATGCGGGAATCGGCCTGCGCCGCGACAGATACCTCCCCGGCTGCGATCTCTGGACCGAAGGCTATGCGCTCGCATTGCCGCTGCGCCACCCATTTGCCGAGAAGCGGTCGGTTCGCCCGGAGGAGGTAGCTGCGGAGGTCATGTTCGTAAGGCGCGATTGCGAGGCCTTGGCTGAAGTCAGCCGCTATTTCACCAGCCGCGGTATTCGTCCCTTCATGTCAGCGCGTACGCACGCCGAGGATCGCGCAGTTTCGTACGTCCGCGCTGGCTTGGGTATTACGGTGATGCCCGCATGTTTCGAAGGCGAGCAACTGTCACTCGTGCCGCTTGCGGGCTTTGGTTTGAGGCGGACGATTGGGCTGATGCTTTCTCCTGACAAACCGGACTTGGCAGTGAAGTCGCAGGCACTTGGGAGATTGGTTGCGACGTTATGTTCCTTAGCGGCCCAGGCCAGGAATGTATCCGTTTCGGAAGATGGCCTAGTCACCCCGGATTGAACGGGGTGATGCCAGCGTTAGACGGCGCAGCTCCCTTTTTTGATTGCACCGGCTTACGGATGCTCTCATGGTCGCTACCTAAGTTCACCTCGTTTGGAATCTGTGGGGAAGACGTGATTTCGACGAATGTGAGAGCTTGCAGCAAGCACCACCTAAGACTGATATCTTGTAAGTATGCTCATCAATAGCGCCCTATGAGTGATCACCTCGGCTTCTTGATCACCGACGTCTCGCGCCAGATGCGCAAGCGCTTCGACGAACGGGCGCGGCTCATCGGCGCGACGCGCGCACAGTGGCGCACACTGACTACGCTTTCCCGGCACGAGGGCGCGACACAGGGAACGCTGGCGGAACTCCTCGAAGTCGAACCGATCACGCTCTGCCGCATGATCGATCGCCTCGCTGAAGCTGGTCTCGTCGAGCGCCGACGCGATCCTGAGGACCGGCGGGCCTGGAATATTCACCTGACCGCGAAAGCGCGGCCGATCCTTGAGCAGTTGAACAAATTGGCCGACAGCATGTTCGCGACCGCGCTCGAGGGCATCTCCGAGGCGGACCGCCTTCATCTGCTCACGACACTCAACCGGCTCCGCGCGCGGTTCTACGAGATGGCAGAAGATCGGGAGCGTGCATCTGGCGATTGTTGATTCGCCCAATCTCGGCTCGGTGCTGGCCGCCGACCCCGCTGATCCGGCCCTGCTGGCGGCGATGGTCGCAAGTCACACGTTGACCGCTTTGCTCAGGAGCGGCATAACGACAACGTAGTTCACTAAGTCAGCGGGGTTGAGCATGGGACTCTCCAGGCGCATCGGCGAGGTCCTGGCGTCCGAGGGCGATGCGCTGTTGTTTCGCGGTCGCTGGTACGATTGGCCCGCTCTTGGAAGGGTGGCGAGGCTCGCCAGCGGTGCGCTCGAAGCGGCCGGCGTCGCGAGCGACGCGCCCGTCGCCATCATTCTGCGCAACCGCCCGAGCGGCGTGGCGGCCTTTCTCGGTATCATCGCGACGGGACGATGTGCCGTTCAGATCAGCCCAATTCAGCCGCCCGCTTCGCTTGCGGCTGCGATCGAGCGTATTCGCCCCGCGGCGATCATCGCCGATCGAGAGGACTGGAGCGACGGCGTCGAAAGTGCTGCTGCGGCGGTCGGCGCCGCCGGTATCGAGCTTTGGGAAACAGACGAGGCACTGCAGGCCGCGCCGCGGGCAATGCTGGAGCGGGTTGGGCCAGGCGATCACTATCGCGAGCCCGACGATGCCGGGATCGTCGTGCCGACCAGCGGCACGACGGGACCGCCCAAGCTCGTGCCGCTCGCGCGCGGCAACCTCGCCCGCTACGTGCCGAAGAATCCGGCCGTACTGGGCCAGACGCCGCGGGTGCTTATTATCGCAGCGCCGCTCACGACGGTCACCGGGCTCAATCCCTTTCTGACCTGGGCCGCGCGCCCGATGCGTCTGGCGCTGATCGAACGGCTGAATGTCGTCGAATGGGCCGCGCTCGTCCGCGAATATCAGCCGCGAGAAGGAGGGCTGCCTCCGGCGGCACTGCGCATGCTGCTCGATTCCGACGTACCGCGCGATTCCCTCAAGAGTCTTTCTGGCTGGTACACCGGGGCCGCGCCGGTCGATCCGGCGGCGGCCGCCGAGTTCGAGGAGCAGTTCGGTGTCCCCGTCCTGATCGCTTATGGCGCGACCGAGTTCGGCGGAGGACCGGTTGCCCGCATGACACCTGAGGATCGGACAGCGTTCGGTGATGCCAAGCGTGGCAGTGCCGGACGGCCGCTCCCCGACGTCAGACTGCGCATCGTCGATCCCGACAGCGGCGCCGAACTTGGCGCGAATGAGCGCGGCCTCCTGCACGTCCATTGCCCGAGGGCGGTGGTGCGTGACGCCGAAGGATGGACGGCGACCAACGATCTCGCTCATATCGACGAGGACGGCTTTCTCTATATCGACGGACGAGCCGATGACGTGATCATTCGCGGCGGCTTCAAGGTGCCGCTGTTTGAGGTCGAGAGCGCGATGTCGCAACACCCGATCTTGGAGGAGGTCGCAGCGGTCGGGGCACCGGACGAACGGCTGGGCCAGGTTCCGGTCCTTCTCTATGTCGCCGGCAGGACCGTCGATCCTGGCGAGCTGCGGGAATGGGCTCGCGAGCGGCTCGCCCCCTACAAGGTTCCCGTCCGCTTCGAGCGTGTCGAGAGCCTGCCCAAGACGGCGACTATGAAGCTCAGCCGGCCCGGGTTGCGGGAGATGGTGGCGCAGCTCATGGCCGGCAACGCGGCGACCTAGGTTGTGTTCTGTGATTTGCAGTGGCTCGGCGAGTGCCCTTGAGGGGGTTCGAGGAGCGGTCCGCACATTACCAGGGCGTGGCGGATATCGTTCAAGCAGCAATGTTCGGCCTCACGCTGATCGCATAGCTCGACCTGCTTGTCCAGAAGCAGTCGATCCGGATCGGGTTTCCGCCTCGAACAAACGCAAGGAGATTGGCCATGGCGCGCAAGGTCATTGTCACCGGAGGCTTCGGGGCGCTCGGCACCGCGGTGGCCCACGCATTTGTCGCGCGAGGCGACCAAGTGGCGCGCGTCGATCTCGCAGCACCTCCGCCATCCTCCCCGATG
>Ga0068859_100001338_pt1 | contig 25181 bp, 21 predicted proteins | sample KBSSwiS22_FD_66585 | JGI IMG/M metagenome (GOLD analysis project Ga0068859, IMG submission 66585) | Switchgrass rhizosphere microbial communities from Kellogg Biological Station, Michigan, USA - KBS Switchgrass S2-2 | ecosystem: Host-associated > Plants > Roots > Rhizosphere > Soil ...
GTTGCCGGCCAGCGCCGCGGGGATTGCGGCGGCCTGGATGGGGGTGGGTTCGGTGTAGCCTTCTTCGGCGAGCGCGCGCAGCAACGCCGGCGCGAGGCCGAGATGTTCGAATGACATTGTATGAAGCTCCAAGTCGGTCAATCCGCACGCAAGGTGCGGTGCTTCGATCGGTAAGGATCGATGCGAACCCGGAGCGTTCCCTGGAACCGCGCTGCAGGCAAAAATAGCGATGTCGGATCGGCCGGCCGCGTGGGGCAGGGCGATTCCGGGTTTGGCGCGACGTAACCGTGCGGTACAGGACGAGAGCCGGCCCGGCGAGCGGGTCGAGAGTTCAGGTCCGAGGGGAAAGTCGTGAGGCGGCGCTACAAACGGGGCGGATGATACACGAATAAAGTGGCGCAAGCGACTGATTTGGCGAGGATGCGTCCCGGAAGCTCGAAATCTCGTCAACGCGATGGTCGCCGCGTACAGGCTTTACGAACCTTCCCGAAGCCACCATGATCCTGATCGAAAGGCCTCGATACGCACACCGGAGCCCCGTGTCCACGAAGTCCGCTTCCGCCGCCGCGGAATCCACCCACACCGCCGCAGCACCGTCGATTCGCCTGGATGTCTGGCTCTGGGCCGCTCGGTTCTTCAAGACGCGTTCGCTGGCCAAGCAGGCCATCGAAGGCGGCAAGATCGACGTCAACGATCTCGCCGGCAAGCCCTCCAGACCCGTGCACGTCGGCGACCGCCTGCGCATCGGGCGCGGCCAGGAAACATTCGTCGTCGACGTCGCAGCGTTGAGCGCTGTGCGCGGACCCGCTGCGGCGGCGCAGGCGCTCTATCGCGAAACCGACGACAGCCGCCTTGCGCGCGAAACCTTGCGCGAGCAGCGCCGGCTCGAAGGCGCCGGCTATTCCAAGCCGGCGACGAAACCCGATAAGCGCGCGCGCCGATTGATTCGGGCGCTGGGCGATATCGACATGTTCTAAGCGGCGCGTCCGCTCAAGGCGTGCGCGCGGCCGTCGTCCCAGACGTCAACGACGCCACGTAACTTTCGAACGAGGGCACCAGCAGCGTGTTCGCGTAGGCGCTGATGTGATCGCCGTCGAAGAACAGCGGCCGGCCGTCCTTTCGCGTCGAGCAGGTTTCGCCGGGGCACAGGATAGGGAACGGATCCCACACGCTGACGCCAGGCACGTTCTTGGCGATCTCGGAAAAGGAATCGAGAACGGGCTTGCGGTAACGCTCGAGCTCCGCGCGCTGCATCGTCTCGCCGGGCGCACAGATCGGATTGGACGCATTGAACCAGTCGGCGCAGCGGAACGGCGCGGTCCGGAAGATGGGCTTCGGCGCTTCGAAGACGATGCGCAGGCCTTTAGCGGCGAAAGGAGTGAGCTCGCCGATCGCATCCTTTTCCGCTCGATGACGCAGAGTCAACGCGTTCGCGTTGATCATGCTGTTCCAAGCCGCCGAGGTGTTGCCGGGCGAATACTGCGAGCTGAGGCGCGCAAGCCTAAGGGACGCGAGGAACAGAATGTCGCCTCGATTAGCCCGCCTCAGAATGTCGGCGACGGCTGCGTTGCGCAGATGAGGACATCCGGTCGAGTCGCCTTCGCGCGTTAGCTGCAAGCTGAGATACGGACATCCACCGTTGTGGTAGATCCAAACCTCGGCCCCCGTGTCCGCCACGAAATTCTCCAGCAGCGGCATGTACGCGGTGGCGTGCGAATCGCCGATCAAGAAGACCTTCGGCTGATTCGTCGGCACGCGCTCGCACCCTTCTTGCTTCAATGTCCAGGCGGTTCCGGCATCGATACTCGCAACGTGCACGCCGACCGTGCAGCCCGAGATCGCGGAATGCACCGGCGTATGCTTGGGATACCAATCCTGCGCGTTGCGCGTCACGGTGCTGAGCGAAATCGTCGCCGCGTGCGCCGTGACCTTCGTCGCGATCCACGCCGACGACACGACCAGCACGATGCCGGCGGCGATCGTCGCCACGCGCGGCACGCGGCGCACCCATTCCGAGCGCCGCGTGGGCTGCTCGACGAAATAGTACGACGCGATCGCGAGCGCGAACGTGAGCACGACGGCGGCAATGATCCACGGCGCCGACTCGAGGCCCGACGTCCAGCGGAATAGCACGAACACCGGCCAGTGCCACAGGTACAGCGAATACGAAATCTTGCCGATGAAGACGACGACTCGGTTGCGCAGAAGATGCGCGATGAGTCCGCGCGGTTCGCGGCCATGCAGGAATGCGATCAGCCCGAGCGTTCCCGCGACCGGCAGCAGCGCACCGGGATACGGAAACAAAGCCGGCTTCGAGAAGACGAGTCCGGCGACCAGAATCGCAGCCGAAGCTATCGCGCCGCCGCGCGACCACAACGTCGCAGGTCGATCGTGTTCGGAGAACGGATGTCCGCGCCACGACAGCGCCTGATACAGGAGAACACCGGCCGCGAGTTCCCAGAAGCGGCTGGGAAGGAGATAGAACGCATACGTCGGATTCGTGCGCCCAAGCCAGATGGCACAGGCGAGCGATGCGATCAACCCGACGCCGAACAGAAACGCGGACGCACGCCGCCAGACGCCGCCGGCCATCCATGCGGCGAACATCGGCGGGAACAGGAGATAGAACTGCTCTTCCACGCCGAGCGACCACGTATGCGTGTAAGGATTGAAATCGACCTGCGGCGCGAAATAGCTGTTGCTGTTCAGCGCGAGGGTGAAGTTGCTGAGGCCGAAGAACGCGTAGTAGCCGGTTTGCTCGTTGGCCTGGCTGAGCCACGCGTAGGGGATGAACAAGGCTGCGAGAACACTCGTCGCCAGCAGGCACACGACGAGCGCCGGCACGATGCGGCGTATGCGCCGCGCATAGAAATAGCCGAACAGCGCGAACGGACGCATCTGCGGCAGCTCGGCCACCGACGCGCTGACGACGAATCCGGAGATCGCGAAGAACACGTCGACGCCGGAGAATCCACCCGGCAGCCAGCGCTCGCTGATGTGATAGAGGATGACCGACAACACGGCGACGGCGCGCAAGCCGTCGATATGTGGCACGTAGGTCGACCGGCGTCCTGGCTGGGTCATGAAGTGAGACCGCTCCGTTGACAGGCAGCCCGATCGAGGTTCGACGCGCCGTGCCTGCGTGAGCGTCGGTGCGTATCCTAACCGGCGTCGGTGCGCTCAGGAATCCAGTTTCTTCAACCGGTACAGCGCATCGAGCGCATCGCGAGGGCTCAAGGCGTCGGGGTCGATCTTGCGCAACGCTTCTTCGACAGGCGACGTGCGCGGCTCGAACAACGACAGCTGCGGCGTCGCGTGCGCTTGCGGCGCCGTGGATTTCGGCCCGGCGCGCTCGAGCTCGGCGAGATGCTTGCGCGCATCGTCGATGACCGATTTCGGCAAACCTGCCAGCGCCGCCACCTGAAGCCCAAAGCTCCTGTTCGCCGGTCCTTCCTTGACCGCATGCATGAAAACGAGTTGGTCGCCCTGAATCTGGTCGTGATATTCGACGGCGTCGAGATGCACGTTGGCGATGCCTTCGTACTGCAGGGCGAGCTCGGTCAGCTCGAAGTAGTGTGTTGCGAACAGCGTGAACGCCCGATTGACCGTCGCCAGCTGCACGGCGCTCGCGCGCGCCAGCGCGAGACCGTCGTAGGTCGAAGTGCCGCGTCCGACTTCGTCCATCAAAACGAGACTCGCCGCGGTCGCGTTGTGCAGAATGTTCGCCGTCTCGCTCATCTCGACCATGAACGTCGATTGCCCGCGCGCCAGATCATCGCCCGCGCCGATGCGCGTGAAGATGCGGTCGATCGGGCCGATCGTCGCGCTCGTCGCCGGCACGTTGCTGCCGACATGCGCGAGCAGCACGATCAGCGCGGCCTGGCGCATGTACGTCGATTTGCCGCCCATGTTCGGGCCGGTCACGATCAGCATGCGGCGTGCATCGTCGAGGACGAGATCGTTCGGCTCGAACGGCTCCTCGCGTACTGCTTCGACCACCGGATGACGTCCGCCGACGATGTGCACGCCGGGCGAATCGACCAGCGCCGGGCGGTTCCAGTTCAAGGCATCGGCGCGCTCGGCGAATGTCGCCAGCACGTCGAGCGACGCGACCGCTTCCGCGGCGGCCTTCAATGGCGCAAGTCGTTCGATCAGGAAATCGAGCAGCGCCTCGTACAGTGCGCGCTCGCGCATCAGCGAACGCTCGCGCGCGGACAACACCTTGTCCTCGAACGTCTTCAGCTCTTCGGTGATGTATCGCTCGGCGCCCTTGATCGTCTGCCGCCGCGTGTAATGCGTCGGCGCCTTTTCGGATTGCGCCTTGCTGATCTCGATGTAATAGCCGTGCACACGGTTGTAGCCGACTTTGAGCGTCGCGATGCCGGTCGCGGCTTTCTCGCGTTCTTCGAGATCGATCAGGAATTGATCGGCGTGCGTCGACAGCGTGCGCAGCTCGTCGAGCTCGGTGTCGAAACCGGTTCTGAACACGCCGCCGTCGCGCTGAATCACCGGCGGCGCTTCGACGACCGCGTCGGCAAGATGTTGCGCCGTCGCGGCATGTTCGCCGAGCTGATCGACCAGCGTGCGCAGCAGCGGACTATCGCTGCCGGCGATACTTTCGCGCAGGCGCGGCGCCAGCAGTATTCCGTCGCGCAACGTCGAAAGATCACGCGGTCGCGCCGAGCGCAACGCGACTCGCGCGAGAATGCGTTCGAGATCGCCGACGCCACGCAGTATTTCGCGCGGCTCTTCGTAGCGGCGGCCGTCGATCAAAGTCGCGACCGCCTGCTGGCGCGCGCCGAGCACACCGCGATCGCGCAGCGGACGCAGCAGCCAGCGGCGCAACAGCCGCGCGCCCATCGGCGTGATCGTGCAATCGAGAACGCCGAGCATCGTGAAATCCGGATTGCCGCTGGCGTGCGTATCGAGCTCGAGATTGCGCCGTGTCGCGGCGTCGAGCGCGATCGTGTCGGCGGCGTTCTCGACGGCAAGTCCCGTGAGATGCGGCAACGCCGATTTCTGCGTCTCCTCGACATAACCCAGCAACGCGCCGGCAGCCGCCGTCGCGAGCGGCAGGCCTTCGCAGCCGAATCCGGAAAGATCGCGCGTGCGGAAGAAGCGCGAGAGCTCGCGCGTCGCGGTCGCGGTGTCGAAATGCCACGGCCCGCGCTTGCGCAGGCCCGGCAGCGCGGCGACGAATTTCGGCCACGCGACGTCTTCGCCGACCAGTGTTTCCGCCGGCGCAAGTCGCGCCAGCTCAGCGGCCAGCGCATCGGCGCCGGAGACTTCGCTCAGCAGGAAACGTCCGGAAGAAAGATCGATCCACGCGAGGCCATACGCGCCGCGTTTCGATTCCGCGGTGTCGGCAGCGATCGCGAGCAGAAGATTGTCGCGACGCTGCTCGAGCAGCGATTCGTCGGTCACCGTACCCGGCGTGACCACGCGCACGACCTTGCGCTCGACCAGTCCTTTCGCGGCCGCGGGATCGCCGAGCTGCTCGCAGATCGCGACCGATTCGCCGAGTCGGATCAACTTGGCGAGATAGCCTTCGACCGCGTGATACGGCACACCCGCCATCGGAATCGGCGCGCCCGCCGACTGGCCGCGTTGCGTCAGCGTGATGTCGAGCAGTCGCGCGGCCTTGCGCGCGTCGTCGTAGAAAAGCTCGTAGAAATCGCCCATGCGGAAGAACACGAGCGTGTCCGGATATTCCGCCTTCGCCGCGAGGTACTGGCGCATCAAAGGCGTGTGGTTGGCGAAATCGTCGCGGGTCATCAAGACGAGAGCGGTTCCGGGGGTGCATCGCCGCTTGGCAGCGAGCACGAGGCGGCGGAAGTCTCGCACGAGGCCGTCTGGACGTCATCTTCGGACGATGCAGGAGCGAAGAAGATTCTCTCGCAGAGGCGCAAAGATCGCAGAGAGAGCATCTTCCGCGCCTGCGATGTTGTAGGCGCACCGTTCTCCGTGGCGTGTTCCCTGCGGTTTTGCATCGATGCTCCCAATGAGTCTCTGTACACAGGGAGTCATGTTGGCTATCGACAGCAATTGGAACAACTCACTGGAGCGAAGCTTAAGAGCACACCATCCAAGCATTCGTCTCGAATGTGCGCAACGGCTGATCGCGTGCCAAGACATTGCAGCCGTTGATCTTGGATGCAGTTCCGTTCGGCACAAGGCCTGCCAAGGTTACTAACGCCTACGCATTGGACCCGTTGAGGTCCTGTCGTTGCTGCTCTCTGTCCGCCAGCAAGTCAACGAAAGCCCGCACCTTCGCCGGACGAAAACGCGCTGCCGGAAAGACCGCATGGATACCGCCTGAAGGCAGGTGCCAGTGCGGCAAAACCTGGATGAGGCGTCCCGCGGCGAGATCGTCTTCGACCGCGAAATCCGGCAGTACGGAGAGTCCCATCCCCTGGCACACGGCTCCGCGCACGGCGAGGGTGGCGTCAAGAAAAACGGAGGCTTGCACCGTTACGTCCTGGCGTTCGATCTCGTTGAGCGAGAAGCTCCATCTGAGGTGGTTATGCAAGGCGGTGTTGGCGACGAACGGCAGCTTGGCAATATTGTCCGGGCGGGTGAGCTGTGCCACCTGTGCTCCCATGGTCGGTGACGCAACGAGCAATTGCCGAAAACTACCGATCTTGCGAGCCTGCAGGCCGGCCTCGGCAAGCCAACCGACACGGATCGCCAGTTCAATGTTGCCGGACATGATGTCCAGCGTCTGATCGCTGAGGATGGCGTCGACTTTGCACGCGGGATAACGCTGCCTGAAAGCGGCGATGACCGGTACGACGACCCCGACGCCGTAGTCAAACGGCGCCGTCAGCCGCAGCGTGCCGGACGGTCCTGTGGAACCCTCCGCTAGTTCGTCGAAGGCATCCTCGGCCTCGCGCAGGATCAGGGCACAACGCAGGTAGAAGGCTTGCCCCGCTTCGGTCGGCTGCACCTTGCGGGTGGTGCGAACCAGGAGCGAGGTCCGGAACTCGCTCTCCAGCCGGGCGACCTGTTGGCTGACCACTGCCTTGGTGATGCCCAGGCGCTCTGCTGCCGCGGTGAACGATCCAGTTTCCACCACGGACACGAAGTATGTCAGGCGTCTCAGGTTTCCCAGCCCTCCGAGGCTGTTCTCTGCCTTATTGTATGTTTTCAACATACATTGCGTTTAGCATGTATGTATTTATGAGTCAATTGAGACTGCCTAGGATCGGTCGCATCCAACGAAGATCCCGATGGACAAGACACTGCGCTACCTGTTCGACCCGCTATGTGGCTGGTGCTACGGCGCCGCGCCCGCTGTCTCCGGGGTGCTGGAATTTTCCGGCGTCAGCCTTGAGCTGCTACCGACGGGCCTGTTTTCCGGCGAGGGCGCGAGGCCGATGGACGATGCGTTCGCGGCCTATGCTTGGTCCAACGATCAGCGCATCGAACGACTGACCGGGCAACGCTTTTCCGAGCGGTATCGCGACCGGATTCTCGGCGATCGCCAACAGTTGTTCGACAGCGGTCCCGCCACGGTGGCGCTGACAGCGGTGTCGCTGACCGCCCCCACCAGAGAACTCGAAGCCCTCGGGGCGATCCAGCATTCGCGCTATATGGACGGTGGCGATGTCACGTCATTGGCGGCTTTGGCCGATCTGCTGGAAGCGCTGGGTCTCAAAGAGGCCGCCAAGAGGGTCGCGCAACCCGATGCGGATCTGCTCGGCGCCAACCGAGCCCGTATGGATCGCGCCCGAGCGTCGATGCGGGAGTTTGGCGCGCGTGGCGTACCGACCTTGATTGTCGAATCCGGTGCGAAGCGCTGGGTGCTGGATCACGCTGCCGCCTATTCCAACCCACAGACATTGCTCCGTCAGCTGGAAGCGGCCTGAGCCCATCAAACCCTATCCACTTAAGCTTGAAGAAGGCAGGACCACCATGACAACGCGAAGAGACGTGATCAAAACTGTAGCCGTCGCGGCTGTTGCGACGACCATCCTGGGAGTGAAGAACGCTATGGCTGCGACGACCCAACTGACCTGGAAGCATTTCCCTGCCGGCGAGAACGGATTCTTCCGTGCCCCGGTGCTGATCTCCGGCGCGAGCGAAGCCGTGCTGATCGATGGCGGCTTCACGCTTCCCGACGGCAAGGCGCTCGCCGAAGCCATCAAGGCCAGCGGCAAGAAGCTCACGACCATCTACATCAGCCAGAGCGATCCGGACTATTACTTCAGCCTCGCCCCCATCAAGGCGGCCTTCCCCGAAGCCAAGGTAATTGCTGCGCCGAGCACGATCGCAGCCATCAAGGGGAATGTGGAAAAGAAACTGGCGATCTGGGGCCCTCAGCTCAAGGAGAACGGCCCGCAATCCCTGGCGGACATCGTCATGCCCGAAGCGTTCGACGGCCACAACCTTCCCCTGGAAGGCCAGACCCTCGAGATAATCGATGCCGATGGCTTGGCCAACCGCCGCTACATCTGGGTGCCCTCGCTCAGCGCCATCTTCGGCGGCGTGTTGCTGTTCTCGGGCGTGCATGTGTGGACCGCTGACACACAAGGCGCCCAGGAGCGTGCGGCCTGGGTGAAGACGCTCGACGCGATGGCAGTGCGGAAGCCCGCCTTGGTGGTTCCCGGCCACATGGCACCCGGTGCCACGACGAATGCAACGGCGATCCGCTACACCCACGACTACCTCGTGGCGTTCGAGGAAGAGCTTGCTAAGGCCGCTGACAGCGCCGCCCTGATCGCCGCCATGACCAAGCGCTATCCGAGTGCCGGCATGGCAGTGGCCCTGCAGATCGGCGCCAAGGTCGCCAAAGGCGAGATGAAGTGGGGTTGAGATGATGATGACGAACATCGACATCGTCCGTGCCCATTACATGGCGTCGGCGCAGGGGAACATCGACGAGATGATGGCCCAGGTGTCGCCGCAAGTGCGCTGGACGGTCGACGCTCGCTTTCTTCGCGCTCTCCGCGCCTTTGCGAGAAATGCTCTTCGTCTTCAGCTAACCGGGCACGATATCGAACGCGATGGTGAGTCGCGTCCGGTTGCCGTTGCCGGCGAACGGCACGGTGCCGTGCCACATCCAGGACGGAAACAGTACAAGAAGGCCGGGCTCGGGCCGCACGAAATATTCGGCGGCGAGCGGAGGTCGCGTCGGAAGGCAGGGTTCGCCGAACTTGAGCCAACCCGAGCCGCCCGCGTCCGCGGGCGGAAGCTCGATGTAGCAGGCCGACGACAGCCATCCGCGGCGATGGAAATGGTTGGTGTGATAGCCGCCGGCCCTGAGGCGCACCGACCAGCTTTCGCGGATCGCATAGGCGCCGGTGTTGCGGCGGCGCAGGAGGTCATTGCCGCGGCCGATTTCGTCGAGATAGCGGCGCACGGCGCTATCGATCGCCATAGCGAAGGCGGTGATCGCGGGTTCGTCCGTCGCGAGCTTGAGCTCGACCTGCGTTCCGGTGCGCAGCGTCTGCGTCAGCGGATGCGCGCGCAGCGCATCGTGCTTGCGATGAAGACTGCGCGCGAGATCGGCGAGATAGCTTTCGAGATCGGGCCAGCCGGGCGGTGCGTCGAGCCTGCGCGCGCGTACGAACCGGGCGTAATCGTACAGCGTGCGATAGCGCGCATCGCCCAGCGTGCGCCAGGCCGATGCGCGCAAGGCGATCGCGTGGCCGTCGTCCGGATCGAGCGCGAACAGGCGCTCGGCGATCGCTGCGGCACGCTCAGGATTTCCGGCGGAAAGCGACGCATCGCCGAGGATGCCGAGCACATGCGGATCCGACATCGCGTATCGATGCGCGATCTCGGCGTGGCGCAGCGCGCGTACGGCGTCGTCGAGCTTTAGGCTGAGCTGCGCCGCCGCTGCGTGCAGCTCGACGCGATCGCCGGCGCGGCGGATGGCGGCATCGAGCGTCGCGTAAGCGCGTCCGGTTTCGCCGGCGGCGTCGAGGAGGCGGCTCTTGAGCACGTGCAATTCGCAAGAAGCGTCGGTTTTGCGGAGTGCTTCGTCGAGCGTGGCCGTCGCGGCAGCGGCATCGCCGCTGCGCATCCAGACGAGATCGACGAGATTCGCGTGCGCCGGAGCGTGCGCGGGATCGCTGCGCAGCACGTTGCGCAGTTCGACTTCGGCTTCGTCGAATCTCATGGATTCGATCAGCGCGCGGCTGCGGACGAAGTGCGCGCCGGGAGTGTCGTAGCCTTTCTCGATCGCGGCACGTGCGGAATCGGCCGCGGCTTCGTGGCGTCCAGCGTGACCGAGCGCGACGGCGAGTCCGAGCTCGGCGGCGCCGTCGTGCGGAACAGCGGCGATCGCCGTCCGGAACGCGTCGACGGATTCGTCGAAACGCGAAAGAGCGAGCAGAAGTCGTGCGCGCAGCAGCACGAGATCGGACGGCATCGACACGCTGCTCGCGGCGAGCGCTTCGATCGTGCGGCACGCGGGCTCGATCTGGTTCTGCGCGAGATGCACGCGCACGAGCAGCGATGCGGCCGCGATATGACGCGGGTCTTCGGCCAGAACATTCGCGAGCGCGGCCTGCGCATCGAGCCAGCGTCCCTCGCGCGCGAGCGTTTCCGCGTGAGCGACGACGAGATCGAACGTTTCCTGCGAAGGATGATGCCCGCCGGGCTTCGCGCAGCCGGTCTCGATGCCGTACGACACGAGCGTCCCTCCCAGAGCCGCTTGTCCCGCGTTGCGCCGCGACCCCATCGGTCGCGACGTCGATACGACATAGATAGTACGTAGAGATACGTAGTCGGCCGAATACCGAACTATCGCTTCGGCTTTGCTTTAACTGCGGATGCGGCGAGGTGACAGCGCTTCCGGAGCAGCGAGCGGCGATCCACGTCGGTCCTAAGATCGTCGCGCGGCGTGGAGTATGCTTGCGTCCTTCACGCCGGCAGCGACACCTCCGGCGACTTGCAACCGTCCGCCGCGGCTCCATAGCAGCGCTTTGCCGCGTTGGCCGGCAACGTTCTGGAGATCTCGTGACCACCGCCGAAACGACCGAAATCAACATTCCCACGGACGACTCTTTGCAGGCGCGGGCGCAAGCCGTCGCCGAATGCCTGATCGCGCGTGGACAGACGATGGTGACGGCGGAATCGTGCACCGGCGGCTGGGTCGCGAAGACCTTGACCGATATCGCCGGCAGCTCGGCGTGGTTCGAGTGCGGCGTCGTCGCATACAGCTACGAAGCGAAGGAATCGCTGCTCGGCGTGCAGCCGCAGACTCTCGAGCGCACCGGAGCAGTCAGTCAGGAAACCGTCGTCGAGATGGTGTCGGGCGCGCTCGCGCGCTACGGCGCGACCGTCGCGGTCGCGGTCACCGGCATCGCCGGACCTTCCGGCGGCACGCCGGGCAAACCGGTCGGCACCGTGTGGATCGGCTGGAAGCGTCGCGGCGGCTACGCGCGCGCGGAGATGTTCCATTTCGACGGCGATCGCGAGGCTGTGCGCCGCCAGACCGTCGGCGCGGCGCTCGAGGGCGTGCGCAGGATTCTTACGAGCTGAGCCGGCTTTTCGCGATCGCGCTCCGCGAGCGCTGTGGGATAATCGCTCTCGACTCCGGTGCGTCTTAAACGATGAGACGGCACCCGGGCAATCTCACCGCATGAACCGCATCGAAGAGGTACACGCAATGGACGACAACAAGCGCCGCGCGCTCGCATCCGCACTCAGCCAGATCGAAAAGCAGTTCGGCAAGGGCGCGGTCATGCGCATGGGCGATCGCGTCGACGAGGCGCTCGATGTCGTCTCGACCGGTTCGCTCGGTTTGGACATCGCGCTCGGCATCGGCGGCCTCCCGCGCGGACGCGTCGTCGAGATCTACGGCCCCGAATCTTCCGGCAAGACCACGCTGACGCTGCAAGTCATCGCAAACTGCCAGCGCAACGGCGGCACGGCGGCCTTCGTCGACGCCGAGCACGCGCTCGATCCTTCGTATGCGGAAAAACTCGGCGTCAACGTCGACGATCTCCTGGTTTCGCAGCCCGATACCGGCGAACAAGCGCTCGAAATCGCCGACATGCTGGTGCGCTCGAACGCAGTCGACGTCGTCGTCATCGACTCGGTCGCCGCGCTGACGCCCAAAGCGGAAATCGAAGGCGAAATGGGCGATTCGCACGTGGGCCTACAGGCTCGACTGATGAGCCAGGCGCTGCGCAAGCTGACCGCCAACATCAAGAAATCCGGAACGCTGGTCATCTTCATCAACCAGATCCGCATGAAGATCGGCGTCATGTTCGGCAATCCCGAAACGACGACCGGCGGCAACGCGCTCAAGTTCTACGCTTCGGTGCGTCTGGACATCCGCCGCATCGGCGCGGTCAAGCGCGGCGAGGAAGTCATCGGTTCGGAAACGCGCGTCAAGGTCGTCAAGAACAAGGTCGCTCCGCCGTTCCGGCAGGCCGAGTTCGAGATTCTTTACGGCGAAGGCACATCGCGCGAGGGCGAGCTGATCGAGCTCGGCGTCAACAACAACCTCGTCGAGAAATCTGGCGCGTGGTACAGCTACAACGGCGATCGCATCGGACAGGGCAAGGACAACACGCGCCTGTATCTGAAGGAGCATCCGGAGATCGCCGCAGCCATCGACGCGCAGCTGCGCGCGAAGTTGCTGACCGGCGGCGCGGTCGCGAGCGGGGCGAAGACCGAAGAGGTCGAAGAGGCGTGAGTCGTACCGCGTCGGCGATTCAGCCGATGCGGCTCCGCACGAACCGCGCGATCGAACGCAACGTACCGATGCCCGGCAACGGGCGTCGGCCCGACTGGCCGGCGTGCTGCCACAGATAAACCGGATGGTTGGCGCGAAAGCGCGCTTCCTCGCTGTTGCGCAATCGGTCTTCGATCACTTCGCGCGTGGCGTTGCCGGATGCAAGCGCATCGCCGTGAGTCCGCATGCCTTCCGGGTCGATCGGCCGGCCGAGGATCGAGAAATACGCCGACTGCAGGAATTCGCCATCGTCGCGCAGGACATCGGTCTTGCGCGCCTTGATATCGAAGAGCCACGTGTGCAACACCGAGGCTTCGCAGATGAGCAATCCGGCCTGGCGCAAATATCCGTCGAGCAGCGCCGGCGTGAAGCCGGTCAGATGGTAGTCGCCGTTGTAGGCCTGCGTGCCGTACATCAGGTGCACGACTTCCTTGGCTTTCGCGAACTCACGGTAATGCGGCATCGCGAGCATCTCGAACATCCCGAAAAGGCTCGGCACGCGAATGTGCAGGACGCCTTCGGGCGCAAGCAGCCGCGACCATTCCCGCAGCGTAGGTTCCGTGCGGTCGCGCTCGAGATGCTCGAGCACGTCCTGCGCCAGAATTTCCTCGAAGTATCCGGACGGCAGCATCGAAAGATTCGACACGTCCGCGACCAGATCCGGACCGTGCCGGGCGTGCAGGTCGACGTTCAAATAGCCGGCCCGCACGTCGTATCCGCAGCCGACGTTCGCGCGCTTGGGCAGGGGATCGGGAAGCGGGGCGCTGGAATCGTTCATACTGTCGCGTATCCGTTCGAGGCGCGAAGGTTAACCGATTGAAGCGGGCCGTGAAGCCGGAAAGTCCCGACGCGAAGGCGCCGACAGCGTATGCCAAGGGTCTCGGTCTCCTGGCGCGCCGCGAGCATTCGGCGCGCGAGCTCAAAACCAAACTTTCGGCTCGCGGGCATTCGGCCGCAACCAGCGCCGAGGCGATCGGCAAGCTCAAAGAGCGCAAGTATCAGGACGACGGCCGGTTCGCGCAGAGCCTTGCGCGACGGCGATCTTCGCAAGGGTATGGCCCGCATCGCATCCGTGCCGAGCTCAAGTCGCACGGCATCGACGAAGCCGCGATCCGCACCGCGATCGCTTCCGTCGACGCGGACTGGGCCTCGATGGCGGCGTCCCAGCTTTCGCGCCGATTCGGCGCGACGCCCGCCAAAGACCCCACCGAACGCGCCCGCCGCGCCCAGTTTCTCTTGCGCCGAGGCTTCGATCCGGCGACAGTAAGGGCCGCTACCCGCGCCGAAGTCGAAGATCCGGGCGACGAGTTCGATTGAGAACTCGAAAACCGGACCGCATCCTTGGCGTGTCCGCGTTTTGCCGAGTCCCGCCTGTCCCGATCCGATCCGTCCATGAAAACATCCGAAATCCGCTCCGCGTTCCTGGAGTTCTTCCGCTCCAAAGGCCACACGATCGTCCCGTCGAGCTCCCTCGTTCCGGCGAACGATCCGACGCTCCTCTTCACGAACTCGGGGATGGTGCAATTCAAAAACGTGTTTCTCGGCAGCGAGAAGCTCTCGTACGTGCGCGCGGCCGACGTGCAGCGCTGCCTGCGCGCCGGCGGCAAGCACAACGATCTGGATTCGGTCGGCTACACCGCGCGGCATCACACGTTCTTCGAGATGCTCGGCAACTGGTCGTTCGGCGACTACTTCAAGCGCGAGGCGATCGCGTGGGCGTGGGAGCTTCTGACCGGCGTCTTCAAGCTGCCGGCCGATCGGTTGTGGGTGACGGTCTATCACACCGACGACGAGGCGTACGACATCTGGTCGAACACCATCGGCGTGCCGAAAGAGCGCATCGTGCGCATCGGCGACAACAAGGGCGCGCCGTTCGCGTCGGACAATTTCTGGCAGATGGCCGACACCGGTCCGTGCGGGCCGTGCACCGAGATCTTCTTCGATCACGGCGCCGACATTGCGGGCGGACCGCCGGGATCGCCGGACGAAGACGGCGATCGCTACATCGAAATTTGGAACCTCGTCTTCATGCAGTTCGACCGCGCCGCCGACGGCACGCTGTCGAAGCTGCCGGCACCGTGCGTCGACACCGGCATGGGACTGGAACGCCTCGCCGCCGTGCTGCAGCACGTGCACTCGAACTACGAGATCGATCTTTTCCAGCACCTGATCCGCGTCGCCGCGCAATTGACCAACACGAGCGACGTCGAGAACAAATCGCTGCGCGTCATCGCCGATCACATCCGTGCGTGCAGTTTCCTGATCGTCGACGGCGTGATGCCCTCGAACGAAGGCCGCGGCTACGTTCTGCGCCGGATCATCCGGCGCGCGCTCCGTCACGGCTGGATGCTCGGCGTGCGCGGCGATTTCTTCTGGAAGATGGTCGCGCCGCTGGTCGAGGAAATGGGCGAGGCGTATCCGGAGCTCAAAGCCAAGCGCGCGACGGTCGAGCAGGCGCTGCGCGCCGAGGAGCAGCGGTTCGGCGAGACGCTCGAGCAGGGCATGAAAGTCTTCGAGGAAGTCGCGAAGAAATCTCCGAAGCGCATTCCCGGTGCCGATGCGTTCCGTCTGTACGACACCTACGGATTCCCCGTCGATCTCACGGCCGACATCGCGCGCGAACGCGGACTCTCCGTCGACATGGCCGGCTTCGAAGCCGAGATGGAAAAGCAGCGCGAGCAATCGCGCGCGGCGAGCCAGTTCGAGAGCAAGGGCCAGATTCCGGCCGAGCTCGCGAGCACGCTGGCGCCAACGAAATTCCTCGGCTACGAAACGCTCAACGGTGACGGCAAGGTCGTCGCGATCGTGCGCGGCGGTCGTGCGGTCGGCGCGCTCGGCGATGGCGAGGAGGCGATCGTGATTCTCGATCGCACGCCGTTCTACGCCGAATCCGGCGGTCAGGTCGGCGATTCCGGATCGCTGGCGACGAAGAACGGACGCCTCGCGGTCAGCGACACGATCAAGCTCGGCGGCGCATTCCACGGACATGTCGGACGCTGGTCGGGCGGCGAGCTCAAGGTCGGCGACACGGTTGCCGCGCAGGTCGACGCGGCGCGCCGTCAGGCGACGGTGCTGAATCATTCGGCGACGCATCTCCTGCACGCGGCGCTGCGCAACGTGCTCGGCGAGCACGTGCAGCAGAAAGGCTCGCTGGTCGCGCCGGATCGCTTGCGCTTCGACTTCTCGCATTTCCAGCCGGTCAGCGCGGAAGAGCTGCGCACGATCGAAAACATGGTCAACGCTGAAGTCCGTCGCAACAGCGAAGCCGAGATTCGCGAGATGGCGTATCAGGCCGCGCTCGATTTCGGCGCGCTCGCGCTCTTCGGCGAAAAATACGGCGACGAAGTGCGCGTGCTCCGCATGGGCGATTTCTCGACCGAGCTCTGCGGCGGCACGCACGTCGGGCGCACCGGCGACATCGGTCTCTTCAAGATCGTCAGCGAAGGCGGTGTCGCCGCCGGCGTGCGGCGCATCGAAGCCGTCACCGGCGCGGGCGCGATCGCGTACGTCGCGGAGGAGGAATCGCGTCTCGATCAGGTCGCGAGCCTCTTGTCAGCAAGCGACACGGAAGTCGTCGACAAGCTGCGCCAGCTGTTCGACCGCCAGAAGAAGCTCGAACGCGAGCTCGAATCGCTGAAGGCGAAGGCGGCGAGCTCAGCGACGCAGGATCTCGCCGCGGAGGCGAAGACGATCGCGGGCCTGCGCGTTGTCGCCGCGCGCGTCGACGGACTCGACGCAAAAACGCTCCGCGAAGGCGTCGATACGCTGAAGCAAAAGCTCGTCGACTGCGTCGTGCTGCTCGCGGCCGCAAGCGACGGAAAAGTCGCGCTGGTCGGCGGCGTCGGCGGCGCCGCGCAGGCCAAAATCAAGGCCGGCGACGTCGTCGCGCACGTCGCGGCCCAGATCGGCGGCAAGGGCGGCGGGCGCGCCGACATGGCGCAGGGCGGCGGCGTCGATTCGCCCGCGCTCGATGCTGCACTCGCCGGTTTGCCAACCTGGATCGAAGGCCGCGTCGCCTGATACGGCCGCTTTCGTTGCGCACCCCAAGGGCGTTCGCTAGTATCGTGGCGTTGCAGGCATCGACACGCCGGTTCGCGTCGACGTTCGCGCGCGAAACCCGGAAAGAAATGACGAGCCTGACAAAAGGGGAGGGTCAGCGAGGGAGGCTGATCCGAGAGTTCAGCCGCGCGTTAGACCGCAGGGTGAGACATAGCGGAGCTTGCGCGTCTGCTGAACCTGGAAAAGAGTGTTAAGGAGAGCACCAAATGCTGATATTGACTCGCCGGGTCGGTGAGACGCTGATGATCGGGGACGAGGTGACCGTTACCGTGCTCGGCGTCAAGGGCAACCAGGTCCGGATAGGCATCAACGCGCCCAAGGATGTGGCCGTGCATCGCGAGGAGATCTATCAGCGCATCAAGCGCGAGTCGACTCCCGGCTCGAGCCCGGCCGAAGGCCCCGAATCCACGGGCGGCGGCTCTTAAGCTTTACGCTGGTCCGCTCGGCCAGTATCCTTCCGCGCTCGCCGGCTGCGCCGATGAACGACGCACCGCCGTAACCGCGCGACGCCAGAAATCCCCGGAGAGATGCCCGAGAGGCCGAAGGGGCTCCCCTGCTAAGGGAGTATAGGGTCAAAAGCTCTATCGAGGGTTCGAATCCCTCTCTCTCCGCCATTTAGCAACGTAAGTATATGATATATCTCGACAATTCTGTCGAAGTACTTGCCGATACCTACTGCGTTACCTACTTCGTCTGACGCTACAAAACAGAGCCTTCAGGCTCGACGCCGCGTTCGCGCCGTAAGCGTATACAAATATCGCAATATCCCTCCCGATGCTAGGCTGATCCCGACCTCGTGATCCGGAGCTGCGGCATGCCAATCGCGGAAGAAATTGCTCAAGCACGAGCGCATGAGCATTGGATCTGGGACAGCGCCGCCGAGGTGGGAGTGGTGGCCGATGTGCGCCGCAGATTCGCGGGCGGTCTCTTATATCAAGTCATCGAAAACGCCGGCGCTGTCCGGGCGCTCCTAGTCGCGGTGGACGGCGAGCCGCGGTATGGGTCGGCGGCGGCGCTGATCAGGCCAATATTCGAAATGTTCGTGCGAGCGCTCTGGATCAACAATTGCGCTGACGACGCCGAAGTGGCGCACGTATCCGAGCCCGCGAACGACGATGAAGCGTGGAACCCTCGCATTCGCGCAATGACGCAACTCGTCGACGATCGCAACGCTCTAGGTGGGCGTTTGATCGGGTTGCACGGCAGATACTGGGACGCATTTTGCAGCTACGCACACGGCGGACTTCGAATCGTCGGGCGTCGCAACGCCGACGATTTCATCGGCAACGTCGCGACGGAAGGCGAGATGATAGAGATCATTCGCTTCGCAACACTCATGGCGCTTCTAGCCGCTAGCGTTTGGTTTGACATTGCGGGAAACGGTGAGTTGGCGCGGCAAGCCACAGCGCGCGCAGCGCCATATTGGGCGCCACAGGTGTGAGCGACCTAGATTGGCATGACGAGCTTGGCGTGCTCGTCGAAGCGTTGAATCGCGGAGAACGCCGCGTCCTATTGCAACAAGGAATCCTCTACCTACCAAGCGTAGGGAACAGTAGGGCGAGCCGTCTTACGTGCGCAGCTCTCGCAACTGTTGGCGGCGAGTACGGCCTCCGAATCGAGGTTCAGTCGCGCGCGACACCTGCTGTCGTGGGCGCCACGCTTTCCGGCGGCGGAGGCGCGAGAAAACCGTACGTTTTACGCGGAAGGGATGCGGACGGCGGAAGGTGGCAAATCAAGGACGGTAATCTTCAGTCCTCGAGTTGTAGGTTCACCACGGGCGGCGCATCTTTTGAACTCGCACCCGTTTTCACGCACGTTCGATCGGATCACGTCGCCGAACACCAGACACACTTAATCGAAATCGCCGTTGCCGCGCGCGCTTGCTTACCGGATTTCGAGATCGACGTGGCGGCGTCGACCCGGAAGAAGTGTGAGGGCAAGGGCTCGTATGCGGATGGCGAGATAGATATCCGCCACAGAGTAGTCGGCGACTTTCGGGTCATTTCAATGCGTCGTCTTGATGGCATTCGCCCCTATGACCAGGCGCTGAGGCTGATCGACGCTCTCTCATTCGTAAACGGTTTCGAAGTTTGGCCCCGACTCATTCGACGGATCGAACGCGACGAGGCTGTCCTCACGATATATCGGTCTCGCGACGACTGGGATACGCAGGCACTTTCTCCGTTCGATATGAAGAGTTTCGGTGGAGGTGCGGGTGCATGGGCAGCGGTCGCCGCATATTGTCGTTTTTGCTCACCCGCCAAAGCACGTAGCCGTCCAGTCGTCAGCCGATGCGTCTCGCAACTGCAGGGATCCTATGGATCGCTCTTTCTTTCGAACAAGACGCTCGCGGCCGCGATCGCCGTGGAAGGACTGGTTTCCCGGTTTGTGCGCAAAGACATCGTGAAGATTTGGCCAAATTCCAAACGATCGAAATGGAAGCAGTGGGTCGACGCGGCAGCTCTTCCGTTAGACGTGGCGAACCGCCTAAAGAACGCAATCGGCGACACAAAACGACGCACAACCGGCTCGCTCCTGAGAACACTCCGCGACCGCACAGTCATTCCGGCCAACTTAGTCGATGTCTGGACGAAGCAGCGGCCGCGGCATGCGCACTCTGTCAGGGGGTCGGATGAAGCAGAGCTTGAGTCTTTCTTTGCGTCCGTCAGTCTGTTCCAAGCAATCGTTCTGTCGCTCATAGATTACAAAGGCGACCATCGCACTTTTGGGTCTAATGGACGGGCCACGAGCGTTTCTTGCACGGGTCGGCCACCCGCTACTTTCAACTCCAATCGGTAGCGCCGAATTGAACGATCGCTTCATGGCACAGTGGTCCATCGAACACCAAGGGGACGGCGGCGGGACTTGAACCCGCATCTCCTCGTCGCTACCGTGTCTGCTGTCAGGCGAGACCAGTAGCTCGAAAACGAGGGCTCTATCCAGTTGAGCTACACCGTTTAAATCATTTGACCACGCGCAGGCGTCCCATCCTGCCCGTTTTTTCCTTCTTTTCCTTGCGCTCTTCCAGAGTCTCGCGGGCGAGCGGTATCGCTGCCTTTATCAGCCCGTCGAGGTGATAGCGATTCGTCTGCGTGCTCCGACCGCTACCGTGGCGACGTTCGCGCGAGAGCAGTCCGGCCGCCTCCATCGCCGCGATGCGCCGCTGGACAGTGCGCGGGTCGCGTCCGACTGCTTCGGCCACTGTCCGTTTCGAGGGCCGCGGCTTGTTGCCCGGTTCCCACCAGTAACTCATCAGATGAAGCAGGATGTTGAGATCGAGGGGATCTAAGCCGAGCTTCTTCTGCCGTTCGATGATCGTATTCGGCACGAGCGTCCATCCCGCTTCGATCAGCTCCCGTCCCCATTTCTTCACGTTGACCTTTAGGTCGTTCTGACCTTCGGCCGGCTTGTTGGTTGTGGTGGCCATCGCTGGCTCCGCGTCGTCGTTGTTGCCGTGGAGTATGGGGAGCACGAGACGGGCACCACAAGGCCAAAGCTAGCGTACCGGGGAGACATGGGCGCCCGGGGGTAACTTAGCTCTGAGGGTAATGGACCTGGGTACTGGTCCATTGGGTCATGGTTCTGTAAATGTGGTTTGGAAGACAGCCGCACCCGGAGCGGAGGGCATGGGCGCCCCGAGGATCCGGACACTGGTGTCCGGACGGGAGGCACTGATGTCTAGAGCGGCCAATCCTGAGAAGAGGCGCCGCGCGCTCTGCTGCGCGGCTCCCATCCTACTTACTTTTTTCTTGTCTGGCCGTTGCGTAAGTGCAGACGCCGCCGCCGTTTTTGCAGCCTTGGATAACTTCGGATTGCTCAGCACTTTTGACGCCGCAGTGCCGGCCTTCGCTTCGGTTTTTTCGTTCTTCAAAAAAAAGGGGTCAGGTTCATTTTTGCCAACCGAGAAAATGGACCCTGACCGCTTTCATGGGACCGCGATCATCCAACAGTCAGCATTCGTCTTGCTGTATGGAATGGCTGAGCGCATAGATTTCCCGCTCATACCACTCACGCGACATATCGTCCGACATCGGGTGCCACGTCGATCTCAGTAGCGTTGCCGCTTGGCTAAGCCGTACCTGAGCTAGGTCGAGCCTTTTGAACGAACGTACGAGACTCTTCGCGCATAGAATCAACGGCAACGGGTGCGGACTGTCTAAGGACAGCGCTTTCTCTTGCAGGGATAGGCCAAGGTCAGTGTTCCCCCGCATGCGCCTCGACGTCTGCGAGAACTTGAATGACATAGGCGAGATCATTAGGTTCGCACGTTGGCTCGATTTTCGAGATCAGCGCTTCGAGGTTAATGCGCGCAAGCCCATAGTCGCCTCTGACCGCAGCAGGCGCCGCAGCCCAGTACTCGGGATATTCCGAAAGGCGTACCGTCATTTCATTACCGCACGGTGCGTCGGGGTTAAAAGGGGACGGAGTAATTTTCTTAGCGGCCCGCTAGGCGCTGCGGATGAAACGAAGCCGGCAGTGGCGCCGAGTCTGTAGATAAGATGGACCGCCGGTTTTTTCTGCAGGTCAGGATCGTTTTTCTTGGGAGAAAATGACTCTGACCCCTTTTCCACAGAGGCCTACGTCACTCCGGTGATTTCCCGGCGCTCGTCTTGTAGCGTTCGGGGACAAGCGTCGCAAACGACGCTTGCAATTTTTCGACTATGGTATCGACGGCCGGTGCGGAAGTCGGCGCCGCTCGCTTGACAGAGCTAAGTGCGACGATGCTCTGTGTGAGAACCTCGCGCAACGCCGTCTCGAGCGCGTGTACTCGCCGCTCTAGAGCCATGATTTCCTCGGTGTGCTTGATTAGGCTGTGGCCGACTTCACTCACGTTCCTACCCTCTTCACGAATCGCCCGAAGCACGTAGCGTCGAGCTAAGTGCCAATCTTACAGCTTGGGAAGGAACGGCGCGTTGCGTCGTGCTAGCCTCGCGGCATGAGTGTAGTCCAGCTTCCGGGCCCTCCATACCTAGAAACCGTCTCCTTCGGGTCGGCGAGGGAATTCCTAGATTACCTAAGTCCTAACAACGACAGGTGGAGGAGCACCTACAAACTCGGATGGATGTTTCGCGGGAGCGGCAACTCAGCGTACGAGCTACTGCCCCGAGCGTGGCGACCTGCCCAGCAGAGTGAGATGCGTGCTGTTCTGGATCGGGACGCGTTTTTCAGTCTGTGGGATGTCCAAGCGATTCACAAGCACATGCAACCCGGTGTGCCCATTGAGCGACTTGCGAAAATACGCGTAGCCGTTGAACAGCTCGTAATAGAGCACGATGTCGTATCGGATTTCGCTGAAATCGCGGACGAAATCGGCGTAGTGACGCCGGGCATTGAATCGTTCGATTGGACGAAGGAATTGGGTTCGTTGTGCGGCTTTATGCCACGCGCCAACTTCGAACCCTACAAATTGCTCGCGTTGGCTCAGCACCATGGCGTTCCGACGCGGCTCTTAGATTGGACCACAAGTCCGATCGCTGCCGCCTTTTTTGCTGCTGATGACTTCGACACGTCCAAGCAGGGTGAATCGATCTCAGTCTACGCGTTGAGAAAAGACTTATCGACAGCCTTGGGCAACGCAAAGATTTACGGAGCACCTCGAAGCACCTCCGAATTCATGGTTGCCCAACGCGGGACCTTTACGTGGATCGCCGATGCGGAGTTGTTTTATATCGAACAGCAACGCTGGCCGACGATCGTTGACGCAATACACGTCGCCTATCAGCAGTACAGCGAGCACGAGACGCTCGGTGCGCTATACAACGAACCACTCTTGATCGACATTCGCCTTCCAGGGGGCGAGGTGCCGGACCTCCTCGCGAGGTTGTGGCGATACGATATGTCGAGAGCCCACTTGATGCCGACGCTCGACAACGTTGCGCGATGCCTACCGCAGCGATGGAAGGTGAGCAGAGATCCGTTCTCTGCGGTCGTGCGTCAGGTGATTGCGGATCGCAACGCGAAGGCCGAAACCGCGTAAAAGTCCGATGAATGCGCCTGGAATAGGGGTCGGAGTAATTTTCCACGATGAGCCCGAGCCAAGGGTCGGCCTGTTGTGCGTCGTGGACTGCGAGGCAATTGCTCTCCCATTTCCTTGCGTTCGCATCCACCCGTGATTCGTCTAGACTTGCCCTGCCTCCAAATCGAGGCAAGGGTTTGACAGCCCCGTCCGATAGCTTCGCACGCTCCAGCGGAATTCCCGCAGGCGTCTGCGACGCGCGTTCGCGCCCGTCTGCGGCGGACCGCGCGGGGAGCTCTTCGGAGCTCGCCGGATTGGTTATCGGCCGGCCTGTCAACCCGCGCGGTTCGTCACCACGCGAATCAAAGCGGTGACTTTCCACAAAGGAATCACCGCATGGCTCGCAATCCGCGCACGTCTTCTCGCGGCACGTCATCGAGCAAAACCTTTTCCGCAATCGCGTTGCCGACGACACGCCACCGTGTCCCAAGCAACTGGCGCGTCGTCACCGCGCGTCTGCTCGCCGCGAGCGAAGCCGACGAGGACGCCGGAACGCCGCGTCGCGAAGTGCCGGAGATTCGCCTCTCCGGACTCTGGCTCGAACGCGTCGGTTTTCCGAAAGGCACGCGTTATCTGCTGAGCGCCGATCGCTCGTTTGCGACGATCTATCTACAGGCGGATATTCCAAAGCGGGCTCGCCGGTCGCGACGATAACCTGCCTTGCTCGAACCTCGGGCCGGGCCGCATGACGTCCGCGGTCACGATCGACAACGCGTGCCAAGGCACCGGGGGCGGGTTATTTCCTTTGTGAAAAAAGAACCTGACCTCCCGTCGTCCCGTTCCATGTCTCAACCCGAGCCGATTCGGCGTTCCTACTACAGAGAACCTGTCAGGAGCCGCGTCACTCATGGAACACCGTCAACCGAAAGCACCGCATCGACGTCATCCGCTACCCCTGCGTCTGGCCGGCGCTCTTTCCCTCGCGCTCGGTACGAGCGGCCTCGGCACAGCCGGTGTCATCGCTCACGCGGCGCAGACGATCGTTGTGGAGAACTGCAATGACAGCGGCCCCGGGAGCCTGCGCGAGGCCTACGCGGGCGCAGTGGACGGCGACACCGTCGACCTCAGCGCACTCGCGTGCAGCACCATCACATTGACGAGCGGGCCGCTTCTGTCGGCGCCGGACGCGGGCTATGTCAGGTTGCAAAGATATTCGGCCACAGGCCTCACCCTCGACGGCAATCATACCGACCGCGTCATCGTGCATAGCGGCGCGCGCATCGCCGTGAATGGTCTCGCGGTGACCGCCGGCGTGACGCACGACGCGCTCGGCGGCGGATGCATTTATTCGAGCGGCGGCGTCAGCCTGTTGGACGCTACTCTGAGCGACTGCGAGGTCTCGACCTCCGGCATCGTGGCCGCCAAGGGCGGCGGTGTACGCGCGATAGGCGGTGTCATGCTGCGCCGCAGCCGCGTCACCGGCAATCGATCCCATGCGGCGCAGGCGGACGCCGATGGCGGCGGCATTCACGCGCAATATGTGATCTCGGCGTTCCAGAACACGATCAGCGGCAATACCGCCAGTGGCGACGGCAGCCACTACGCACGCGGCGGCGGCGTTTTCGCCAGCGGCTACCTGCGCCTGGACGACATCACCGTGTCGGACAACCAGGCCGACAGCGGAGGCGGGATCTACGTCGGCTATTCGAACCAGTTCGTCACGCCGAAGCTGACCAACGCGACGATTTCCGGCAACCATGCCAGCGGCGCGGCAGGCGGAATCCTCGCCGGCCGTTCGATCAATCTCTACAACAGCACCGTGGTGGGCAATACGGCGGTGTTCGATTTCGGCGCCGGCCTCTACCTCTCTGCAGGCGATGCGGAGCTGCACAGCACGATCGTGGCGAACAACAGCACCGGGGACGGACTCAATGCGGCCGATATCGCCGGACACGCGGGCGCTGCCGTGACCGGCGCGCACGATCTCGTGATCGCATCGACGCTCCCGCTGCCCGCGGATACGCTGGCCAGCGATCCGATGCTCGCGCCGCTCGCCGACAACGGCGGAGGGATTGGGACCCACGCGCTGCTGGCGGGCAGTCCGGCCATCGACGCCGGCGAAAATCCGCGTGGGCTCTCCACGGACGAACGCGGCGTCATCTGTCCGCCTGTCGGTCAGTGCCAGGTAGCCGAGCGCACGATCGGCCCGGCCACCGACATCGGTGCCTTCGAGTTCGGCGCGCCGGATCACATCTTCGACAATGGTTTCGATCCGGAGACATGAGTAAGCCTTCTGCGCCTTCGGAGAGAGGAGCGCCGAGGGCGATCGATATTCCGATCGCGAAGAAATAAAGGGGTCAGGTTCATTTTTCCGACGGAGAAAATGAACCTGCCCCTTTGTCTGGTGACACCGCGCGCCTGCTCGCCGCGAGCGAAGCCGACGAGGACGCCGGAACGCCGCGTCGCGAAGTGCCG
>Ga0068859_100001340_pt1 | contig 25103 bp, 22 predicted proteins | sample KBSSwiS22_FD_66585 | JGI IMG/M metagenome (GOLD analysis project Ga0068859, IMG submission 66585) | Switchgrass rhizosphere microbial communities from Kellogg Biological Station, Michigan, USA - KBS Switchgrass S2-2 | ecosystem: Host-associated > Plants > Roots > Rhizosphere > Soil ...
TTAACTCTTGAGTCGAGCGCCGCACAAAGCACCCCGTTGAGCCTTGAATCGACCGCTGCACAAGCCGCGCCCTTGAGCCTTGAAAGCACGCTGGAGCCCGCAGCGATTGTTCGCGAGGAAGAGAAACCCACGCCTGTCGAGGAACCTGCATTCATTCCGGTCGAGGGAGAGAAACCGCTACAACTGGAGTCGGCCCTTACTTCAAGCCCGGTGCCAGCGCCGGCTATCGAAGCACCTCCAATCGAACCTCCTCCGGCGCCTGTGAAGTCTGCAGCCGTCGAAACTCCCGCGCCGCCGAAGCCCGCAGCCGTTGATAGTCCCGCGCCGCCTGCTGACAGCGACTTGCTCGGACTTCAGGAATTGTTTAAACCTTCTCCGTCCAGCGCAACGGTGAGTGATGCCGAGATCGAGCGCATTGCCCAGCTTGTAATTCAGAAACTCTCCACCCAGGTCATTGAGAACGTCGCGTGGGATGTAGTCCCCGACATCACGACGAAGGTCCTTAAGGAAGAACTCAAGAGAAAATCATGACGCGGGACCTTCCCAAGAATCTTAATCCACAGGAAGTGGAAAGCCGGTGGTATGCCTTGTGGGAGAAGCGGGGATACTTCCGCGCTGATGCCGCATCTACCAAACCTGCGTTCGTGATTGTGATGCCCCCGCCCAACGTTACGGGCTCTCTGCACACCGGTCATATGTTGAACCATACCGTGCAGGATGCGGTGGTCCGGTGGAGGCGAATGCAGGGCTTCAACACGCTGTGGTTGCCCGGCATGGATCACGCCGGCATCGCAACCCAGAATGTGGTTGAACGCGAACTCCGCAAGGAAGGCAAGACACGTCATGACCTTGGCCGCGAGAAATTCATCGAGCGGGTGTGGGAATGGAAACGGGAATACGGCGGCAAGATTCTCAACCAGATTCGCCGCATCGGTGATTCATGCGACTGGTCGCGTGAGCGATTCACGTTCGATGAAGGATTGTCGAATGCCGTGCGTGAGGTCTTCGTTCAACTCTATCGCGAGGGCCTGATCTACAGGGCCAACCGTCTGATCAACTGGTGCCCGCGGTGCCTCACAGCGCTGTCGGATCTTGAGGTCATATATGAAACGGCGGAATCGAAGCTCTACCACATCCGATATCCCCTGAAGAAAGAGCCAGGCCGCGCCGACGCATACGTTGAAGTGGCAACAACGCGGCCGGAGACGATGCTCGGAGATACGGCTGTGGCCGTCCATCCTGAAGATAAACGCTACCAGCAATACAAGGGAGACGCTGTGGTTCTTCCGCTTGTTGGCCGTGAACTTCCGTTCGTTCAGGATGAGGCGGTCGATCCGAAGTTTGGTACTGGCGTCGTTAAGGTCACGCCCGCACACGATCTTGCTGATTTCGACATGGGTCTGCGGCATGGACTCGAACAGATCAGCGTCATCGGTGAGGATGCTCGGATTACGGCAGCCGGGGGAGCATACCAGGGCCTCGATCGCTTCGAAGCGCGCAAGAAGATTGTCGAAGACCTGGAGGCCCAGGGACTACTCGCGAGAGTGGAAACGATTACCAACAGCGTCGGGCACTGTCAACGCTGCGGAACAATCGTCGAGCCGCTTCTCTCCATGCAGTGGTTCGTGAAGATCAAGCCTCTTGCGGATCCGGCAATCGACGCCGTCGAGTCAGGCCGGACGAGATTCATCCCCCCGAATTGGGCGAACACTTATTTCGAGTGGATGCGCAATATTCGCGACTGGTGCATCTCGCGACAGCTTTGGTGGGGGCACCGCATCCCGGCGTGGTATTGCTCCTGCGGTGAGATCATCGTGGACAAGGCCGAACCAAAGACTTGCCCCAAATGCGGATCCGCTGAACTTCGTCAGGATTCCGACGTCCTCGATACGTGGTTCAGTTCCGGACTGTGGGCCTTCTCGACACTGGGATGGCCGGAAAATACAGCCGACCTCAAGACGTTCTACCCCGGCTCCGTGCTGATTACCGGATACGACATCATTTTCTTCTGGGTCGCACGCATGATGATGTTCGGTCTGAAGTTCATGAACGACGTGCCATTCCGGGCCGTTTATATCACCGGGATTGTTCGTGACGCTCAGAGGCAGAAGATGTCGAAGTCGAAGGGCAACGTCGTTGACCCCCTCGAATTGTGCGACAAGTACGGAACGGACGCCGTCCGCTTCGCAATGACTCGAATGGGAGCTCCGGGAACGGACGTCTCGCTTTCTGAAGACCTTCTCGAGAGCTATCGAAATTTCGCCACGAAGATCTGGAACGCCGCGCGATTCAGCCTGCGCTATGTGCAGGACGGAGATCGCGTGCCGTCAACTGAAGAACTTCGCCAATTGGATCTGTCCCTGGCTGACCGCTGGGTCCTTGCTCGCCTTAACCGCGCCGCGCAGGAAGTCAACGGATCGCTCGAGCAGTACAACCTGCATGAAGCATCTCGGACGATCTATCGCTTCTTCTGGCACGAGTTTTGTGACTGGTACCTGGAGATGATCAAGCTTCATCCGGAACGATCGAAGCCGGTTCTCCTCTACGTCTTCGAAAGCGCGCTGCGCATGCTGCATCCCTTCATGCCATTCCTTACCGAAGAACTCTGGCAGACCATGCCGCATGACGGCGAATCGATTGTCATCGCGCGGTATCCGGCATTCGATTCAGCCCTTGCGGATGCGGCCGCGGAGTCACAGATCGAGATGATTCAGGATGTCATCGTCAAGGTTCGGAACATCCGTTCCGAAATGAACGTAGACACCAGGCGGGCCGTCGTTGTGCGGATGGCGACCGAAGATCCGAATGTTGCGAATCTTCTGAATGGCGCGCGCGACTATATCTTCAGGCTGGCGACGGTCAGCCAGGTGGAAATCGTTCCCCGCCTGCAGGGCGACAAGCTGGCCGCCCAGGCCGTGGCTGCAGGATGCACGCTCGAGGTTCCGCTTGAAGGACTGGTTGATCGTGATGCCGAGAAATCCCGCCTGACGCGGGAACTGGAAAAGGCGCGCAAGGAGATCGATACGCTGGATCGCAAGCTTTCCAACTCAAGCTTCGTGGAAAACGCTCCTGCAGCTGTCGTTGAGGAGAACCGACGCCGGCTGAAGGATTACCAGGATCAGGCGGCCAAACTCACTTCCGCGCTAGAGCGGCTCACGTGAACCCCATTCCGCTCGATCTGCGCGTTATCGATAACGTGCTGCGGGCGGCCGTGTACGAGGATCTCGGCAGCGGAGATGTCACGACGTCGGCCACAGTTCCACCCGGCGCCCAGGCAGTCGCGCGTTATACGGCAAAGCAGGAGCTTGTTGTCGCGGGACTGGCCGTCGCAGCCCGGCTTCTCGAGTTCGTCGATCCCACACTGCAATACAAGCCACTGACAAGCGACGGAGATCTGGTGCGTGAGGGGACCCCCCTCGCAGAAGTTCGAGGCTCTGCCTCTTCAATCTTGACGGGCGAGCGGGTCACGCTGAATATGCTCCAGCGTATGTGCGGTATCGCGACCACGACACGAGACTACGTGCTGCGCGTGACCGGAACGAAGGCGAGAGTAGCGGATACTCGTAAGACCGTTCCGGGATTGAGAATCCTGGACAAGTACGCTGTCGCGTGTGGCGGTGGCTCCAATCATCGGATGGGCCTGTTTGATGCCATTCTGATCAAGAACAATCACCTCGCGTTTTATGATTCCATTTCAGCCGCAGTGAGACAGGCTCGGCATCACGCCGGTCCCGGCATGCAGATCGAGGTGGAAGTGCCGAGCCCCGAAAGCGTCGAAGAAGCGATACAGGCCGGCGCCAATGTAATTCTTCTCGATAACTTCACGGTGGAACAAACGCGGGATGCCGTCAGTCGATGCCATGGAAGAGTTCCGCTGGAGTCCTCGGGTGGAATCACGCTCGAGACCATTCGCGATTATGCCGAGGCCGGCGTCGACATTATTTCCGTGGGTGCGCTGACGCACTCTCCTCCTGCGGCGGACATTCACCTGCGAGTCACACCAAACTGAGAACACCGGCGCTCCCATGGAACGCAAGCTAGACGAACTCCTCTTCGCTCTGATGCAGAACATGACGATTGCCGTCTCCGGAGAGAAGCTTGCGCGCGATCTCGGAGTCTCGCACTCAACGCTGGTCCGCTGGATCGACAAGCTCCGCGAGGCGAAGGTTGAGATTCGCGGAGAACTCTTCACGGGATACAGGCTCACCCGAATTCCGGATGTTGTGTTGCCCCAGTTGCTGCGGCCGCGTCTGCGGAGCAGCCGGCTAGGTAAGACTTTTTATCACTTCTATTCGGTTGATTCGACCAATGCGTTTGCGTTGCGCCTGCTGGCGCACGGGCGAAACCTTCCCGACGGGACTCTCGTACTGGCAGAGGCTCAAACCGCCGGACGAGGACGCATGGGACGCACCTGGTATTCCGAGCCCGAGTCGGGATTGTACTTTTCTCTCGTCCTTCGTCCGGACATCTCACCTGGCTTTGCCCCTCTCTTCACGCTTGGCTGTGCCGTAGCGCTTCACAACGCTGTCGAGCGGCAAACGGGGCTGAAGGCGGATATCAAGTGGCCGAATGACCTCCTCGTCGAAGGCAGGAAGGTTGCGGGCATCCTCGCCGAGATTCAGGCCGATCTGGACAGGATTCATGTGCTCGTCATCGGTGTCGGGCTTAACGTCAATCACGCGGTCATGCCCGAGGAACTTACAGCCCGAGCCACCTCACTCCGGCTGGCATCGGGGCACTCTCATTCCAGGTTTGAGATCCTGCTCGACTTTCTGGAGCAGTTTGAGGCCCTGATTGATCGCTTCCATGCGGGAGGTCCCGAGGTTATGGTGGCCGAGTGGACGCGCCACTCCAGCTTCGCCACCGGGCGGCGAGTGGAGATTGCCGACGGCTCCCGAATCGTTGAAGGTGTGACCAGGGGCCTGAATCCCTTTGGTGGGCTCCGCGTCGAAACACCCAATGGGCAAGTACAGGAACTCTACAGTGGCGAAGTTCGAAAGTGGGAATGATGACGGGATTTGCCTCCGGCAGTCTAAGTGAGGCAGGCGCAAATTCAACGGAGGTTGCATGAGATTGTCTGCGATTCTCGTATTGCTTTCAGTTTTGACCCTATCCGCGGTGCAGGACAAGCAGTTCGTATCCCTGCCGTCGTTTGCAAATAAGGACTTTAATCCGCGCACAGCGGAGGGCACCTACGACATCCTTGTCCAGGTGGACGGCGAAGCGTTTCTGTATGTGCAGGGCACCAATCTGAAGTATCTGCCGGTGAGTGGCGCTCCGTTGCAGGACAAGGGAACCAACTATGCGCAGGGTGTTCCGCGCGCCGTGTTCAACTCATTCAACATCGCGAAAATCGCAGGTCCCGGCAACGTAGACCTCTACGAAGAGCCCAGCGCCAAGAACGACTACACCGCGGTGATCAGAGTGACGGACAAGGACCGCGGCTCGGCTCTTTACCACATTCGGTTGACCTGGGCCTGGAATCCCGCAAACCCGATGCAGCCGGTTGGCGGAGGGCGCGCCAGCCGTCCGCTGGACAATCGGGATAACGACCCGGGCGATTATCGCCGCGGAAGAGAAGGAAGCTTTCAATTCCGGGGCACCGTTGACGACGTGACCGTGTTGCGCATCAATTCGGACCGCGTCCGTGCCGAGGACCTTGCGGGCCGGCCGCTGCGCAGCGATCAATTCTCCTTCTCGCAGCCTCTACCGTACGAACGGGTAAGGTCGATTCAACTCGTCGACATTGAGGGCAGAGGAGACGTGGAACTGGTGGAGAAGCCATGGGAAGGGAATAAGTTTACCGCTGTCGTGATCGTCAGCGATCCGCAGCGAGGGGCGGCCAGCTATAGCTTCCGGCTCGCCTGGACCCGGTAGGCTATAATTGCCCCATCGGTCATGGGGCGTATCAAGACTTTCTACGACGAACTTGGTGTGGGACGCGACGCCACCGTGTCCCAGATCAAGCACGCGTTCAAGGAAACCGCCAAGATCTACCATCCGGATAAGAATCCGCCCGAGAAGCAGGCCTGGGCTCATGAGCAGATGAGCCGGTTCAACTTCATCTTTGAGACCCTGACCAACTCGAAAACACGCAAGGAATACGACGACCTTGTCGAGAAGTACGAATCGATGCCGGCGGAAGCGCCGGTGCGCCGCGCTCCGCGAGAGCAGAACGCGATGGTCCGGGAATACGCCGCCGTTACCGTCGAGATCATGAACCTCTCAGGTAAATATGCGAACTGCCGTTTGCGGATGGCGATCGGGGCATCCATCGGAAGTGTCGCGGCAATCCTGCACTTGATTGGGACGCTGACTACTCTCATGAATCCATATCCCGTCACGTTCGCCTTCAGTTACTTTTTTACGCTGATTGGCGGTGGAATGACGGTCTTCGCCATCGCAGATTACTTTGGCCGCAGTGAGTATCGCCGCCGAATCAATGAACTCGAAGAGCGGCGTGCATTGCTGAGACAGCGCATGTACGAAGCCTACGCAGGCTGAGCGCGTGGCCAGCCGGCAGAATCGCGTTTGGCTTGTTGTAGCGGTGGTCTGGCTTGCCTTCGTTGGTCGCGGTGCGTTCTACGCAGCGATTCTCCCCATCTGGGAAGGATTCGATGAGCACGAACATTTCGCCTACGTCCATCACTTCATGACGCATGGTGCGTTGCCGCCCCCCGATGCCCACGTCTCAGCCGAAATCAGCCAGTCCCTGAAGCTGGTTCCCCTGCCATGGTCGCTGAGAAATTGGCCCGCCCCTTCCCTTACGCACGATGCTTACTGGAACCTTTCCGAGGAGGAACGCGCGACGCGCCGGCAGGAGCTAACGAGGATTCCGGCAGAACTCGGGAAATCCATCGGAGCAGAGTTCATCGGGGAAGCGAAACAGCCTCCCCTGTACTACGCGCTGGCTTCTGTCGCATTGAGGCTTGTGGCCGGGCAGCCCCTGACGACTCGTGTCCTCATCCTGCGATTGTTTTCAATCCTGATCGTTTCGCTTGTCATTCCGCTCGCGTATGCAGTTACCTCACGCGTTTTTGGAGAAGACGTGCCTGCGCTCATGGCGACCGTTCTCATTGCGTCAATGCCGGCCTTTCTGATCAGTGTTTCGCGTGTGGCGAATGACTGTCTGGCGATCGTGTTGTTCGCTGTCCTCACGTATGCCTTGCTGCGATCGGAACCATGGGATGCCGCGGGATCTCTGCTGATCGGAGTCACGCTCGGCGCGGGGCTTCTGACGAAAGCGTATTTCGTTGCGGCGCTCCCGGCAATCCTCTGGGCGGCAATTGCAGGACTTCTGAAGTCGCCCCGCGGTGAGCGAACACGCACCTTTATGAAGATCTCAGCCGCGATGGCACTGGCTTTTCTCATTGCCGGCTGGTGGTACCTGCGCACCCTGGGCGGTCATGGTCCCGTCTGGGTTGATGCAGCGCCTCTGAATCCCCAGAGTTCAAGCGACCTGTTGAAGTCTGCTGCGCAGATGGATTGGTGGGAGGGAATCAAGAATATCTTCAACACCCACGTTTGGATTGGTGGCTGGAGCTTTCTGAGTATACGCAGCTGGATGTACGCCGTTTTCAGAGGGATTCTTCTGCTCGCGTTGGCCGGTGGTCTGCTCCGCATACTGCGAGAGAGAACGCGGCTTCCCGTAGTCTTGTGTTTGTATGGCGGGTTCTGGGCAGCGCTCCTGTACCACGCTTTCGTCAATTGGGTGAACGCCGGGATCCCGACGAGCACAGGCTGGTATCTGCATGCTGTCATCGTCTGCGAGGTGGCCGTCATCTGGAGCGCGCTTCAATGGCTTGGTCCTGGCGTGAGAGCCTATGCGATGTCGATGATAGTGGCGCTTTTCCTCATGTTGGAGGCCTATGCCACACACTTCGTTCTCATTCCCTACTACGTCGGGCTCATCAGCCATCGACCGGACACAACGTTGAGCAGCTTTCACATCTCTCAGGCTCTGAACCTTGGATGGCAACAGATCCCGATGAGACTCGCCGTGAACAAGCCGGAGTTCGTCGGCGCGGGGACGGTAAGCGTCCTATGGGCAATTTTCATAACGGCCGGCGTTGTCCTCTTTGTTCTCGCCTGCAAACACGTGAGCTACAGAGGGCCCTTAAGTGAGCCGAGGTTGAAGCGGCGGCGACGAAGCCGCCGCTGAATTTTCTACTGACGGCGAACTATTTCAACTGCACAGTGTGCGTGACTCACGACCGCGCCCGAGACGCTGCCCAGTAGCAACCGATCGAATGCGCCCAGGCCACGCGCCCCCACAAACACACAATCCGCATGCCAGCGTTCGGCTTCAGCGTTGATCTCCCGTCGAGGATCGCCGTCAACGATGATCGCTTCGGCGGAGAGGCCGGCTGTTTGGAGCTGTTTGACATCGGCCTGAGTCATCCAGCCCAGACGGACCCGCTCTTTTTCGTCCGCGGCCTCAATAACGCTATAGGCAGGGTCCGTGGCGAACGTTTGAGCTTCGAGTGCAGGCGCCATCGCCTGTGCCGCCGGCACAAGAGTTTGTGTTACCGCGAGAACTCGAGCTTTGGTTCCATCGGGCCAGGATCTTCTGCCGACGGAGTCGACCGCCGCTTCGCCTTCCGCAGATCCATCGGTCGCCACGATAATCCGAATCGGACCTTCAGCCTTTGCGACGCTGCGAACGATGCGTACTGAGCACGGAGCATGATGCGCCAGTTCCGACGAAACGCTGCCGAGAATCAAGCGCGCCGGCGCCGAGCGTCCATGCGATCCGACAACGACCAGATCCGGTTTCCAAACACCGATCACCTTCAACAGCGTGTTGGCGGCATCTCCCCAGAGGGGCTCGCTCGTGACGCACCATTCTGGAAAAAGCGCCGTCACGAGCTTGCGGCCATGTTCGGCCAGAGCCTCCGCTTCTTTGATTGTAGCTTTCCAGGAATTGTCGAACTGTCCCTGGTCATTTGTCGGATGTTCGGGCCATCCACGGTGCGCGACTGATACCACAAGTACTTCGGCTAGTTTTGGCAAGCCTGCACGGCGCAGGTCATCGATGGCCGCATCCGCATAGATTGATCCGTCGTACGCGATGAGAACTCTCATAACATCCTCCTACCGACGAGACTTGCACCCGGCATTCCACGTCACTCTTGCTGGCTATTTCACGAGCAGAACATTGCAGGGGGCAAGGACCGCAACCCCATAGCTGATAGTTCCCCAGTCGTGTCCAGGCTGCTCGGGATCGATCCGATGAGATGCCATGACGATGAGATCCGCTTGCTTGGCGACGGCCGTCTCAATAATTCCCTGAGTGCGATGTCCGTAGGTCACCAGCGGATCGACTTTCAAACCGATGGCCTCAAATTTTTCCGATAACTCCTTCAGTCCTTTGCGTGCACGGATTTCCAGCCGGCTATAGAAATCCTTCATCTCATCGAGCGGAACGTGCTCGATGGTTTCAATGACGTGATGAAGGATTACCTGGGCTCGGGACTTACCCGCAAGCTCAAGGGCGAGATCTATCGCCGGCAAAGACTTCTTCGTGAGATCGACGGGCACAAGTATGCGGTTGAACATAAGTAATGACCTCCGCCGCTCTTTAAGCATTTTGGAGACCCGGCGCAGCGAAGTGGCTAAAGGCAGGACAAGCGCACTGCAAAGCGTTTTAATCAGAAACGTCAGAACTCTGCTTGATCCGTGCTCCCGGGTTGTCGAATTGGCAGGAAGCGTTATCCGCCTCGTAGCGAGAGATGTCATATTGTCCAACCTTTGTAATCTCCACCACACAAATGCCCTGTAAGTAATAGCAACTGAAGACTTACGGACGATTGTCATGGTCCGCTCTCAAGGCGGCTAGGGAGACCTCGACGGGCCTTTTACAGGTAAACCTGTATTGAAGCACGGGCGGGGCTCCAATTAACTAGAGGACGGCTGGAAGTAGACGATTGGCGGAGACTGATGAGCGCGGCCAAATTACGACGCGTCTTGTTGTGAAGCGTTACGTTCGCGATTCCACTAGATCTTGCTCCCACCGCACTCGGAAAAGGAGAATCGGCCCAGATGCTCAATTCCTCAATGAGTAAAATCCCGGTGTTCATTCTCGCCGGCGGCGCGGGCGAACGGCTTGCTCCTTTGACGCTGGCGAAGCCAAAGCCGGCAATTGCCTTCGGCGGAACCCACCAGATCCTGGACTTCACGCTATCGAACTGTGTCAATTCGGGATTGCGAAATATTCTCGTGTTGACTCAGTACAAGCGCGATTACCTGCACGACTATCTAAGGGCCGGCCGGCTCAAGCTCTCGCAGCAGTTTGGATGGAGCAACGACGATCAACTATTACCGTTGCCGCCTGCGAGCGGGAAGAGGTATCGCGGGACCGCGGACGCTGTCTTTCAAAATCTGCCCCTTCTGGAGTCCAGCAGCGCGGAGCATGTCCTGATTACATCCGGCGATCACATCTACTCGATGGACTATCGGCCGCTTCTCTCGTTCCACGCCACTTCAGGCGCGGAGATGACACTTGCATCTGTGCGGCGGCCGACAAGCGAAGCCAGTTCTCTCGGGGTGCTCGAGACCGACCATCATACGGTGACCCGATTCGTTGAAAAGCCTGCTCCTGACTCGTTATTTCCTGCAGAAAGCGTCCAGGCAAGCATGGGGATTTATGCCTTCACGCGACGCTGCCTGATGGAACTCGCAGAGCGTGCGTCATCCTCAGAGACTGATTTCGGTCACGACATTGTGCCCGCGCTGATTCGACGACAGAAAGTCGCCGCCTACGATTTCGGCAATTTGCCGCGGAACTACTGGCGTGACGTGGGTACGCTCGACAGTTACTTCCGCGCCAATATGGACCTTCTCGGACCTCAACCCGAGTTTGATCCGGACGTCGATGATCGCTGGCCCATCCTTTCCGTTAACGATTCATCCAGCCTGAAGACGGGCGGTTCGCGGATATCGCGGCGGGCGTTGCTTGCGGGGCCCTGCATTATCCGCCGTTCGATTGTCTCTCAGGGCAGTTGCGTTGAGGCCGGCGCTCATGTCGAGAATTCGATAATCCTGCCCGGCGCTCGTGTCGGAAGAAATGCAGTCCTTCGTAATGCCATCGTCGCAGAGGGAGCTCGCATTGCCGATCGTTTAGAAGTCGGGGTTAATTGCACTCTCGATCGGGCGCGCTACGATGTAACGCCAGGCGGTGTTGTGGTTGTGAATGCCATTGCCGACCGTTACCCAAGGTCACTCTCACACAGCGCTCTCAGCCAATCGGCGTCGGCTGCATAGAAAACGTGGAAGGCTACGTGCCAGACCCGATGACGAAGGGATGGGACTATGAAATCCACAGAATTCCTCCTGCAACAACATAAACATCTGATCGCAGCTTCGGACGTTCTCTCAGAAATTGCGGGAAACGTGGAAGGCGGACATTCCGTGAACGAAGCCGATCTGGCAGACCTTCTACGGTTTCTCGAGGAGTTCGGGGACCGTTATCACCAAGGGGTTGAGGAGGGCGTGCTCTTTCCGGCTCTAATGCTGGATCCGGCTCAGAAACATTATCACCGGCTCCACGGCCTGATCTTCGAACACGAAAGGCAACGGTCCCTTATCGAAGGCTTGCACGACTCTCTCTTCACGAAGAACAACAAGGATTTTGTCTACTACGCCAGGCGGTTGAATGAGGTTTTACGGGCACATATCAAAGAAGAGGAGGAAGCGTTGTTCCCGCTGGTGGAATCGACCTTGTCCGTTGCCGATGACGACCGCGTCGCGCTGGAAATGAAGGCCTACGACACCGCGTGGCAGGAAAAGGAACTCAACGACCAGCTTCTCCGGCTTTCTGCCATGAAGTCGAAGTATCTCGCAGCGTCGACGGGCCGAAATCCATGAAACCCTGTCGCACTCCTGATTAGCCAGCACCCGATTGCCTGTCACATTGTCATGCTCTGCTACGAAACTCTGCCGATTCTTTCGGCGTCTGCAGTTTTCAGAGCTCGTTCGATACCCTCGAGTCTTTCGCTATGGGGGCGGGATACTCCGATCAGAATTCTGCCGTTTGAAACCGCGGGATCGTACAGTGCAGGTGGCCTTGAAGGCAGTCTGGCGCTGACCAGGAGTGTCACCACAGTGGCGATCACGGCGCCGAGCATTGTCATTTCGAACATGATAATGATGTTGGTCCAGTTGGAAACGATCGGCATGCCACCGGTGTTAATCGGCCAGACTTTCTGGGTAATGGCTGTCAGCAAGTACGCCGTCGTCAGGCCCAATCCGGCACCGAGCACAGCGATCCACGGCATCACTGTCTTATGGCCCTGGCTCGCGAATTCCCATTCCTCGAGAGGTTCGGACGACAGCACCGTGATGTCGCCGGCCGGAATACCCGCTGCGCGCAAACCATCGAAGGCACGTTGCGCCGCCTGCGGCGTTTCGTACAAGCCGTAGACTCCCTTCATAGCAGTTCTCCTGCGGTTTCCGCCTCGTGAACGGATGCAGCAGCCTGGAGTCCGGGCTGCTTGCCTCCCTTCAACTCCCAAATCGAAATGATGGGGACGAGCTTTGAAACCAACGCGTACAGAAGCGCCATTGTGGCGAACGACGCGATCATGATGATGATCTCAGGCCATTCAGGGGAATAGGTACCCCAGGAATACGGCGTTGACTTGCGCGCGAGCGAGGGAACTATGATCAGGAATCTCTCGAGCCACATTCCCACGACGACACAGCACGAGGCGAAAACTGCAGTCGATATTGATCGGAGTTTTCGGATTGCCAGCAGCGGAAACGGAATGACGAAATTAAACAGCACCATCGTCCAGAAGAGAGGAGAGTATTCTCCGCTTTGCGTGGACCAGAAGACGTTCATCTCATGCGGGCTGTTTCCATACCAGGCCGTCAGACGCTCGTTGAAGACGAAGTATCCCCACAACAGGCTCATCAGGAGGAGAAGCTTGCCGAGATTCTCAAAATGTAACGGCAAGAGGTAATTTTCAAGATGGAGCGCCTTGCGAAGGATCGACATCACGACAATCAATGCAGCAATACCGCTGAATATCGCTCCTGCTACGAAGTACGGACCGAATATCGTCGAGTGCCACATCGGTACGACAGCCATTGAAAAGTCGAACGATACGATCGTATGCACGGAAACTGCGATTGGCAGGATCGCGAGCGCCATGATGTGCATCGCCGATTCCAGCCGATGCCACTGCTTCGGGGTGCCCTGCCATCCCAGGCATAGCCACGAGTAGATCTTCTGCCTCCAGCCCGTTGCGCGGTCTCGGATCATTGCAAAGTCCGGAATCATCGGAAGCGCCAGGAAAAGCAGGCTCGAGAGCAGATATGTATTGATTGCGAAGAAGTCCCAGACCAGAGGCGACCGGTAATTCGGCCAGATGCCGCGTTCGCTGGGGTAGGGGATCAGATAGAAGGCGAGCCAGGGCCGGCCAAGGTGGATAAGCGGAAACATCGCTCCGATCATCAGCGCGAACGCTGTGATGACCTCTGCACAGCGCGTCACAGGACGTCTCCATGTGGCATTGACGAGTCTCAGTATTGCGGAGATCAGTGTCCCCGCGTGGCTGATGCCGATCCAGAAGACGAAGTTCGTTTCATGGAATGCCCAGTAAACCGGCCAGTTGTAGCCGGTCACGCCAAAACCGTAATACACCTGATAGCCCCAGGCAGCGATGCCGCACAGCACGATTCCAGCCAGCAACCCCACAAGCGCGAAATAACTGCGACTGGTTTGAAAGACCGGACGAAGCAGATCTGCCGCAAGTCGATCAGCCACGGTGAGTCCCTTCGGATTTATGCCAGGTTTCGCGTTCCAGGTAAGTCACTTTGGGCTGGGTTCCCATTTCTTCAAGCAGCTTGCTCCCACGCGGAGAGCGAGAGAGCCGGGAGACTGCGCTGTCGGGGTCATTGAGATCGCCGAAGACGAGCGCATTGGCCGTGCACGACTGGACGCATGCCGGCTTTATCTCGCCGTCCTGAAGTTCTCGGCCATTCGCCTTTGCGTCAATCTTGCCCGCGTTGATGCGCTGGACGCAGAAGGTGCATTTCTCCATGACACCCTGCTCACGGATAGAAACATCGGGATTGAGTTGCAGATCCAGCGGCCTTTCCCAGACAGGATTGTAGAAGTTGAAGAACCGCACGTTGTAGGGGCACGCGTTCGCGCAGTATCGGGTTCCGATGCAGCGGTTGTAGATCTGAGCGTTGAGTCCTTCTGACGTATGCGAACTCGCATAGGTCGGACATACCGGCTCGCACGGAGCGCTCTCGCACTGCTGGCAAAGAACGGGCCGGAATTTCAAACGGACATCCGGGAACTCGCCTTCCCAGTAACGCTCGACACGCATCCAGTGCTTCGCGCGGCCGCGCGCCGCTTCGTCAGGACCCGCAGTCGGGATGTTGTTTTCTGCATGGCACGCCACGACGCACGCTTCACATCCGGTGCATCGATCCAGATCTACGCTCATTCCCCAGCTATGTGCCATGTCGTCTCCTCTAGCGGTGCCTTTCCTCGTGTTCTTTCATTCCACCCGCAAACAGAATCAACGGCCTCTGCTCACCGCTGTTCTGCATCTTCGCTACCTTCACACGCGTGGCCGCCCACGCGAGCGCGCCGGTCTCCGGTTCCGTCACTCCCGAAAGAATGCTCAGTGGATTCGCTCCGCGGCCGCTGGCGTATCGTGTGTAGTTTTGATGGCCCTGGCCAACGGGCATCCCCACGACGTCCGGTGCGATTCCCGGCGAAAGAAGCGCGGGCGCCTGAAGAGTTCCGTGAGCAGATGTAATTTCGATCATGTCGCCTTGCACGATCCCGAGGTCCTGCGCTGTTCTGGGATTGATCTCGACCCAACTGCTCCACATGGCTGTTGAGACAACATCCGGCAGTTCCTGCAACCATGGAAGGTGTGCGAGCGAGCCATCGAGGAACGCCTGCGAAGCGTAGGGAAGAAAGTGGAACGGATAGTCCTCGGCTCGTCCATCGAACTGCGCGTCGTTCAAAGGAGCTTCACGGCGTGCCGTCTGCCGGTCCGGTTGAAGCATCGAAGCACTGCGCCACCAGCCCCCCTGTCCCTGGATGCTTTCCCATGAACCGGACTCGCCGGGCAGAACTTCGGCGGCTGCCTTCACCATTTCTTCGTAAGTCTTCCACGGGAGTGACAATGGCCGCTGGAGTTGCCGGCCGATTTCGATCAGCACGTCCGGCATAGACCGGGTTTGATGGAGCGGACGCATCACGGGCGGCGCAATGCTCGCAACAGACATGGACGTTCCGGACTCCGGCACGGCATCGACCCACGATTCGAGGAAGGAGTGATCGGGCAAAACCAAATCTGCAAGGCTGCTGGTCTCATCGAGAAAGCTTCCAAAGCTGATGATGTAGGGAATCTTCCGGAGGGCTTCCGCGACACGCCATGCGGGCGGGCTCCCAAAGACCGGGTTTGTGTCGTTGAGCAACAGCACCTGGACCGGCGTGCGCGCTGCAACGAGAACATCCGCCGCAATGTCTCGAAGATGACGCCCAGCTTTAGGCGGTCCTCCAATGTCCGGTCGAGGCGTAAAGAAGATCCCTCCTGCCTTTCCAACGTTTCCAACCAGCGCATTCAGCGCATTGACGGCCAATGCCTGAGACATTCCGTTGGTGTGAGCGAGCGGTGCGTCGCCGATCATCGCGACAGCCGGACCGTGTTCGGCAAATTCGTGGGCCAGCTTTTCGATGCGAGCAGATGACAGGCCGGTTCGTGTCGCGACGGCCTCCGGCGTGTAGTTCGGGAGCCCTGAGTTCCAGCCGTCAATCAACTCGCCGGCTCTTGCTGCGTCGGATGGCGTCCGCAACTTCGCCTTGAGGATCACATGCGCAAGTCCAAGTGCGAGTATTCCCTCTGTTCCGGGCTTCACCGGTATCCACTCGTCGGCATTTGCTCCCGTCTGCGACATTCTCGGCTCGACCTGTACGAACTTCGCCCGGATGCCCGGACGTCCCTGCCGCATTTCTCCGTAGGCCAGGCTGTGGGCCACGGGAGAGTTCCATGTGCCGAGGAAGTCTGCGCCGAAAGACAGCACGTAATGAGATCGCGCGAGGTCGAATGTGGGAAGCTGCGCATAGCCGAAGCTTCGCCTGTTGGCTTCGCGCAGGACCTCATTCCCGAAGACCTCGAATACGGTCGCGGAAGGTGCGCCGAACTGTTCAAGAAACTGCGAGACGAGGACCTCGCGCTGGCCGCTGAGAGGACGCGTCAGAAAACCCAGAGTCTTTCGATCTTCAGACGAGGCGATTGAGTTCAGTCGCGAGAGTGCTTCGGACATAGCCTGATCCCATGAAATCTCCTGAAACTGTCCGCTGCCGCGATCGCCGCTTCGCTTGAGCGGCTGCCGAATTCGATCGGGATGGTAAGTCACTTGAATGGCTGCCTGGCCTCGCGCGCAGATCTTTCCCTGGCTGATCGGATGATCAGGGTTGCCCTCGAGTTTCTTTGCGAGTCCCATCTTCAGAATCCCGGTCTGACCATTTCGAATGACCTGAGCTTCCCCCTCCATGACACGCACCAGGACGCCGCAACCCGCGGAGCACAGCGAACAGATGCTGGGCTTCCACGTCGCAATGCCGGGGAAAAGGGGCTCTTCGGGAATGAATCGGATGAGTTGATTTTCAGGATTGCCGCAACCGGCGAGCGTGGCTGTCGCTCCTGCTGCCGCTGAAGCCTTGATGAAGTCGCGTCGGTCCATTGTGGTGTCGTTTGCCTCTGTGCCTTCAGTAGTGACAGGTCACGCAGTCATCGGAGGCTTTCTTCTCCCTGTGACAGGTGACGCAGAATTCCATCGTGTGCTCCATCGTTTTCGTTGCAACTGTCATCTGCTCGACCTTGCCATGACAGGTGACGCAGTCAACGCCCTCGCGGATATGCGGAGCGTGATTGAATCGGACATGCGCTTCCTCAACCCAGCCCCAGACGCGTTGCCAGGGAACGTCCTGTCCCTTGTCGTAATAGGTTTTCAGCTTGTCGATCTCCTTGCTGTTCGTCAGGGGCGCCGCGTGACAATTCCAGCATGTCCGAATGTCGGGAAGAGAAGCGACGGGGCCACGTTCGACCGAAATGTGGCAGTCCACGCAGGCAAGCTGAACTTCGCCAACGTGAACATCGTGAGGGAAAGCGATGGGTTGCTCCGCGTTTGGGCGATATCCAAAGAAGTGCGACACCGCCTGCGCGATTGACGAATGTGCGGGAGAGAATGTGTCCTTCGTCGCGTGAGGTTTTCCGGATTGGCCGGTCAGAGAATCCCAGCCGCCGGTCCACAGGATAGCCGATAGGGCGCCAGCCACGAATAGCACCAGCTTCCACTTATGTGTTCCGATAAATGATCTGCGCACACCGCCCCCAAACGGTTACATACGTGCCGCACGGAGTTCGGGTTACCGCGCGCGACCCAACGGCTTGCGAGCTCAGCTTTCATTCGAAACTCGACGCCATTCTTAACCGGATTTGCTGTCGCGGCAGCCAGTCTTACTCAAAAAGTGCAAAAAAGGTGCAAAGGATTTCGGTACGAAGATTTACTGATGTGCAACCGGCTTAGATGTGTTAATGGGGCGCGCAGTATCCTATTGGACTGGATGGCCCTTCATTGAGTGTACGCGGCACTGTAGCAATCGTACCGACAGAAGGAATCGTCCCATGTCAGAATGCAGGGCATGCCCACGCCCGAAAGCGCGGAAGCCTTCGCCAGGCTGGTTGGCGCCCGCGCCCGATTGACTGAGATCTCCAACGACCTTAATGCCGCGGTTGCGGACCTCCAGGGTAGCGCTGCACACTCGGAGAAACAGAAGGAAGCCGAGCGGCGATATGACGAATTGCAGGTGCAATGGGATGAGGCGTTCCGCGCATTTGAGCTTGCGACCGAGGTATTCTCGACGGCCGTCAAGCACGTCCACGATGAGGTTGAAGCCAGACACGAGCGAGATCGCAAGAAAGGGCTTCACCCTTAGAGTGGCGATTACCTCAGGGTGACGGGAGGAAAATACCCCCCGACGAGTTCGCGCGTCCAAACCGCTCTCGTGGCACGACGCGTCGATGCATCCGTGAAGCGGTAATCGTAGAGAACGGCTCGAACCGCACGAGGAGGCTTCCCCGGAAACGGATTCTTCTCGAGGAGATCTAAAACGTGGGGTGAACCTTCGAGAAGGCGCTGCATGAGCCCTGAAAACCAGGGCACATTCTCTTGTCGTGTGAGCGCTGCAAACCACATCTGCCAATCGAGGCGAGGCTGATAGGGCGCGACCCATCGAAGAGGCCTGTGGACATCGCCCGCCTTGAACGTGAACTCATACGGCTTCCATTCAACACCATCATCGCTTCCCTCGATGACGATTTCGGGACGTGACGTCGTCATCACTGCAAACAAGCCGTAGCGATTCACAATCGCAAGGGAAGGAAACAAATTGATGGCCGGCGCGGGGAATCCCACCATCGTCGCGAGCTGGAGTGCCCCAGCGATGATCAGCAGCATGCCGGCCGGTATCGTCGCCCAACGCCATTGACGAGGTGCCGTCTCGGCTGGAGGGACCGCGCGTCGCAGAATTCCGTTGAGATGCTGATCGTCGAAAAGAGGAACGCAGAGGACGATTGTCAGGAGATTGAAGAATGTGTAGTTTCCGGTCAACGCGATCACAAACTGAAACACTATCGTGATCCACGCTCCGAGGATTCGAAGCCGGCGCGGCATAAGAAAAAGAAACGGAATGATCACTTCAACGGCAAAGACCCCGGCGCAGGAAATCTTCTGAACGGACTCGGGGAGTTGATGGGCATACCAGGCGAGGGGAGTTGGCAGTGGTTGAGTTTCATAGTGGAAATTCAGTGCCGTCAGATTTCTCCACGTGACGTCGCCGCTGAGCAGCTTTACGAGTCCGGACTCCAGCATGAGGCGGAAGATTAAGAATCGCAGCACCCAGATTCCGATGGCCGACGTGTCTCGCTTGCTGTATCGAGGCATCAATCCGAATGGAGTCACCAGGATTGCCGCGAAGCCCGCTTCAAGCAAAAGCGCGTCCCATTGGAACGTGAAGAAATCCTGACCGAGCCCGGCGACATTCAAATAGAGAACGTAGAGGCCGATCACCGCTGCCATCGGTACAATCCGGAAGAACAGCATCGCGGCGAGCACCATTCCGGCCCATGGCAGCGCCGTCAGGACCGTATCGCTCACCGGCAAGAACATCACGCTCGAGACAGAGTCGAGAGCCGGCACAATGCCGTGTTCACCGACGAGACCAAGGATCTGAGGAATCAAAGAGGCGAACGCGATGAAATAGACCGAGGCCAGTCCGCGCAGGAACAGAGATCGAGTCAGTGCCGATGATGCGGGCTGAATGTTCTTTCCCCACAGCAGTCGTGTGACCCAGTAAAAGAAGGAGCGTTGTTTCGCAATTTGCTGGTAAACGCTTTCGGTCAGCGAAGCAAATCCCGGGACGTGCCGGCAAAGCATCAGGGGCCACGCTGTTCCGCGGCCGTACTCCATGAGATGAAAAACTGCTTCCGCGCCGCTGAAGCGCCGGCCATCAGGAAGAACCAGCCACACAGACTTTTGAAAAGCCTCAGCCGAGATTTCCGGGAATCGTTCCGCAACTTCCTGCGACGGCGCATAGTCGACGTTGCCGGCCGTCAGTTTCTGCCAGTATCGAACCCAGATACCGCAGAATGAGCATTTCCCGTCGTAGATGAGGATGGGCCGGGACTGACCTTGCATTGCAGTCCCTTCAATGTCTAATGTCGCGATGCACTTGTCAAATGAGGTCTGTTCGCAACTGTCATCTTCGCGATTAGGACGCCAAACCCGCCGTGTGAGTGTGGGTGCTTGGTCGACGCACGATACGAATGAGTTTCACCAGCAATGCAAGTCCAGTAACGATGCAGGCCAGCGCCAGTATTCCCGCGATCATCTGATTCAGAGTCGCCAAAGACTTCGCCTGCGCCGGATCCCAATTCGGCCCCGCGACCAACAGGTCGCCCGTTCGCAGAAGGAAAACCGCCATGGCAACTCCGGCCGCGACGACGCCGAGACGCTGGACCCGCCGCCACTTACCCGCCGCGAAGCGCGTGTAGCCCAGCCACGACTGAGAAATCCCGAAGAAGGCCAGCAGCCACAACGGAAATCGCATCGCATAAAGAGCATCGGACGGGCTGAAAATACCCCTTCCGCCCCAAACCCAGAAGAACCACGGTGAGTACAAAGCCAGTCCCCAAAAAATCAGCCATACGATCCCGCCGATGATCGGAACCATGGGCCGAGGCGTCGAAGGTTGATAGCCGCGAGGCGGAACCGGCTGGAGATTCTCCGGCTTCCATCTGTCCGAATATCGGTACTTGAACTCCAGATATTCCCAGAGGCCAAACAGCAGCGTAACGCCCGCAGGAATGATGAGCCCCGCCAGCAAGACGTCGCGGCAAAGGGCCAGGAGGATCGTGCCGGTGGACGAGGCTCCTTGAAACGCAAACACCATCACGATTAACCGGATAGTCAGCCATAGCGCCAGGATGGCCCGAAGAGTGAACCAGTAGAACGGAAACAGCGCCGGGCCGATCAAACCACGCCCCGGCTGCTCGCGGTACTGAAGGCCCACCCTCACCGGATGGCCGTATTCTTTCAGGATGGCGCTTACTTCTTCGGGGCGCAGCTCGCGCCCCAGCGCCGCTGCCTGATCTTCCACCTTTGACTCGAGGTTGGATCGCACCTCTGCCGCGATGTCTTCTGCCTTCCCGGCCGGCAGCATCATCGTGACGGCGTGAACGTACCGGTCCAGCAGTTCCTGATTCGTCAGCGTGCGCTTCATACTTTCCTCCGTTTTGCGGCGATCGGTGCCTCAGACAACTTCTCGAGGGCATCGTTGATGTTCCGCCATTCATCCAGCAGCCACGCGAGCGCCGCCTGGCCCTCCTCAGACAGTCGATAGAAGCGCTTGTTCCGCTTGTCTTCGACGCGCCAGGCGCTCTCCAGCAACTTCTGGTTCTCCAGGCGACGCAACAGCGGGTACAGGGTGTTCTCGTCGATCTCGAGCCCGCCTTCCCTGAGTGCCTTCACCAGGGCGTACCCGTGATATTCGGAACGGAGCTTGGCCAGCACCGCTAAGACCAGGCAGCCGCGCCGCAATTCCAGCCGAAGATGTTCGATGGCAGTAAGGTTCATAGCTTCGAGATCTATACCCGATGTCACACAGCCTACGTCACATAGTGTATGGCGCACAGTATTATGTGTCAAGGAACCTTTTTGTTCGGATTCGCGGGGTGAGAAGAGTCTGGATGCGAGGTAAGCGAAGGTGCCGAAAGTTGGCGGCGCAGAGCTCATAACAGCCTCCGAATTCGCACCTGGGAATTCGGAGGCTGTCACATACCTCTTACTTACCTGCTCGATGAAGAGTGAGGGTGGATCCAGCGGGCTCACCCGTCTCGTTAAGGCGGGTCAGGGTCACGGTATTGGCGTCGGTCAGTTCGCCTTTCCAGGAGACGGCCGGCGGCGCGTTATTGGGTGTGCCCAGGCCGCCGCCTCTGTTGTTATTGTTATAGTTGTTGTTTGAAAAGCCGACAGGCACGGACTCGACAGACTTAAAAGTGAACGTCTTGTCGGTCAATTTGCCGTCCTGGATTTCGTACTCCTTATCCGTGTTCAACTGGGTAATGGTTCCGCTGACCTTGCCCTTCTTGGCATCCACTTTGAATTTGATCCTTGTTCCTTCCGCCAGACCGTTAAGAGACTGCTTTGCCTTCTTGGCCGCTTCGACTGCCGGTACGCCATCCGTCACCCACGTGCCTTCAAGTCCAGCGGCCGCCTGCGCCAGCGCAAGTGTCGCGCAGAGATAACAGAGCGCCAGGGCGTAAGTCATTCTTGTCTTCATTCGGTTTCTCCTTGGATGTTCATAAACTTTCAGTTCCGTTCCTTCGGGTTATCCGTGCATCAAATTCAACATTCGTTGTGGTTACCCGAAAGTCTATCGCGGAACGCTCCAGATTCGAGAGAAACTCGAATTGAGCGCCAGGTCAGCGGCGGCTTCCCACGTGCACGAGCCCAAAAAACAACGGGCATAGTTGCTGGACTATGCCCGTATCGTACGGAACCGATGCCGAGGGACGGAGTTGAACCGCCGACGCCGGCCTTTTCAGGGCCGCGCTCTACCAGCTGAGCTACCTCGGCTCGCGTAACCTTGGAAAGATAACCAATGCGGATGTGTGCCGTAAAGACCGATTTGGAGGCGGCAATCTTTCGATTGACTCTGCTTCAGAAAAATCGGCTCACCTTGACGGAGAAACCGGGAAGGACGGGCTCCGCTGTGACGATTGATTTCAACAACTGCCCCGTCACTTGTCGCGGATTTGTACGACTTCCTGAAGCTAAAGTCACGGAAGAGTCGGAAAGCCCGGTGACCTATTCTACGGAGCGTCGCGGCCTTGCCTGAGCAGTGATCCAATCCTGGAGAGTTTTTCGATAGCGGTCCACGCGGACACTCTCCTCTGCTGAGCGGTCTTTCGTTTCCGCAGGATCAATGCAGACGTCAAAGAGCTTTGAACGCTGCGAATCGACTTCGAAGATGTACTTCCAACATCCATCGGCGAGCCCCAGGAATCCGAGAGAGTAATCCGTGAAGAAGAGGGCCATGTTGTTGCGAGACTCCAGCAGCGACGTGCCCTGACTCTCTTGAGGAATGGGAAGACCCAACATATCCAGAATGGTTGACGTCGTGTCGATCAGGCTCGCCGTGTGGCGGGCCCGAACCTGCTCGGAAATCACACCGGGAATGCCGATCACATACGGTACACGGACATTCTCGTCATAGATAAACAGAGAATGTCCGAGATTCCCTTCGTGCTGCGCGAATGCTTCGCCATGATCTCCAAAAACGACGAACAGCGTCTTGTCTTCGAGGTTTCTCTCGCGTAAGCCTCGGAACAGCTCACCTAGAGACTCGTCTCCGTAGTGCAACGCGTTGAGGTAATTTGCGAATTCTGTATTCCCGGGAAAGGGGCCGGGTGTCGGAGTCGCGTAAGGATGATGGCCCGCAACGGGAAGATAGGTTAGAAGAAACGGCTGCCCCTGCGGCAGCGCATCGATCCATTTCAAGATGCGCTCAACAGCGGCCGGTTCATCAACGCCGAAACTGGAATTCACATTACCGCCGATAGCTCCGGCGTCCTCGAGCGTCTCGAATCCCCGGTTTCTGATGACGGCCTCCATTCCCAGATACATGAAGCGTCCAGAGTGGAATAGCGCTGTCCGATATCCGGCGTCTGCCAGTCTCTGCGCCAGCGACGGACACGGAACACTGGCATAAACGTCCGCCGGAGTCTGAAATGCGGGGTATTGCGAACACAAGACAGCGAACAATTCCTTGATGCTCTCCGGGTACACCGTGTAGGCGCGCTCGAAGACGATCGACTGCTTTGCAAGCTCGCTCAAGTGGGGCATGGGATCCGGGTTTGATCCATACAGGCCCAGATACTGCGCGGCTGTGGACTCCAGCGCAATGACGATGACATTCCTGCCTTTCGCCGCCCCTCGATATCCAGCTAATGGTTCGGCCGGCACGTCGGATGGAAATGGCGGAGTTCGCCAGTTGCTCGCATCGACCGCGTTGCCGCTACCGATTCTGACGGGCACGAGTGCTCCGTAGGCATTGCGATGCCTTCCGGCTGTTTCGAGATGCGCCGATGCCACCGGCCCAACAGCCGTCACCAGAATCGCGGTCAGCACAATCGACGGCCGCAGTCGAAAGCTCAATCGGCTGAGGATGACAGGGAATAGCACGCCGGCGGCCAGGACGGCGGCTATCGAACCTATGGTTTCCAGCGTGAGGTAGTAGTGGATCGAATCCATGAGCGGCCCGCGCGCGGCCCGCATCATCGCCACTGTCAGCGGGGATGAGAGAACTTGGGCGACCGGAACGTTAAGCGCGCTGTACACGACCAGGACAGCGTAAAGAGTCCAGCCCAGCGATGGACGCTTCAAGAAATGGTCCACTGCGGCGAATAGCAGTGCCACCAGGAGGTCCTGCCAAAGATAGGCAACGGGCATCCACGGGGATAGTGGGACGGAGTGTCCGGCCAGCATCAGCAGATGCGCAACAACGAGCACTCCAAGGAGACTTGCGGCCCTCATCGCTGAATCAGATTAAGCCGCTTCAACAAAAGTAGGGAAACAATGGCGCTCCGTCCGTGCCTGTTCCAGATCCAGTCGTGGACGAGAATGGCCCGCGCCGGCGGATTCCGATACGCCGCTTCTCGGCATCCCTGGAAAGAAAGAGGAATGACCAGGAGGTCGGAGTCGTCCGAGTTTTCACAAAGGAAGTTTGCGTGTTCGAAGTGGATGTCATCGGAGAGAAATGGTTTTGCGATTTCGAGGTGCTCGCGGTTCGAATCGATAATTCGGATTGTCGCGGCAGGGAACAGATGTCTCATGAGGAGTGCGGTACGGGGAAACATTCCTCCTCCCACAATCGCAATGGTCTTCGGGAGTGGAAGCTCAACGAGGAGTTTTCGTAAAGCCTTTCCATGTGTCCTCAACAGGAAGGATTGGAGCACCTTTGATCGCAGCACCATCTGCTCCAGCGTCTCGAGATTCAAGAACTCCAGCCAGCGAAGAACCGCAGGCCACTGGCTGGTCCGGGGACTTGTTACCTCAACCTTTCTGATTCGTGTCCAGTGCTCTGAAGGACTCTCATGGTGTTCCACGTGGTACCCGTCATTGAAAAAGGCGAAGTTGTAGACCGCCCCATAGTTGCTCGTTGTTCCTCCCGCGTGCTCGAAATACCCATGCACATGGCAAAGCCCGAGCCCGAGCATGATTCCTGGCAGATACACCGTCAGAAAGAAAAGAGGCGACAGCAACACGAGAATTCCCCAGAGACCGGCGACGATCATTGTCTCGGTGACTACTGCCGACGTCCATCGAACCCGGGAGGGCACGCCTCGATGGTGCGCAAGATGCCGATCCCTCCAGATACTCTGCGGGATTCCGAGCAGCATCGTGAGGTAGAGAGCGTATGACCGATTGGCACTGCTGGATCGGAAGAACGGCAGGTGCAGGAAGTGATGCGAGATCGAGTTCGAGTTCCACCAGACTCCGATGGCTAT
>Ga0068859_100001341_pt1 | contig 25101 bp, 24 predicted proteins | sample KBSSwiS22_FD_66585 | JGI IMG/M metagenome (GOLD analysis project Ga0068859, IMG submission 66585) | Switchgrass rhizosphere microbial communities from Kellogg Biological Station, Michigan, USA - KBS Switchgrass S2-2 | ecosystem: Host-associated > Plants > Roots > Rhizosphere > Soil ...
TGCATCCAAAGGTACTGCGTCGGCGCCTCGCGCACCATGCGCTCGATGGTCGCGTTGACGCGTGCAGTGTCGACAACGACGTCGGAACCGGGAAAATCGTCGAGCGCCGCTTCGAGCCGGATCGCATAGCCGCCGTTATCGAGGCGGCGGTGGAAGAACGGAATCACGCGCGCGCCGGAGAGTCGCGCGAGATGGTGCGTCGCGGTGATCGTTGCCGCCGGCACGCCGAAGAACGGCGCGAACACCGCGTCCTTGCCGCGCATGTCCTGATCGGGCGCGTACCAGATCGTGCCGCCATTCTTGAGCCAGCGCACCGTCTGGCGCAGCTCGTCCTTGGTGAACATCGCGGACGCGTAGCCCAGGCGCGCGCGCTTGATCGTCCATTCGAACGCGGCGTTCTCGTGTTCGCGATACATGCCGGCGATCTTGAGGCGCTCGGAAACCAGGCGCGCGCAGAGCTCCAGGTGCGAGAAATGCGCGCCGACCAGGAGCACGCCGAGCCCGGCCGCGTGCGCGGCTTCGAGGTGCTCGATGCCTTCGATCGTGACCGGAATGCGCGCGATCGCGCGTGGCGATCCCATCCAGGCGAGCGCGAATTCGATCAGCATCACGCCGCCGTCGCGAAGATTCTCTTCGAGAAGGCGCGCGCGTTCGGCGGCGTCGAGCTCCGGAAAGCACAACTCGAGATTGCGCGCGGCGATCCTGCGCCTGACGGTGATGCGCGCCGACAGCCAGCCGAGGAAACGTCCCAGGACGAGCAGCAAACGATAGGGCAGCCGCGCGATCAGCCAGATCACGCCGAGCCCGATCCAAGCGGGCCAGTGACGCGGAGCGAGCAGGGTCGGGCGGAACGGCAGTGCGGCGTGCGGCATGCGCGAGGATTGTAGGGGAAGGCCGCAGGCGATGAGCGCATCGGCCACGCGTCGGCGGCCGTTATACTGCGCCGCTCGCAGCGCCCGGCGGGCGTAGGCCCGCCCATTGAGATCCGATCTTTCGCCGTGTTCCAGCGTTTCTTCTACACACTGACCTTGTATCTCCTGACGCCGCTGGTGCTTTACCGCCTGGCGGCGCGCGGCATCAAGTATCACGGCTATTTCGCGCGCTGGCGCGAACGCTTCGGATTCTTCCCCGATCCCGGCATCGAAGGCAGCATCTGGATCCACGCGGTTTCGCTTGGCGAGGTCAATGCCGCGGTGCCGCTGATCGAGGCGCTGATGAGGCGCTATCGCGATTCGCCGTTCGTCATCACGACGGTGACGCCGACAGGTTCGGCGCGCGTGTTGCAGCTCTTCGGCGACCGTGTGTTCCATGTGTATCTGCCATACGACCTCACCACCGCGGTGCGGAGGTTTCTTGATCGCGTCAGGCCGCGGCTTGCGGTGATCATGGAAACGGAGATCTGGCCGAATCTCTTCTTTACGTGTTCGGATCGCAATATCTCGATTGTCGTCGCCAACGCGCGTTTGTCCGAGAAATCGTTGCGCGGCTATTGGCCGATTCAGCCGCTGGTGCGCCGCGCGATTCGCTGCGCGAGCTTCATCGCCGCGCAATCTCAGTCCGACGGCGAGCGCCTGCATTCGCTCGGCGCGCCGACCGAGCGGCTCGCGGTCGTAGGCAATCTCAAGTTCGACATGAGCGTGCCGGACGATATCGTCCGGCACGGCCGTGATTTCCGTGCGGCGGCCGGCGCCGATCGTCCGGTATGGATTGCCGCGAGCACGCACGAAGGCGAAGAGCTAGTCGTGCTGAAGGCGCACGCCGAAGTGCTGCGCAGGTTTCCCGATGCGCTGCTGCTGATCGCGCCGCGGCATCCGGAGCGCTTCAAGGCGCTGGCGACCTCGTGCCGCGCGTTCGGCTTTCGCACCGCGACGCGCAGCGAAGACGGACACGCCGATCGGCACAAGCAGTGCTTCGTCATCGATTCGATGGGCGAGCTGCTCGGCTTCTACGCGGCGGCCGATGTCGCGTTCGTTGGCGGCAGTCTCGTTCCGGTCGGCGGGCACAATCTCCTGGAACCGGCGGCGCTGGCGCGGCCTGTGATCGTCGGGCCGCACACGTTCAATTTCGCCGAGGTCACGGAAGGCCTGATCAAGTCGGGCGCCGTGATGCGCATTCCGGATGCCGATGCACTCGGCCCTGCGGTCGTACGTCTCTTATCGCGGGATATCGAGCGACGCACGATGGGCGAGGCCGCGCATCGCGTGATGGAGCGCGAGCGCGGCGCGGTGGAGCGGACGATGTCCATCGTCGAGAAGGTGATCGAAGAGACATCGGCCTAGGGTGGGCTGGCGCCCACCCGGCAGTACGATCGACGGGACGTTTGGAATTCGTCCCGTTGCTCGTCACTCGAGAAGCGCGTTGATCGCCTCGAGATCCTTGACTTCGATGACGCCCGCCGCCTGCTTCAGCAGGAGGCCGTTGATCACGAACGTGTGGCGCGCCTGCGAGTAGCTCGATTGCGCCTGAAGCAGCGTCTGCTGGCTGATCAGCACGTCGACGATCGTGCGCGTGCCGACTTCGTAGCCGGCCTGCGTCGCTTCGACCGAGCTTTGCGCGGAGACGACCGCGGCCTTGGTCGCTTCGACTTCGCTGGCGCCGGCGATGACCGAGCGGAAGTTGTTGCGCGTCGCGGCTTCGACCTGGCGGCGGTTGAATTCGTATTGATCCTGCGCGAAGTCGCGGTTGTAGATCGCCTGGCGCACGCGCGATTGCGTGAAGCCGCCGGTGAAGATCGGCACGCTGAGCGTGATGCCGATCGAGCTACCCCACTTGGGGTCGCTCGAATCATGGATCGAGCCGCCGTGGAAATCGGTGTCGCCCCAGGTCGGCGAACGCGAATAGTTGATCTGCGCATTCAGCGTCGGCAGATGTCCGGCGCGCGCGGTGTTGATGTTCGCTTCGGCGGCATCGACCTGGAACGCGGCCGACGACAGCGAAGGATTCTGCTTCAGCGCAAGATCGACCCAGACCTTCGGATCGTCCGGATTCGGATGATCGAGCGGCAAGTCCTCGCGCAGCTTCTTGAACTCGCCGGGCTCTTTGTTGGTGAGCTGGCGAACCGCTTCGCGCGCCTGGTCGACGGCGTTTTGGTTGCTGATGACGCTGGCAACGGCGGCGTCGTGCTGGGCCTTGGCGTCGTTGACGTCGGTGATCGCGGCGAGACCGACTTCGAAGCGCTGCTGCGCCTGTTCGAGCTGGCGATTCAGCGCTTTCTCGTTCGCATCGGCATATTTCAGCGCGTCGAGCGCGGTCAGCACGTTGAAGTACGTCTGCGCGACGCCGATCAGAAGCTGCTGCTGCGCGGCGTCGTAGGTCGCTTCGCCGGCTTTCGCGGTCGCTTTGCTCGACTTCAGAGCGGTCCACCTGCTGATGTCGACCAGCGGCTGGGTGAGCTGGCCGCCGAGCGAGCGCGTGTAGCCGGTCGTCGTCGTGCTGTCGATGATTCTCTGGCCGCTCGGATCGCTGGGATCCGGAACGAGCGTCTGTCCGTTGTCGCCGCCGTGAGTGCGTGTGAAGCTGAGCGCGGCGGAAATCTGCGGCAACAACTGCGAGCGCGCCTGATCGACGTTCTCGTCGGTCGCAAGCTTGGTCGCCTCGGCGCCGGCCAGCGTCGGATCGGAAGCGCGCGCTTCCTGGTACACCTGTATCAGGTCGTCGGCATGAGCGGCGGGAACGGCTGCGGCCAGCGTGAGCGCCAGCGGCAGCATACGGATGCGCATCATTGTTCTTGTCCTCGAAAGGGCTGTCATTTGAACAGTGCGGCCATGGCTGGCCGCTTGTTGATTTCCGCGATCACGGATGAGCGCATGAGCATCGAAATGCCGCGCCGTCCTCACAGCGCGAAACGGCGTGGTGGGGAGGCGTGCGCCAGATACGGAAGATCGGTTTCGAACAGGCTTTCATCGCGCCAATGCGTGGCGTCGGCGCGTGTGCAGAGCATCGCCTGCATTGCCGGCGATTCGCCGACGATCGCGAACAGACGGCCGTTCGGCGCAACCCATTGGCGAAAGCGATCGGGCAGCGCGTAAACGGCGCCGGTCACGACGACCGCATCGAAGCGCTCGCTGGTTTCGAAAGAGGTGATCGCATCGGCGACTTCGATGCGCACGTTGGACGCGCCCGATGCCGCGATGCGCGTGCGCGCCACGTCGGCGAAATCGGCGTGCTGCTCGACGCTGGTGACGTGCGCGCAAAGACGCGAGAGACATACGGTGAGGAAACCCGAGCCGGTGCCGATCTCGAGCACGCGATCGGTCGCGAGAAGATCGAGCGCCTGCAGCGCACGGCCTTCGATGATCGGCTTCATCATGACTTCGCCGTGACCGATCGGCAGCGCCAGATCGGCGAATGCGACCTCGCGATAGCGCGCAGGAACGAAATCCTCGCGGCGCACGGCAGCGAGCGTGTCGAGCACGCGCGAATCGAGCACTTCCCAGGGGCGAACCTGGTTCTCGATCATGTTCTGCCTGGCAAGCTCGGCATTGGTCAGCATGGTCGTCCCGCGGCAAAAAGGGGCAAAAGCATAGGCGCTCGTACCGGCGCCGGCAATCTACATTCGCCGCGACCGCCGGCACGCCGAAGTGCCGGAAGTCATCGCGCCTGCCACGGCAAATTTCAAGCCGCGACGACGCGCTCGGCTGCCGATCTCGGCGCCAGCGCCGCGATCACGTGCGGCAGCTCGCGACGGATGCGCGCGGCAAGCCACGCATCGACACGACCCAGCATCCCGACGACGCCGTCCGCATCGTGCGCGGCCGACGTCGCGATCTGCAGCGACAGCCAGTCCGCCACGCGCGCTCGGTCGTCCGCGGACATCACGGACAATGTCCGCGTTGCCGCCGAACGCATCTGCGCGGCGCGGAACTCGCCGACGCGCGATCGCTCTTCGATCAGCGCCGCGAACGATCGTTGCGCGATACGCAGCTCCAGACTGGCCGCTTCGCCGGCGGTTTCCGTAGCAATGGATGCACCGAGCGCGGGCGCGGTTTGCGGATTGGGATGCGTGGGGGTGGAGAAAGGTTGCATGGCGTCGTCGCTAGCAAGGGGTGCGCCAGCGGCGCGGGAGGAGGCCGGGGCACGGCGCTGCGTATCGTCCGATCTTGGGATCATGGTCGAATCTGGCATTGGTCATGAGCAGTGCGGCTGCGGTTCGACGCGCTTGCCCCTTCGCGACCCGGGAAAGGGCCGCACCGTAAAACAAATGCTCTCGCCCACGCCGTCCGAGTGCGGGGAGGGATGTCCCGGACGGCGCGGGGAGAGACTTGAACCGCAGAGGGAAGTCCGGTTCCGGACGGGGGCCGACCTGGATTCCCTTCAAACGCCTAGACCGTGGCGCCGTTGACCGCGCCGCAGGGCAGCACGACATCAAAAGCACGCCCCGTTACAATCCTTTTCACCCTTCCTTTGATTTTCGGGTCCGGCGCTACTACATCATTCATATACCGAACGGTATAGTATATAAACTCCAGGCCGGAGTCCAGTCCAGAAGTGCTGAAATGACGTTAGCTGTCGCCAAGTCGTGTGGTCCGGGTCGTCCCAAGGATCTGGAAAAGCGTGCCGCGATCCTCGCCGCGGCCAAGCGCCTGTTTCCCCTGTCGGGCTTCGAAGGGACCAGCATGGATACGATTGCGGCGGAGGCCGGCGTATCCAAGCTCACGGTCTACAGCCATTTCACGGACAAGGAAACGCTGTTCGTGGCCGCGATCCGCGCGCGCTGCGAAGACCAGATGCCGGACACGTTGTTCGAGGTCGATTCGACCGATCCGGTCCGCGGCCAGCTCGAAGCGATCGCGCACGCGTTCCTGCGGCTCGTCACCAGCCCCGAGGCGATCTCGCTGCACCGCGTGCTGACGGCGAGCGGGGCGACCTCGCCCAAGCTTTCGCAGCTCTTCTGGGAAGCGGGTCCAATGCGCATGCGGCACAGCTTCGAGCAGTTCCTGCGCAAGGAAGTCGAAGCGGGCCAGCTCGATATTCCGGATATCCCGCGTGCCGCCTCGCAGTTCTTCGCGCTGCTGAAGGGCGAGATCCATGCGCGCCTCCTCTGTGGCTGCACGCAGTCGATCAGCGGGCAGGACATCGAAGAGCACGTGCTGGCGACGGTCGATCTCTTCCTGCGCGCGTTTTCGCCGCGCACCGTCTGTTCTTGAACGGACACGGCGCGCGCGTGCGCGCCGTAGTATCAGTCGAGCTGCTCGGAACCGTTGAGCCAGTCGCGCAGCACGGCTGCGTCCTCGGGCCCGATGTCGATGATGCGGAATCCGACCCAGCTTTGTCCTGGCACGTTGGCGACTTCGCTCCACTGCTCGTGCACGCCGACTTCGATCGGATGCAGGCGCCCGTGCTCGTCGGGCAGGTGCAGCAGCACCTGGTACAGCGCATCCTCGACGATCGGCTTGTTCGCGACCAGCATCATGCCGTCGATCGAGATGTTGCCGAGCCGGCCGACGATTTCACCGGTCAGCGTGTTGGTCACCTGGATGATGACGCCCGGCGGCTTTCGCGGAGATCTGCGGTGCTCGATCATGCCGGCGCTCCTTGCGTTTCGCTGCCGCTGAACGTCTTTAGCGTGCCCATGATCGCTTTCCACGCACGGTCGATCAGCGAATCCTTGTTCTCGCTCCAGACGCGCACCTGGTCGCGCGCCATGTCGCGCGCGAGCTGATCGAGCGTTTTCTCGTCGGTACGCGCGCCACGCTGATTGACGAAGAGGCAGCGCCCGGTCAGCGTCGAGAACCAGGCCAGCTTGCGCTTGACCGTTGCGCCCTGCTGGTTGGTGGTGAACTCGAACCAAGTGCCGAACGGGAGGCCGCGGATGCGTTCGAGCATCTGCGCTTCTTCGGGCGTCAGCGGCACGGTGGGCTTGGGCGCCACCGGACGCGCATCGGGTGCGTTCGCAGGCTCGCCGCCGAGCCGCGCGCGGGACTTGAGCTTGAGCGCGATCTCGGTCGAGCTGATCTCCGGAACCGCCGCGGCGGCTTCTTCGTCGTTCGCGGCCTTGCCGGACGGCGGGAACAGCCGGCCGAGCACGGCTTTGACGTCGTCGCCGTGGAGGCCAACCTGGCTCAAGCCAACATCGAGCTCCTGGCGCAGCGTGCTGTCGGCCGGCGACGCGGCCTTCGCTTCGCGGCGCAAGAGCTGATCGGCGACGGCAAGACGCCGGTGGAACGCACTCGAATCCTCGCCCTGGCGCAGGATCGTCAGTGCCAGCGCATCGGTCCAGGCTTGTTCCAGCAGCGCGCGCACCAGCGGCGTCGGATTGTTGCGCTTGATCAGACGCGCGATCGCAGTGCGCGCGGTATCGCGCGCGATATCGAGTTTTTCGCGGCCCTTGGCCGCATCGACATGACGGCGCTCGGCGACTTCGGCGCGACGCGACAAGAGCTGCATGTGCTGGCCGAGATCGGTCAGCAGCGAGCGGAAGAGACCCAGATCGCCGTTGTATTCCGAGCTGACGCGATCGACGACGACCTGCATCTTCTCGGTGAGACTCGGATCGGAATCCTCGTCGCCCATCCAGCGCGCGCCGGTCTCGGCGATCGTGTTGAGCAGCATGCGCGCGGGATGCTCGCGCTGTGTAAAGAACGTCTTGTCGCTAAGCGCGACGCGCAGCACCGGCACCTGCAGTCGCGACAACAGCGATTGCGCGCTCGATTCCGAGTTGACGCTGCGGTTGATGTAGTCGAACAGCATGCCGACGAGATCGACCGTATCCGAATCCTCTTCGGCGAGCACCGGCGGACGTCCTTGCGGGCTCGTCTGGCGTAGCTGCATCAGAAGATCGTGACGCAGGCCCGCCGCGTCGCGCGGCTTGCCTCCCCGCGACTGCATCCCATCGGTACTGCGCTGCAGCGTGCCGAGCACGGACTGCAGATCGTTGCGGCTGGCAAGGTAGCCGTCTTCGATCGGCGACGGTGCGCCGTGCATTGCGCGTCGACCCGACAGCAGCATGCGCAGCGTGCTGAAAAGCTCCGAATCGCGTTCGTTCGCGTCCGCTTGCGCTCGAGCGGCTTCCGCGGCCGCGGCGGGTGTCGGCTCGGGCTCGTTCGCCTCAGGTTGAGCGGATGCGTCCGAACCCGCGGCGCCGCCCTCGCGGCGCACCGAAGGCGATTGCAGATGCGCCAGGATGCGCTGCTTGGCGAGATAGCCGTTGACGATTTCGTAGAACTCGCCGAGCGGCATCATCGCCACGCGATCGAACAGGCGATACGTCAGCACGCGATATTCGACGCCCAGATCGAGGCAGTGCGTCGCGTGACGCAGCGCGCGCACGAAGCCGGCGGGGCCGATCGGCAGCGTTTCGGCTTCCCAGGCCGGACTTCCAGCGAGAACGCCGAAGCGGTGGCCCAGCGCATACAGCGCCTGGCTGTGCCGGATTTCGGATTTGCTGGCGACTTCCTGCTGCGCGAGATCTTCCTCGAGCACGGCGGAATCGACCAGCTCCAACGGTGTCTGTGCGGCGGCGGGGGGCGGTGCGGCGGCCTTCTTGCGCACGCGCGTCGATTCGGTGACGACTTGCGCCAGCGCGGATTCGACGTATAGGAGGAACCTCGGCGCAACATCGGCGCGACCGCGCTTGATCTCGCGCAGCGCTTCGAAACGTGCGTGCTGCTGCTCGTTGCTGCGGGCGCGCTCGGCGAGCTTGAAAAGCTCCTGCTCGAGCTCGTCGAGCGTGCGCGACACGGCGTGCTCGAACTGGTTCGCGGCGCGCTCCAGCACGCCTTCGAGCACCGAGCGCACGCGCGAGGGCAGGTCGGGCCGCTGCGCGAGCGTCACCAGAACCTCCTCGCCGCGAACCCCCGTCGCTGCGGACTCTCGACTCATAAATGCCGCGCCGGCCTCCCATTGCAGTCTGCGGCGCGTTCAGAATCGCGCAACGCAGCTTCCCCGATGTTCGACGGCACCGCGGCGCAGCGAGATCGCGACGGAGCCGCGGCCATTCTGGCACGTCCCTCGGATCGCGAACAGCGGCGCTGCTCGCGTCCGGGGACGACCGGAAAACGAGGCGCCGAGCCCGGCGGCAGCAGGTCGGCGCCGAACGTCAGCGCGTGCCGCCGGGCGCCCAGGTGACTTCGAGAAAACCCGACCGTCCCGGCGTGTTGTAGCCCTTGACCAGCTCGTAGTCGCGATCGGTCAGGTTCTCAAGTCGTGCGGCGAGGGTCCAGTCCGCGTCGAGCGCAAAACTGGCGCGCAAGTTTACGAGCGCGTACGAAGGCAGCTCGAGCGTTCCGACCGGTCCCACATCGTCGCGCTTGCCGGAATAAAGGAACTCGGCCCCCGCGCGGAAGCGCTCGCCGAAACGGCGCTCCAGCGACGTCGAGAATTTCTGCTTGGGACGGCGCAGGAGCTGGGCATCGGTGTCCTCGTTGCGCGGATCCTGCCAGGTGTACGCGGCATGCAGCAGCCACGGACCGCGATCGAAATCGTAGGCGAGCTCCGCGCCGTCGATCTTCGCGTGCGCGATGTTCTCGGCCTGATTGTCGGGACCGGTGAAGCTGATCAGATCGCGCACGCGCGTCGAATAGAGGTTCGCCTTGAAGCGCTGGCCCGCGGCCGGCGTCACTTCGACGCCAAGCTCGGTGCTGCGCGAGCGTTCCGGATCGAGATTCGGATTGCCTGCGAAGAAGCCGCCATAGCCCGGTGAGAACTGCTCGTTCAAGGTCGGGCTGCGAAAGCCTTCGCCGTAGCTCGCGTAGACGCGCACGAGATCGCTGGCGCGCCAGCCGATCGCGGCGGAACCCGTGGTCGCACCGCCGAATTCGCTATTGCTGTCGTGACGCAGCGACACTTCGCTGTCGAATGCGCCGAAACGTCCCTGCCAGCCGGCGAACGCGGCGCGATCGTCGCGGCTGTCTTCGTAGACTGCGGCGCCGCTGAACGTGTCGCGCGATTCGCCGCGCTCGTGCACGAAATCGAGGCCGGCGATCAGGCGCTGGTTTTCGTCGAGCCGGATTTCGTTCTGCCACAGCGCGCTGGTGCGACGCGTGAGATACAGCGTCGAGTATTCGGGCGTGTCGATATCGCCGCGCATGTTGCCGATCGAGAGGCGATGGCTCCAGTTCGTAGCGAGATCGCCTTCGAGATTGATGCCGGCGTCCTGTTCGAGGGTCGTTGAATGCCCTTGGTCGAACTCGTTCTCGCCTTCGCTGCGGAACACCGACGCCGACAACAGCTGGCTGCCGAGCGTGTGCGCTGCGCGCGCGACGAGGCTCTTGTTGCGGAAGCTGTCGTCGTCCGGGTTGTACGAGCAGTACGGATCGTCCGGCCCGTTGCAGATGCCGGGATTGGTCGCCGAGAAGCCTCCGACGTGCCGTGCGCCGACCTGCACGCTGTAGCCGTCGTTGCCGTTCCAGTGGCCGATGCCGGCGCTGCCGTCGGCATCGCGATAACTGCCGTAGCCGACCGAGACGCGCGGACCTTCGAGCTTGCGCGTAAAGATCTGGATGACGCCGCCGATCGCGTCCGAGCCCCAATAGCTCGCGCGCGGACCGCGCACGATCTCGATGCGCTCGACCGCGTCGAGCGGCAACTGCTCGAACGCGAATGCGCCAGTGTCGAGCGAGGCGGCGCGCACGCCGTCGATCAACACCAGCACGTGATTGGAATTCGTGCCGCGCAGGAAGAGATACGTCTGCTGTCCCGCGCCGCCGGTGCGATAGAGATCGACGCCGGCCTGAAGGCGCAAGAGATCGAGCACGTCGCGCGCGACGCTCGCGTCGATGTCCTCGCGCGTGATCACGCTGACGTCCGCCAGCGTTTGATCGACCGTCTCGGCAATGCGCGAGGCGGTCACCTGCACGGTCGGCTGCACTTCGACTTCGTCGGCGCGCGCCAACGTCGCCGACACCGCAAGTGCCAGCAGGGAAAAAGAAAGGGAACGCTTCATCGTGGAATTCCTCGTCGCACACCCGCGTAAAGCCAGGCGAGAGGAGGAGTCGGACGGCAGAGGACGGCAGGCGCCTCGTGCCCGCCCGCTGCCCGCCGCAGCGCCTGGAGCCGTTGCGTCGCGGAAGCGCGCGTGGCCGTCGTCCGGCCTTAAGACACGAGAATCCCCGACGAAACCCAAGGCCGGTCTCCGGGCTTGCAAGCGATGCGTTTGCGCATCGGCCGGATCGCCTTCCCGCGTCGTGCAGTGGCGTAAAGATCCGGCTTGGCTTGCTTACCGTTGCGGGGGCAGCGCCGGCATTGAGACGCGCGATCTCGAAAGATCGCAAACCATCTCGCACCGGCTTCCCGTTTCACCTCAGCCGCACACGCGCGGCCTCGGCACCTTGAGCGCGCGCAGTGTAGTGGCGCTCCGGATCGCGCGGCAAGCGCTTCAGCCGCGATTGTCAGTCTCGATCAGTTCCGACGCGCACGCCGACGAGATTGCCTTCGTCGTCGACTTCGATCGCGATCTCGATCGGCCGGCAGCACACCGCGCAGTCTTCGACGTAGCTCTGCGAGCCGGCGGACGTGTCGGCCTGCGTCTCGAAGCGCTCGCCGCAGTAGGGGCAATCGATGGCGATCGGTTCGATCATGGCGTTCTCGCTCGTGACATTCTCAATCGGGAAGGAAGAGCTCGATCAGGTCATTGAGGAAGCGGCGTCCCGATTCGGTCGGTTGCAACCGCGCGGGATCGGTTTCGATCCAGTCGCGTTCGCGCGCGAGCGCGAGCGGCGCATCCAGTGTTTCGCGCGCAAGACCCGTGCGTCGCTCGAACTCGGTCATCGCGATGCCTTCGTCGAGGCGCAACGCGTTCAACATGAACTCGAACGGCAATTGCTCGCGCGCGACCGGTTGCGTCGTTCCGAACGCGTCGGCGCGCGCTGCGCGTTCGAGGTAGCTGCGCGGCAGCTTCACCTTCGACGTGCGGACGATTTCGCCGCTCGACGCATCGCTCAGCTTGCCGTGCGCGCCGGCACCGATGCCCAGATAGTCGCCGAAGGTCCAGTAGTTGAGATTGTGCGTGCAGCGACGCTCGCCTTTTGCGTACGCGGAGACTTCGTATTGCGCGTATCCCGTTTGTGCAAGACGTTGTTGACAGGCCTCCTGCATGTCCCACGCCGCATCGCTGTCGGGCAATCGCGGCGGCTTCGCGGCGAACAGCGTGTTCGGCTCGAGCGTGAGCTGGTAGTGCGAGATGTGCGCCGGCGCCAGCGTGATCGCGCGATCGATGTCGTTCAATGCGCCTTCGAGCGTCTGTTCGGGCAACGCGTACATCAGATCGAGGTTGAGATTGGCGTAACCCGCATCCTGCGCGGACTTGATCGCGCGCTCGGCTTCTCTCGCCGAATGGATGCGGCCGAGCCGGCGCAGCTTGTCGTCGTCGAAGCTCTGCACGCCGAAGCTGATGCGCGTGACGCCGGCGCGAAGATAATCTTCGAACCGTCCGTGCTCGACCGTGCCGGGATTGGTCTCGAGCGTGATCTCGATGCCGCGCGGCAACGCGAGGCGTGCGCCGACACCGTCGAGAATCCGCGCGATGGCGTCGGGCGCGAAGAGGCTCGGCGTGCCGCCGCCGAAGAAGATGCTGCTCAGCGCGCGGCTATCGACCGCGCTGCCGAATGCGCTCAAGTCGCGATCGAGATCGGCGAGGAGCGCTTCGATGTACGCATCGACCGGCAGCGCGCCGTCCTGCGCGTGCGAGTTGAAATCGCAGTACGGACATTTCTTGACGCACCACGGAATGTGCACGTAAAGCGCGAGCGGCGGAGCGACGAGCGGCATGGCGGCGATTGTAGGCGCCGTCGGCGCGGCAAAGCTCACAGCTCGGGCAGCATCTCGCGCAGGCGCTTGAGCGCCTTGCCGCGGTGGCTGACGCGATTTTTCACGTCCGTGTCGATTTCCGCGGCGCTCAGGCCGAGATCGAGATCGAGGAACACCGGGTTGTAGCCGAATCCCTTGGTGCCGCGCGGCGTTTCGAGCACGCGTCCATGCCAGCGGCCTTCGGCGATCAAGGGCGCCGGATCGTCGGCGCTGCGCAAGACAACCAACGTGCAATGGAAATGCGCGCCGCGCTCGCTTTCGGGAATGCCTTTCATCACATCGAGCAGCTTGGCGATATTCGCCGTCGTGTCGCCGTGCACGCCCGAATAGCGCGCCGAGCACAAACCCGGCGCGCCGCCGAGCGCATCGACGCAGAGTCCGGAATCATCGCCGAGCGCCGGCAGACCCGAGAGCCGCGTCGCGTGGCGCGCCTTGATCAGCGCGTTCTCGACGAAGGTCGTGCCGGTTTCCTCGACGTCGTCGATGCCGAATTCCGATTGCGCGATCAGCTCGATGCCGGTGTCGGCGAGAACTTCGCGGATTTCCTCGAGCTTGCCGCGATTGCTGCTGGCGAGAACGAGGCGTCGGATCCTTTCCATCAGTTTCCGGAAAGCGCCTCGCGCTGGTGCGCGCACAGCTCTTCGATGCCTTTGCCGGCGAGCGCCAGCAGCGCGTCGAGCTCTTCGCGCCGGAACGCGTGGCCTTCGGCTGTTCCTTGCAATTCGATGAAGCCGCCGCCGTCGTTCATGACGACGTTCATGTCCGTGTCGCAGCCGGAATCTTCGGTGTAGTCGAGATCGAGCACGGGCGTGCCTTGATAGACGCCGACCGAGACCGCCGCGATTGCGCCGAAAATCGGATCGCGCTTCAGCGCGTTGCGCGATTTCAGCCAGCGCACGGCATCGACCAGCGCGACGTACGCGCCGGTGATCGCGGCCGTGCGCGTGCCGCCGTCGGCCTGCAGCACGTCGCAGTCGAGCGTAATCGTGCGCTCGCCGAGTGCAGTACGATCGATGCACGCGCGCAGCGAGCGGCCGATCAGGCGCTGGATTTCCATCGTGCGCCCGCCCTGGCCGCCGCGCGCGGCTTCGCGCTGAGTACGCTCGCCGGTAGCGCGCGGCAGCATGCCGTATTCGGCCGTGACCCAGCCTTCGCCTTTGCCGCGCAGGAACGGCGGGACTTTCTCATCGACGCTGGCCGTGCACAGAACGCGCGTGTCGCCGAACGAGATCAGCACCGAGCCCTCCGCGTGACGCGTGAAGCCGCGCTGGATCGTGATCGGACGCAATTGATCGGCGGCACGGCCGGAAGGACGCGCGAGAGTCATGCTGAATCGCTTTGGTAAAAGGGTCGCGGAGTTTACCATTGCGGACTTCCTTTCTCGCGGGGACCCAGATGCTGCGCAGCATGACCGCTTTTGCCAGCGCCGAGTCCGACACCGGCCACGGCACGCTTTCGATCGAGTTGCGCTCGGTCAATCACCGCTATCTGGAGCTCGGCCTGCGCCTGCCGGAGGAGCTGCGCAGCCTCGAGCCGCAGGTGCGCGAGCGCGTCGCGGCGCGGCTATCGCGCGGCAAGGTCGATCTCGGCGTGCGCTACAAGCCCGCAGTCGCCAATGCGGCCGCGCTCGCGCTCGACGAAGATCTGATCGCGCGCCTCGCCGAAACCGCGCAGGCGATGGCGGCGCGCTTTCCGCAGCTCAACGTCGATTTCGTCTCGCTGCTCGGCTGGCCCGGCGTCATGCTCGAACGCGACAGCGATCAGGAATCGCTGCGTGCCGAAGCACTCGCGCTGCTCGATGGCGCGCTCGGCGAGATGGTCGCCGCGCGCGAACGCGAAGGTGCGCGGCTCGGCGGCTTCATGCGCGAGCGGCTCGACGCGATCGAAAAGATCGTCGCCGACGTGCGCCTGCACCTGCCGGAGGTACGCGAAGCCTTGCGTACGCGCTTCGACGCGCGCCTCGCCGAGTTGAAGCAGCCGGTTGAGCCCGGCCGCATCGAGCAGGAAATCGTGTTGCAGCTGCAGCGCATCGACGTCGACGAAGAGCTCGATCGCCTGACCGCGCACGTCGCCGAAGCGCGACACACGTTCGGTCTCAAGGAAGCGGTCGGACGCCGCCTCGATTTCCTGATGCAGGAATTCAATCGCGAAGCGAACACGCTGGGCTCGAAGGCCGCCGATCCGCGCACGACCAAGGCCGCGGTGGAGCTCAAGGTGCTGATCGAGCAGATGCGAGAGCAAGTGCAGAATCTCGAATGACAGCGTGTCGCGGCGAGATATCGTGCTTGCGGGATACAATTCATCGATGACTCGCGGCCGCACGACAATAATTCGGAAAGAGCGCGTCGAGCCATGACGGGAACGTTGTACATCGTCGCCGCGCCTTCCGGCGCCGGCAAATCGAGCCTGGTCAACGCGCTCCTCGAGCGCGAGCCCGGCATCGTGCTGTCGGTGTCGCATACGACGCGTCCGCCGCGTCCGGGCGACGTCGACGGGCAGCACTATCATTTCGTCAATCGCGGCGTGTTCGAACGGCTGATTGCGGACAACGCGTTCCTCGAACATGCCGAAGTGTTCGGCAATCTGTACGGAACGTCGCGCGCGGCGGTCGAGCCGCTGCTGGCCAAGGGTTGCGACGTGCTGCTCGAAATCGACTGGCAGGGCGCACGGCAAGTGCGCGCGCTCAAGCCCGATTGCATCAGCATCTTCATCCTGCCGCCGTCGCGCGAGGAGCTGGAGCGGCGCCTGCGCACGCGCGCCGCGGACAGTGCGGCGACGATTTCGCTCCGGCTCGCCGAGTCGCGCGAGGAAATCGCGCATGCCGGCGATTTCGACTACATCCTCGTCAACGACCAGTTCGCCGATGCGCTGGCGGACCTGCGCGCCATCGTCACGGCGCGGCGCCTGCGCCGCGAGGCGCAGCTGGCGCGGCACACGGCACTGATCGACGATCTGCTGAAACCCTAATGAATCCGCGCTCGCGGCGGCGCTGGCACCCGCGCCGCTGCTTCGGCTAAGGTAGCGCCGCCCTGCCGCGGGCATCCTGGACCCTTTTCCCGTGAGTCAAACCCGACAAGCCGTCGCCGGCTCGGCCCTGGTCGAAGTCCGCGGCCTTTCCACGACGTTGAACGGCAAGATCATCTTCGACGGGATCGATCTCGACATCCCGCGCGGCAAGATCAGCGCGATCATGGGACCGAGCGGCACCGGCAAGACGACGCTGCTGCGCCATATCACCGGCCAGCTGATGCCGGACAAGGGCGAGATCCGCGTCGACGGGCGCAACGTGCCGAAACTTTCGCGCAACGAGTTGTTCGATCTGCGCGAGAAGATCGGCTTCCTGTTCCAGAATTCCGCGCTGTTGACCGATTTCAGCGTATTCGAGAATGTCGCGTTTCCGCTGCGCCAGCATCTGAAACTGCCCGAAGAGCTGGTGCGCAACATCGTATTAACCAAGTTGCAGGCGGTCGGATTGCGCGGCGCGGCGGAATTGATGCCGAGCGAGCTTTCCGGCGGCATGGCGCGTCGTGTCGCGCTGGCGCGCGCGATCGTGCGCGATCCGATGCTGATCCTCTACGACGAGCCTTTCGTCGGTCTCGATCCGATCGCGCTGAACCAGGTGCTGAGATTGATCCGCGTCTTGAACGACACGCTCGGCATCACCAGCATTCTCGTCGCGCACGAATTTTCGGCGATCCGGCGCGTCGCCGACAACGTGCATCTCATCGCCGCCGGCAAGATCGCCGCGCACGGCTCGCCCGAGGAGCTGGCCAACGACGATTCGCCGTGGACCAAGCAATTCTTCGGTGGCGAATCCGACGGCCCGGTGCCGTTCCACTATCCGGCGCGCGACTACGCGGTCGATCTCGGTTTTCCGGCGGCGGCGACATGAGCGCCGTGCAGACGCCTTCGCCTCCGCCGCGCGAGCGCGGACCTTCGATGATCGGCGATTCGCTGGCGCAGGTCGGAGCGTGCGGATTGTTCCTGCTCGGAATTCTTGCGGCGATTCCGAAAAGCCTGCGCCACATCAAGGAGACGATCCGCCAGATCTGGTTCGTCGGCGCGATGAGTCTCGTCATCATCATGACCTGCGGGCTTTTCGTCGGCATGGTGCTCGGCCTTCAGCTTTATTACGTGCTGTCGATCTTCGGCGGCACCGCGGCGCTTGGAACGGTCGTGTCGTTGGCGCTTTACCGCGAGCTTGGACCTGTCGTGACCGCGCTGCTTTTCGCAGGACGCGCCGGCACTTCGATCACCGCGGAAATCGGCTTGATGCGCGCGACCGATCAGCTCGCGGCGATGGAAATGATGGCGGTCGATCCGATGGCGTACGTCGCGGCGCCGCGCTTCCTCGCCGGCATCGTCGCGATGCCGCTGCTCGCATGCGTGTTCAACGCGCTCGGCATCTTCGGCGCACATCTGGTCGGCGTGACGTGGCTCGGGCTCGACAACGGCACGTTCTGGTCGAACATGACGTCCAGCGTCGACGTCTGGAAAGACGTCGTCAACGGCGTCTGGAAGAGCTGCGCGTTCGGCGCGGTCGTCGCGCTGATCGCGGTGTTCCAAGGTTATACGACGCCGCCGACCAGCGAAGGCGTCGCCTACGCGACGACGCGCACGGTCGTGTTCTCCTCGATCGTCGTGCTCGCGCTCGATTTCGTGATGACTGCATTTTTGATGTGAGGATGAGACCGTGACCCAGCGACGTTCCTACCAGGTCGGCACCGGCCTCTTCATCGTGCTCGGGTTCGCAGCGCTCGCGTACCTCGCGACGCAAACGACCTCGGTCGCGAATTTCCAGCAGGGGCCGAGCTACACGTTGAAGGCGCGCTTCACCAACATCGGGCAGCTGAAGCTGCGCGCGCCGGTCAAGATCGCCGGCGTTCGCATCGGATCGGTGGAGAAGATCGATCTCGACGGCACCAAGCTCGATGCGCTGGTGCAGCTTTCGCTCGACAAGCGCTTCAACGAGGTGCCGGACGATTCGGCGGCCGCGATATTCACCAGTGGTTTATTGGGCGACCAGTACGTTTCGATCCAGCCCGGCGGCTCGCCGGAGATGTTCAAAGACGGCGACGAGTTCGTGCTGACGCAGTCCTCCATCCAGCTCGAAGACCTGATCGGCAAATTCCTCGTCAGCGGCGGCCCGTCCAAGCCCAGCGACGATGCCTCCAAGCCCGCTTCGCCCAAGACCGACAACGACACCCAACATTAGGAGTCACTCATGCTGCGCATACTCGGTTTCGCGTTCGCCCTCGCGATGGGCGTCGCAGCGAGCGCGAACGCGATCGCACAGGCCGCGCCGGATCAGGTCGTGCAGGGTATTGCCGATGATCTCGGCAAGGCGATCGAAGGCCATCAGGCCGAGCTCAAGAACGATCGCGAGAAGCTCATCAAGCTGATCGACGGCATCCTGCTGCCGCATTTCGACATCGACTACGCGTCGATTCTCGTGCTCGGCCAGTCGGCGCGCACGTCGACGCCGGAACAGCGCGCGCGCTTCGCCAAGGCGTTCTACAACTCGATTGCGCACCGCTACGCCGAAGGTCTCCTGAATTACACGAAGGGCCGCGTGCGCGTGCTGCCCTCGAAAGGCGACATGAACGACAAGCGCACGATCGTGCGCACCGAAGTCGTGCTCGACGACGGCAAGACGCTCCCGGTCGACTACGCGTTCCGCAAGACGCAGGACGGCAGCTGGAAGGCGTACGACGTCATCATCGAAGGCATCTCGTACATCACCAATTACCGCAACCAGGTCGGCGCCGAAATCCAGAAGTCGAGCCTCGACGCGCTGATCAAGCGCCTCGAGACGCAAGGCGAGTCGACGCTCGAAAACATGGAACACGAGCAGCAGGGCGGCAAGTGAGCGACGCGCTGCGCATCGAGCGCGTCGACGCCGGCCACGTGCGCGTCGCCGGCGAGCTCGGTTTCGCCAATGCGGGCGAGGGCGTCGCGCGTGCGCCAGAGCTGCCGGCGGGAGCCACCGTCGATCTCGCCGGGCTTTCGCGCTCGGACAGCGCGACGCTTGGCGTTCTTCTGATCTGGGCGGCGCGTGCGGCGAAGCTCGGCACGCGCATCACATTCACGAACGTACCGGCGGGATTGCGCGCTCTGGCGCACCTGTGCGACGCGGAGCCCTTGCTCGGCATTTAAGAACGGCCGAGCGTCAGCGGCATCGTCCAAAGGCGGCCCAGCCCGCCTTATTGCTGCCCGCCGTTCTTCTTCTCGTACTGCTTCTGCTCTTCGAGCAGCTTGTCGACATCGACGTCGTTCGTGCCCTGCATCTGCTCGATGACGTCTGCCGGCGGCTGGCCGTCGTAGATCTCGTACAGGCGCCGCTGGCGATACGCGTCGCGATAGAACACATAGGGATCGTAGACGCCTTCGAGCAGGCCTTCGGCTTCGATCCCTCGCGCACGCAGCGTCACGAGATAGAAAAGATTCGGGTAATACTCGGCGTGCCATTTGAAGTCGTGATCGTCCGCATACCAAGACAACGGATCGAAATACTGATCGACCGGCAGGCGCCAGACATCGCGCGCCGTCGTCGATCCGACAAACGGCAGCACCAGATACGGGCCTTCCGGAACGCCCCACTTGGCCAGCGTGACGCCGAAGTCGGTCTCGTCGAGCGGCAGGTTCATCTCGCTCGCCGGATCGAACAAGCCGACGAAGCCGAGCGTCGTGTTGACGACGAAACGCCCGGTGTTGCGCGCGGCGTTGCCGGGATCGCCCTGCAGAACGTTGTTGGCGATCGTGATCGGCATCTTGATGTTCGCGTAGAAATTGCTGATTACGCGGCGCACGTTGGCCGACGTGATCTTGCGATAGCCGGCTGCAACGGGGCGAATCACCGCCTTGTCGGCCGTATCGTTGAACACGTACATCTTGCGGTTGAAACCTTCCCACGGATCGTCGCTGCGCGGTTTGGCAACCGCGCAACCCGCGAGAATCGACACAAACAATCCGAGCAGGCCCGCTCGAAGGCCGGGACTTGAAGCAATCGATCGCATTGGCAGTTGTTTCGAAGGCGCGCGCCGCGCGTTCGTCCTTGTCGTTGAGTGCGTTCCCCGCCCTGCAAGGCTACGCGAAATGCCGTGGCATTTACATAAAACGGTGCAACACAGCCGCTCGGGTCTTGGACCCGGGAAACCGGTCCTGGACGGCTTGCGCCGGCCCTCCGGCGCCGCCACTTACCCTTTACATCGCTGCCGCTCGCGTCTTGTTTGCACCGCACAATTGCGCAGGGCTACAATGGCCGGCAGGCTAACAGTATGTTTTGACTTCGATTTTGGCTGGAGAGTTTAGATGGCCCGTATTACCGTGGAAGATTGCCTCGAGGTGGTGAACAACCGCTTCGAGCTGGTGCTGATGGCCACCAAGCGCGCGCGCCAGGTCGCCAAGGGCGCCCAGGCTGCCGTCGTCGGCGACAACGACAAGCCGACCGTCATTGCGCTCCGCGAGATCGCCGATCGCAAGGTCGACCAGGCGATGATCGACGAGATCGACAAGCAGGAGCGCGAGAAGAAGGAACGCGAGGCCCTGGAGTGGGCTGCGGCCGAGGTTGACGACGATCTCTCCAAGGGCGGCGACGACCTGTGATCCGATACCGGCGCCAGCGCTGGTCCCTCTACGGAGCGGCCTGACCGGCCGACACGACGGCGATGAGCGCGGCTGTGCAAGCTCGGTCGCCGTCGGCGAATCACCCGCCAGCGGACGTGCGCGGGCTCGAGCAACGCCTCTCCGCGTATTTGTCGCCCGAGCGCGTCGCGCGCGTACGCCGTGCGTACGAAGTCGGCGCGCTCGCCCATGAAGGCCAGACGCGCCGGAGCGGCGAGCCCTACATCACGCATCCGGTAGCGGTCGCCGGCATCCTTGCCGAGCTCGGCATGGACGCCGAGACGATCATCGCGGCCATTCTGCACGACACGCTCGAAGACACCCAGCTGACCGGCGAGCAGATCACCGCCGAGTTCGGCGCGACCGTCACCGAGCTCGTCGACGGCGTCACCAAGCTCGACAAGGTCCGCTTCCGGAGCCGCCAGGAAGCCGCAGCCGAAAGCTTCCGCAAGATGCTGCTGGCGATGGCGCGCGATCTTCGCGTCATCCTGATCAAGCTCGCCGACCGCCTGCACAACATGCGCACGCTCGGCGCGATGGACGCCGACTCGCGCCGCCGCATCGCGCGCGAAACGCTCGACATCTACGCGCCGATCGCGCAGCGCCTGGGCATGAATCGCTTCAAGTCGGAGCTGCAGGACCTCGGCTTCCGCGCGCTGTATCCGGATCGCCATCGCGTCATCGCCGCGCGCATCCGCTCGGTGCTCGGCAATCGCCGCGAGGCGATGGCGCGCATCGAGCACGCGCTCGACGTGCGCCTGACCGACGAGGCCATCCCGCATCGCGTCGTCAGCCGCATCAAGTCGCCGTACTCGATCTATTCGAAGATGAAGAGCGAGCACAAGTCCTTCAACCAGATGATGGACGTGTACGGCTTTCGCGTCGCGGTAGACTCCGTCGCGCATTGCTACCAGGCGCTCGGCGCCGTGCATGCGCTGTACAAGCCGCTCGAAGGCCGCTTCAAGGATTTCATCGCGATCCCGAAGGCGAACGGCTATCAGTCGCTGCACACGGTGCTGTTCGGACCGTTCGGCGCGCCGATCGAAATCCAGATCCGCACCGAGGACATGGATGCGGTCGCCGAGCGCGGCGTCGCCGCGCACTGGATCTACAAGACCGACGCGACACCCTCGAACAGCGCGCAATCGCGCGCGCGCGAATGGGTTTCAGGTTTGGTCGATCGCGAGACGCAGACGCCGTCGTCGCTCGAATTCATCGAAAACGTCAAGATCGATCTTTTCCCCGACGAGGTGTATCTCTTCACCCCCAAAGGCGAGATCCTCGCGCTGCCGCGCAACGCGACCGCGCTCGATTTCGCTTATTTCGTGCACACCGACGTCGGCAAGCACGCGGTCGCCGCGAGAGTCGACAAGAAACTCGTGCCGCTGCGCACGCGGCTCGTGTCCGGGCAGAGCGTCGAGATCATCACCGCGCCGTCCGCGGCGCCAAGTCCGCAATGGCTCGAATGGGTCGTCTCGGGCCGCGCGCGCACGGCGATCCGCCAGCACCTGAAGCACTTGCAGCACGAAGACGCCGTCGATTTCGGTCATCGCATGCTCGATCGCGCGCTCGATACGCTCGACAGCTCCCTCGAAGCGATTCCGCACAAAGTGCTTGATCGCTATCTGGCCGACAACAAGTTCAAACGCCTCGAAGAACTGCTCGCCGACGTCGCGCTCGGCAACCGCATGCCCGACGCGGTCGCGCGCGCGCTCCTGTCCGTGCAGGCCGCGACACCGCGCAAGAAGCGCGCGCACAGCGAAGAGAAGATCCTGATCAGCGGCGCCGAGCGCGGCGTGCTGACGTTCGGCAACTGCTGCCATCCGGTGCCGGGCGACGAAATCATGGGCTATCTTTCGGCCGGCAAGGGCATCGTCGTGCATCGCGTCGAGTGTCCGAACGTGCCGGAGCTGCGCAAAAATCCGGAACGCTGCGTCGACATCGCGTGGGATGCGAACGTGCGCGGCGACTACAAAGTCGAGCTTCGCATTGAAGTCGCGAACAAACCCGGCGTGCTCGCGCAAGTCGCGGCGGCGATCGCCGATGCGAGCTCGAACATCGAGAACGTCGAGTACAAGGAACGCGACGGCGTGTCGGCGATCCTCCTCTTCACGATCGAGGTCGAGAATCGCAAGCATCTCGCCGACGTGATGCGCCGCGTGCGCAGGCTTGCCGTCGTCAATGCCGTGAAGCGGCATCCCGTATGACGTAGAAGTATGGGGACGACGCGATCAAACGCCTCGTTTACACTTCGCGCATGACGACCCAAGACCGCAGCATCATCAGCACCGAGCGCGCTCCGAAGGCGATCGGCCCGTATTCGCAAGCTGTCCGCGCCGGCCAGACGCTGTACACGTCCGGCCAGATTCCGCTCGATCCCGCGACCGGCGAGCTCGTCGGCGGCGACATCGCTGCGCAGACGCGGCGCGTGTTCGAGAACTTGAAGGCCGTGCTTGGCGAGGCGGGCGCTTCGTTCGAGGACGTCGTTCGCGTCGGCATCTACCTCACCGATCTCGGCAATTTCACGGCCGTCAACGAAGTCATGGCCTCGTATTTCACGGCTCCGTATCCGGCGCGTTCGACGATCGGCGTCGCCGCATTGCCGCGCGGTGCGGCGGTAGAGATCGATCTCGTCGCGCAGCTTTCGCGCTAGCGCATCACTTCATGCGCATGAAAAGCAGCGTGATGTAGAGCGTCAGCAGCACGAAGAAGGCGACCGCGATCATCGCCTGCACCGTCGCGCGCCTCGACGCGAAACCCGGGATCGCGAGCACGATCCAGAGCAGGCGAAGTCCCGTGTCCAGATCCGGAAGGATGGTGCCGACCAGCATCCACTGCTGGAAGAACGACGCCGGCGCGATCAGCATCAGGAGCACGAAGAACGGCTTGCGCTTTTCGATGAATGCGTTGGCGAGCTGATCGCCGTCGAGATGCAGATCCGCTGGCAGCACCAGATACGCCAGCAGATACAAAATCACCGGCAGCACCAGGAACGCGATGTAGCCGAGGAACGTCCATCCCGGCAGGTCGCGCCAGCCGAACGAGACCCACCAGACTTGGAAGTCGGCCAGCAGCAGCGTCGCGATGATGACGAAGATCCACCAGGCGTGCCCGAGCGCGCGCCCATCGCGCAGGAGCTTCGCCAGGCCGGAAAGAAGCTGCGTGACACCGAGACCGATCAGGATCGACAGCAGCACGCTGATGTATTCGAACTCGCTCAAGGCTCGAGGCTCCGTCGTTGCAGATGCGACGCGACATCCTAGCGCGCCGCCGCGCTCGTCGGCCTGATCGCGTCCGCGCTTGCTACGCTATGCGCATGCCTTCTCCGGCTCGCCAGCGCATCGTCGCAGTGCCCGCGGACATCGGCCGCGCGCCGGTGACGTCGTTGCCGCGCGTTGGCGATGCGCTCGCGGTGCTGCTCGACCGGCTCGGCCTCAAGACGATCCAGGATCTGTGGTTTCACCTCCCGCTCCGCTACGAGGACCGCACGCGCATCACGCCGATTCGCGAGATTCGCGTCGGCGAGACCGCGCAGGTCGAGGGCATCGTCGAGGCGGTCGAGCGCGGTTTCCGCTATCGACCGCAGCTTCGCGTCGCGATCGGCGACGCGTCGCGCGCAACGTTGATGCTGCGTTTCTTCCACTTCAACCGCGCGCAGGCCGAGCAGTTGTCGCCCGGCGTGCGCATTCTCTGTTACGGCGAAGTGCGCCACGGCGCGCATGGCCTGGAGATGGTGCATCCGCAATACACCCGCATCGTCGGCGAAGCTGTCGTTGCCGTCGAGGATCGCCTGACGCCGGTGTATCCGACGACCGAAGGACTCGGACAGAAGCGTCTCGCCGGCGTCATCGCGCTGGCGCTGGAGCGTCTGCCGGACGACGAAGCGCTCGAGCTGATCCCCGCCGATCTGCGCGCGCCGCTCGATCTCGCATCGTTGCGCGAAGCGCTGATGACCGTGCATCGACCGCCCTCCGACGCCGATCGAGCCCAGCTCGCGCTCGGCGCGCATCCAGCGCAACAGCGGCTTGCGTTCGAGGAGCTTCTGACTCAGCACCTCAGCCTCAAGCGCTTGCGCGAGCAAGTGCGCAAGCATCGCGCGATGCCGCTCGGCGGCGACGGATCGTTGCGTGCGGCGGCCATAAAGCATCTGCCGTTCGCGCTGACGAAGGCGCAGCGGCGTGTGATCGGCGAGATCGAGCGCGATCTCGCCAAATCCGCGCCGATGCTGCGGCTGGTGCAAGGCGACGTCGGCTCCGGCAAGACCGTCGTTGCGGCGCAAGCCGCATTGGCCGCGATCGAATCCGGCAAGCAGGTCGCGCTGATGGCGCCGACCGAGCTTCTCGCCGAACAGCATTGGCGCACGTTTTCGCAGTGGATGAAACCGCTCGGCATCGAGCCGGTGCGTCTCGCCGGCAAGGGATCCAAGCGCGCGCGTGATATGGCGCGCGATGCCGTCGCCGACGGTGCGCCGATCGCGATCGGCACGCACGCGCTGATGCAAGAAGGCGTCGCGTTCCGCGATCTCGGCCTCGTCATCATCGACGAGCAGCATCGCTTCGGCGTGCATCAGCGCCTGTCGCTGCGCGACAAGGGCGCGGCAGGCGGCAACGTGCCGCATCAGCTCGTCATGACCGCGACGCCGATTCCGCGCACATTGGCGATGACCGCGTACGCCGATCTCGACGTCTCCGCGATCGACGAGTTGCCGCCGGGCCGCACGCCCGTGCAGACCGT
>Ga0068859_100001342_pt1 | contig 25086 bp, 19 predicted proteins | sample KBSSwiS22_FD_66585 | JGI IMG/M metagenome (GOLD analysis project Ga0068859, IMG submission 66585) | Switchgrass rhizosphere microbial communities from Kellogg Biological Station, Michigan, USA - KBS Switchgrass S2-2 | ecosystem: Host-associated > Plants > Roots > Rhizosphere > Soil ...
GAGGAGGCACAGCATCATGAAACTCATTGTCGCCATCGCCGCCCTGGCTATGGCTATTCCGGCATTCGCCCAGGACAGCGGTTGGATTGGCGTGTCCATCGCAGAGCAATCGGACCGTGGTGTCCTCGTGCGAAGCGTCGAAGCGAACAGCCCTGCGGAACGCGCTGGGTTAAAAGCCAACGACGTCATCCTTCAATTCAACAAACAGGATGTTGTTGGCGTCATGCAGCTGACACGGCTGGTTAACGAAACACCCGTAGGGCGAACCGTCGATGTTGTTATTCGCCGCGATAGTCGCGAACAAACATTGAAGGTCACCTCGGAGAAATCACGCCTCTCGTTTGGACAGATCCGTGTGCAGACGCCGGATGTTTCGGTTTTTCGAGATCACTTTCCGTCGCAGGACTTTTTAGTGTTTCGAGACAACGTCTCCAACTCCGTCCGGCCATTCGATGTGATCACGTCCATGGGCATGACACAGTCGGGAATACGCGCGGACTCGATGACACCCCAGCTGCGAGAGTTCTTCGGCGTCAAGGCTGGAGAAGGCGTGCTCGTTGCAGCGGTGGATGCAAACTCTGCTGCCGCGAGAGCGGGACTGACGGCCGGAGACATCATTACATCGGTTGATGGAAAGACCATCTCAAGCCCGCAGGATTTCACCCGTGAGGTTCGGTCAAAGAACACAGCGTTCTCGCTGAAAGTCGTGCGAGACAAACAGGAAAGAGAGATTCGGGTCGAGAGATAGCACCAAAAATCCGACAATTAGGGGACGGACTTGGTCCGTCCCCTAATTGTCTCAGTTCTTGCGCACCACCTTCATCGTCACTTCCACACGAGTGGCGGGTGATTCGCCCTGCACGGGGACCATCTCGATTTTTCGAACGACGTCCATTCCTTCGACAACGCGTCCGAACACGGTATAAGTTCCGTTCAGCGCCGGCTGCGCGCCCAGGACGATGAAGAAAGAGGTCAGCGCGCTGTCTATTTCATTCCCTCGTGCCATTGAAACAATTCCGGCTTCGTGACGGACATCATTGATCTCGGCCCGAATCGGAACCACAAAATCGTTTACCTTTTGCGTTAGCGGTTCTTTTCGAGTGTTAAGGTCACCTACCTGAATGACGAAGCCCGGAGCCACTCTGTGCACAGAGGTCTGATCGAAAGCGCCGAGCGAAGCAAGGCGAAGGATATGACGGACATGATTCGGCGCCTTGTCCGGAAGCATTTCGACAACGATCTTTCCCATCGATGTTTCGATGGCAAGCTGAAAGTTCCTGAGTTCCTCGATCGTCTCGGTCGTGAATGGCGGAGCAACAGGCGGAGGGGGCGGGGGAATTTTTCGGACGGTGACACCTTTTATCTCGACGCGTTCGGTCGCCATGCGTTTGTCATCGGTTGGTGTCGTGGAGATTTTTTCCACGATATCCATTCCATCGGTAACGTAGGCAAACGCCGTGAATTGCCCGTTCATCTGAAACTGATCGCCCACGCAGATGAAGAATTGTGATCCGGCGCTTTCGACCCCGGGCACAGTGAATGCCGCGATCGTGCCTCGCTTTAAAGGGAGGTCGGAAATCTCCCGCTTGAGCCCCATGTTGTAGCCGCCGCTGCCGTACTTGTCGCGCGCATTCGGATTCTTCGTTTCCGGATCACCTCCCTGAACGACGCCCCGCGCCACCATGCTGTGAAATGATGTGCCATTGAAGTAACCGTCGCGCGCGAGTTCGAGAAACTTGCGGACATGGTTCGGGGACTGATCCGGATAGAACTGGACAATGAAAGTTCCGGCGGATGTCTCGAACACAGCCTGAAGATCTTTAGGGTTGTCCTGGGAAGGAGTTTGCGACAGCAGTGCGAGCAGAGGTAGTACGAGTAACATGATGCGCAGATTCTATTTCAAAGCTGCGCTGGCATGAACAACCGTCAGAAAGCCGTCACGGGATGGTCCGGAGACACGTCTATCACGCCCTGAATCTTACGCAACTTCTCGACATTGTCGGGAGTAGCCGAACCGGACACAATTCCAACCTCTTCGAGAACCTGACTCACATCAAGCCCTGCGGCTTTCAAATCCGCGACGACCTTCTTTATAGGGCGTTCGTCTGAGACTGTGACAATCCACAGTTCGGTTTTCTTACCAGGCATTTCGCCTCCTCCCGCGCTATCTCACTATCACAGTCTAACGCGCCGGTCCGGTATTGGCGCGTTAGACCGTGGTAGCGAGTCTTACGGGGCCTGGACCAGACCGGCGCCGACATCGGTGGGTGGAAGGGGGAGATGTTTCGCCGTTGCGATCAATTTGGCCCGCAACGCCGGCCCTCTGAGGGTAGAACTGGTTTGAGCCCATAACGCGGCGCAACCCGACACGTGGGGCGTTGCCATGCTCGTGCCACTGATAGTGTTATGGACCCTTGGCCTTGGCCATGACGAGAACACGTTGACGCCCGGACCTGCGATATCGACTTTCCCGCCGGACGAAAAATTAGCGATGCGCAGGGCGCTGTCCACTGCGCCGACCGACACGATCGTCGGTGAATTGGCCGGGGAGCCGGCAGGAGCGATCATTGCGGGACGATTGCTCGCGTTTCCGGACGCGGCGATAATCAGGCAGCCTGCCGCCAGTGCGCGGGCTCCGGCTTGCGTGTAGGAGGGCTGCGGGGGAACACCGTCAGCGCCAAGCGACATCGAGATCACGGCGCATCGGTTGGCGATCGCCCAATTCATTCCAGCGAGAACACCCGCCTGCGTCCCGCCGCCGGCGTTCGTCAAGACTTTGCCGATAAAGATTTGAGTGCGGAATCCGATTCCGTAGCGCTGCACGGGACCTGCGGGAGACTGCGGACCACACGCCGTGCCCGCGGTGTGTGTCCCGTGGCCATTGAGGTCATCCACAGGCTGGCCCACGAACGTGTTTGTGACGAAAGATCGTCCCGCAAATTCGGGATGGCCGAGATCGAATCCTGTATCGAGGATCGCGACTTTGATTCCCGTGCCATTCTTCGTGCTCGGAGGAACTTTGCACGCGTTCAATCCCCAGGTTGCCCCGGCAACTTCCGCGACAACATCCGGGTGCTCCAGTTCCTTTTCAGCCTGGCCCAGATCGGCCATGATCATCTGGGTCGCGCGCAGCACGCCCCTCAGGTAATCGTCTGGATTGACGTCCGTCGCGAACATGAAGTACTCCGGATCAATCGAGCCGACCGGGTTGTCCGCTGCAGCGACGAGACCCATGGTCATCGAGCGCGTCTTCGCGGCTTCTCCTGAAACCACGGCTACACCAATCTCAGGAAAAACGAGAGCTTCGGCGTCTCCCGTTCGCTCAAACGAAACGGCCTGTTTGATGAAATCGCGAGCGCTGGCGACTCGCAACCCATGCCTGGTCCTCAAGGCTTTCATTCCCGCCTCGGCGGCTCCTTCCTTAAATGTCACGAGGGATCGGCCCGTCTTCGTCGTATCGCCCCCCTGCTTCAGGGCCGACAGCAGGAGTTCGTCAGGAGTTGCAGAAATATGGAGTGCAGAAAGTTTCGGCGTACCTGAGCTTCTGATCCGCTTAGCCATGTGTTCTCCTTTGTAATGCGTTGTGGCCCGCCAGTGACTGGTGCCGGGCGGGATTTGTGCCGAATGAGTGTGGACCTCTATGCCACACCGTTGCATTAGGGAAGATTGCTGAATCGATCCAAAAATACGATGTAGTGTCCACCGTGCTTCCGCGAGCCCGTGTGAGACGTGATATACGATGGCGATGAACATACCGAGCTTTGAGCTCACGCTGATTCCTCTGGTCCCGAGTGTGAACCTGCCCGGTGTCGCTTCTGCCCGGACTCGCAGCGAGATTCCTTCAGGCCGCGGCGTTCAGGAAGAGTGCCTGCCTTTTACTGCTGCAAATGCATTGGGGCTGCTGATTCCTTCACCCATAGAGTTCGGTCTGTGCATGCCGGAGGATGTACCACCGGGGTGCCGCGCTTTTCGTTCGCCGCTCAATCGTGCAGGCTCTGACGGACAGTATGCGGATCCGAAAGTCTTCTTCGTGTTTGACCGGCCGGATTGTCGCTTTATAGGCAACGCCTACGAATTCGAGGACATTCCCGGAACCGGTTCGCAGCCGGTTGTGCTGCGTGAGCCGGGAATCAGTTTCTTCGACCGCGAAGATCAACACGACGTGTTTAAATTGCACCTTCCTTACATCTGGCGTACGCCCGAGTCGATTGATACCCTGTTCTTGCCATTGCTCAATCGTCCGGGCAACAGGCCGGAAGCCTTGTCAGGACTCGTCGAGACGGACTGGTATGCGAGTCCTGTGAATCTCGTCCTTCGAAAAACGTCCGGAGCCTTCCATGTGCGTGCCGGAGAACCCGTGGCTCAGACCGCATTCATCCCTCGTGATCTTCGCAGGCCGTCTGTGAAGGTTGCTGCTTCGCATGCCCGCATCGCCCGCGAGGCGCGCAGAGGTCTTGCCGAATGGGACCGGCAGCATGCCGCCTCGGAGAATGCCTACAAGATTCTGGCTCGCAGCCGGCACGGGCGCATCGAAAGCGACAGCGCGGAGTAGCGGTAACTTGATCATCAAGAGATGAAGTACCTTCAATGACAAGTGCCAATTGACCATTGAACAATGACGAAGCGTCGGTTCCGAAGTTTCCTTTGACTCCCTTCAACACGTTGATATAGCTTCCCTCCAAGTTTTAACCACGTTGTAAGAATTGGAAAGAAGCGGGGAATAGTCCCGTTCTTCCACACATCATTGGGGGGGCGCATGCGTACTTACGTTACAGGTGCGATTTTTCTCGGTCTGTTGATGGCGGGCCTCGCATTCTCTCAGAATGCGCAGCTAGGCGGCATTGTTACGGATCCCAGCGGTGGCTTGGTGCCCGGTGTCACGATTACCGCTACGAATACGGAAACCGGCGTCGTCAGTTCCACGATTACGAACGAGTCAGGGGCATACACTTTTCCAAGCCTGCAACCAGGGAAAGCTTATAAGGTCAGCGCCGGTCTGCCTGGCTTCCAGACCCAGACAGTTTCAGGTCTCGAACTGGCATCGTCTGTACGGCAAAATTTTCAACTACAGGTAAGCACAGCGCTGACGACGGTAGAAGTGAGTGCGGATTCAACCCTGGCAATCTCCACAAACTCCGCAACGGTGGGCGACGTTCTCCCGGAAAAGAAGGTGAGCGACCTGCCTATCGTGGGAAACAACGTACTCAGCCTCCTTACCGTGCTTCCCGGTGTTCGCGTCAGCCTCGGTGGCACTCAGGCGAATACGATCGGTGGACTGGGCCTGAACACGATGAACATCACGCGCGACGGATTAACTTCGAATGACACCCGGTTCGGGCCCGAAGGAGATCTTAGCGCCAACACCACACTGGCCAACTTCGGTGGCCTGGGGGTGATGTCTCCGACAACGATCAACCCAGACCTGGTTGGCGAAATCCGACTCATTCTTTCGCCTGTCGATGCGGAACTCGGCCGTGGTAACTCTCAGATTCAGATTCAAACCCGATCCGGAACAAACAAATACTCGGGAGCCGCGGTCTGGAACATACAAAACAGCGCGCTCAATGCAAACACGTGGGCCAACAACAGGAATACAGATCCACGAACCGGCGCATGGGCTCCGCTCACGCCGGACTGGAGAAATGTCAACCAGTACACGGTCAGCTTCGGCGGACCGATCGTTCGAAACAAGACGTTCTTCTTTGCGTTGTGGGATCAGAACATCTCCGCTCTGCGGTCCACAGTAAATCTTCGCGTTCCTACAGCGGAGGCTAGAAACGGAATTGTCAGATTCTGGGAAGGGTGGACGAACGATAGCGCAAACCCGATCAATAACCCTCAGCTTCCTACGACGGCAAACAACCCGACTGTTGCGTCGGTGGATGTTTCTGGAAAGCCGCTCATGCCGCAGTTCTGGCCGGATGGCTCTGCCTATAACGGCCGATTGGTATGTTTCAGCGTGTTGGGGACCCAGACAGCAAGTGGCGCCCCTTTTGCCGCAGGCCCCAACACCAGTCTCTGTCCGAGTGGAACCGATAGTGCCGGCCGTTCCTACAACGCCCTGGCCATGACGCCTCCTGGTGGCGCTACGTCGTGGGATCCCAAGCGTCCGGGCGGCTTCAACCAGGCGGGATACTTCGCAAAGATCCTGAACACCATTCCTTTGCCGAACGATTTCGACAACGATTTTGGTAGTGATGGCCTGGTGACTGGAAACTACAGATACGTCCTGACTCGCAACATAGGAGATCCCACCTTCTACAACGAGACCCTCGTCGGAAATGACCCGTATTCCAACCGCAAGCAACTGAATATCAAGATTGATCAGAACTTCAAGTCACATCGGATCAGCGGCGGCTGGACCTACCAGATGGACGACAACGTTGTCTTTCGCGGAGATCTGCCGAATGGACTGGAAGGCGTATCTTCGCGACGTCCGAACGTATTGACCGTGGGTGTTACATCGACCTTGAGTCCGAACCTTCTCAATGAGGCTCGTTTCGGCGTCAACATCAACAAGGGCGAGCAGAATCCTCCATGGACTTCAAAGGATGAAAAAATTCGCAACGAGGCGCAACAGTTCCTGGGGCAGGGAGGCGTCCGGCCGGGAACGACGAACACCTACCCGATTATTGTTCGCCCGCAAGCCGGGCTCGGCGCTATCTTTGGACCTTTGACTGATGATGCGAGTCTCGCATTCGACAACTACAACATGGGGACCCGCTTGAACGCAGCGACAGTCAACGTCGCGTCGTTCAACGATCCTTTGTACCAGGTCAACGATACCCTCAGCTGGACTCACGGGAGACATGCATTCCGGTTCGGTGGCGATTATCGGGCTCCGCGGACGAGCGGATTCAGCTTCCAGCCTTACCCAAGTGCTTTCTTCGGGAACCTTGGCGGCGCCGCGACCGCGAGCCCCCTCGCCTCGGAAAGCGCGGGTACGGGGACGCCGTCCCTGGGGGCGACGACTGTGACGCCTGGACCGGGCCAGACCTACGCTTCTCTATGGGCTGCCACAGCAACGAATACACAGGCGTTCAATTTTCGACAGACCTCGAGAACCATCGCAGCAAACCTCGCTTATTTGCTGACGGATTCCATCGGTGGCCTGAACACTCCCTATTGGATTTCGAGCGCAAGTGATGCGGCTCAAGGCATCAACGGTTGGCAGGACATTACAACTCAGTCGAACCGCTTTCGAGACTCGGCGTCGAGTGACTATGCGTTCTTCGTCAAAGACGATTACAAGATTCGGCCGAGCCTGACTCTGAACCTGGGGGTGCGGTATGAGTATTACGCTCCACCCTATCTCAAGGACGGCCTGACGTCGGCAATCATTGGACTGGGTGACGGACTGTTCGGAGCTGGACAGAGTTCTGGTGCCGGCGGGCAGTTGTTCAACAACTGGCTACAGCCTGGAAACTTGTATTTGACGAACTATGGGAGCGGAAACGCAATTCCAGCGGGCGGGTCACCTTTGGATTGTAGGCCCAACATACAGCAGTCAACGCTTCTTCCCACCTCGACGTGCGATCCAAACAGCCTGACAAGTATTCAATATGTCGGGTCCGGGTCGCCGAATCCGAACGGGGTGATCCTGCCTCGCGATAAAAACAACTTTGGCCCGGCAGTCGGCTTTGCCTGGCAGGTTCCCTATTTTGGCGCAGGAAAGACTACAATACGCGGCGGCTACCAGGTCACTTTCCAACGCGTTCAAGTCCAGGACCAGGTTCTCTCGGGAGTACCCGCTGCGAATACGTTAAACCAGGTTGCGGCTGCCGGCGACGGGGACATCCTCGCAATCACAGGCACACGGGCAATCAGCTACGACGACATCCCAGCGCTGGTGCCCAGGCTGCCTGCGAACGCGCCGGGCACCCCTACTCCAATCTATGCGAGAAATGTTGCTCTGACCGCTTACGCGCCGGATCTGGCAACCTCGTATACGCAAAACCTGACGCTGTCGGTGACGCGGTCGATCACTCGAAACATGACTTTGGACGTCCGCTACATCGGGACACTCGCGAGGAAACTCGTCGGGAATATGGACCTGAACTCGAGCACAGTGATGTACAACCCCGAACTGTTCAAAGCCCTCGAAGTCACTCGGGCAGGAGGCAACGATCCTCTATTCGACCAGATGTTCGCAGGCCTGCGGCTTGCCGGAGTGCCGACCACTGTTCCGGTCGTCAACGGAACGACAAGCTTTGGATCGGAACAACTTCGCCAGAGCACAACATTCCAGGGCAACCTCGCAAATGGGAATTTCGTGGCGGTTGCAAACTCCTTGATCACAAGTACCATTCAGGCCGGCTCCCAGGGAATCACAGGTCTTACGCCTGGCCCGCAGCAAACGATTCTTCGTAACGGTTGCAATCGCATCGCGAACGGGCTCTACAATCCGAATCTGCCGGGGTCCGGATTGACCACCCGTTGCTTCGCTGAGGACTATCTTGCGGCTAACCCGCAGGTGAGCACCGCGACGTACAACGGAAACTTAGGCAGGAGCAACTACCACGCGCTGCAGGTCGGTTTCACCCTCCGGCCCACTCAGGGTTTCTCCATTCAGTCCACCTACAGCTGGGCAAAGGCGATGCAACTTCCCGGCTCCGGATACACAGACCCGCTGATGAGGGAAATCGATCGCATTCGCAGTGTGGACCAGTTGCACAACCTCCGCACCAATGGAACCGTCGAGCTTCCCATCGGGCCAAACAAACTGTTCTTCGGCAACTCCTCCGGCTGGGTAGCACGACTCATCGAGCGTTGGCAGACCAGCTTCATTCTCAACATGTCAACGGGTCAACCCAGCAGCATTACAGGCGCCGGAACCATGCGCTACGGCAACGCTCGTTACGCGACGACCGTGGATTGGAAGGAACCGAGAGGGCACGCTGAATGGAACGGGCCTAACGGAAACACAGGAACGTATTTTGGTACCGATACGTTCTATACGGCCAGAGACCCACAATGTGCGGACACTACATTGGTTGCAGCTTCGATACAGACGTTCTGCACTCTCAATGCATTGACGATCAAAGCAGAGGCGGGAGCTCCGAGATCTTTCACGCTAAACACCGCCGCTACGGGCAACACTCCGGTGAACGTCGTCTACGGTCTCGTAAATCCACGCCCGGGAGAGATCGGGACGCTCGGTAATCGCAACGTTATTTCATGGGGTCAGTTCTTTCTAGACGCCAACATCCAGAAGTCATTCCAGCTCAGCGAATCCAAGTCGCTCTCCCTTCGGGTTGACGCAACGAACATCCTGAACCACCCTCAGCTCGCAACTCCGAACTTCGCAGTTGGTGGCACAGCCTTTGGACAGATTGCATCAAAGGGAGGCGCGATTGCCGGTGGTCCGCCGGTCCAGCGCAACTTCCAGGGTCAGGTCCGACTGACCTTCTGATCGAGTCGAAAGCCATGCTCTTCAAAGCCTCCGCGCCAAACGGGCGGAGGCTTTTGGCTTCTATGAAGGAAATGATTCTGTGCATCGTTGTGGTTTCTCTCGCGGCGTCCGTACTGGGTGCGCCTCAAACGGACCGTCTCGGCGCGAATCTGATTGTGGTCGCGACAGAATCTGAAGCCGCACAAATTCGAAATCGAGTCCGGTCAGGCGAATCCTTCGAACTGCTTGCCATGAGGCATTCGATAGGTCCCTCCGCAGAAGACGGCGGCTATTTTGTGACGAGCCGCTCAGGTGATCTGCGACAGGAACTCGAAGGCGCACTCACACGATTGAAGCCCGGCGAAACCAGCTCGGTTGAAAAACTCGGCAAGATGTTCTTCCTGCTTCGCCGGTCTACTCCCGACGAAGATCGCTGGAGATCCGACTACCACGAGGGACAGCAGGCTTTACAGGAACGACGGTATGCGGAAGCCGTCCAGTTATTTTCGAGCGCAGCCGAGCAAGCGTCAAAATTCAAACAGGAGGATCAACGCGTCGCCTCCAGCCTGCAGGGTCTGTCTCGTTCTTATTACCTTCAAGGCGACTACCAGCGAGCGGATCCGATTGCCCGGCAGTCGCTGGACATCTTCGAGAAGCTCCTGGGTCCTCAACATCCCGGTATTCTCCCAGGCCTGGAGAGTCTGGCCGCGATCGAGCAGGCACGGGCAGAATTCGCGAAGGCCGAGCAGGACTATCGAAGAATCCTTGCAACGAGATGGAAAGCCGCGCCAGGCGCTTCTGACGGCAACACCGTTGGCTTGCTGGAAAAATTGTCTGCTGTTCTTACCAATGCTTACTTTAGAGATTCCGAACTTGAAAGCGCCTTCCGGGAATTTGAAAAGGCTTTGACGCAAATGCCGCTTCGCGAAGATCTGTACGGCGGAATCGCCCAGGGATTATTCCGTGTTGAACTCGTGGCTGAGGCGGAGGCGGTCTTGCAGCAGGGAATCCGCAGGTTTCCGCAATCCAGAGAAATCCGTTATGCCCTGGCGAAGATCTACGTGCAGGCCTCGAGATACGAGGCCGCTCTTGGCGCATTTGAAACCGCGGACCGCATGGACGGGCCTGCGGATCCTGCCGCCGATCGACAGCAACGCGGCGTCATCCAGGAACGGATCGCGAGCATGAATGTTCTTCTGGTGCGTTTCGACGCCGCGGCTGCCGCATACGAGACAGCTCTCGAACTCAGCCCGAACAATCTGAAAGCGCGCCTCGGATTGGCGGATTTGTATTTCCGCCGCGGCAGGATGAATGAATCCCGGGATGAGTACATGAGTATAACTGCGACGCATCCCGATAGTGCTGCAGCGCATAAGGGTTTGGCCGACGCCTTACTCCACCTCGAACGTTATTCGGAATCAGCCACGGTTGCTCAAAAAGCAATAGAGCCTGATCCGGGTGATCGCGCGTCTCGGTACATTCTAGGCCTGGCTCTCCTGCGGGCGGGACGCAGTGAAGAAGGTGAGACCGCAATGCGTGACTATGAAAAACTCGAGGCAGAGGCGCAGGCCGACCAAAAGCTCCAGCGGACTCTGCTTGAACTCGATCGCAATGCCGCCATCAAGCTCGTCGGAAAGCAGGGCGAAGATGCGATTGGGTTATGGCGCGAGGCATTGAGTTCCCGACCCGGAGCGGCACTCGAAACCCGCCTTCTCATGAACCTGGGGGTGGCACAAGCCAAACTTGGACGGCACCGCGATGCGGCCGAAACGTTTGAGACCATGATTGACCGGGGAATCAATGATTTCTTAATTCATCGAAATCTTGCGGTGCAGTACGAACTCCTGGGAGACAAGCGCTATCTTCAGCATCGGGCAAGCTACCTGCAGAAATACGACGCCGCGCTGAAGGTGATACTGAACTGATGGTACGGCGAGTATGAGAAGACATCCCTGCGCCCTCATCTTCATTCTGGTGGCTGCCGGATCGGCGGCGGTCGCCGGCATGGCGCGGCAGGGCGACGCCGTGCAATTCGCAGACATCACGGCTAAATCAAAAATCGGTTTCCGGCACGAGAACGGCGCGTCACCGGAGAAGCATCTGCCCGAGACGATGTCGGGCGGTGCTGTTCTGTTCGATTTCGACAACGACGGCTGGCTCGACATTTTTTTTGTCAACGGTGGCTCTTTCGTAGACAAGAAAAAAGCCGCTGGAGCCCAGCACCGGCTGTATCGCAACAATAAGGATGGAACGTTTGCAGATGTAACCGGGATATCGGGCATCTCCGTGTCCGGCTTCGGAATGGGTGCCTGTTCGGCCGATTTCGATAACGACAGTTTTCCCGACTTGTACCTCACCGGCGCAGACTTCAGCAGGCTTTATCGCAATACCGGCAAAGGAAGTTTCGTTGACGTGACCACCAGCGCAGGAGTCGGTTCGACTCTCTGGAATGCGAGCTGCGCCTTCGGAGATATTGATAACGACGGAGACGTTGACCTCTACGTCACACGTTACGTGGATTACACGCCGGAGCGGAACAAGTATTGTCCCCTGTGGACCGCCCGCGCCTATTGCCATCCGAACGAGTACAACGGCGTACCCGACCTGCTGTTCCGCAACAACGGAGACCGGACGTTCACGGACATTAGTCGAGAATCGGGAATCCTGCAGCGGCCGAATGGGAACGGCCTCGGTGTTGTCTTCGGGGACTATGACAACGATGGGCTTGCCGATATCTATGTTGCCAACGATTCAACGCCGAACTTCCTCTTCCACAACAAGGGAGGAGGCAGATTTGAAGAGGCCGGCTTCTTCGCGGGAGTCGCCGTGGGTCACGACGGCAAACCCCAAGCCGGAATGGGAACGGACATGGGGGATTTCGATGGCGACGGATTGTTCGACATCTTTGTCACGAATCTGATTATGGAAACCCACACTCTTTACAGAAATTTGGGCAAGGGCCTGTTTGCAGATGTCACCTTCACGAGCGGAGTCGCTCAGGCAACGCTGCCCTACGTGGGATTCGGTGCAGCCTTTGTCGATTACGACAACGACATGGACCTGGACCTTGCAATAGCCAACGGCCACATCATCGACAATGTTCATCTTGGGCGCGATGACACCACATACGAACAGCTGAACCTGCTGCTTCTCAACGATTCGGGGAAGTTCAGAAACGTCGGCCCGATTTCCGGGAAGGGATTCGCAATCCGGAAGTCCAGCCGTGCGCTGGCCGTTGGTGATCTCGATAACGATGGAGATATGGATATCGTCGTTGCCAACGTCGGTCAAACGCCGGACATCCTCCGCAATGACGGCGGAAATCGCTCGAATTCTCTTCTGATCCGAACGATCGGAAGCAAAAGCAATCGCGACGGTATCGGCGCACGACTAAGACTCTCGGTCGGCGGCAGGATTCTGAGCAGGGACGTCAAGGCGGGATCCGGCTATCTCGGTCAGAACGACCTTCGCGTCCATTTTGGAATGGGGCAGAGAACCCTTGCAGAACGGCTCGAAATCCAGTGGCCGGGCGGTGCGGTCGATACTGCGGATAACCTCGCTGCAAATCAGATCCTGACCGTCCAGGAAGGGAAGGGCGTGGTCGGCCGCCAGCCGTTTGAACATTGATGCCGTCTCGCGCTTTCTCTGTGAGGACGGTAGCTCTTTCACCTTGTGGGCCATCGATAACCGGAAAGCCACTGGCGAAAGTCGTTCACTTTAGTCGGATTCTCCTGCGCCCATTCGGCCGAGCCGTCAAGTCGCGCGACAGGGAATGTGTGATACACGAAGGCTTCGATGAAACCCTGCTTGTGAAGGTCCGCAAAAAAGGGCGCGTAATACTCGACAGCAAAGCCCTTACCACTGGATTCAGGTCGAGCGAGAATTTCGGATATCACGGCATAGTTTTTCGAGATCGCGTTGAAAGGACTGCGATCCTTCTTCTCTCCGGTCATCTGAGCGGCCGCAACACTTAGAGAAATTGCCACAGCAACGGAATCGAAATCGCCTTCGTCCTTCTTCGATTTTGCCGGAAGGATAATGCTGAGCTCATTCGAGGTCTCGCTTCGTGAGACACCGCTTCCAAGAAGCGACTGGAGGCGACCCAGGGCATCCACGGTGCGTGGTCCATTCGGCTCGATTGTCAGGAAGCGTGACAGCGCAAGCGTTGCCGGAACGCGATAGCCGAGTTGCTGATAAATCGTCGCCAGAAGATAGTGGCTTGAGCCGTGATTCGGATTCAGGTGGAGCGATTCCTGCAGTGCCTTCCTCGCATCGTCGAGCTTTCCGGTCCGCACGTAGGAGAGGCCGAGATTGTAGTGAAGCAGTGGGAATCCCGGAGTCGTTTTGATGGCTACCTTGTAGACGTCAATCGCTTCATCCCGTTTCCCCATGTCGTCGAGACAATTGCCGATCAGCATGTGGAACTGGGGCAGCAAGCCTGATTGATAGGCTGCCCCTTGGCGCGCAATTGTTATCGCCTTGACGCAATCCTTCTTGCCCGTGTGCGAGTAGGCAAGCTCGTACATGGCGTCCACAGCTGCCGGTTGCTCAGCGAGAACCTGTTCATACTTCGCAATTGCGCCATCAAAGTTGCCGGCATCATGCAGGGCAATGCCCTCCTTGATGAGCGCGGTTTGCGCCGGACTGGAAACAACCGGAATTCGATCCGCCTTTGGCAGCTTTTCCGCTGCCTGAAGCGTCGCCGGAGCCAGAGCCACTAAGAAACCGAGAAGAAGCGTGATGCAGATCCACTTTTTTTCAGCCACAAGGTGATGCCTTTCGCGGGACTGTTGTCCTGATAGACAACGCGGCCGTCGGATTGTTCCATGCCGCGGTCCGATTCTAACGAATGGGCATGAAATCAAGTGCGACGGTTTGCGCGCGCCACCAGAACCAGTCCGACTCCGCTCAAGACTGCGAGTCCGGAAATCACGATCCGCACGTTCAGCGTTTCGTGCAGGAGTACGACCGCTCCGACTGCCGCGATGACAGGCACGCTGAGTTGTGCGACTGCTGCCTGCATCACCGACAAGCGTGGCAATGCTCGATACCAAACCGCATACCCGAGCCCGGATGTGATTGCACCCGAGACGACAGCCAGCGCAATGCCCCGAGTGCTGGTGTTGATGGAGTATCGAAGGATCAGGACAAGGATGACGGATGGAAGACTGCTCCAGAGGAAGCTCTGTGCGTTCGACGCAATTGGATCGGCAGCTTTTCTGCCGTTTAGCGAATACACGCCCCAGGCAATGCCGGCCACGGCCATCAATCCAAGACCCATCCAATCAGGACGAATCGAGGATGGAGTCGTCAGAATCACGAGACCGGCAAGCGCCAGTGTGAGGCCGGCCCACGCCGTTGCTGTCGGCCGTTCGCCTCGGAGGATTGCAAATCCAATCATGGTGAGTTGAACAACGCCGAAGAGGACCAGCGCGCCCACAGCCGCACCGATTCGAAGATAGGCGAATGAAAAGGGAATCGCGTAAGCGATGAGCGCTATCGCGCCGATCATGCCGTGACCGCGCAGAGGTTTGAACGTTCCTGCGCGGGCTCGAACGAGCAGCGCGAGCACGATGGCTCCCGAGACCAGTCGAATGCATGTGAACGTTGCCGCATCGATCTGGTGCGATCCTAGTGCGAGCCTCGTCAGCAGGGAATTGGAAGCGAAGGCGATGAGTGCGAGAAGAGTAAGACCAACCGTCCTGATGTTCACGCCTGGATTACGCCCTTTCGAATCGATGCACCAAAGATATGCGTGGTAGATGCCTGTTCCAGTGGCGGCGAAGCATACCACTCCTAAACAATGCCTTCGCGCAAAGTTGCAAATGGCTTCTGACGAGAACACAATTCCCCCGCCATGTCGGAGAAAGGCTTAGGGCTGTCAAGCGGACCAGAATTCGCTCGATGTCCGAGATGCAACGAGGTCATCGATGCTTCAATCGATGTGTGCCGATTTTGCGGCTCATTCCTTGACAAGACCGAACGAGAGCAGGCGGCGGCCGCGCATCACAGCAAAACGGAGGCCGTAGCCCGCGCCAATAATCGACGCGCTCTCATCGCTGGTCTCGTCGGCCTCTTTGGGACAGCTTTCTTCTATGCGTTGTGGTTCCTTGTGAGGTACTTCCTGAGGTACTGATGCGCAAGTCATGATCTGCGGCGGCCTGGTTAACGTTTTCTCGTTCCGCCTCTTTGGATCAGATCCTCGCCGAACCTGTCTCGAATCGCATCCACTGTTCGATCGATAACGCTGTCCTTGCGGGGTTCGTCAAACAAGCCCAATTGCATGGGTTCCTCGCCAGGCCTGACGATGTCTCCAGTCCCGACTCCAATCAGCCGGATGCGCCGTTCAAGAGAGAATTGATCGAACAGAGACAGCGCGAGGCGGATGATCTCTTCGTCCGTATCGACGGGCCGCTTCAGCGAAACCTGTCGCGTGTGCGTCTCGAATGGTTCGAGGCGAACCTTCAATGTCACCTTGCGCGCGCGGTAATTATCTCGGCGCAGGCGGCGTCCAACGCTTTCGGCGAGCCGGCGAATGGTCTTCACGAGCAGTTCCCGGTCGCGTGTGTCCTCTTCGAACGTCGTTTCGTTGCTGATCGACTTCGGTTCCCAGTTGGGAACGACTGGACGATCGTCACTTCCCATCGCGAGTTGATGAAGGTGGGCGCCCATGTTGTTGCCCAGCGCCTGTGTCAGATCTTCCTGTCTTCGAGCCCGGACCGCTCCGATCGTGTGCAGGCCCATCTCTCGCAATCGCACTTCGGTTTTTGGCCCAACCCCCCAGAGGCGGGAGATCGGAAGATCGTCGAGGAAGGCCTGCACTCCATCCGGATCCACCACAACAAGTCCATCGGGCTTCTTCAGGTCGGAGGCAATCTTCGCGAGGAACTTGTTGGGAGCAACCCCGGCGGATGCCGTCAGTCCCGTTGCTTCTCGAATCTGCTTCTTCACAGCTCGGGCGATCTGAATCGGTGCACCGAAAAGAGTTGTCGAGCCGGTGACGTCGAGAAATGCTTCGTCTATGCTCAATGGTTCCACCAGATTCGTAAATCGGCGGAGCACTTCCATGACTTCATGGGAAACTTCGACGTAACGCTCCATCCGTGGTCGAACGTAGGCGCCCTCCGGGCAGAGCTTCCAGGCGCGGCTGATTGGCAAGGCGGAGCGGACACCGAATTTACGCGCTTCATACGAGCAGGCGGCGACAACGCCCCTGCCGAGGCCCTGCCTGGGATCCGCGCCCACAATGACCGGGCGACCCTTCAGGTTGGGGTCGTCGAGTTGTTCGATGGAAGCGTAGAATGCATCCATGTCGACGTGAAGGATCACGCGATCCGGCTTCTCTTTCTTCTCGTGCTCGCTCATGGGCGCCCCATTATTCCGAAATGGGACCCAATCTGTCACTCTCGCGACTCAAGCTAGTCGGCACAGTCGGAAAAGTGAGGTAGGCACACCTGTGTTGAAACTAAGACGTATTGAGCTGTTGGGCTTCAAGTCGTTCTCAGACCGAGGCGAAATCGTCGTGCAGGACGCGGGCGTTACGGCCATTGTCGGCCCGAATGGTTGCGGCAAGAGTAATGTCTCGGATGCCATTGCCTGGGTCCTCGGGGAGCAGAGCGCTAAGTCCTTGCGTGGCGAGAAGATGGAAGACGTTATCTTCAATGGGACTCGAAGTCGTGCGCCCATGGGAATGGCCGAAGTTACCATTACGCTGACGGAGACGACCCCGGCTCCCGTCGAGGTCATCACCGATCCGCAAAAGGTCAACGGTCATGGCTCGACAAACGGTCACGCGAACGGTCATGCCAACGGCCACGTCAATGGACATGCCAATGGCAACGGAAATGGCGGGCCGCCGGCCGGACCGCGCGACATCGTCGTACAGCGCCGGCTCTACCGTGATGGAGAAAGTGCCTATCTGATCGACGGGAAGGTGTGCCGCCTGCGCGACATCCACGAGATCTTTTTGGGCACTGGCCTTGGTCCAAACAGCTACGCGATCATCGAGCAGGGACGTATCGGGCAACTGCTGAGTGCCAAGCCGATGGATCGCCGGGGCCTGATCGAGGAAGCCGCCGGTGTCACGAAGTTTAAGGCCAAGCGAAAGCTCGCCGAATCCCGGCTCGAAGCAGCACGCCAGAATCTCTCCCGGGTCAATGACATCCTTGCTGAAGTCGATCGTCAGAGGAACTCTCTCAAGCGCCAGGCCGGAAAGGCGCGCCGCTACATCGAACTCCGCAACCGTATGCGCGAGATCCTTTCAGCAGTTTTCTCCACACGAGCCGAGATGCTGGTCCTCCAGCAGGAAAGCGTTGAGTTCGCCCTGGCATCGATCGGCGACGAAGGGCGCCGCCTCGAACTGGAAATCGAAAGATTGAATGCACTGGTTCACCAGCGTCGTGGCGATGTAGCGGAATCCGAGAAGGCACTGAGTGAAGGGCTCGCCCGCCATTCTGAAGTTGAGCTGGAGCGCGAGAAGACAACACAGCGCATCGAACGGCTCGAAGATCAGATCCGCACGCTTGAAGAGAGGAAGGCGGCTCTCGGCGAGGAACGCACCCGTATTGTTGAGGAACTGGCGCGCAGTCAGAGCGAGCATGCTTCCCGCTCGGCTCAGCTGGGCGAGACCGAACAGGACCGCCTTGGCGTCATCGAGTCCATCGAACGCCTGAAGACGGCGCTCTCCGCTCTGAATGAGGAGCGTGCGGGAGAAGAACGTGCGATTGCGGATCTCCGGCGGCAGCAGTTTGAAGTTGTCGGCAATGAGGCGCGCATCGGCAACGAGATCGCAAGCCGCAGGGAAATGATCCAGCGGCTGATGTCTCAGATCGAGCGGCTTGAACGCGAGGCCGCGGAGGCTGTGGATGCCGCGACTGCCGTGCAGGCGCAGCTGGAGTCTGCTCGGAATGAGCACTCCGGTTATGAAGTCGGCATGAAGCGCCTGCGTTCCGAACTCTCTGCAACCGAAGCGGAATGCTCAAGCCTCCGCGAACGCCACGCGGAAAGCGTGAAAGCGGTCGCGGAGTGGAAGAGCAGGCGCGATGGTATTCAGAATCGACTTCAGACGATTGGGGACCTCGCCATTCGCCGCGCTTACAGTACCGAGTCCGTGCAGCAGTTTTTCAACTATGTCCGCGGACGGGATTGGGAACCGCTGGGTATGCTCGCAGATTTCATCGAAGTGGATTCGCCGTATGAATCGATCGTGGAGGATTTTCTTCGTCCGGAACTGCAATATGTTGTCGTCAAGGATCGCACTCAGGCTGCCGCGGCGATCAGCATCGTCAAGGATGTCACAAAAGGTCGTCTGGAATGTCTTGTCCTGAACGGCGACACGCCGCTTCAAGCGCCCGAAGCGATTCCTGGCGCAACGCCGCTTTTCGACATTGTGCGTTTCGACGAGCGGGTAAGGCACATCGCCAACCATTTCCGTAACGCCTATGTCGTCGAGACAGCTGACCAGGCCTGGGAACTCGCCGCGCAGTATCCGAGTTGCCGCTTCGTTGCGTCCACAGGAGAAGTGATTCACGGTCACGTCGTCAGCTGGGGTGAGCGCGAAGCGCTTGGACCGCTGTCGCTCAAGCGCGAGATCCGTGACCTCGACCGCCAAATGGACAACGCGATCCGCGAGACCTCGGCGCGCGAATCCGACGCCACCCGGCTCGAAGAGCTGCTCCGCGAAGCGGAAGCGCTGCGAGTTCGCCTGGTCTCCAGTGTTCAGGAGATTGAGAAGACCATCCTCACCACCGACCATCGCTTGCGCACACTGTCGGGCGATCTGGCGCATGCTGAACAGCGCGCCGAAGTCGCTCGGGCGGAGATCTCCCGCTTCACCTACGAGCGTAGCCAGCTCGAAGAAGCAGTCCAGGAGGCCGAAGCGCAGCTTGCGGGGATTGCGGCGTCCAAGGAAGCGATCCTTCAGGAGACTGGACGACGGTCTGAACGAAGTCTGTCACTCGCCGGCGATATCGAAACGAAGAGACACGAGTTCGGCGAAATCCAGTCGCGCCTCGCGGTGCTGGAGGAGCGCCGCTCCGCCATCGTCCGCGAGATGAACGCGCTTCAGCAACAGGCAAAGGAGTTGCAGGATCGGAGCGACCGTGCCGTTCAGCAGATCCAGCAGGCTGAGGAACAACAAGCGCAGTCCCGTGCATCAATCGAAGCCATGGAGGCGACGCGTGAGGAACTGTTAGTCGAACATGAACGCCTGAATCAGCAGATCGCCGAAATTACCGCCGCTCTGGAAGTGTTGCGGGCGGAGCTTCACGGCGCAGAGCAACAGTGGGACGACTCGCGAGCCGCGCTCGATGCATGGAAAGATCGGCACAATGCTCTGGAAATCGAGCGAACCAAGGTCGATTCCGATCTGAAGCATCTGGCGAGTTCCTGCTGGAGCGAACTGAACGAAACCATCGAAGCCGTCTGCCTGAAGTCCTTTGAAGTGCTCCCGCCCGAACAACTCGAGCTGCAGGAAAAGGAATACGAGGAGATTCGCGAGAGGATGGAATCGATGGGCGCTGTCAACATGATGGCCGTCGAGGAGTATCAGGAGGCGGAGCAGCGCTTTGAGTTTCTCAACGGGCAGCGTCAGGATCTGCTCGATTCCATTCGCGATACGGCACAGGCCATCGACGAGATCGACGCAGTCTGCCGGAAGCAGTTCAGAGAAGCGTTCGATGCGATCGATGCGGGCTTCCGCGCCGCCTTTGTTCATCTTTTCGGCGGAGGTCACGGAGAGTTGAGGCTGCTGGAGGAAGCTGGCGAAGCGGATGCCGGTGTCGAAATCATCGCTCAGCCGCCCGGTAAAAAACTTCAGAATGTCCTGTTGTTGTCGGGAGGTGAGAAAGCGCTCACGGCACTCGCTCTGCTTATAGCAATGTTCCGCTTCAAGCCGAGCCCATTCTGCGTGCTCGACGAAGTTGATGCTCCGCTCGATGAAGCCAACGTGGACCGGTTTGCCAACATGGTTCGCGAGATGAGCGCTCAGACTCAGTTCATCGTCATCACACACAGCAAGCGAACAATGGAGACCGCTTCCATGCTTTATGGCGTTACGATGGAAGAGCCCGGTATTTCCAAAATCGTCTCCGTAAGGTTGAATTAAAAAACCATGGCCATTCAGCAAACAAATCTGCCCGGCGTGAAACTGCATGCGCGGGGCAAAGTCAGAGATATTTACGATCTCGGCGAGCACTTCCTGATTGTCGCGACGGACAGGCTGTCCGCTTTCGACGTAGTACTCCCCACGCCGATTCCTAACAAAGGCAAGGTCCTCACCCAGATGTCGGCGTTCTGGTTCCGGCACTTCAAGAACGATGTGCCCAACCACGTCGTCTCCACTCGTGTGGAAGACTTTCCGCCGCCGCTGCACCTCTATCGCGAGCAACTGCAGGGGCGATCGATGCTGGTCAAAAAAGCGAAAGTTTTTCCCGTCGAGTGCGTCGCTCGAGGCTATCTCACCGGATCCGGGTTGAAGGACTACAACAAGACCGGAAAGGTGTGCGGTATCGCGCTGCCTCCGGGGTTGCGGGATTCGGACCGTTTACCTGAACCTCTGTTTACGCCGTCAACAAAAGCGGAAACGGGACACGACGAGAATATTTCTGAAGAGCAGGCTGCCGCGATTATCGGTGCCGACAATATCAGGGAACTGAAGCGGCTGACGCTGTCGCTCTATTCGCGCGGCGTGGAATACGCGCTCAAGCACGGCATCATCATCTGCGACACCAAGTTCGAGTTCGGTGTGATCGATGGGAAGATTTCAATCGTTGACGAAATGCTCACGCCTGATTCTTCGCGGTTCTGGCCCGCGGATCAATACGTGCCGGGAAAACCGCAACCCTCGTTCGACAAGCAGTTCGTCCGTGACTATCTGGAGCGGATCGGCTGGAACAAGCAGCCGCCCGGTCCGGAGCTTCCTTCGGACATTGTGGATGCGACGAGCGCAAAATATCGCGAAGCTCTGCGTATTCTCACCGGCAGCGATGTGGAATGAGTTTGAATGTCCTGGACTGGTCTGTTGTCCTGATTCTCGTTGTCTCCGTCGTATTCAGCATAATCAAAGGCTTCGTCCGCGAACTGCTTGGAATGGCTTCTCTCGTTGCGGCATTCGTCGTAGGAGCGTGGTTCTATCGCACCGCAGCGTCTCCTTTTAAAGAGGTTGTAAAGACCGAAAACATTGCTCTATTCTTGGGCTTCGCCTTTGTGTTTCTGGGGACGCTGCTTCTCGGCGCTCTCGTTATCTGGATCGTACAGAAGCTCATCAAGTTTGCGCATATCCAGTGGTTCGATCGATTGCTGGGAGCCGCCTTCGGATTTATTCGAGGCTGGATCCTGGGGTCGATCGTCTTTCTGGCATTAACTTCTTTCGAGGTCCAGGCCGAGCGAGTCAGGAGTTCCCAACTGGCACCCTACTACCTGCCGGGTGCCAGGATTATTGCTCTTGCTGCGCCTGAAGATTTCAAGACGCGTTTCATGGATGGATACCACGCGGTTGAGAAATGGTGGCGTGACGGTCATGAGAGAGGAAGCTCTTTGTGAAAGAAAAGCTCGAGTCCCTGGTTGCCGAAATGATTGAGAAAAGAATTCTCCTCGACGAAGCTGTCGGTGCCTTTGAAAAGAAATTCATTCAGATCGCCCTGGGCCAGACCCGGGGCAATCAGAGTAAAGCCGCCGAAGTTCTCGGCGTGCATCGAAATACTCTTAGCCGAAAGATCTCAATCCACAAATTGAACGGACATCGGTAGCTCTCAAGCCGGACGTGGAAAGGTTAGGCGTGTGGAGCCGGGAGCGCATGTCTACTGAATGCCTGTCGGTTTCCAGTTGTAGATGACGTTGATCGGAGCTACGCCGGCCGCCACTAGTTACGTTCATTAAGAATCGTTGGCCATCGCCAGACACGGAGTATTGCTGCCTGAACAAGCCGGGCAATGCGCCTCCAGCGATGCGGGTCGTGAACAACAGTCTGGGCCTTCGAGACTTTCGCGGATCTGGTCGTCGCTGATGTTGAGCGTACCCTTCGCGGGAATGTGGGACGGGTCCTTGAGCCTGGCCACTTGCTTGTCTCTGAAATCCTGTAATGGTTTGGGTGCTGTCGTGTCGTGTTCGTGGCAATCGATATCATGGCCGAAAGGTGATAGATCATTTCTCGGTACATCGGTGTGATTGCTCACACGGAAATGTACCGCGACTTCAGAATCTCCAGATGATGTTGCGTATGTCCGGCTATCACATATGCTTGCGCCCTCACGGTCGCCGGTTTGTTGTTCGCGAGGCCTCGCCGCTTCCATGCCTCGGAATCGAGATTTCGAAAAAGGTGAATGGTCGAGCGCCGGACACTCTCGAATTCATCGACTAAGTCGCGCATCGCGACATTGGCATGGTTGGCATGTTTCGCCCACGGATCCTGATCGAATCCGGGAAGCGCAGCACGGTCGTTTCGCGCGAATGAAAGCGCACGATAAGCGAACACCCGTTCCGTGTCGATGACGTGGCCCAGGAGTTCCTTGATGCTCCACTTTCCGGCTTCATATCGATAATTGCCTTGCTCTTCGCTCAAGCCGCGAAGCAACGTAACCATTCCATCGAGTTGTTGCTGGAGAATGCTAATAATATCGTCGCCGGTAACGGCGCTGACGTAACCGGGGTTATACCCTGTGTATTCTGTGGCCTCAGGTCTCCCAATTTTTAGTTGTGACATAGTCGACATTGTATCCTGCCGCATATTCGGAGGTTTTTAATGAGACGTTCGGCCCTGTTTCTCACCATGCTATCGGCATTGCATTTCGGCTGCAGCAGTGCAAGTTGACGAAAGATCAGTTGCAGGCGCTTGGCTGTCGGCACAAGACCGCAGCGGAACTCTATCGAGCAGTGAAAGAGCAGGCGAAAGGCGGCCAAGCGTTAACGTCAACCAACTTGCCGGATTGGAGCGGCGTTTATACGCGCCAGCCCGTTCCGGGATTCGCATTCGATCCGGACCCGTCTCCGGATGGAGTGTCGCCGCTGGGATACTTCACTCCGCATGCAACATTTCCCTGAGCAATGAGCTTGTTCATTCGCTGCCTTGGCCTGGTTCAGGTGTATCGAAAGAGTCGGGCTCCGATTTCTTCCGTCGCTTCTTTACATACTCCCCAAGATCCATGGCAGGTTCGAGCCGCACTAGCTCCACAGACTTCAACGGATGCACGAGGTAGTTCGCCACCAGGCAGAACTCGTCGTATTGCCAGTTATGGTTAACGGCGTCAGTCCCTTTGGAGTATCTACGGCTGACTTCAGCGGGCAGGGAATCGGCCAGTGACGACGTTTCGAAGTCTTCAAAGGCGATGATGTTTCCCGCTTGCACGAACGCAACTTTCGTTCGTGCCGTGCTGTCTGACGGCAACAGCACCAGGTAATCGAATGCCCAGATCGAAGGAAGCTTCTCCTTCACTTCTTTCCGAGCTCGCTCAATCTTGTCCAGTTGCCGCTTTACGAGCTCCGCTTCCTCAAACTTTTCTTCGGCCGCAAGTGCATTCATTTTCGTGAGCATCGGCCCTTCGACGTCCTCATCCCGACCCTGGATAAACGCTATCGCGGCATCCACATCGGCGAGGTATGCCTGTCGTCCGATGTCGTTGTTGCAGGGGCGGGAGCACGTGTGCATCTGGAAATACAAGCAGTCGGGATGTGGATCGTTCCCGCGGATGTTGTAAAGGCACGGCCGTAGCTTGAATGTTCGCTCCAGGGCCGTCTTCAGCCGGGCGAACTGACCACGCGTGACAAAGGGACCGAAGTACTCGACGCCGGCCTTGATTTGCTTCGAAGCGTAGATCCTCGGGAATCGCTGCTTCCGGTTGATCTTCATCAGCGTGAACAGGCGGAATGTACGCATCCGTCGATACGTTTTAGGAAAGTACTGACGCCTCTGGAGGTATAGAACATAGGCGGTTTCGAACGGCGACCATGTTCTCCGGAATTCGATTCGGCTCGTGATCTCGCGAAGGTCAAGATCCTTCACGCGTTCGGAACGTTCCCCGAAATAGCGCTCCAGCCTTTGAAACAGGTTGCTGGCTTTGTCGAGAACGATGAGCTGCCCGCGTGTATCGAAGATCCGGTATACAGCCGAAGCCTTGGGTACCGTCGGCAAAGCCTCGGTGAGGAACGTGGCGTTCGTATAGGGAATCGAGGTGAACTCGATATTCAGGCTATTTTCCGTTGAAGGCGTTCCAGTGGAAGAGCAGAGACTGTCGCGTGTGTTGCTTCGCATAGTCCCAGCCGTGAACTCCCGGATACAGGCCCGCGGTATGCGGGTACTTTGCCTTCGTCAGGAGGTCGTCGAGAACCTGCTGGCCGCCATAGAAGCCATATTCGTCCTCGGTGCCGCAGTCGAAGTAGATCTTCATGTTCTGCAGCTTCGCCGTGTCTTTGGCGAGTTCCAGGGGGTTGTTGGCATTCCAGTAAGAGAGGTCCAGTTGCCCGCCGGCGCCGAAGCCAATTCCGTAGATGCTATCGAAGAGCGCCTTGAACTGATCGAGCCGGCGTCCCGTAACCGTGGTGGTGTTGAAGTCCGGCACCAGCGCTGCGCTGTGTGTGCTGACGGAGCCGAACATCTCGGGATGCTTCATCGCGATCTTGAGCGCGCCATAGCCTCCCATGGAGATTCCGCTGATGCCGCGCGTTGCCCGTGTCGCATTCACGCGATACGTTGACTCAATCAT
>Ga0068859_100001345_pt1 | contig 25063 bp, 22 predicted proteins | sample KBSSwiS22_FD_66585 | JGI IMG/M metagenome (GOLD analysis project Ga0068859, IMG submission 66585) | Switchgrass rhizosphere microbial communities from Kellogg Biological Station, Michigan, USA - KBS Switchgrass S2-2 | ecosystem: Host-associated > Plants > Roots > Rhizosphere > Soil ...
TGGTATTGTGCAGGCCGACTTTGAAAAACTGAACCAAAGCGCATTGGGCCTGGGCTTAAAAAATATAGCCAGTCGTATTAAAGTACTGAAGGGGAGAATATTTTTTGAAATTGACCCCAGCCATACCTATTATAAGGTTACCATTGAAGTGCCGATGGAAGCAATGATATAAGCCTTGCCAGTAGCGGCTTTGCAAATGCAGGATATAAAATGTTTCCCTATTTTTAAATGATATTTTAAATTCGAAAAAACAAACTCATTTGATTTTACAAATTCACTATTCGATATTTTTTAATTTAATGATTGTTTTCCGTAATTTTATCGCATCGCCTAATCTATGGATGAAATAAAAGTTGCAATCGCTGACGATCATAAAATATTCCGTAAAGGAGTAATCCTTTCCATGCGTGCCTATACAAATATCAAGTTTGTAATGGAAGCTGAAAACGGTGAAGAACTACTGGCTAAAATTCCCGAATCGCAGCCTGATGTAATACTCTGCGATTTAAAAATGCCGGTAAAAGATGGTATTGATACCACTAAAATGATCACCAAAAATTTTCCGGGTATTCGTGTAATCATTCTTACTATGTACGAAGATGAAAGATTTGTAGGCCACCTGATGGATTGTGGTGCTGCCGGCTATCTTTTAAAAAGTACAGAACCGGCTGAAATAAGAAAAGCCGTAATGGATGTTATGCGTACCGGGTTTTACCTCAATCCTTTTGTAAATAAGGTGCTCATCAAAAAAAATTATTCCAAACAAAAATTCAGTCCCAATTTAACTACCGAAGTAGTTTTAAGTGAAAGAGAAAAAGAAGTGCTTACATTGGTTTGTATGGAATTTACTGCTGCGGAAATTGCTTCTAAAATGGATATCAGTTCCAGAACGGTAGAAGCTATTAAAGACAGGCTGATGGAACGTTTTGGCGTGAAGAACTCTGTAGGCCTGGTGTTTTATGCCATGAAGAATTCGCTTATCGATTAGAGTGAATGGTGAATGGTCAATAGTGAATAGTCAACAATTGGTTATCAAAATAGTCCAAACAACTTACTGTCAATACTCGTAATGATCTGCCCTAAATGTTCTTCATTTTCTGCAAACTTGTTTTTATCTGCATCAATGATCAATAGCGGGCCTTCTTTATAATTGTCGATAAAATTATTGTAGAATTCATTTAGTTTTTTCAAATAATCAAGCCTTATATTTTCTTCGTATTCTCTTCCTCTTTTTTGAATTTGTGCCACTAATGTTGGCACTGATGCTTTTAAATAGATCAACAGGTCTGGTGGTTGCACCATGGTTTTCAGCGTTTCAAAAAATTTGTAGTAATTATCAAAATCACGTTTACCCATCAGGCCCATATCGTGCAGGTTAGGCGCAAAAATATTGGCATCTTCATAAATAGTCCTGTCCTGTATCACTGTTTCGGTACCACGATGAATTTCCAGCAACTGGTTAAGGCGGCTGTTCAGGAAAAATATCTGCAGGTTAAAGCTCCACCTGGGCATATCTTCATAAAAATCATTCAGGTAAGGGTTATGATCCACATCTTCAAACTGGGGAATCCACTTGTAATGTTTGCTTAACATTTCTGTAAGCGTGGTTTTGCCGGCACCAATATTTCCGGCCACAGCAATATGCTTTGGTTTTTTTGTTTTAGCCATAACTCAATTGTCGATTTACGATTGCCGATTTTAGATTTACTGACAAGCGGAGCATCTAAAGTAAACAAATTCTGAAATCAAAAATCTAAAATCAGAAATATTTTAATCCCATTGCCTCTCTTACCAGTTTCATAGTTTCACCGGCACTTTTATTGGCCTTTGCTGCACCCTGTTCCATTACTTGTTTAAGATATTTTTTATCGGGTAAAATAGTGTTGATCTTCTCCCTTATCGGAGCAATAAATTTAACCATATCTTCTCCCAATTGCTTCTTCAGATCACCATAACGGATATTGCAGTTGTTATAGTCACTTTCATATTTGGCAATCACATCTGGTGTACATACCAGTTTCATCAGGCTAAAAATATTTTCAATATAATCAGGTTTTACCGCATTCATTTCCGTTGGGCCTGCATCTGTTTTAGCTTTCTTCACTTTGTCCATTATCGCTTTATCATCGTCAGATAAATAAAGTGTAGCATTTAGATTTTCACTTTTACTCATCTTACCTTTACCGTCCAAACTTGGTACTTTCACCAGTTCCGCATTATAATTAAATGCATGGGGTTCAGGAAGCACTTCACCATAGCGATGGTTAAAACGATTGGCAAAATTTCTTGCCATTTCTAAATGCTGCTCCTGGTCTTTACCAACAGGTACATATTTGGCACGGTGTAAAAGAATATCTGCAGCTTGTAATACAGGATAAGTCAATAGTCCGGCATTTACATTTTCCGGATGCTGGCGCACTTTATCTTTAAATGTAACGGTCTTTTCCAACTCGCCTTTGTAAGCCAGCATGTTCAGGTACAAATACAATTCTGCAGTTTCGTGTACATGGCTCTGGCAATAAAAAGCAGCCTTATCGGGGTTTAACCCGCAGGCTATGTTTTCTGCTAATACCCTTTCTACATTTGCCTTTAATTCTTTTGTATCAGGATGTGTGGTAAGCGAATGCAGATCGGCTACCATAAAATAACATTCAAAATCATCCTGCATTTTTACATAATTGCGGATAGCCCCGAAGTAATTACCCAAATGCAAAAAACCAGTTGGCCTGATGCCGCTCATTACTATTTCTTTCTGTTGTGCCATAGTGGGCGAAGATAAGAAGTTTACGGTTTTTGTTTACAAGGTTGTCAACCTTTCAAATAATCTTATCTATAGTATACATTTTTAAGAAGGCTGACAACCTTTTTTGTAATAGATACCGCTGATAGAAATCTGCAAACAGAAAACCCAAAACAAGCTATATTTGTTTTATGGAAGTAAATGATGCATTGGTAGATAAACTGGCTAACCTGGCAAGGCTGCAGTTTAACGATACCGAAAAAGAAGGAATTAAAAACGACCTGCAACGCATGATACAGTTTGTAGAAAAACTGAATGAGGTGGATACTACAGGTGTAGCGCCATTGCTGCACATGAGCGAGCAGGTAAATGTTTTAAGGGCCGATGAAGTGCAGGGAAGCATTAGCCGGGCAGAAGGGCTGCAAAATGCGCCTGTGCATGATGATGAATTTTTTAAAGTACCGAAAGTGATAAAGAAATAGAAGGGACAAGGAACAAGGTTCAAGATACAAGGCAGGGTGTACGAAATATAAGCTTTATACTTTGTACTCATAACTCATAACTTATAATTCATTTATGCAGGGCATTATTCATTTAGAAAACATCCGCAAGAGTTACTACCTGGGTAAACAGGAATTACAGGTGCTTAAAGGCATTAGCCTGGATATATTTAAAAATGAGTACGTGGCGCTGATGGGCCCCAGTGGTAGCGGTAAATCAACCCTGATGAATATCCTGGGCTGCCTTGATTCACCTACCGGAGGAAAATATATTTTAAATGGCAAAGACGTAAGCCGGATGCCGGATAATGACCTGGCCGAAGTACGCAACCAGGAAATTGGATTTGTATTTCAGCAGTTTAATTTATTGCCCCGGTTAACCGCTTTAGAAAATGTGGCGCTACCATTAATATATAGCGGTGTAAGTAAAAAAGAAAGAATAGAGAGAGCCAATGACGTAATGGCTAAAGTAAAACTGGAAGACAGAAGCCATCATAAACCTAATGAACTGAGTGGCGGCCAATGCCAGAGAGTGGCTATTGCACGTGCCCTCATCAATAATCCTTCAATTATTCTTGCTGATGAACCCACCGGTAACTTAGATAGTAAGACCAGCTACGAGATAATGGACATATTGGGTAAGATACATGCTGATGGTAACACAGTGATCCTCGTAACTCATGAAGAAGATATTTCGCATTTTGCACACCGTGTTGTACGTTTAAGGGATGGTGTGATTGAAAGCGATAAATTAAATGCGACTCCCGCCACAATAGCCCAGCCTGCATAGGTGCGTTACCCCCTCCGCCCCCTGAAGGGGGAACCACAAACAGTATTATTTTTTGTTGCATTATTTATTTACTTTCAATTTTGAAAATTAGTTTGTAGATCATGGCATTTAAAATATATACTAAAACAGGAGATCTGGGTAAGACCTCACTTATTGGCGGTACCAAAGTTGCCAAAAGCCATATCCGTATTGAAAGCTATGGCACGGTGGATGAACTGAATTCTTATATTGGTTTGGTAAGCGATCATATTGCACACGAACCATCTAAAATTATTTTAAAAGAAATTCAGGACCGCCTTTTTACTATTGGTTCTTCCCTGGCATGCGACCCTGATAAGGAACCACTGATGAAGATCCCCGATCTTAAAGAAGAAGATATTGTGTTACTAGAAAAAGAGATCGATAAAATGAATGAAGCACTACCGGCAATGAAATCCTTTATTCTCCCGGGTGGACATGTGGCAATTTCTACTGCACATATTACACGCTGTGTATGCAGGCGTGCAGAAAGGCTTTGTGTAAATATGCAACAGCACGACTTATTTGTTGAACCATTGGTAATAAAATACCTCAACCGCTTAAGTGATTATCTTTTTATTTTGGCAAGATATATAGGCCATCTGTTAGGGGTAAACGAAATTCCGTGGAAACCACGGATCAATGGATAATTGTAAAATTGATAATGAATAATGTTTTAGAATCGAAGGGTATTCATTTACTCGGACTGTCTTCATTATCAATTATTCATTATTTAATTATCCATTAATTATCTTCCCGTCTTTCATATGCACAATTCTGTCGCTCATTTGCGCCAGTTCTTCATTATGGGTAACAATTAAAAAAGTTTGGTTGAATTGTTTGCGCAGGTCGATAAAAAGCTGGTGAAGATCTTTTGCATTGGCGCTGTCTAAGTTTCCTGTAGGTTCATCAGCCATTACGATGGAGGGATTATTGATCAATGCCCTTGCCACGGCTACCCGTTGTTGTTCGCCGCCGGAAAGTTGTTGTGGTTTATTTTCCAAACGGCCCGAAAGGCCCAGTGTATTTAAGAGTTCTGTTGCCCTGGTCTGCACTTCCTTCTTTTTCCCACCGGCAATCCACCCCGGAATGCATACATTTTCCAGGGCTGTAAATTCGGGTAATAAATGATGAAACTGGAAAACAAAGCCTATTTCACTATTCCGGAAAGCGGCCAGTTTTTTGCCCGATAATTGGTCTATCCGCTGGTTGTTTAAAATAATTTCCCCTGCATCAGCCTTATCCAGGGTGCCCAAAATGTGCAACAGCGTGCTTTTGCCAGCTCCTGAGCTACCCACAATACTAACAATTTCTCCCTTCTTAATGTTTATATCCACCCCCTTTAAAACTTGTAACTGACCGTATTTTTTCTGAATATTTTTGGCTGATAACATGCTTTAAAAGTAAGTAATAATTGCTAAACCAATAGAGGGCTTGCAGAAAATTAAACGCATTTTACTAAGTAAAAGTTGCAGTTCTCCCGATGCAGCCAGAAATAAAAAACAGGCGATGCAACTTTTAATGGGGTTAACACAATCTTCTTAAAAAGCAGTCGTTAATAAAACACTTTTGGTTATTTCCACAGAACCTATACATTTGCGGAAAAATAGGGTGTAATTGCCCTTCAAATTATTAAAGAAAACTAAAGAATTACATATGTTTTGGACACTAGAATTAGCTTCGCATTTAGAAGACGCACCCTGGCCGGCAACAAAGGATGAGTTAATTGATTACTCTATCCGTAGCGGCGCCCCTATTGAAGTGGTTGAAAATTTACAGGAACTGGAAGACGAGGGCGAGATTTATGAAAGCCTTGAAGATATCTGGCCGGATTACCCGAGTCATGAAGATTTCTTCTTTAACGAAGAGGAGTATTAAAAGCCCCCTCCGCCCCCTGAAGGGGAACCTGGAGTATAATGCTTCGAGATTCTTTCCTGTTAGCGAACATAAAAAATTAAGCCTCTCAAAATTTGAGAGGCTCTTTTGTTTATGAGTTTGTTAGATCAACCAATTAACTTTCCTTTACGCCTAATTTTTCCATTACGTAGTTACTTACGCCAGTTGTCGAGTAGCCGCCATCGTGAAAGAGGTTTTGCATGGTAACCATTTTGGTGAGATCACTGAATAACGTGATACAGTAATTAGCACAATCTTCTGCAGTGGCATTGCCTAATGGAGCAATAGCATTGGCATAATCAAAGAAATCGCCAAAACCTTTAATACCCGTGCCTGCAGTGGTTTTGGTGGGTGATTGAGAAACGGTATTGATACGAACTTTTTTATCTACCCCGTAATGATAGCCAAAGCTGCGTGCAATACTTTCCAGCATGGCTTTAATATCTGCCATATCGGTATAGAACGGATAAGTGCGTTGTGCAGCCATATACGTTAATGCCACTACACTACCCCATTCATTTATGGCATCTAATTTTTTTGCCACCGCCAGCATTTTATGAAAACTCATGGCACTAACATCAATACCTTTCATAAAATAATCGTAGTTACTTTCTGTATAAGGAATTTTTTTACGGATGTTTACGCTCATACCAATGGAGTGCAACACAAAATCAATTTTACCACCCAAAACTTCCTGGCTTTGAGTAAATAAGTTAGTGAGTTCTTCCACGCTGGTGGCATCTGCAGGAATGATCTGGCTGCCGGTTTTTTCTGCCAGTTTATTGATCTCGCCCATACGCATAGCAATAGGCGCATTGGTTAAAACAAATGTGGCGCCTTCTTCATGCGCTTTTTCTGCTACTTTCCAGGCAATAGAATTTTCATCCAGTGCACCAGTGATGATACCGCGTTTTCCTTTAAGTAAGTTGTATGCCATGATCGTTTCTTAAATTTTATTTTTAAAAGGTAAATGTACTATACTATTTTTTAAAGAAAAACTCTTTGAAATAAATTATAACAAAGCCAAACACAAATACAATTATAAATATACTTGCAAGGTTTGCCAGCATGTAGAGTATAAAATGTTTGAAGGATTGGCGGGGATTTATTTTTTTATTCCAGAATTGATATACGCTATAGCCGGTAAATACTGCTGCGGCAATGAGTATGAATAACAATATTTTCTGCAGGAGCATAGTTTAAACTTGAGAGTTATTATTTGAAACTTTTGTTTCAAACTTATGCCGGAAGCTGGAGCTTCCGGGTACATCAATTCCCCACCATTTCCCTCGCATTCTGCAATGCAGCAGCAGTGGGCTTTTCGCCGCTCAACATTTGTGCAATGGCGGTTATACGTTCATCATTATTCAACAATTTTACAGAAGTAATAATTTTATCAGCTTTGATAGCTTTATACACAAAATAATGGGCATTGGCTTTTGCAGCTATCTGCGGCTGGTGCGTAATAGAAATCAACTGATGACCCTTTGATAATTCTTTCATGATATTACCTACTTGCTTGGCCGCTTCGCCACTAATGCCGGTATCAATTTCATCAAATATTAAAGTAGGCAGTTGTAATTTTTGCGCCACTAAAGATTTTATGCAGAGCATTAACCTGCTCAACTCCCCGCCACTGGCTACTTTACGTAATGGTTCAAAACGATTGCTTTTGTTGGCATCAAATAAAAACTCGATGGCATCGCTTCCAAAATGATTGAGTTCAACAACACTCAATTCAATTTTAATTTGTGCATTGGGCATGCCCACCTGCTTTAATAAACCATTTACTTTTTCGGTAAAAGGTTTTATGGCTTTGTTGCGGTTGGTGGAAATATTCTTCGCCAGCTGTTCACACTGCTTTAATAGCTCCGCAGTTAATTTTTCTTTTTGTGCTATGGCTTCGCTGATGTTTAAAACATCATTCAATTTTTCCTGCAGCGAATCTTTAACCGCCAGTAATTCATTGGTAGAGTTTACAGCATGTTTTTTAAGTAGTTTATAACCCAGTGAAATTTTATCGTTTACTTCCTGTATGCGTTCCGGGCTATATTGTACACTGTCATTAATTTGTTCCAATTCATCGGCTATATCCTGTAATTCAATTTGTGAACTGAGTAAACGTTTATTCAATCCTTCAATTGCACCGTGATATTGCTCTAAGGAATGTAATTTATTATTCAGCGATTTCAGTTGTTGTACTATCGGCTGCTCACTTTCTTTCAACTCAAAATAAATACCGCCTAATTGCTGCTTTATATTTTCTGCATTACTCAGCAATTTTAGTTCTGCATCCAGTTCTTCCAGTTCGTTTGTTTTAAGTTTAGCTTCTTCCAGTTCATCAAATAAAAATTTATTATAGTCGTAGCTGGCATTTGCAGTGGTTTGCTGCAATTGCAGCTCCTGCAATTCCTTTTTTGTTTTAGTATATTGATTGAACTGTGTGGTGTATTGTTGTAATAATGCGCCATTATCTGCCAGCGCATCCAATACTTCCCGCTGAAAATCTGCGTCACCTAATTCTAAAGTATCAAATTGCTGGTGCAGATCAACCAGTAAAGAACTTAAACCTTTTAACTGGTTTACATTTACCGGTGTATCATTTATAAATGCCCTTGATTTTCCATTTACCGCAATCTCACGTCTTATCACCAATTCTTCTTCGGCATCCAGGTCATTGGCAATTAAAAATTGTTTTACTGCAGTTTTATTTTCGCTGTTGAAACAACCTTCCACCACGCATTTCTTTTCTTTCTCCTGCAGTACACTGCTATCGGCCCTTTCACCGAGTATTAAACCCAGTGCGCCCATTAAAATACTTTTACCAGCGCCTGTTTCACCAGTAATGATATTGAGGTTATTGCTGAAATCTATTGTAAGATCGTCTATGATGGCGTAGTTCTGTATGTGTAATTTTGAAAGCATAATAGTAAAGGCAAATTAGTTTTTTTTGGCGATAGATTACGGGGAATTTCTTAAGAAATTATTAAGCCACGGATTACACGAATTTTCACGGATAAATACAACCAATTTGTTGAAAGAAAATTGTGTAATCTGTGGCAAAAAAAACATCCCGACGAATGTCGGGATGCTTTCTATTATTTTTTTGAAGGAGGTCCGAATAGAATATTCGGAGTACTAAATGCATTATTTTACTTCTACAGAATCATTTAAATCTGCGTCAACTAAGATACGGCCGCAGTTTTCGCAAACCATAACTTTTTTACGCAGCTTAATTTCACTTTGCTTTTGCGGAGGAATAGCATGGAAACAACCACCGCAGCTATCTCTTTCTACTGGTACCACTGCTAAACCATTGCGGTAGTTTTTGCGGATACGATCATAGCTCAATACTAATCTTTCGTCAACATGTGTTCTTGCAACTTCTGCTTCTTTATTGTAATGCTTTTCTTCTTTTTCTGTTTCGCTGATGATCTTTTCCAGTTCACCTTTTTTACCGGCAAGGTTATGTTCTTTGGTGCTTACTGCTTTTTTAGCGATCTCCAGTTGTCTTGCTTTATCAGCAATTTCTTCGGTAGCATCTTTAATATGCTTTTCGCAAAGTTTCACTTCCAGCGTTTGCATTTCAATCTCTTTATTGATTGCTTCAAACTCACGGTTGTTCTTTACGTTCTCGCTTTGCTTTTCGTATTTTTTTATTAAAGCTTCTGCTTCTTTAATGCCTTCTTTCTTTTGCTCAATAAATTCCTGTATACCATTTATTTCTTCTTCCACACGGGTTTGTCTTGCATGTAACCCTTCAATTTCATCTTCAAGGTCTTTAACCTCCATAGGTAATTCACCTTTCAGAATTTGAATCTCGTCCAGTTTGCAATCAATTTTTTGCAACATTACAAGGGACTTTAATTTTTCTTCAACGGAGAAATCTTTTACTGAAGCCATATTTCGATTTTTGATTTTAGATTTTTTGATTTCAGATTTTCAGAGTGCTAATTTATTAAATGCCTTCTTAAATCTATCCGGTCATTTTACTTAAAATAATGAACAGGATTGGTTTTTACGCCAGTTTTTAGGACGGCAAAGGTAAGGAATTTTTCCCTCAAAATGTCAAATAACAGGTCGATTGTGAACTGTTCACTCTCGTAGTGGCCAATATCGGCAATTACCAGCCTGCCATTGGCGTCAAAAAACTCGTGGTATTTAATATCGGAACTGATGTAAAACCCTGCCCCGGCGGCAATTGCAGTGCCTATTAAAAAGCTGCCGGCGCCCCCGCAAAGGGCTACTTTTTGCACTGGCTTTCCGGTAAGTGGTGTGTGCCGGATCACTGAAAGGTTAAAATTTTCTTTGATCTTTTGTAAAAACGCCATTTCTTCCATTGGTTGCGGCAATTCCCCCACCAAACCGCTACCGATACTGGTATTTTTATTCTCCAAAGCCACAATATCATAAGCCACTTCCTCATAGGGATGAGCAGCGATCATGGCAATGTAAACTGCCTTTTCCAACCATGCCGGGAAGATAACCTCTATTTTAATTTCTTCTTCGCTGTGCCGTTCTCCAATATTCCCCACAAAAGGGTCTGTACCTTCGCCCGCTTTAAACGTGCCCGAGCCCGGTGTATTAAAACTGCATTCGCTGTAATTGCTTATTTGCCCGCCGCCTGCCGCAAAAATGGCGTTGCGTACTTTTTCTGCATGCGCCTGCGGAACAAAGGTGAACAGCTTTTTTAAAGTGCTGTTTTTAGGTTGTAATATTTGCCGGTTTACCAGGCCTAACTTGTCTGCAATTTTTCCATTTACACCATTCAATACATTATCCAGGTTAGTGTGTATGGCGTAGATGGCAATATCATTTTTTATTGCAGTGATAACAGTTTTCTCTACATAATTTCTGCCGGTAATTTTTTTCAATCCACCAAATACAATAGGATGATGCGCTACAATTAAGTTGCATTTTTTTTCAATTGCTTCCAGCACCACTTCTTCAGTTGCATCCAGGGTTGTGATAATTCCCGTACATTGCCAACCGGCATTGCCTGTGATAAGACCGGCATTGTCGTAACTTTCCTGTAAAAAAGGCGGTGCAATGGTTTCGAGAAAAGATGTAATATCTTGAATTGTCATTTATTAAAATTAAAGTATGAAGTCAGCAGATCTGTACAATGAATATAAAACAAAGATGCAAAAAATAGCCGATGTAAAGTATGCATCGGGAGTTTTACAATGGGACCAGGAAACTTATCTTCCTCCTAAAGGAAATACTATCAGGGGCAGACAAATTGCCACGCTCAGCGAAATTGCACATCAACAATTTACTGATGAAAAAGTAGGCGCATTACTGAAGGAATTAGTGAGCAAAGATGATCTGACTGCTACACAAAAACGCAATGTGCAGTTAAGCCTGGAAGATTATACCAAGGCCACCAAATTTACCAGCGATTTTGTGCGGCAGATGAGTGAAACCACTAACAAAAGTTTTCATGCATGGATACAGGCAAGAAAAGAAAATACGTTTGTCACTTTTCAACAACCATTGGATGACCTGATTCAATTAAAAAAGAAGGAAGCGGATATTTTAGGTTATGAAAAACATCCTTACAATGCGCTGATGAATGAATATGATAAAGGCTTGACTGTGGCAATCACCGATAAAGTTTTTGCTGATCTAAAACCACAACTATCTGTTTTACTGGATACCATAAAAAATAAAACCCAGGTAGATAGTTCTTTTTTGCACCAGCATTTTGATAAAGATAACCAATGGAAATTCGGTATAGAAATATTGAAACGGATGCAATTTGATTTTGAAGCAGGCAGGCAAGACATCAGCGAACATCCATTTACCATCAACTTCAATAATGCAGATGTAAGGGTTACTACAAGAGTTGATGAAACCGATTTTGGCAACATGACCTGGAGTTGCATACATGAGGGCGGACATGCCTTATATGAACAAGGTTTGCCCGGCGATGAATACGGTTTGCCATTGGGGGAATATGCCAGCCTGAGCATTCACGAAAGCCAGAGTCGCCTGTGGGAAAACAATGTGGGCCGGGCTTTGCCGTTTTGGCAACACAATTTTTTGCTGGCAAAAACGTTTTTTTCAAAGCAGTTCGGCCATTTAACTACAGAACAATTTTATGCGGCCATTAATAAAGTTCAACCTTCATTAATAAGAACGGAAGCAGACGAACTGACCTATCATTTTCATGTAATGATAAGGTACGAGATAGAGAAGATGCTTATAGATGGAAGCATTGCAACAAAGGATATTCCGGCATACTGGAACGAGCATTACGAAAAATATTTAGGTGTAAAAGTGCCCGACGATAAAAGAGGCTGTTTGCAGGATGTGCACTGGAGCCATGGCAGCTTTGGTTACTTTGCCACTTATAGCCTGGGAAGTTTGTATGCCGCACAATTATATGCAGCGATTAGAAGGGAAAATGACTCTATAGAAAAAGAAATAGCACAAGGAAATAATGCAACTGTTTGGCAGTGGCTGAAAAAAAATATTTATCCGTTCGGCAGATATTTTACTTCTGAAGAATTATGCCAGAAAGCAACAGGCGAAACATTAAACAGTACCCATTTTATAAACTATGCCACAAAAAAATACGGCGATATTTACAAGACTTAAATCGGGAGGAATGCCTGGCATTATCTACAGGTGGAGATTTGTTATTGCCCTGGCTATTGCAGCTGTATTACTTTTAAGTGGTTGCAGTAAAAGCGCCTTAATTGCAGCCAACAGGGGCTTACTGGAACAATATTTTGAGGATAATATTTTAAACAAGGATTTTGTGGTGGAACTGGCTACCGATAGTACCGCAAACATTACTTCGCAGTTTAACGGGTATACATTCAAACTTTCTAAAAATACTTTACAGGATGGGCCAATGACTGCCACCATTGGTACCACTGTTACCAGCGGAACCTGGAGTGCCAATGACGATTACAGTAAATTGGTGATTACCCTGCCCTCCTCTACTTTCACTTTTTTAAACAGGGAATGGAAATTCACTAAAAAGGCCGTTCCCATTATGGAATTAGCGCCATGGGGTACAACCGAACCAAAAGTTTTGCACATGCAAAGGTTGTAAATGTGGATAAATTGCCATATCTTAGTCTCAGAATCACTTTTTTACGCTTTTACCTTATACTAATTGTCTTAAACCACAACAGAAATAGTTGTCCTTATTATTTCTCACATAACACAATTTTTTATAGGGTTTTTGAGTTTAGATAACATGCAGCTTCGGCTGTAATGTCCAATTATTCATAAAAAACAAGCACTAAACAATGACTGCCAACCCTGGAGTCAAATACGGTTTTATTGTTGTATGCTTAGCATTCCTTAGTTTAACCTCACAAGCTCAACTAACCGCTAATTTTACAGCAGCACCTGTAGCAGGTTGCGCCCCGCTTGTTGTAAACTTCACAGATCAGTCCACCGGCTCACCCACCCAATGGAAATGGGATTTAGGCAATGGCACCATTTCTTTTTTACAGAGCCCATCGGTTACTTATTTCAACCCTGGCCAGTATACTATTAAACTGGTAGTTCATAATGCTGCCGGCGATTCCAGTGTTATTATCAAATCGCAATACATTACTGTTTATGCGCTACCAGCTGTGGCATTTACCGGGGCGCCTTTAACTGGTTGTTTTCCGCTTCCCGTTAATTTTACCGATCAAAGCACTGCAGGAAATGGTACGATCGCATCATGGCAGTGGGACTTTGGGGATGGTGCATCCAGTAATATTCAAAACCCGGCGCACACTTATACTGCTGCAGGAAATTATAATGTGACCCTGAGGCTGATCAACAGCTTTGGTTGCACCAAAGTTTTAACCAAACTGCAATATGTAAAGATCAGCAGTGGTATGCATGCAGATTTTACAAACACTACTCCTTCCGTTTGTAATCCACCTGTAAACGTTAGTTTTCAAAATTTATCTACCGGTACAGGAATATTAAGTTACCAATGGAGTTTTGGGGATGGGGGCACTTCTGTATTAGCCAATCCTTCTCATATTTATACTACAGCCGGCAGCTATACCGTCCGGCTGATCACTACTAACAGTGTGGGGTGTACGGACACAATTACAAAGACCAATTTAATTAATATCGGAACCCTTAACGCTGCATTTACATGTGTGAGTGCCCTTTGTGTAAACACGCCTTTAACCATTACTAACACCTCTGTGCCGTCACCGGTTGCAGTAACCTGGGATTTTGATGATGGCACTACGTCCACACAAATGAACCCGGTAAAAGTATACACACTTCCTAATGTATATCAAATAAGGCTGATAGCAGATTTTGGCGGCTGCTTTGATACAGCTTATAAAACTGTAAATGTTTTAGATAAACCTGCAGCGGCTTTTACCGGTATCAATACCACCTCCTGCAAAGCACCACTTACGGTAAGCTTTACTAACCTGAGTGCCGCAGCTTTTTCTTACCAATGGGATTTTGGAGATGGCAATACCTCAACTGTTCGCAATCCAACGCATACCTATACCAGTACCGGTAATTTCACCGTTACACTGATTGCTACCAATACTAACGGCTGCTCGGACACGTTAAAAAAAGTTGATTTTGTAAAAATTCAACCGCCCCATGTAAACATTAATAACTTACCGGTATCTTCCTGTGCGCCTTTAAGCTGGACCTTCTCCTCATCGGTTACTTCAGTAGATCCTGTAATTAGTTATCACTGGGATTTTGGTGATGGTAATACTTCTGCATTGCCTAATCCAACGCATGTTTTCCCCGCTGGTACTTACAATATACAATTAGTGATCACTACTGCTGGTGGTTGTACAGATACGGCCACAGTTATCCAGGGTATTATTGCTTCTGTAAAACCGGTGGCCAATTTTGTTGCCACACCAAGGGATGTATGTGCTCATCTGCCTGTAACTTTTACCGATCTCTCTACAGGAACTGTAACCAACTGGCTGTGGCTCTTTGGAGATGGTGGCACATCATCAGATCAAAACCCAACTCATACTTATGAAGATACCGGCTACTTTGATGTTACTTTAATAATATGCAATGCAGGTTGCTGCGATTCTATAAAATTTTTGAGGTACATTCATATCAACCCGCCTATTGCAAATTTTGATGTTGACTTTCTTTGCAGATCTAAAACACGTACGTTCACTGACAGATCTATTGGTGCGGATGAATGGAACTGGAATTTTGGTGATGGCAATACTTCTACACAACAAAGCCCGGTACATACTTACGCCAGTACCGGCACTTATACCATTACTTTACTGGTAAGAAATTTTACTACAGGTTGCGAATACACGAAAACACAATCGATATACATCGTCGATGAAAGAGCAAATTTTACAGCTACTGATTCCGTTATCTGCAAAAACAATGCTGTAAACTTTACTGCCATTGGTAATACTATTGCTAACGTGGCTGCATACGACTGGTCGTTTGGCGATGGCGCTACCGGCAGTGGCGCTACTACCTCACACAGCTACACGCAGGCAGGTAAATACACCGTACAATTAATTGTTACAGATATTTTTGGCTGTAAGGATACTTTGCTAAAACCTTTGTATATAGAGGTTGATGGCCCCACAGCGGACTTTGTGCCCAGCGTTCCCGGATCTTGTTTATTAAGTGCCGTAACATTTACCGACAATTCTGTTAGTGATGGCACGCATGCTATTACTACATGGATATGGAATTACGGAGATGGTATTATTGATACCTTAACCGCACCACCCTTTCAGCATACTTATGCCGGGCAAGGTAGTTATACTGTTTCTTTAAAAGTTACCGACAGCAAGGGTTGCATTGATTCAATTGCAAAACCTAATGTGATCATCATCTCCAAACCAGTGGCTAATTTTTCTACTGCTGATACTTTATCCTGCCCAACAAAACCAATTGTATTTACCAATGCTTCCACTGGGCCCGGCTTAAATTATACCTGGCATTTTGGAGATGGTACTACCAGTACCTCAGTCAACCCCACACACAGTTATGCTGCAGATGGATTGTACACTGTAAAATTAATTGTCATCGATCAATATGGTTGCAGCGATTCAATGATCTACCCCAATTACATAAGGATCGTATCTCCTCATGCAAATTTCACCATGAGTGATTCGTTAGGAACCTGCCCGCCATTATTTGTAAGTTTCACCAATACTTCTCAAAACTTTACGGCTGTAAACTGGGATTTTGGTGATGGCACTTCCACACAAACAGATAACCCTTCGCATTTTTATAATGTACCGGGTACTTATTTTGCAAAACTTACTATTACCAGCCCCGGTGGATGTACCGATGTTTTTCAAAAACAAATTATTGTACGTGGTCCACTGGGCACTTTTACTTACAGTCCCATCAATGGCTGTAAACCACTAACCGTACATTTTGCTGCCGCTACACAAGACAGGCTTTCTTTTATATGGGATTTTAATGATGGTACCACAGTATCTACTATCGATTCTGTAATTTCTTATACCTATACTATACCCGGTATTTATGTACCCAAAATGATATTGGTTGATCAGAATGGATGTGCAGTGCCCGTACTTGGGCCCGATACCATTGTTGTAAATGGGGTGCAAACCAATTTTGGTTTTATCAATCATAATTATTGCGATGCCGCTTCTATTGCATTTTCCGATTCCTCTGTGAGCAATGATGTAATTATAAGCTATGCCTGGGATTTTGGAGATGGCAATACTTCGGCAGTACAAAACCCAACGCATTTTTATAGTGCTACCGGTATCTACTACCCGCAATTAATTGTTACTACTCAAAGTGGTTGTGCAGATACCATGAAAACTCCTGCGCCGGTAAGAATTGTGGCATCGCCACAGGCCAGCATGGGCAGTACAGGTAATGGTTGTACTCCACTAACGGTTAGCTATAGCGGACAATTATTGGTGCCTGACACTTCTGCAATAAGCTGGAGCTGGACATTTGGTAATGGTAATACATCTACCCTGCAAACACCTCCTGCACAACTCTATTCCACTGCCGGAACCTATACTGCACAACTCATCGCATCCAACAGCAGCGGCTGCAAAGACACCATAACAAAAACCATTGATGCATTTGCAGTGCCCAAGGTTGATGCTGGTGCAGATACATTGGTGTGCAGGGGCAACAGCGTATTGCTGAGTGCAACCGGTGCGTCAACTTACACCTGGAGCCCATCTGCAGGATTAAGTTGTGTAAACTGTACCAAACCGACAGCCCGGCCCGATTCTGCCACTATTTATGTGGTAACGGGGTCTACAGCACAAGGCTGCAGCAATACTGATAGTGTGCTGGTAAAAGTAAAACAACCTTTTACCATGCTTAACAGTGCCGGTGACACGCTATGTAAAGGCAGCTCGGTAAGGTTATTTGCAAGTGGTGGATTTTCTTATGTATGGAGCCCTTCATCGGGATTAAGCAGTACTGTAAGTCCAACACCATTGGCGAGCCCGCAAAATACCACTACTTACAGAGTTATTGGTACCGATGATAAGGGTTGTTTTAAAGATACCGGCTTTGTTACTGTAAAAGTGTACCCTATACCAACAGTGGAAGCTGGTAACGATAAAACCATTAATGTAGGACAAACCGTTGACCTGGTGCCAACAATTTCTGCCGATGTTACCAGTGTGATATGGACACCTACACAAAGTATTATACAAACGCACTACCCTGGTGTAACAGTTAAACCCAGGGAAACTACTCAATACACAGTGGAAGCAAGAAATGCCGGTGGCTGTAAATCCAGGGACAATGTTACGGTATTTGTGATCTGCAATGGTGCCAATGTATTTGTGCCTAACACTTTCTCTCCTAACGGTGATGGTGTAAACGATATTTTTTACCCGAGAGGTACTGGCTTATTCACCATTAAAACCTTACGCATCTTTAATCGCTGGGGCGAAGTGGTGTTTGAGAAAAATGGCTTTATGCCTAATGATGCTGCTGCCGGATGGAATGGTACGTTTAAAGGCATGAAACAAAACCCTGACGTATTTGTGTATACACTGGATATCATTTGTGATAATAGCAGTGTGCTGACATTGAAGGGGAATGTAGCGTTGATACAGTAAAGTGGATTTATGATTTCGGATTTATGATTTTAGATATTTAATACTCTATCCAAAGCCAAGTAATGCTTGTGAGATAAAAAAATCTTCGTGGGTAGCGTCGCATCAGTCGCCGCACCAATCTTCGCCGCTGTCTGGGTTTTAACCAACGGTTTATGTTGCCACATAAAAAGTGTGGCGTAACAAGTTTTTCAAACTAAGATACTACCGGCATTTAAGTTACCTGTATTTTACCGGAGAAATATGTAACTTACTGTACCAAAAAAAATTACATTTGCCCCATGACACATACAGCAAATTTGAACCACAAAATACACGAAGGCCGTAATGTAAAACGCTTTCGGGAAATGCTGGGTATTAAACAAGATGCCCTTGCTGCTAACCTCGGCGACGACTGGAACCAGCAAAAGATTTCTTTACTGGAACAGAAAGAAACGATTGATGCATCCCTGTTGGCACAGATATCGGCTGCATTGAAAATACCTGTGGAAGCTATTCAGAATTTTGATGAGGAACAGGCGGTGAATATTATTGCAAATACTTTTGATAATGGCTCTATCTTAAATGGTATTAATCACAATCCTACCTTTCATCCTGTTGATAAACTTGTTCAATTGCATGAAGAAAAGATTGCGTTGTATGAACGCATGCTTAAAGAGAAGGATGAAATGATGGGGAGGCTGGAGAAATTGATTGAGAGGAAATAAACCTTAAGCAATTATAAGTGAAAAAACTCCGCCGCCATGAGTAACATCGCATCAGTCTTCGCACCAATCTTCGCCGCCGTCTGGGTTTTAACCAACGGCGTATGTTGCCACCATAAAAAGTATGGCGTAACAAAATAAAAAGCTACCAACCTTCTCCATTATTTTATCTATCAAAATAAGTCAAACCCTTCACTGCCGTGGGTAGCGTCGCTTCAGTCGCCGCACCAATCTTCGCCGCCGTCTGGGTTTTAACCAACGGCGTATGTTGCCACCATAAAAAGTATGACGTAACAGAATAAAAAGCTACCAACCTTCTCCTCATTTTATCTATCAAAATAAGTCAAATCTTACCCCTCCATCATACAAAACCTGTTTTTATTTTTTATACATTTACCAAATGAATAAAACATACCCCATAGAATACCCGCAGTTTTTCACCGCCACCATTACCGACTGGAAACATTTGCTTTTAGACAATCAACATAAAGACATTATTGTAGATAGCCTCAAATTTTTAGTAGCCGACAAAAGAATTATTTTAAACGCTTTTGTTATCATGAGTAATCATATTCATTTGATATGGCAACCCACTTTTGCCTTTACACCTTCTGATATCCAGGCTTCCCTGATGACGCACACAGCCAAACAACTCAAACGCTCTCTTGTTAATAAGGATGCAACAGCACTTGAAATATTTAAAGTAAATAAACACGACCGCACGTATCAATTCTGGAAACGGGAATCATTAAGCATTGAATTGCGTACGCATGCCGTGTATATACAAAAGCTGGAGTATATTCATTACAATCCCGTTAAAGCCGGGTTGTGTATAAATCCTGAGGATTATTATTATTCATCTGCAAAGTTTTATTTTAATGGGGTAGATGATTTTGGAATGCTGACACATTATTTGGGAGACTAATAATCATGTTGCTTCACTTAAACGTATTAGCACTGCTTGTTGATAACGGTATTGAAGAATGGATTAATTTTCAACAACCGGGATATGCTGTTATTGGAAAGGTTGATTTCTTTTTATTTTGCTACTGTGTTAGCAATGCGTTGCAGCATACGCCGTTGGTTGAAACCCAGACGGCGGCGAAGATTGAAGCGACGCTACCGACAACGGCAGAGTAATTTTCAACAACCGGGATATGCTGTTATTGGAAGGGTCGACTTCTTTTTGCGTTGCTACTGTGTTACCTATGCGTTGCTACATACGCCGTTGGTTGAAACCCAGACGGCGGCGAAGGTGAATGGGAGATGAGACATCGGACACGGAAAAAATTCAGGAGTTGTAAAAGTATATCCTAACGAGAGATAATCTGCCCCTTTGCTCTAACCATTACCATAACAAAATACTTTAACCAGGAAAGGACTTAAATTTTTCCATGCAGTTTCAAGATTTCCTTCATCTTTAGCTATCATCTCATTTCTAAAATTTAAGTATTGATTTGCCAATTTATCATCATCAAATAATCCATATTGATTTAAGTGATCAAAATAAGATGAAAAAAAAGTGATATTATTTATAGAATGCATTTCATTAAAAATAGTGGAGAATAAAATGCTTTCAGAAAACTCATCCTCAATATAAACACAATCGTATCCAACAAAATAAAATTGATTCAAAAACCTTTCATTATTTGAATCTTGCCTCAGCGTAGAAAACCAAAATAGGCATGGAGTATCAATTGCTTTATTAATCTTTAACCATTTTAAATACCTGAGAAGATCAGGAGTGTAACCTTCCGTAAAAACTTTATTACCTTCTTTCAGTGAAATTGGTTCGTTTGAATATTCCGTATTCCATTCATTCAGGTATGGCCAAGGCTCATCATTTGGGTTACAGGCATCAATTCCAAAATACCCGAGCTCTTTATTTACGTTTTTAATAACAAATCCTTCTTTCATAATATTATAAAGTAGCATTCACCCCTTCAATTTTTCCACCAAAGCCACATACTCTCCCATCGCTGCTTCCTTTGTTTTTCCTTTTATTGATGACCAGGCTTCATATTTTGCTTTGCCAACAAAATCAAAAGGGTTAGATGGCGCTTCAGTATTTACATCACCTTCTGTTCCCTGTTTATATAAAGAGTATAATTGCAGTAAGGTTTCGTTATCCGGTTTTGATGGCAGGTTCTTACTATCGGCTGCAGCTTTTTCAAATTGTTCTTTTAACTCCATAAAATGTATTTTTTATGAAGGTAGATTTTTTAAAGCAGATTGAAAAGAGCTCTATAGGGTTGTCAACCTTCGTAAACCATAATAAAATGAAACAAACTCTTGCTAAGGTTGACAATCCTGTAGCAGCATTCTGTTGCCAAGGTTGGCAACCCTTGGTACCGGGTACAAATAAAAAAGCAGGGATTAGAAAATCCCCGCTTTGGTTGTTGTATTTCTTCCATTATAACCGTAAACCACGGAATCCAGTTTATTATTCCGCAAGTCTTTTGTAAAGGGTTGTCAACCTTTGCAACAACTCTCTAATTCGCTATTCTATTACTAAGGTTGACAACCCTGTGGCATACTATTATTCCGCTATTCTTTTAAAATACTTTTTTGTAAAATATTATCTGCATTACGTACCACCAGCATATATACGCCCGATGATAAGTAAGCCGGTAATTTTATGCTGTACACACCCTGCATTTTTATATCCAGCGTACCGGTTTGTACCGTTTGCCCGGTACCGTTAGCAATTACATAACTGTATGTTCCTTTTACCATATCGCTGGCATAAATATCAATCTTATCACTCACAGGATTTTTGATCACATAAAAATCTTTACGGTCGTTTTGTGAAGGTGCTATCACCACAACGCCAGAGTATTTCACCTGCCCGTTGTTATCAACACATTTTAAACGGTAGTACACTTTGCTTTGCATTGCAGCCACATCATCGTAGCTGTACAATTCAGTGCCGTTATTATTTTTAGGCAGCTGAATATTAATGGTGGTAAAATTAACCGCATCAGTACTGCGTTGCAACTCGTAATGCAATACATTTACTTCATTAGCTATCGTCCAGTTAAGGTGATTGTAATTATTGTTTTTGTTACCCGTAAAGCTGATGATATCAAGTGGTAACACTACTGAAGTACTGGCAATAGTAAAATTATTATTGAAAGCAGACACACTGTTAGATGTAACTGAGCCCGTAGTGGCCACTGCACCGGTTCCGGTACCACCAATGCTTATCCAGAAGCTGCCATTATAGTATCCTGCTCTTATACCTGTGATCAGTACCTGTGGTACGGGTATCTTGCTGTTATCCCAGTTCATAACTACGTTTGCACTACCACCGCTTATCTTATTGATCTTCCAGTATTCATTGCTATCAATCAATACTACAGGTGAAAAAAGATTGAGCTTGTTAGGCGTAGGTGCATCGTAATGTTTTACATTGAACTCACTGCTTGCCGTAAGGCTGGTTAAGGCAATGGTTCGTTCATAAGTAGTATTGCCCACGGGAAAAATAAAATTGGTGCTCCCAAATTTTTTCACCCAGCCATCCACATGCCTGGCATCATTATCACCGGTATAAGATGATCCTGCTTCGTACACCAGGTAATTAGGCGTTGCCGAGGTGGTGATCATCCCGCTGGTATAAGTATGCACACCACTCACGCTAAGGTTATTGTTTATTATAAATCCTGCACTGTTATTGGTAACCAGGTTATAGGTTTTAAAAGTTTGTGTTCCTGCAATGGTTTGTGTACTGGTACCATTCAGGTATAAAGTGCCTGTACCTGCAGCCATTGCTGACTGGTTATTGGTGATATCCTGTTTTACATACAAGCTGCCATCATTGGTAAGTGCCGCACCGGAAGCATTAATGAATGAACCATTAATATAAAACACCCCGGATGCCGATATACCTGCAATGCCATTATTCTGTACCGTTACTTGTGCCATTAAACAGGCGTTGACAATAAACAGCAGCAAAAAAACCAGGACTGCCATGATAATTGTTTTCATAAAATTTATTTTATTAACTAAATAGTAAGTGTATGTAACAAAATACCCGTTTAGTTTTTTGATAAAATAAACCAGCTGGTGCCATTTGATTGTATCATTACACTTTCATACTGGGTTGTAAGTACTCTTGTGCCGGCGCCGTCAATAGTTTCAGAAGCATTTGCATTTATTGTTACATTAAGTGCTGCTCCTGAAATTTTCTTGATCACGTACACCCTTCCGGAGCATCCTCCTGCTGCAGGAAGGTTGATGTTGATAGCACCACCGGTATTATTACATATAATGGTATGATCGCTGGCAGTTGCAGTATAATTGGCAGTTTTTGTGGTTATTGCCAAAGCCTCACTTCCGGCCACCTGCAATGTAGATGTTGGTGCATTGGTTCCAATACCTACATTTCCACTACCATCAATGCGCATTCTTTCATTCGTGGTTTGAGAAGTACCGCCAGTCATAAACACCAGCGACTTTGAGGCATTAGCAGTGCCGAGTAAAAAATTATTACCCATCGTGTACAGGTAACCGTCATTAGCTGCTCCCATCACCCCGCCGCTGTAATTACCGCCGTTAATGCCCATATCAATATAATTGCTGGTTTCATTTCCATTATTGGCAGTAGCCACCACATCTGATGATGCAGAAGTGCCGGCAGAATTATTCTGAATATTCAATTGCAGGTAGCTATCGATAGAACCTTTACCAACAATAGCATTTACAGAAGTGGTTGTACCTGCATCAACTATTAGTTTTTCAGGATTGGTTGCGTTAAATGAAGTAGTACCTATGCCAACGCTTCCATTTGCTTTAAACACATTCAATACCGTACCTGCTGAATTACGCCATTCAGTAAGGTTAGCTGATTGTGTAGCAGAGTTTGATTGTACAGCAAGAGGAACACTGGCATCCCGCTGCGCCTGAACCAGAACACCTGTATTGGCACTGGAGCCACCAGCAGAAAAACTGGGGAAAGAAGCTACTTGCCTGTCGCCACCAAGAATAATACCCCAATAAGCACCCATTTGCAAATCTCTTCCACCACCACCTTGCCAGTACAGATCGGTGCCATCTCCTGCAATCCGGAAATCGCCAACGCCAGCGGTATTTGTAAAAAGTAATTCGGAAACGGTTCCTGTGCGACGTATCTCCATAGTATCTTTTATTACTAGCGGATTAGCCGGGTTTGTAACACCTATGCCTACACGCCCGCTTGCATCAATACGCATTCTTTCGGTGTTGTTGGTAATGATGGGCAGGTAATTGTTATCAATGGTACCCAAAGTTTTTGCTGTGGTTACTGTGTTACCACCCTGTGCCCATAAATTATTGCCTGCTGCTGTTGTAAGAAAGGTGGACGCCGGCAGTTTTTTTACCAGCCCGCTTGTTATAGTGAGCACACTATCTGTAGCTGTGTTGGTACCTGCCTGCACACCCGACAGCGTTAAAGGGTTAGTACCTGATACGTGTAAGATTGTCGCAGGCGCTGTTGTACCAATACCCACTTTTCCGTTCCCATCAATGCGCATTCTTTCATTGGTTGATTGTGTAGTACCGCCGGTCATAAACACTAATGACTTTGAAGCCGACCCTGTACCCATCAGCAGGTTTTGCCCGATGTTATACAAATATGCATCATCGGCTGCTCCCATAACGCCGCTTGTGTTACTGCCGCCATTGATACCCATATCAATATAATTGGTTGTTTCACTTCCGTTATTGGCTGTTGCCACCACATCTGATGAGGAGTTGGCGCCTGATGAATTATTCTGGATATTCAATTGCAGGTAACTATCAATAGAACCTTTACCAACAATGGCATTAACTGAAGTTGTAGTACCTGCGTCCACTAATAATTTTTCAGGGTTGGTACCATTAAAAGTTGAAGTGCCAATACCTAAACTACCGGTAGTGGTCAAACGCATTTTTTCGGTATTATTAGTAATGAAAGGAAGTGCATAGTTACTGATGGTACCGATAGATTTTAAAGAAGGTACGGAATTACCATTTTGTGTCCAGTTAGTACCTGAGCCACCCGGTAAGCTCTGTGCTGTAACATGCCAGTTGGCACCGTTACTGATCAGTGTAATAGTTTCGTTGGCAGAAGTAAGCGTCCACGAACCAGCTGCATCAATGGTTTGAGCAGAAGTTGTGGCAATGGTAAGTGCAGGTGTTGGACCTGTGGTGCTGGCGTTTTTTATCATGTAACTTCTGCCGTCGCAACCCACTGCTGTGGGCAACGTTATTGTTGTAGCAGTAGTACCTGTAAACACCAACAGGTTATCAGTTGCTGTAGCGGTTGTAGCCGTTGTAAAGGCTCTGTAATTGGTAGACATTGAACCCCGTACATCTAATGTTGAATTAGGTGTAACTGT
>Ga0068859_100001352_pt1 | contig 25017 bp, 24 predicted proteins | sample KBSSwiS22_FD_66585 | JGI IMG/M metagenome (GOLD analysis project Ga0068859, IMG submission 66585) | Switchgrass rhizosphere microbial communities from Kellogg Biological Station, Michigan, USA - KBS Switchgrass S2-2 | ecosystem: Host-associated > Plants > Roots > Rhizosphere > Soil ...
GAATACTGGGGCGGCGGCCGATCCGCCGCGTTGATTCACACAACGCCCGATGGCGCGAAGGACCTTGTGCTCCCGGACAACGAGCGTGTCTATTTCCTTGCGGGCTCCCAGCACGGACCGTCGAGATTCCCTCCGGCAGCTGCGCGTAATGGAGACCAACAGGAGAATCCGACAGACTACTGGTACGCGATGCGCGCTCTGCTTGTAGCGATGGACAAGTGGATGCGAGAAGGAGTTACTCCCCCTGCAAGCCAATACCCTCGCCTTCAGGACAGAACACTGGTCCGCGCGCGCGACGTGGCGTTCCCGGTTATTCCCGGCGTCACTTCCCCGCGAAGCCTTCCCTCGGCGCTGCGTTCGGCCAATCCTCTGATTGCGCAGGATGGCGCTCCAGGTACAGCCCTGCCTTATCTGGTGCCGCAAACCGACAAGGATGGGATTGAACTTGCAGGCATTCGCCTGCCGGATATTGCCGTGCCACTGGCAACGTATACAGGTTGGAACTTTCGCAATGCCTCAGTCGGCGGAAGTGACCAACTGTACCCGCTGCTGGGTTCCTGGATTCCTTTCCCAACTACCGCAGCAAAACGGGAGGAGACAAAGGATCCCCGGGCTTCCATTGCGGAACGCTATACGAACCGGCAAGCCTACGTGGATCGAGTCAATAAAGCAGGCGGCAAGCTTGTTGCCGATCGATTTCTGCTTGCTGAAGACTTGCCGACTGTCGTGAAGCGGGCGGGCGATCAGTGGGACCTACTCAATAACCGATAACAACAATGAAGAAATCGGAGATTGGACGAGTTGGAGATCTCAGGTTGTAAATTACAAAATCTTAAATCTGACCGGCAATCCGGGGGTCCAACTCGTCCAATCTCCAATTTCTTCATTGTTCCCTGGAATTAATTCTCTGTCCCTGATTTCGCTCTTACATCTTTCTTCATGCGAATAGACACCGGCGGAGCGGGCGACGGCAGAGGTAACGTTCTGATGATGTCCGTGAGCACCCTCGCGTCAACATCCTTCCTCGCTACGAGAGCCTGAATTGCCGAGAGCCGAACAGTGTATTCAGGTTCATTCTTTGCAACGTCCGTAATGAAGTCGCGCGCTGCCGACTCCGGTATGGTCGCAGCCGACTCCAGGATCTGCGATCGGAATGGTTGAACTGTCGTCGCGTTGAAGACTTTCTCGAGAGCCACTACCTTTTCCAGACTTGGATGCTGGACGACCTGCCTGAGAACGTTGTTTCGCTCACCGGGATTCGACTGGTTGAGCACCTCGACAAAAACAGGAAGACTCCTGTCACTGGTCAGTGCGATGAAAGCCTTCCCCACCGAGTCTTCGGCGTTGTTCAGCCGGCCAATCCAGAAGCGAGCCTGCGTCTGCGTGTTTGGGATTGGAGCATCGTTCGCGATCGTCACAAAGAATGGGAAGGCTTGAGGTGAGCCACTGCCTGCAATTGTGCTGAAGTTAGAAACAATCACAGGATCCGACGGGTTTGCCTTAAGCCGCTCTCTCGCCTGAGTGATGGCGATGTTTGCATTCACCAGAATGCTGTTCCGGAACACTTCCTGTTCGAGGCTTACCGTCGGCATGACTGTGTTGACGGAAAGACCTGCCGAATATCGAGCGGGAACCTGAAGCGGCGCCGGTATTTGTGGAATCGCGTGGATTCGGTACACCGGGCCGAAAGGTGCTGCAGGCAAACCGAGGGTGATTCTCTTCTCCTCGACGTCAGTCTTCCATGTGGACTGCGGATACTTCCTGTTGAAACTCAGAACCTCCGCGCTTGCCTCGTCGGTTCGTCCAAGCTTGATCAGTGTCGCGATGAGATAGAAGGAAGTTCTGTCGGCCTGTTCGGCTCTCGGATACTTCGACAGCGCCTCTCGAAATCTCTTTTCTGCATCCGCGTATTTTCCGTCATCCAGGAAGTCGCGTCCTTCCCGGAACAGGGCCTTTGCGGCTGCATCCTGTACCGGAGTCTGCGCGTGCAATTGCGGAGATACTGCCGCAAGCGTCCCGGCAATCGTAAGGGTGATGAGGAGTGATGGAATTTTCATATCCTTACCTTTCTACCTTCGGCTCACTTGAACAACGCGCGGTTGATATGCCTTCAGATTGGCAATAAGCCCATTCCGTCGAATCCGCATCTGGATCTCGGCGATATCCTCAGGCGTGTGAAGATTCTTAATGTCCCGCAAGACACCTTCGTATTCATCCAGCGTAATCCGCACCGGAGCAAAATCCGCGGCGGCTTCCTTCTGTTGACTCAACGACGCCAGGCTTCGGCTCGCGCGTTCGCGAGCATCCGCAATATCTTCGTGGTACGAAGGCTCGATTTTCGTGAAGTCGCGAACGAGCAGTTCAGACTGGGACAGGAAGTCCACGACACCGCGATCCAGTCCTTCGATGTGATCGGTTTCAACCACGACATCGGCAAGCGCCGAGTCGTGCTGGCCGGGAGTAGGAATAAGGAGACTTCCCCATGTCAGAACGAGAGCAACAGACGCGACTGCTGTGAACGCGGTCATCCACCTGTAACGCGCCACGCGCGCCCTGGCTGCGGTGTCCTCGTCCAACAACCGCGCGCGCAAACGGGTTCCAAACCATGACCAGTAGGGCGCTTCAACGTCGGGGACGGGATTCATTGAGCGCAATGCGGTCAGAATCGCGCTCGCATCCTCACAGAACAGACGACACTCGTCGCATCCGGTGTCTTCCCCGGCACCACATCCCGCAATCCAATCCTCACGGAATTTCTGGCAATCGTGCATTCCTTCCCTCACCAATAGGAATCTCGGGCGTGTGAAACTCCTTGCGCAGCCTGTCGACAACGCGGAAGAGAGTCTTCTTCACAGTTCCCACGCTGGTTCCAAAATTTTCAGCGATTTCCTCACAGGTCAAACCTTCCTGATGCTTCATGATGAACATCAGTTTTTGTCGCGGCGGAATCTCATCGAGTCGTTGCAGGATTTGCTGGACAACGACGTTGTTGTACGCGATGCGATCCGCTCCGACAGCCGGGAAGCCTACGCCTCCCGTGACGTCCATCGACGCCGGAAGCTCCTTCCGCCGCTTGTGGCTCAAAAAGGAGTTCACCATGATCCGGCGCAGCCAGGTATGAAACGTCGATTCTCCCCGAAAACTCCGGATCGCGCGATACGCGCTGAGGAAAACTTCCTGAACCAGATCTTCGGCGTCGTGATGATTGCTGCAGAACCTCAGGGCCAGGGCGTACATCACCCTTTGGTGTCCGGATACCAGAAGGCAGAAGGCATCCACGTCACCGTTCTGGGCTCGGGAGATAAGGTCATTCTCAGGAAGAGCCATCCACGTTTTCGCTTCTTATAGACACCCACCCGTCCGGAAGAGTTGGCAGGGTTGGTGAATCTCCCCGAAATCCTCACACGCCCCACAGATTTGGCTCAGGCGCCCGTGAAAAACACCCTTTGTACGAACCAGAATGCCCCGGCAAGGATCACCAGGATCGACCCGGCGAAGGCCACCAGACGTCCGGCCTGCTCGCTGCGCGCCCGGACCGCTGCAAGAACCGTCGCCACGACAATCACAACCGCCATCTGCCCGATCTCGACGCCAAAATTGAACGAAAAGAGCGACCAGCCGAGCGCAGTTCGCGGTAGATCCATTTCTTTCAATACGTTGGCAAAGCCAAACCCGTGGATAAACCCGAAGGCAAAGGCGATCCATGCCCGGACGTCCCGGCCTTCCTTCACCAGCAAATTGTCAAAACCCACGTAGATAATGCTCAACGCGATGGCCGGCTCGATGATTCGCGCCGGAGGCGTAAAGATGTCCAACGCTGCCAGTGTGAGGGTAATGCTGTGCGCCACGGTAAATGAGGTCACGACGAGCAGTAACCGTCGCACCGAACCACCCAGCAGCAGTAGTCCGATAAGAAATAACAAATGATCCGGACCGATCAGGATGTGATTGATTCCCTCAGGGACAAACCGTGCAATGACCCCGAGAGGGCCTTGTCTTGTGCCGGTTACATGCTCAACTCGCGGCTGAAACCGATTAAGAATCATCTGCCAGGTTACGCGCCCGTCCTCATAGATGTTGAGGAACGTCTGGTGCATGGGATCGTAAGGAAACATGTTGGCCGCGATGCCAAGTTTCCCCGGCACCGAAACTCCTGGAAAGCGAAGGACAACTCGAACGCCCTGTCGGTCCGGAACAGCCTCGGGCTTGCCCCATTCCGGCTTGAGCGGCTTCCCGTCCGCCGTGATCTGCAATCGGTCCGCGAGCAGCGCATGAATGGATGGGGTACGCTCCTCAAGGAAAGCAGATTCGAGAAGCCGTTCAGGCGGCGAGATACCGAGGTCATGTGCGACATCGAAGTCATGCAGGATCAACGTCGCTTCCATTCCGGAGGGCGTCAGGTAAAAGTCCAGGAAACTAAAAGGCACAGGATGCGCAGAGGCAGGCTGGACAAGCGCCAGGGCAAGAAGACAGATCGACAGGGCTCGTTTCATTTGCCCCCGCAGCCTATCCGAGCCCCAATTGAAGATGCAAGACAGGCGCGACTGTTTGCTGTAGAGTAGGCCGCTTCAGACTCCCCGACCTCGCAGTTAAGAATTCAGGCACGTCCTGAAAATCCTGAAACTACACTGCTGGATTCCCCAAGGCCCGGGAGTATAACTACTGTGCGGGCGCGGGGTTTGGGTTGGCCGCGAAAGAAAATCGCTTAGACTTGTTCGCTATGACAAGGCAGGACAGTGATGAGGCACTGAGGCAGAAATTGATGAGACGAATGTTCTTCGGTCTGGTCTTTCCAGCATTTCTGGCTTTGACAGCAACGGCTTACGCAGCAGATGTCCGGGTGATCGACAGCGGAGGGGTTGAAGTTCTGGTCCGGGAAATCTCCATCGACTACAGCGGGCTGCTCGGAAGCGATAAGGAAACAGAAGGTCTTCGCGTATCGCAGGGCGAAGCCTCGGTCACGGCAAAGTGGGCCGATATCCAAAGCATTACCATTACGGGACGTGATGCCACCGCGGCCCGAATGACGCTTGAGATCGTTTTGAAGGATGGCAAGAAAGTCAGCGCAAGCCTGGTCCGTAAGGGTCGGATGAAACTCACAGGCAAAGCGGACCTTGGCGAATACTCCATAGACCTCGAGAAAGTTCGAAAAATCACGACTGTCTCCGCGAAGTGAGAGCCGTTATTCAACGCGTCGCCATGGCGCGCGTTGTTATCGATTCCACAGAACACTCTTCCATTCACGCCGGAATCCTCATCCTGTTGGGGGTTGAAAAAGGCGACACCACTGAAGATGGGGCTGCTCTCGCAAAGAAGATCGTCGAACTCCGGATCTTCGAAGATGAAGCCGGCAAGATGAATCGTTCTATCCTCGAAACTCACGGCGAGATTCTGGCCGTCTCCCAGTTCACTCTGCTTGGCGATTGTCGCAAAGGCCGGCGGCCGTCATTCGACAGCGCAGCGCCGCCAGATGAGGCACGGCAGCTTTACAACGCATTTGTAGAATCGATTCGATTGTCGGGGATTCGAGTGCAGACCGGTGTTTTTCAGGCGGATATGAATGTCGAACTCGTCAATCAGGGGCCGGTGACCTTTATCCTCGACAGCAAGCGCTCCTGCTGAAACTCCTTGCCTTCGGGAGTGTTGGTATTGGCTTGCGGAGCGAGTGCCGGGCGGCGTCCCAACGTGGCAATGTAATCGAGGAAGAGCAACGAGGAATTCGGTGTTGCCAGCAGATAGTTGTACACGCTCCAGCGGCAGGCTGTGGCCATGGGGTGCTGCGGGCTGACCAGCCATCCCTTGACATCCGCACTCGTCGCCGGCAGAACCTTCGGGATTCGCGGGGACCACGAAGCCAGGTTCATCGATTCCAGCGCGAATTGCACATCGCGAGTCGTTTCCACGAGAACAGGCTCGTCATGCGCGGTTACCGAGAACCAGAACGGGCGCGACGGCGCTTCGACGAGGGGAACATCGCTGCGAGTGGCCGCGAGCGAGACGACCGACTTTCCTTCAACAATCTCGCGCACATGATGGAAGTACAACCACCCGACATTTTCTTCCGAAACTTCCTTGCCGTTCTTGCGCAGTTCTTCAGTCGCCATGGCCTTGATGCTGGCGTCCCAACGCGAGCCCACGCGGACTGCGGTGTTTACAGCGCTGTCAAACGTCAATGCGCCGGACCAGACCAGAGCCGAAAGCAAGCCGGTGCCGACAACGTGATAGCGAAACGGCACATCGCCGGCACGCGAGCTCAGCCAGCCCATGAGCGAGGACTGGAAAACAAGATTCTCGACCAGCCGTGCAGGAACACAGTTGTAATGGTAGGCGGCCCCGTATCGCCGAATCGTTTCCCGGATGCAGGGTTCTTTCAGAGTTCCTTCGTGCAGCCATGTCTGACGCACCGCGGAGATCGTTGACGCGTAGTAGGGATCGAGATTGTGCCGCGTATGGAACGTGAACACGTCCCACCCTGTCAATTTCGTGACATCGGCAATACGGTGTCGGATCGCACCCAGCGCATCGATCTCATTCAGCCATCCCAGCGCTACCGCTTCCGCGGGCAGGAAATTGTAGAGGGCAGGAACAACAACCGTGACGGGACCCTTGACCTCGACTTTGTTGAACCGCTGCAGGCTGCGAAGCGCCGAAGCTTTCCACTGGAAGCCCTTGCGAGAGGGATCGGGCACGACGTACGTCTGCTGCTTCCAGGCATACCGCTGGTTATCAGCGTTCGGTGCCTTGCGTTTGTCTTCAGCGTGTCCGTTCGTTCCCGATAGCATATATAGATTCCACCGGCCTCAATGCAATCCGGACGCCAACGCATGAACTGTCGGAAAGATTGGATTCTAAATGACTTAGCTTTCGAATCAAACACGTTTTTCGAAGAAATTGTGGAAATCTCCAACCAAGTATGTGGGCCGAGGGTCCCGAACGGGGCGTAAGACACGAGAAAGACACAGCATTTCCACAGGAAAATTTGCATCCGGGACTTGCTATGATTCGGCTCCATGCGACCGCTGGATGATCTCTTTGTTGTCGATCTTTCCCGAATCCTCTCGGGTCCCATTTGCAGCATGATGCTCGCCGACATGGGTGCTCAAATCATCAAGGTGGAGCCTCCGCCTCACGGTGATGACTCGCGCCTGTGGGGACCGCCATTCGTCGGAGGCATCAGCACTTACTTTCACTCGATCAATCGAGGCAAGAAGAGCGTGGGGCTAAACCTCAAGTCCGATGCGGGGAAGCGCATCCTGTGGGAACTGATCGATCGTGCCGACGTTCTGCTCGAGAATTTTCGGCCGGGAGTCCTCGCGAGTCTGGGCTTCGGTTATGAGGCGGTCTCTGCCCGGAATCCCCGGGTGATTTACTGCTCCATCTCCGGTTTTGGCCAGACCGGACCCTATCGCGACCGCCCTGGATACGATGTCGTTGCCCAGGGCGAGGCTGGTCTGATGGATCTGACAGGATATCCGGATCAGCCTCCGGCAAAGGTGGGGACATCGATCTCCGACATTGTGACCGGCATGTACGCGTGCCAGGGGATCCTGCTGGCCTTGCTTACGCGTTACCGCTCGAAGAAAGGCCAGTTCATTGACATCAGTCTCCTCGACAGCACGCTGTCGATGCTGACCTACCAGTCCCTGATGTACCTCACAACCGGCAAGGCTCCCGGAAGGATGGGAACGCGTCATCCTTCGATCGTTCCCTACGAATGCTTCGAAGTCGGAGACGGGTTTGTGAATATCGGCGTGACGAACCAGAAGCAATGGACCGCGTTCTGCCGGGTTCTCGGTTTACCCGATCTGGCAACCGATTCCCGATTCGCGACGATGACGGGACGACTCGCTAATTACGACCTCTTAAAGGAGATCATTAGTCCACGGCTGGCAACAATGTCTCGGAAGGAAGCGATCGCCAGGATGTCTGAGGCGGAAATACCAGTCGGGCCGGTGAACACTCTGGCAGAGGTTCTGGAGGATCCGCATATTCGCGCGAGGGAGATGGTGCAGGAACTCACGCATCCGGAGTACGGCCCGATCCGTCAGTTGGGGCTTCCTATAAAGATGTCGGATACCCCGGGAGCGGTCGAGGGACCGCCGCCGGTGTTTGGCGAACACAATGCCGCGGTGCTGAGGATACTGGGGTATTCGGAAGAGGCGATTGAGGAATTCGGTAAAACCGGAGTTGTGTCGCGAAGTTAGGGAACGGACTACTCAACCCCCAAACCGGAAGAATCCGGCAAAGCCAATCTGATTACCGCTGCACGCCGTTAGGATCGCTCGATCCTAAAACCGAGTCATCCACACCAAACACATCCTCCCCAAACGGTCCCGGAACATTGTTCGATGCGCTCCACGCTCGAATGATCCCTTTCTCATCCACCGTAAACGTCATTTCACCGCGGCCGGCAAGCGTATCGGGGTAAACGTAGATCCGATTTGGACCGTCCGGACGAATGCGTCGTGGGCGTCCGAGTTCTCTTTGGAGTTGGGTTACAGGACGACCTACCCAACGATGGGTACAGCCCAATAACAACCCCGCAATAACGCCAAACATCAGGACACGCTTCATTGTGCCAATCTATGCGCGGAGCGTTGTGCCCGTCAAGCCGCAGCGTCTTGATTTCGCTGGGTATAACCTCTATTCTTAACGATTGCCCTTTGGATTATGGATGTATCTAAGACGAATCCCGCGCCGCTCCCCCCGGACGAAGAACTAACCGAGGTAAGGAAGCCGGCTTCCCTGCTGATTGCACAGTTCTTTTTATTTCCGCTCATCATCATTGGTATCTGTGTCGGCATCTTTCTTTTCTTCGGCTACATGACCTACAGGCCGGGGAACATCTCGGAATATCTCGATGAGGTTCGCTTTGGGGCCGGCACGCAACGGTGGCAGGCGGCGTACGAACTATCGACTCGAGTAAAGTCAAACCCGCAGCAGGCTCAGAGTCCGGAATTTCTCGAAAGTCTCATGACGGCGTATAAGTCGTCACCGGATGAGGACATCACGGTCCGGCGTTATCTTGCACTCGTTTTCGGAGAACTGAAAACCCGGCAGGCCGTGCCTTTGATGGTTGACGAACTCAACCGAAGTGAGCAGTTGAAGACCGCAGACTGGAGCCAGAAAAGCTGGGCTACGTTCCTGAAACCTTCTCTCTCCCAGATCGCCGAAGATTTGGCCCAGCAACAGATTTCCACCTTGTATGCATTGGGTTCGATTGGAGATAATTCCGCCGTTCCTGGCGTCCTGGAACAAACAAAAAATCAGGACCCATCGATTCGGAAAATGGCGGCATACGTTGTTGGTGTGCTCGGAGATCCGAAAGCCGTCGATGCATTGCGTCCGCTGCTGAACGATCCGCAGGAAGACGTGCGTATTAATGCCGCTGTCGCATTGGCGACGTTAGGCAGCAGTGAGGGAGCCGACCCCCTGGTGAAGTTGCTGGACGCAGGTCACGTTGACAGCCTGCAGGATTTCACTGCGGAGCAGAGGACGGCAATGCGGGTGAACGCAGTCCGGGCGCTGGCAAAGTTGAAGTACGAACCGGCAGTCGAAAAGATTCGTGCGATTAGCAAAAGCGACCCGGTGCCTGCGGTGCAAGGCGCAGCGTTGGAAGCGTTGAAACAATTTTAGCGCGGCTCTTATTTATTGTTTGTTTGAAGACATCTTAAGAGGTTGAACATGCCCCCAGTAGTAATCGCGATGGCAACGGCAGCAGCCATACTGCTGCCCGTTGTCATTTTTATTGTTTTGATCAGCATCGCGATGGTGAAGCGCGGCGAAGTCTCGATGCAGGGAGAACCGCACGCGGCAGCAACTCCGGCTGCAGCTGTGGGGAAGGGAGCAGCGGTAATGCCGCGGCGCGCCTTCTTCTCCTGGATGGGTATCGCCTGGACAGCGTTTACCGCCTCGATGGTGGCAACGGCAACGGCGACAGGCCGCTTCATGTTTCCCAACGTTCTCTTCGAACCTCCTGCCACTTTCAAGGCAGGAGTGCCCGAAGATTTCCAGGCCGGACAAGTAGACGAACGATTCAAGCAGCGATTTGGTGTCTGGCTCGTAAAGGACACTGACATCCAGACCGGCGCTTTCGGAATCTATGCCCTCTCGACAGTTTGCACACACCTCGGATGCACGCCGGACTGGTTGCCCGCCGCGCAGAAATTCAAGTGCCCGTGCCACGGCAGCGGATACTACAAGACCGGAATCAATTTCGAAGGCCCCACCCCGCGACCACTTGAACGTTTTGCCATCTCCCTGGGAGATGACGGGCAGATCGTCGTCGATAAGAATTCAAAGTTCCAATACGAAAAGGGCCAGTGGGCGGATCCGCGGTCTTTCCTGAAACTCTCTTAATTATTTAAATCAGCCATGGGAAAACTTATTCAATCGATCAAGGACTTCTTCCAGAGTGTGTCACCGGCCAAAATCGGACAGTACATTCAGGAGACACAACTTTACCGCTCAGTCTTCCGCGTCGGCGTGCCCGACACGGATCGCAAGCGAATGCTCGTCATGCTCGGCAGCGTGTTCCTTCACCTTCACCCGGTCAAGGTTCGCAAGTCCGGTATCCGCATGCGCTACACCTGGTGCATGGGCGGCATTACGTTCTTCCTGTTTCTCGTTCTGACGTTCACCGGTCTGCTTCTGATGTTCTATTACCGGCCCACGCTCGATTACGCCTACGTTGACATCAGAGATCTCCGAGAGCAGGTGCCGCTGGGGATCATGCGTGAGATCCATCGATGGGGAGCGCATGCAATGGTCATTGCCGTGTGGCTGCACATGTTCCGCGTGTTCATGACCGGCTCCTACAAACCCCCACGAGAGTTCAACTGGAACGTCGGCGTCATTCTGCTGGTGCTCACCCTGCTGCTCAGCTTTACCGGATACCTCTTGCCGTGGGATCAGCTGGCCATGTGGGCCATCACGGTCGGAAGCAACATGGCTCGAGCAACACCGGTTGCGGGACATGAAGGCCCGCTGGCGTCACTGGTGGCGCTGGGCGATATCAGTCTCGTGAACAACGCGAGCGACGCAAGGTTCGCGCTGCTGGGCGGACGATTCGTCGGCGAAGGCGCGCTGCTTCGCTTCTATGTGTTGCACTGCGTGGGACTGCCACTTGTGGCAGGCTTCCTGATGGCAATTCACTTCTGGCGTATCCGCCGTGATGGCGGTATCTCCGGACCACTATAGAAACCGGAGGTTAGACGGATGCAGGCCATAGAATTCCTTAAGAACATCGTCAACGCGATATGCGACCCGAAATTCCTGATTACGCTGGCCGCGATTTTTCTATTCGCGTCGCTGAAGTGGCCGAAAAAGTTCTACTCGGACAAGGCCGCCAAGATCCTTTTCGGAGTCATGATCGGTTTCTTCGTGGTCAGTCTGTTCGACTATGACTTCCGCCAGGTCGTGACGAAGCCCGACAACGTTCCGATCGTTGGAATGCTCTTCATGATCCCGTTCTTCACGTGGTTTTCCATGCGCGAAGCAGTGCGCAACGATGAGCGAACGGCGGAAGGCAAGCAACTCATCGAGCAGGATGAAACGGCAGAGAAAGTTCTGACATGGCCGGACCTCGTGTACACGGAACTGATCTGCCTGGTCGTCATCACGGTCATTCTCATCGGATGGTCCATCCTGCTGCCGGCTCCCCTGGAAGAAGCCGCAAACCCGCAGGCATCTCCGAATCCGTCGAAAGCGCCGTGGTACTTCCTCGGCCTCCAGGAAATGCTCGTCTACTACGACCCCTGGCTTGCCGGCGTGGTCTTTCCGGGACTGATCATCGTGGGGCTGGGGGCAATTCCCTACATCGACACGAATCCCAAGGGCAACGGCTATTACACGCTGAAGGAAAGAAAGTGGGAAATCGGAACGTTCCTGTTCGGATTCCTGATTCTCTGGATCCTGCTGGTCATTCTCGGAACGTTTCTGCGAGGTCCGAACTGGAACTTCTTCGGACCGTATGAATTTTGGGATGTCCACAAGCTCGAAGCCTTGAACAACGTCAACCTGTCGGAAATCATCTGGATCAGGCTTCTGCATATGGCGCCACCGCAGTACGTGCTCGTGCGTGAGGCTTTCGGCATCATCCTGGTCCTGGCGTACCTGACTGTGCTGCCGCCGCTGTTTGCGAAGAAGTGGTTCAATCGCTTCTATGTTTCTCTGGGGCCCATTCGCTTTTACGTGATGATGTTCCTGTTGCTGGCGATGGCTGCGCTCCCGATCAAGATGATTCTGCGATGGTTTTTCAACCTGAAGTACATCGTGGGAATCCCGGAATACTTTTTTAACATCTAACTCATAATACCGACGGAGATAACGGTGAGCACCGAACAACCTCAAGAGGGCGGACACAAAAGGCCACCCATACCAACACCGGCAAAGAAGGTCCCCGCTTACAACATCGAAAGGCGCGGTGACCGGCTCTACCAGGTGCAGACCCTTCACAAATGGTTTGCGATCTCGAGCCTGCTGCTCCTCGTCTTCACGATCGGCACAGTCCTGAAGGACTATTCGCGCGAGTGGAAGCAGTACCAGCGGCAGTTCAACGACCTCGCCGCTCGCAACACCGTTCAGGATGCGCTGGATATCCGTAGTAAGACCGACTTCGCGAAATACCAGCAGTTACAGGCCGACCTGAACGCTGCCCAGCAGGCGGAGCAGCAGAGCAGCGCACAGATCAACGAACTTGAGGAAAAGCGCGCCGCGGCGAATGCCCGATGGATTCGCGTGGATCAGGACTACCGGAACACCAAGGCGAAGTACGACGAAGAGAGGTACCTCTACGAGGAATCCGTCGCGCACAAGGCCTCGGATGTCGACAAGAAAAAGGCGGAGGTCGACGAAATCGGCAAGCGGATGGATCAGTATTTCCTGGAACGCGAACAGATCAACTCGGAAATGCAGGCGGCCAAGGACGAACTGGCCAAACTCCGCGAAAAGTCGACGAAGGACCGCGAGCAGCTCCAGGCGATGCGATCCGACTACGATCGACTCGTGCGTCAGTACTACGCGTTGAAACCCGGCAAGGTCGTGACGTCGATCATCAACGCGCCGCTCATGGATTTCATGAAGCCGTCCCTGCAGATCAAGCAGATCCTGCTGCCGAATCTGTTTTACGACCAGCCGTTCAAACAGATCTCGCGTGCCGACCGTTGCACAACATGCCACCTCGGCATCGACAACAAGAAGTTCGAGAACGAGGCTCAGCCGTTCAAGACCCATCCAAAGCTGGACCTCTATCTCAGTGCGAACTCAAAGCACCCGATGGAGAAATTCGGATGCACGTCCTGTCACGGAGGCCTGGACCGCGCGACGGCCTTCCAGTCCGCCGGACACACTCCCAAAGATGAAGAGCAGAAGAAAGAATGGGTCTTCAAGTACGGCTGGTACCACGATCACTATCTCGAAACTCCGATGCTCGCGATGCCCAATGTCGAAGCCGGTTGCTACAAGTGCCACAACTCCGGCCCCGACGTTCCCCTGGCCGCATCACTCAACAACGGCCGCGAATTGATCAAGCAGTTCGGATGCTTTGGCTGCCACAAGCTTCCGGGCTTTGAAGGTATCCGCAAGGTCGGGCCGGATCTGGCCACCGTCTCGGGAAAGCTGACCGAAGCCTGGGTCCAGAAGTGGCTGGCCGATCCGAAGGCCTTCAAGTCGGAAGCTCGCATGCCCAAGTTCTGGTTCAACAGCAACAACTCGGGCGTCATCGGCGGCGTGGATTGGGACAAGCGAAACATCGCAGAGATCAACGCGATCACCAAATATCTTTTCTCCAAGTCCACCGCGAAGAGCTTGCCCACGAAGAATACGAACGGCAATGCCGCTCACGGCAAGGAACTGGTGGAAAGTCGTGGATGCTTCGGATGCCACGCTGTCGGCGCAATCACGGAAGTGCCCAACCGAACACAAATCCGGCGGCGGCACGGTTACAACCTCGCCAGCCAGGGCAGCAAGGTGAGCGCCAACTGGATTGCGAACTGGGTCGCGAATCCGCGCGATGTGTGGCCTGAATCCAAGATGCCTGATTTAAGGCTGACCGATTCCGAAGTCGCGGATATTACCGCTTACCTGGTTTCGCTGAAGAATCCGGAGTGGGAAGGGAAAACGCCACCGCAAAGCGATTCGCAGGCACTCGATGACGTGGTGTACGAATTCCTGCGTTCAAGCTCCACGGAAGCGAAGGCAAAGACCGACCTCGCCGCCATGAATACCGATCAGAAGAACCTGTATGCGGGCGAAAAGCTGATCGGTCGCTATGGCTGCTATGGATGCCACAACGTTCCGGGATTCGAAACAGCTCAGCCCATCGGGACGGAGCTGACCGAGGCCGGAAGCAAGCTCATTTCGCAGCTCGATTTCGGGTTCCTCGAACTCGAGCATACGAGAGAGGACTGGTACACCGCGAAGCTGCATAACCCGCGCGTCTTCGACGAAGGTCGCGTGAAGCGTCCGGACGAACTCCTGAAGATGCCGAACTTCGGGCTCAGCGACAAGGACGTCCATAGCATCGTCATGGTGCTGATCAGTCTGGTGAAGGACCCGGTGCCATTGGAGATGAAGGATCGGACGCCGCCGGCGGTCGTTGAAGGACGCCAGCTCGTTGCCGAGAAGAACTGCAAGGGCTGCCACATTGTCGAGAACCTCGGTGGAGACATTAGAGCGTTCCTCGGCGTGGACAAACAGCTGAACTGGCCTCCCAGCCTGAACACCCAGGGCATGAAGACACAGCCCGACTGGCTGCGAACGTTCCTGAAGGATCCCGGCAATCCAAGTCGGCCACGCCCGTGGATGGATACACGCATGCCGACGTTCCATTTCACCGAGCATGAGATTGCGGCGATCGGTGCGTACTTTGCATCGCTCGACAAAGTGGACTGGGGCTGGATCGATCCGACGCCCACGACGACCGCGGAAAGCCTGAAGGCTGGGGAGCAGCTCTTTAATGAATTGAAGTGCATCAGCTGCCATCCGACTTCACCCGTAGTGGCAACCGGTGCGGACGCCAAAGTGGCTCCGAACCTGCAGAACGTGCACACACGCCTGAGGCCGGAATGGATACGGCCCTGGCTGCTGGACCCCGGGATTATCGCTCCGGATACACGAATGCCGTCGTTCTTCGCAAAGGACGACGTGACCGGGAAGCGGAAGACGCAGATTCCGGAGATCCTTGGGGGCGACGTGGATAAGCAGATCCAGGCGCTTCGGGATCACCTGTTCACGCTTGGCGGCGGTAAGGTCAACGTGAAGTAAGTCCTGCTAAGGACTAGAAAGCCCCGGCTTCGGTCGGGGCTTTTTTATTCCCTCTCCCTCCGGGAGAGGGCGCCGCGAAGCGGCGGGTGAGGGATTTACAGGTCCGGAGGATCCCTCATCCGGCCCTTCGGGCCACCTTCTCCCGGTGGGAGAGAAGGACGGTTCTGAAACCACTCATCCAGCCCGCATTTCTTAATGCACCACGTTCATCGCGCATGGAGAAGGGCGATGGAATATCCCCCCGATATCCTCTAAACTACTGAGTGGGCTTTGCCCACTTTAATTACCCTGCAACTTATAACTTTTGGAGAACACCCAATGCGTAAAACTCTGTTAACTCTATGCCTGCTTTCCCTGCTCGGCGTCGTGTCGTGCGGGAAAGAGAAGGATCCATTTGAATTTACCCCTGGCCCCGGTGGCAGCAGCGCTGGCGGTAATGCCGTCGTCACCAACGCCACCGTCAAAGGCAAAATCATCTTCGACGGCGCCGCACCGATGCCGAAGCCAATCTCAACGTCATCCGACCCCGGCTGCAAAAACAACGATCTCAAGGCCGAAGACACCGTCGTCAGCGATGGCGGCCTGGAAAACGTGATCATCTATATCAGCGGTGGCGATATTGACGGGAAGACCTTCCCGGTAAGCCAGGAAGTCAAAACGCTCGACCAGAAGGGCTGCCACTACATTCCGCACGCTCTGACCATTCAGGTCGGACAGCCTCTGAAAATCGTTAACAGCGATGACACGGCACATAACATTCATGCCTGGGCCATGGTCAACATGCCTTTCAATGAAAGCCAGAGTTCCAAGGGTGTGGAGACGACCAAGAAGTTCGACAAGGAAGAAGTGCTGCTTCCCGTCAGATGCGACGTGCACAACTGGATGAACTCCTTCATCGGAGTGTTTAAGCATCCGTTCCACACGGTTTCGGGAAAGGGCGGCGCTTACGAGATCAAACTGCCGGCCGGTACGTACGAAATCACGGCCGAACACGAAAAACTCGGCTCACAAAAAGCGATGATTACCGTTGCCGCCGATGGCAGCGTCGATCAGAACTTCACATTCAAAGCGAAGTAAATCCATGTCACGCAACGTTCGCGTTGCGGGCTCGCTTCATGAAGAGGGCGAAACCATCGGGTTAAACCGATCCGCCCTCTTCACCGCTTGCTCCACCGCATTTTTGAACATGCCGACTCGGGAGACGGAATGGCAGTAACAGAACTCGGCCTCGCCCATCGCCGCGCTCGGGTCTCGGATCTGTTCGAGCTCACGAAGCCGCGCATCACATTCATGGTTCTGCTCGCTACGCTTGTTGGCTTCTACATGGGTTCGGGCGAGAACCTTCAGACGCTGCTCCTCCTTCACACGATTGTTGGAACAGGTCTGGTGGCCGCCGGCGCCAGTTCCTTCAACCAGTATCTCGAGCGCGATCTGGATTCACGGATGGTGCGAACACGCACCAGGCCGATTCCAGACGGCCGGCTGCTCCCCGGAGATGCGCTGGCCTTTTCGATCGCGATATCCGTTGCCGGAGTCGGTTACCTCGCCGCGTTCGTCAATCTGCTCACCGCGGCAATTGGCGCCGCTACTCTTGCCGCGTACGTCCTGGTCTACACACCGCTCAAGACGCGGACACCGTGGTGCACGCTCATCGGCGCATTTCCCGGCGCAACGCCTCCGCTCATGGGATGGGCCGCTGCCCGTGGAGATCTGGACATCACCGGTTTGTCACTCTTCGCGATTCAGTTCCTCTGGCAGATGCCGCACTTTTTCGCAATCGCCTGGATGTTCACGGAGGACTATCGCCGTGCCGGCTTCAAAGTTCATTCCAGCGGCGTGAGCACGGGCCGCCAGATCATCCTGTATTGCTGCGCGTTGATTCCCATTAGTCTTCTGCCCACGCTCTTCGGAGCAACCGGGCGATGGTATCTCCTCGGAGCGCTCGTTCTGGGCTTCGTTTATCTGGGCTACGGGTTTGCCGTCGCTCTGTTTCGTTCGCCCACTCACGCGCAGCGTCTGTTGAGGATCTCGGTATTGTATCTTCCGGCGCTGTTTGTCCTGATGATGGTCGATAAGGCGACTGCGCCTTGAGTTCCCCTGCCGCCGTTCAAGCTTCGAACCTGGTCTACGAGTATCCGGCGCGCGGAAAGGTCGAGGCCCGACGCGCGCTCGACGGCGTCAGCTTTGACGTCAGGCGCGGCGAAGTCTTCGCGCTTCTCGGCCCGAACGGCGGCGGCAAGACAACTCTGTTCAAGATCCTTTCCACCGCGTTCACACCGACTCAGGGGACAGCGGCCATCTTTGGCTTCGATATCCAAAAGCAGGCCGACGAAGTTCGGCAGCGTATCGGAGTTGTGTTTCAGAATCCCAGCCTCGACAAGAAGCTCACTGTTCTCGAAAATCTCCGGTACCACGGCCAGCTCTACGGACTTCGGGGCAACGACCTAAACACGCGCGTCTCCGAGATGATGGAGCGGCTTGCTGTCGCCGATCGCGCGAAACATCTGGTCGAAACGCTGTCCGGCGGACTCGCACGCCGCGTGGAACTCGCAAAGGGACTTCTGCACCGGCCGGAGTTGCTGATTCTTGATGAACCTTCCGTCGGACTCGATCCCGGCGCCAGACACGACCTCTGGCTTTACCTCCAGAGACTTCGAGAGAAAGAGGGCGTGACGATCCTCGTCACAACCCACTTAATCGATGAAGGCGACCGAAGCGACCGCGTGCTGGTCCTCAATCAGGGAAAGATCGTGGCGCTCGATACACCGGCAAAACTGAAAGAGCAAATCGGGGGCGACGTCATCTCCATTGCAACAAAGGATCCCGAGCGCCTCATCGGAAACATCAAGGCGAAGTTTGGGATCACGCCGACATCTTTGAATGGAACCTTAAGAATAGAAAAGCAGGCCGGTCATGCCTTCATCAGCCAGGTGGTGGACGCATTTCCTGACTTGATCGATGCTGTGAATCTATCGAAACCGACCCTTGAGGATGTTTTCATTGCGCGGACCGGGCATCGATTCTGGGAGGACAAATGAAGGGATCGTTCTTCCTCAGCGCGTCTGCATTGTGGCGGCGCGAAATGGTGCGCTTCATTCGGCAGCGCAGCCGCATCATCGGGGCGTTTGCCTCCCCCCTGATCTTCTGGCTCTTGCTCGGCTTTGGGGTCGGCAACTCGTTCAGCCCCGGCTCACAGACGCGAGCGATGGGCTACCAGGAATACTTCTTCCCCGGCACTGTACTGATGATTCTGCTCTTCACGTCGATCTTCTCCACCATCTCGATCATCGAAGACCGGAAAGAGGGATTCCTTCAGGCCGTTCTCGTGGCACCGGTGCCGCGATCGGCGCTCGTTTTTGGAAAGCTGCTGGGAGGAACCTCGCTGGCGCTCATGCAGGGTGTGCTCTTCATGTTGATGGCGCCTCTTGTCGGCATTCCGATCTCGCGAATCCTGCCAACGTTGATCATGCTCGCCCTGGTTTCGTTCGGACTGACGGCGCTCGGCTACGTCATCGCCTGGAAAATGGATTCGACGCAGGGTTTCCACGCCATCATGAACTTGTTCCTGATTCCGATGTGGCTGCTGTGTGGCGCAGTCTTTCCGGCATCCGGCGCTCCGGGCTGGCTTCGGCTCGTGATGAATCTCAATCCACTCACGTATGGAATGTCCGCCGTTCGCTGGTCGATCTACGGCAGCGAAGTGGCATCGACGATGGGAATTCCAGGCTTCGGTTTGTCGATCGGCATTACCGTTGGTTTCGCAGCTCTGGTCTTCGCCGCAGCGATCAGCATGACGAAACGGCCGGCATGAAGCGTCTCGCTATCCTCGTCGTGATTTTCCTCGCCGGGTGCACCAGTCCGCGGCCCATCCCGACCTACAGCGCTGTGCCCGACTTCAGTCTGACGGAACGCAGCAATCGGACAATCAGCCGTAGGGATCTGGACGGCAAAGTGTGGGTAGCGGATTTCATCTTCACGCATTGCGGCGGTATTTGTCCGGCGATGAGCAGCAACATGAAGAAACTCCAGACCCTCCTTCCAAAGGAAGTCATGCTTGTTTCGTTCTCCGTCGATCCTGCGAACGACACACCGGATGTCCTCAGCGAGTACGCAAAGCGGTACAACGCCGACCCGGAACGGTGGCTGTTTCTGACGGGAGACCCGGCAGCGCTGCAAAAGCTTTCCATTAATGGGTTCAAGCTGGCACTCGATGCCACGTCGGGAACGGAAGCGGAGCCGATCACGCACAGTTCGCGATTTGCGCTCGTGGATCGGCAGGGGAACATTCGCGGTTACTACGGGATGGAAGAGGCCGATACGCTCGACCGGATCGCTGCCGATGTGAAGAACCTGTTGTAGCCATGCTGACGGTTTCCGACCTTCCCACCCTCAATGCGGTTTTAAATTTCACCTCTGCGGTACTGCTCGGATTTGGTTTCTATTTCATCAAGCAGCGGCGCATTCAGGCCCACAAAAGGTGCATGACCGCCGCGATGCTGGTCAGCGTGGCATTTCTGACGTCTTACGTCATCTATCACTATCACGCAGGATCTGTTCCGTTCAGCGGTCAGGGCTGGATTCGTCCGATTTACTTCTTCATCCTGATTACGCACGTGATTCTCGCCATCGTGATCGTACCGATGGTGCTGCGGACGGCGTACATGGCCTTTACGGGCCGCTTCGACAAGCACGTTCCAATCGCGCGCAAGACGTTTCCATTATGGATGTATGTATCGGTGACGGGTGTGATCGTGTATTTGATGCTGTACCAGATCAGCTGGTAGTTGGCTTTGAACTGGGGCGCGATTTGTCCGGCCGCGTTAGACCATCAACGTTATCCGGCTAAGTTCAATTATCGGAGCCAAATCCGAGGTGATTCCGTAAGTACTCTGACTACTGCCGTTGCCCACCACCCCTACCGCCGCCAGGCTGAGGGATGCCGCTCAGGGTGATAACTGTGCTGCCGTCGGCGCGAGTCAAACCGCCGGCCCAGCCGTGCTTGGATTCATCCTTCGCAGCATACGCCGTCACCGTCACGATCTCGCCCGAAGACATGAGCGTTTCAAAAATGTTTCTGTTGAAGCCGTTCCGGTTGAGCACAGCCGGGCCTGGAGTTTCGAGCTGCCACGTGATGGTCTTGCCATTCGGGTTCTTCACCTCCAGATAGATCCACCCGTGAGGATTCTCATTCACGACCTTCGTGAGCTTTCCAACGAGAGTGAGCGGCTTGGACTGATCGTACTCCGCCTGAAAGGAATGGTGAGCCGCGGCCGGAATCGACAGCGCGGCTATGCAGACAGGAACCAGGAGACTCGATAAGCGTTTCATTGGAGGATCCTCCAGTAAGTAGTCATTGTCATTGCCCAACCGGGACGCGAACGAGACGGAAGCCGATATCGCTGACTTTCAACGTCGGGCCGTAGTAGCTGTATCGGGCAGACACACGCTGGAACGGCGCGGATTGATCCCAGCCGCCACCGCGCGCCACCGGAAGGCCGGTTGGCAGGCCATCGAGTGGATCGATGAATTGTCCATCCGGTCCAGCAACCGCCGGGCCCTGTTGCGGTCCCTGAGGTCCGCGCCCTGGCCCGTTGGGTCCAGGTCCGGCGGGTCCGGCAGGTCCGGCAGGTCCGTTGGGCCCGCCTCGAAACGGGCCGGCCTGCAATGCAATTTGCAATTGCTGAACCTGCCGCTGCAGATCCTCGACCTGCTGGCGCAGCGCATCGATCTGTTGTTGCTGTGACGCGCCTTGCTGATTGTTGGGAGGAGGACCCTGCGGACCGCCGCGGCCGAGCCCGCCAGGTCCCCCAGGACCCCCACGTCCTCCGCGTCCGCGCGGACCGGGCCCTCCTCGGTCGCCGCCAAGTTGTGCTCCCGTTGGATCGGCGGCAGGGCTGACGCTGTAATAGTTGCTCGAATAGAAATCCGACACCCACTCCCGCACATTCCCCTGCATGTCATAAAGACCCCAGGTATTGGGTTTCTTCTGTCCTACCGGATGCGTTTCATCTTCGGAATTGGCGGAATACCAGGCGACCTGGTCGATGGGCCCGGAGTGCGGCGAGTCCATGCCTGCTCGGGCGGAGTATTCCCATTCCGCTTCGGTGGGGAGGCGATACCGGTATCCGTCGTTGGCGGCGTTTAGCTTTGCGACAAATGTCTGGGCTTCGAGCTTGCTTACGGTTTCAACAGGACGGTTGTCTCCTTTAACGCTGCTCGGATTCGTCTGCATCAAGGCGGTCCATTGAGCCTGGGTGACTTCGTACTTCCCGATCTCAAAGCTCTTCGTGATCTGGACGCGATGCCGGGGACTCTCGTCGGTATTGCAGAGGTTGTCGCCTGGGGAGCAACCCATCATGAACTCACCGGCTGGGATTTTGACGAATTCCATGCCCCCTGCTTTCGCGACCGGCCGATCCTGTGCACGCAAGCTGTATCCGAATGCCGCAACGACTGTGAAGGCAGCACCAATGAAGATCGCTATCCGCTGTTTCATGAATCGTCTCCGATGGACGAAGCTTACTCGTCCCTCTTCATTAGAGGCGAATTCAGCGAAAGCGTTTGTTAAACGTTGTTAGGGCCAGGAAAGAAAGCCTGTGGCAGCTCTACTTCGCCTGCTGCGCCTCGATATTGGAGGTGTAGCCCTTTGCGAGCCATCCCTTCCAGCGCTCGATGGCCTCGGCGCTGCCGTTGCAACCGCCGTCGGCAGGATTGATGAACGAGCCGTCGGCAAGTCTCACCCAGCCAAGACCGCCGCCCGGGCGGCCGTCTTTCAACGGGCAGTAGAGGACGGTTATCGTTTTGCCCGGTTCGAATGTGGTGCCCGATATGCCGCGTTGAAGAAGGGCTGTTGGTGACGACGCTTCGAAGCTCCAGAGAGTTTCCTTGCCGTCCTTGTCTTTGATGTTCAGGTAGAGCCATGAATGCGGGTTATTGAATGTCCAGCGCACCACCGCGCCGGTGGCAACCTTCTCAATGCTTCGGTCGAACATGGCGAACGAGTGATGCGCGGTGGAAACAGCCGCCGTCAGGAGCAGTACGGTCAGGGGGGCAACGAGCAAACTCAGGGTCCTCTTCATTTTCCTACTCCTTCTTTGTCGGCAGGGTCGTGTTATAGATTGGATCGCGAGACTGACCGGGCAGATCCGGGAACATCGTGGTACCGCGCGGATCTTTGAACCCTTCTTCACCCGGCAATCTTGAACTTGTCGTGCCGTTCACCAGAAAGTCGTTGCTGCTCCCCTCACATTCCCAATGCTGGACTCGATGCCCGGCCGCTTCGAGTTCCTTCGCTCGCCGGAATGCGTAGACCGCGCTGACGGGTTTGACGAACGCATGCTTGTCGTAGAACGTCACTTGAACTTCGAGTCGCTCGACGCCGCCCGGGTACTGCTTCAATTCCCATCTCTCGACGCCCTCGAACTGATTGCTCGTCATCGGAGACCAGCGTGTGAAATCTGCCGGCAGAAGATACTTCGTGTGCGTGATCAGTTTGTTGCCGTCCCAGAACCCAATCGTGTCGCCATACCAGGAATGCGTACCGTACACATTTTTGTGTTCCTGACCAATGTAGACACGCCGTATCCCCGGCCCATAGTCGTTGATCATGTACGATTCCTGCGGCAGGTTCAGGAACTCGTGTGAATAGGGCTCGAGCAGCCACCGCGGATACCCCGGCGGTTCGCAGTGAGTGAGGCGGTCGTATTGCACTTCGCCAAGTTCCTGCTGCTGGCGCCAGCGCTCCTTGTAGGCCTTTTCGTACGGCGGCGTCAGCACGCCGTCGCGGACCTTGCCGGCAAATCCTGGCGGGTCGATGAAGATGTCCATGTGGGTGTTGCCGGCAGTGACCCACAGGCCGTCCCAGCGCGGCACGGACGTGATGGTGTGCCTGGTGCCGCCTTTGGCCTGCACGAGCAGGAACTTGTAGTGCTCCTCGGAAGTCGCGAACGCCTTCGGCGGCGGTACGACCTTGAGCGGCGGGCCAAACCCGCCGCCGAACGCGCCGGGTTGTGCGAAGAGCGTCGACGGCGCGCTCAGGAGCGCGAAGACGGCGGCCAGGGCGATCCAGCGCAGGCTGTGCTTCAGACTCATGACGGGCTCCCGCTTCCTTTGCGGGCGCAGATTAGCACGGTCTTCGCTGCGGTAAGATCCACCTCCCGTGCGCGCCCTCATCCTCGTGGCGTTGCTGCTCGCGCCCGGCCCGCTGGCGGCCGCGGAACGCTGGTCGGTCGGCAATACCACCAGCGGCTCGCCAATCGATGCGATCGTCGTTGCCGGCGCGCCCGCGACGCCGACGGTTCTCCTCGTCGGTGGTCTCAACGGCAACGATCAATCGGTCGACATGGTCACTCGCGAGGTGGCGTCCTTCGAGGCGCAGCCACAGGCACGGCGGCGGTTCCGTCTGCTGGCGATTCCGGCCGCAAACCCCGAGGGGCGACCGCTGCGGTTTCCAGCCGAAGGCGCGGCCTATCGCGAGCAGGTCGAGTCGAACGTGATCTGGCGCTGGATCGGCACCCACGCACCCGACCTCGTGCTGATCCTGGGGCCCGACGCGGGTCTTGCCGCCGCTCTCTCGCAGAACATGGTGGCCGACGTCGGGCGCATTCCGGCTCGTCGCGTGGACGGTACGACGATTCTGCTGGGGCTCACCGAGCCGATCGCGCCGTCTCCCGCACGGCTCGAGCTCGAGCGCCGGTCGCTGCGAACACCAGGGGCCCTCGCCACGGAGCTGGCACGCATCTACGGCCACGACTTCATGCGGCCGAACTACATCGCGGCGATGGCGATCATCAGCCGTCTACGCCTGGGGGAACAGGCGGAGGTGGCCGCGCTGGTCGCGCCCTTCCTCGAGGGCAGCGTCGACAGCTTCGACCGCCCGTCGCAAAGCGCGCTGGCGGCGCACATGCTGTTCTTCGAGCTGGCGCGCCGGACGGGCGACGAGCGCGCGAAGAAACTGGTGGTGCGTGCGGCGAGCAGCGGCTTCACCGAGTCCGGCGAGCTGCGCGAGTTCATGCCGCTCCATGGCGGCTGGAGCGACTCCTTTTTCATGGACGTGCCGATCCTGGCCAAGGCGGGCGCGCTCACGGGTGATCGCCGGTTCTTCGACATGGCGGCGCGTCACGTCGCGTTCATGCAGCGGATCGTCTTGCGGCCGGACGGCTTGTATCGTCATCAAGCCTCGGCGGAAGCGGCGTGGGGGCGCGGCAACGCCTTTGCCGGGCTCGGCCTCGCCCTGACCTTAGCCGACTTCCCGGCCGATCACCCGGCGTACGCCGGGCTGCTGGCGTCGTTCCGTCAGCACATGGGCGCGCTGGCGCGGTTTCAGGACGAGAACGGGATGTGGCGCAACGTGATCGATCGACGCGGCGCCTACGACGAGTACTCCGCCACCGCGATGATTGCCACGGCCATGTTGCGAGGCATCCGCCGGGGCTGGCTCGACGCGGCCACCTATCAGCCGCTGGTAGACCGCGCGTGGCGCGCGATTCTGCAGCGGACCGGCGCCGACGGCCGCCTGGTGGACGTGGCCGAGAGCACCGGCACCCGCGGCATGAGCGACGACGACTACCTGCACCGTCTGGCGATCCTCGGTCGCGACGATCGCGGCGGCGGCATGGCGATGTTCTTCGCCACCGAGCTCGCCGGCGCGGACTGAACGGTCCTTCGTCCACAGTCCTTGGTCCTTAGTCCGTACTGAAGTGAGGGTGGACCAAGGACCGAGGACCGAGGACGGACCAGGGACTAAGAACCGAG
>Ga0068859_100001354_pt1 | contig 25008 bp, 19 predicted proteins | sample KBSSwiS22_FD_66585 | JGI IMG/M metagenome (GOLD analysis project Ga0068859, IMG submission 66585) | Switchgrass rhizosphere microbial communities from Kellogg Biological Station, Michigan, USA - KBS Switchgrass S2-2 | ecosystem: Host-associated > Plants > Roots > Rhizosphere > Soil ...
CTGGACAAGACCGGCACGATCACGCTCGGCGACCGCCAGGCATCCGCGTTCATTCCGGCTCCGGGTGTGAGCGAGCAGGAGCTCGCGGATGTGGCGCAGCTCGCATCGCTCGCCGACGAGACTCCCGAGGGCCGCTCGATCATGGTGCTGGCCAAACAGAAATTCCAACTGCGCGGCCGCGACCTGGCCGCCACTTCCCACACGTTCCACAAGTTCACCGCGCAAACGCGCATGAGCGGCGTCGATATCGAAGGTCGACGTCTGCGCAAGGGAGCCGCGGACGCCGTGCGCAAGTTCATCGAGGAGCAAGGCGGTTCGTGGCCGAGCAAGGTCACCGAGGCAGTTGACACGGTCGCGCGCGCCGGATCGACGCCGCTCGTGGTTGCCGACGGCCGCCGCGCGCTCGGCGTGGTCGAGCTGCGAGACATCGTCAAGGGCGGCATTCGCGAACGGTTCGCCGAGCTGCGGCAGATGGGCATCAAGACGATCATGGTCACAGGCGACAACCGGCTGACGGCTGCGGCAATCGCCGCCGAAGCGGGCGTCGATGACTTCCTCGCCGAAGCCACGCCGGAAGCGAAGCTCGAATTGATCCGCAAGAACCAGGCGGAAGGACGACTCGTCGCGATGTGCGGCGACGGCACCAACGATGCGCCGGCGCTCGCGCAGGCAGACGTTGCGGTCGCGATGAACACCGGGACGCAAGCGGCGAAGGAAGCCGGCAACATGGTCGACCTGGATTCCAATCCGACCAAGCTCATCGAAGTCGTCGATGTCGGCAAGCAGATGCTCGTCACGCGCGGCGCGCTGACGACGTTTTCCATTGCCAACGACGTTTCCAAGTATTTCGCGATCATCCCCGCGGCATTCGCCGCGACTTATCCGGCGCTCAACGCACTCAATGTCATGCAGCTCGCCACTCCGCAGAGCGCGATCATGTCCGCCGTCATCTTCAATGCGATCGTCATTCCGGCGCTTGTGCCGCTGGCGCTGCGCGGCGTGAAGACGCGGGCGGCATCGGCGGCGCAACTGCTGCGCCGGAACCTGCTCATCTACGGGCTGGGCGGCATCGTATTGCCGTTCGTCGGCATCAAGGCCATCGACATGGTCCTGGCCGCGGTCGGGGCGGTTTGAGATCGGTGCGGCACAGGAGAGCAATCCATGAATGAGCTTCGTCCGGCGTTGGTCGTTTTCGGTCTGCTGACCGTGTTGACGGGCATCGCCTATCCGCTGGTCGTCACGGGCATCGGGCAGGCGGCGTTTCACGATCAGGTGAACGGCAGCATCGTGCAGTCCGGCGATCGCGCAGTCGGCTCACGGCTGCTCGGCCAGCCGTTCTCGGATCCGAAGTACTTCTGGAGCAGGCCGTCGGCGACGGGCCCGCAGCCGTACAACGGAGCGGTCTCGAGCGGCTCGAATCAGGGCCCGATCAACCCTGCGCTCGAAGCTGCGGTACGAGACCGCATAGCGGCGTTGCACGCTGCGGATCCGGGCAGCACCGCGCCGGTCCCTGTGGATCTGGTAACAGCTTCCGGCAGCGGTCTCGATCCGCACATCTCGCCTGCGGCAGCCGAGTATCAAGTGGCGCGTGTCGCGCGCACGAGAAAAATGACGGAAGCGGACGTTCGCGAGGCGGTGGCAGCGGCCACCGACGACCGCACGTTCGGAGTCCTCGGTGAGCCACGCGTCAACGTGCTGGAGTTGAATCTCGCGCTCGATGCACATGCGGATGCACAATTGGCCCAATGAATGAGGCACGGCCCGATCCCGATCAGCTGCTCGCGACCGTCAAGGCCGAGGAGGCACGGGCGAAGCGCGGCAAGCTGCGGGTCTTCTTCGGATCGAGCGCCGGAGTCGGCAAGACTTATTCGATGCTGGAAGCCGCGCGGAATGTCCGCGCCGGCGGTGTCGACGTCGTCGTCGGCTACGTGGAACCTCACGGCCGCGTCGAGACCGAAAGGCTGCTCGATGGGCTGGAGCAGCTGCCGACGCTGGCAGTGAAATATCGCGGCACCGTGCGCCGCGAATTCGATCTCGATGCGGGCCTCAAGCGCCGGCCGGCAATCCTGGTGGTGGACGAGCTGGCGCATTCCAATCTGATCGAGGGCGATCCGCCGCCGCGCCACGCCAAGCGCTGGCAAGACATCGAAGAGTTGCTCGAGCAAGGGATCACCGTGTGGACTACGGTGAACGTGCAGCATCTCGAAAGTCTCAACGACCTGGTCGCGCAGATCACCGGCGTGCGCCAGCGCGAGACGATCCCCGATCGCATTTTCGACGAGGCCGACGAGGTCGAGCTGATCGACCTGCCACCGGACGACCTGATCGCGCGGCTCAAGGCCGGCAAGGTCTATGTGCCGGAGCAGGTCGCCACCGCGATCGACCGTTTCTTCCGCAAGTCGAATCTGCTCGCGCTACGCGAATTGGCGCTGCGGCGCGTGGCCGATCGCGTCGATGCAGCGGCGCGCGCCGCGGTGATCGCCGATCGAACCTCGCGTGCCTGGATGGCCAGGGATCGCGTGCTCGTGGCGATCGGCCCGGACGAGCAAGCCGAACAAGTCGTGCGCGCGGGCAAGCGTGTGGCGGACGCGCTGGATGCGCAGTGGACGGTCGTGTACGTGGAAACGCCGGATCTGTTGCGCCTGTCGAGCGTGGAACGCAATCGAAGGATCGACCTGCTGCGGCTGGCCGAGTCTCTTGGTGCGGAGACAGTGACCCTCGACGGTCCGTCTGCGGCGCAAGTGCTGCTCGACTATGCGCGTACCCGCAACGTCACGCGGCTGGTGATCGGTGCGGCCAAGCGCCGCGGCTGGCGAGCCTGGTTGCGACCCTCCACGACGACGGAAGTCGTGCGCAAGGCGCGTGGCTTCGACGTCCTCACGATCGGCGTCGCAGATCAGGCACGCGCGCCGGAGCAGCGCGACTCGACTGTACTGTCCGAAGCACCAATGCCGACGCAGTGGCGCAGGTATGGCTGGGCTCTTGCGACTTCGCTGATCTGCACTGCTGTCGCCCTCGCCATGCGCCCGTATTTCGAAGAGGCGAACATCGTGATGGCCTACGTGCTCGCCTCGACCATTGCGGGAGTCCGGTTTGGCCGGGGTCCGGCGATCGCGGCGGCCATTGTGAACGTGCTCGCCTTCGATTTTTTCTTCGTGCCCCCGCTCTTTACCTTCTCGGTTTCCGACTTCCAGTATCTGCTGATGTTCGCGGTGATGCTGACCGTCACGCTGATCATCGCCAACCTTATGGCGAGCGTGCGCCAGCAGACCCGCGTGGCCGGCGCGCGCCAGCGCCGCACAGCGGCGCTGTATGCGATGAGCCGCGAGCTCGCCGCGACGCGCGGCGTCACGAGCATGGCGCAGGTCGCGGTCCGCCACGTCGCCGAAGTATTCGACTGCACTGCTGTCGTGTTGCTTCCGGACGTGAACGGGCGGCTGCACTATCCGCGCGAATTGCCGCTCGACAGATCGTTCGTCAAAGCTGACTTGTCCATCGCCCAGTGGGTCGTCGATCACGGCAAGCGTGCGGGTCTCGGCTCCGATACGTTGCCGGCTGCGCCGGCCTTGTATGTGCCGTTGAGTGACGAGCGCCAGCGCCTCGGCGTGCTGGCGGTGCTGCCGGAAAACCGCCGGCGCATTCTGCTTCCGGAGCAGCGCGACCTGCTGGAAACCTTCGCGGGCCAACTGGGATTGGCGATGGAGCGCGCGCAGTTGGCCGAGCAGGCGGAGACTGCACGTGTGTCCGCCGAAACCGAGAGCCTGCGCAACACCTTGCTCGCTTCGATATCGCACGACCTGCGCACGCCGCTCGCGGTGATTGCGGGGGCGAGCAGCACGCTCGCCGAGCATGGCGACGATCTCGACGCCGCGTCGCGCACCTCGCTGGCGCGCTCCATCGAGACCAAGGCCCGCGACATCTCCGAGTTGGTGTCGAACGTGCTGGACCTGATGCGCTTCGAGTCAGGACAGATCGCCCTACGCCGCGACTGGGACACGCTCGATGACTTGATCGGCGCGGCGCTGGCTCGCGTCGAGGAGCGTCTGCGTCAGTATCCGGTCAGCGTCGATCTGCCCGCCGATCTGCCTGCCGTGCATGTCGATGCAGATCTCATCGTGCAGACATTTGCGAATCTGCTGGACAACGTTGCGAAATACACGCCGCCAGGGACTGCCGTGCGCATCTCCGCACGCGAAGATGAAGATTGGGTGCAGGTGACGGTGGACGACGAGGGTCCGGGCCTGCCGACGCTGGGGCGCGAGCGGCTGTTCGACAAATTCCAGCGAGGTCACGACGAGGGCACGGTCGGCGGTGCAGGACTCGGGCTGGCGATCTGTCGTGCAATCGTCCGCGCCCATGGCGGGGATATAGCGGCAGGCGACCGTCCCGGTGGCGGGGCTCGATTGCAGTTCACATTGCCAACGCGCGAACCGTCATGACACAGGCGATGCACTCGATCCTCGTGATCGAGGACGACCCGGCAATTCGCAACGTGCTGCGCGTGCTGCTGCAGGCCGAGCACTACCGGGTCGTCGAGGCTGCAACTGCTGCGCGCGCCGTCATCGAAGCGCGCAGCCATCGGCCCGACTTGTTGCTGGTCGATCTCGGGCTGCCTGACGGCGATGGCCTCAAGGTGATTCGCGATGTGCGTACATGGTCGGCGGTACCGATCGTCGTGCTCTCGGCACGAACGATGGATGCGCAGAAAATCGCCGCACTGGACGTAGGAGCTGACGACTACGTCACCAAACCTTTCAGTGCGCCGGAATTACTGGCGCGCGTGCGAGCTGCGCTGCGCCGGAACGCGCGCGGTGCAGAGCAGCTGCCGTTGTTTCGACTCGGCGGCGTCGAGGTTGACCTCGTGCGCCGGCAGACGCGTGGCAAGGACGGCGAGATTCATTTGACGCCGCTCGAGTATCGCGTGCTCGAAAGCCTCGCTCGGCATGCGGGGATGATCGTTACCCAGGCGCAACTGATGCGGGAAGCGTGGGGTCCGGGTCGGCAGGGAGACAGCAGCAGTCTGCGCGTGTGCGTGCGCAATCTGCGCCAGAAGATCGAGCCGAACGCGTCACAGCCCCGTTACATAGTCACCGAAGCCGGACTGGGCTATCGACTGCGCACCGACGAATCGATCTGAGCACGTCTGTGCTCACAACTCCGTCTGGCTGCCGACCTCGAGAAGCCGATGACTGGGCACGTCGAAATGACGATATGCGAACTGGCTATTGCGGGCCATCAACGCGAACAGCCGCTTGCGCCACATCGCGAATCCCTTCTTGCCCGTCACGAGGGGCGTGTCACGGCCTACGATGTAGACAGTGCTGCCCGGTTCGAACTCCACCCCGTGCTCTGCGGCCAGCCGCAGCGCCGCTATCGTGTTCGGTTGCTCCATGAAGCCATAGCGCGCAACGACTCTGAATATGCCGGCGGCAATCGGTTCGACGGTGATCCGCTCCTCAGGGGTGACACGCGGCACTTCAGTGCGTGCGAACGTCAGTATGACGATGCGTTCGTGCAATGTTCGCTGGAACTGCAATTGCAGCGTCAGCGCTCGTGGCAATGCGCTCGCCTCGCCGGTCAGGTAGACCGCCGTGCCGGGAACACGATTCGGCGGATCCGATTTCAGAGATTCCAGGAACTGAGCCAGCGGGACCTGCTGGCGCGCGATTGCCCAGTTGAGCAAGCGGCGACCGTCGCGCCAGGTCGCCATGATCGTGTACATCAGCGCTGCGATCGCGATCGGAATCCAGCCGCCGTCGAGCACCCGCAGGCTGTTTGATGAGAAGAATGCAAGGTCAATGATGCTGATCACGGCCAGCAGCGCCAGGGTACCCAGCCGGTATTCGCGCTGCTGAATGTAGGCGAGCAGCAGCAGCATGCCGCCCGCCAACAGCATCGTTGCGGAGACGGCGATTCCGTAAGCGCCTGCCAGGGCCTCCGAGGAGCCGAAAGCGACCACGAGAATGACCGTGCCGGCGAACAGGACCCAATTCATCGCCGGCACGTAGATCTGCCCGATGGCCGTCGCCGACGATTGCAGAATGCGAATGCGCGGCAGATACCCGAGATTGAGCGCATAGCTCGCCACTGAGAACACGCCGGAAATGACGGCCTGCGATGCGATGATCGTCGCGGCGGTTGCGAGCACGATCAGCGGCGAGAGCAGCCATGAGGGCGCCAGCAGATAGAACGGATTCTCGATCGCGCTCGGCTGCAGCAGGAGCAACGCGCCCTGGCCGAAGTAGTTGAGCGTCAACGCCGGCAATACCAGCCAGAACCAGGCACGGCGAATCGGAAGACGTCCGAAATGGCCGATGTCAGCGTAGAGGGCCTCGCCGCCCGTCACCGCCAGGAAAACTGCCGACAGTGTCCTGAAGCCCTGCCAACCGTTCTCGACAAAGAAGTTGGCGGCGTAGAGCGGATTGAGAGCCGCGAGCACCTCGGGTGCTCTGACGATGTGGGCCAGTCCCAGCAGACCCAACACGAGAAACCAGACGATGATCACCGGACCGAACAACCGCCCGACGGCTCCGGTGCCGTGCCGCTGCACGGCAAACAGTCCCGTCAATATCGCCAGCGTGACGGGCACGACGTAATCGTGGAGCTGCGCGTTCAGCACGACCAGGCCTTCGACCGCGCTCAACACCGAAATCGCCGGCGTGAGGACGCCGTCGCCGAAGAACAATGCCGCGCCCAGCAGACCGGCCGCCGCCACGGGTTCCCAGAGCCGCCAATTGCGAGTTGCATTGCCCAGCAGTGTGCTCAGCGCGAGCACGCCGCCCTCGCCGCGATTGTCCGCTCGCAGCATGAGCAGGACGTACTTGATCGTGATCACGACGATCAGTGACCAGATGATGAGAGACAGCACCCCCAGCACGTTCGGCGCCGACAATTGCACGCCGTTCGGTGCCGTGAAGCACTGACGCAGGGCATAGAGCGGGCTGGTGCCGATGTCGCCGAAGACGACGCCCAGCGCGGCGACGGTCAGCAGCCGGATCCGGCGCGGATCTTGTGCCAGTGAGGAGTGAGCCGTCGGACTCGAGGCGACTTCGGCAAGCTCGGCAGGCTGGTTCATGGAAGCAGGAGTCCGTACGCAGACACGCAAGCCTAGCGGCGCCCCTGTAAGGATTCCGTAAAGATATGGTCGCTGGGCGGGTCGAGTAGACGATTGACACGCTATCCACTTTACTGGACAGTTCGTCCAGTATGAAGGAACGCGCGCCCGCCTCCCCTCCCGACATCAACTCCCGCATCGCCCGCCGGGTGCGCGACTTGCGCACGCAGCTCGGCATGACGCTCGACGAGCTCGCCGGGAAATGCGACGTCAGCCGCTCGATGCTGTCGCTGGTGGAGCGCGGCGAAAGCAGCCCGACGGCCGTGGTACTCGAGAAGATCGCCACCGGCCTGGGCATTGCACTCGCCGGCCTGTTCGACGACACGAGTACCCCCGCGAGCCCACTTTCCCGTCGCGCCGAGCGCACGACGTGGCGCGACCCGCAGTCCGGTTACTTGCGACGGAACATCTCGCCGGCCAACTACCCTGCCCCGGCTCAGATCGTGGAAGTGATCCTGCCCGCAGGCGCGCGCGTGGCTTACGAAAGCGGCGCACGCGAGGTGGGCCTGCATCAGCAGCTCTGGATCCAGGAAGGCGCCATCGAAGTGACGATCGGCAACGTCACTCACCGTCTCGTGAAGGACGATTGCCTCGCGATGCTGCTCGACGAGCCGATCACATTCCGCAACCGTACGCGCAAGGCAGCGCGTTACATCGTGGTGCTCGCCTCCGAGCGCCCGCGGCCGACGAGGCGATGAGCCATGGCGCACGAGGTCGACGTCAGCGCGATCCAGAAGTTCGGCGAGTACGAGCTGCAGGCACTGAGCGACGTGCTGATCGATTGCGTGGAAGGCGGCGCGTCAGTGAGCTTCATGCTGCCGATGACGCGCGGCAAGGCGCTGGCCTACTGGCGCGACGTGGCCGCAAGTGCGACGCGCTGCGAACGCATCGTGCTGGCAGCTTACGATGGGACACGGAACATCGTCGGCACGGTGCAAGTCGTGTTCGCGCAGCCGGAGAACCAGCTGCATCGAGCTGACATTGCGAAGATGCTGGTGCATCGGCGCGGGCGACGGCGCGGAGTCGGTGCAGCGTTGCTGATAGCCGCGGAACGTCATGCGCTGAGATCCGGCAAAACGGTGCTCGTGCTGGACACGGCCTCGGACGATGCCGAGCGGCTGTACGTGAGGCAGGGCTGGCGACTCTGCGGCCGCATCCCCGACTACGCCTTCATGCCGGACGGCGCGCCCTGCGCCACCGCGGTCTACTACAAATCACTGCGCGGCCCGTGAGGCGCGACGACGGCCCAATTGCGTCGCGCCACCCAGGCCGCGCGTGACATCCATTGCGGGGTCGCGAAAGTACGGCAGAGCAAAAATTTGGCCATACGCGAACCCCAAGCACGGGAGATATGGTGCGCTCGGCCGCGCGCTGCCGAATCGGCAGCTACTACCCAATTTGCGCGTCCGGCCTACCCATATTTCGGGAGTCGGGACTACCGTGGCGCGAGCACGTTCGGGCCGCCATGATGGGCCCATGAAACGTGGATCGATCGTTGCGCTGCTGCTAGCGCATTTGACAGTCGCGAGTGCCCGTCCCGAGCTGCCGGCGGCGGGCCTCGATGCGCTCTACCCGGCGTACCTGCGAATTCCAGGGTCTGCGGGCCGCATGCTGATCTTCGGCGGCGAAGGCGCGGATGCGAAGGCGAACGACGCCATTTACGAGCTCGCGTTCGAACGTGCGACCGCGTCTGTGACATGGACGGCGCGAGGTGTGCTCGCTGTCGCGAGGCGCGAGCCGGAAATTGCGGTCTTTCCCAGCACCAATGTTGTCGCCATCGTCGGCGGCTTGAGCACGCAGGGCTCGCCGCTGAATGCGATCGAAACGTTCGACTACGCGACGGGCAAGAGGACGTCGATCGCGGCCAAGCTGCCGGCCGGTCTCGTGCACCACCAGGTCGTGCCCTGCGGTACGGGTGCACGCGTGCTCGTCATCGGCGGCGATGACGGACACGCCGCGGTCGCAAGCCTGACTGTCGTCGCACTCGACGCCGCGACTGTCGAGCCACTTCGCGACACCGCTGGCCGCAAGGTCACGCTCAGAGCCGCACGCAGTTTTGTCAGTGCTGCCTCGATCGACGACGCGAACAGCAAGCTGCTCGTTGTCGGTGGAGAGACGCGCGGTGGTGCCGCCTCGAACATCGGCGAGATCATCGAAGTCACAGCGGAGTGCGTAGCGCAACGGATCAGAGCGACGTCTTCTCTTCCCGAGCGACGAACACGTGGCGCCCTGACCCGAACCGGCAACGATTCGGCGATCTACTACGCCGGCTGGAACGGCGATTCGCTCGCGCTCGATTCATTCGTGTACGACGCAGACGCGAACTCGTGGCAAGTCGGCGCGCCGCTGCCGCCAGGCTACGGACGGATGCGTCCGCCGCATGCGGTAATGGACACGGTCATTGCGATCGCAGGCGGTGATGTCGGCGCATTGCACGGGCCAGCCGTCCCCGCCACGAATTGGGCGGTGTACTTTCCGGAGAACGGCGGCGAATGGACGCCGGGCGACGCACCGAAGCTGATGCATCACCCGCGCGTCGGCAATGCGCTGGCGTTTCTGGATGGTGCGCTGATCACGGTGTTCGGCAAGAACACGACGGCCGCACAGCCGTTCGCGGGTCTCGACGCGCCCGAATGAAGACTATGCGTGCGCCGAGATGACGTTCAGCAGCTCGCGCGATACGCGCTCGTCGATCTCCGCCGCGTGCGACAACTGCACGGGGTAGCGCACGATCGCATCGACGCTGGAAGCCGAGAAGCGCAACTGCACTGATGGCTGCGGATCGCCGGTCTCGGATGCAGACGCGGCCTTCTGGATCTCGCGAGTCTGCCGCACGATGTCGTCGTGATAGTCCGCGATCACCCGGGTCACGGCCTCGAGCATCCTGTCCTTGAGAGCCCCGTAGTCCGCACCCGTCGGCAGGCTGAACGTCACTTCGTGCCATGCCAGATTGAGGCCTGCGATCTGTTTGAACAGTCCGCCGGACGACTGGAAGATGATCGAGTTCGCGAACGCCACGACGCGACCGGTCGGCGCCATCTGCCCCTCGCCGGCCACCTCCATCAGGTGCAGGCGAACCAACCCCATCTCGATGACCTCACCCGTGACCGTGCCGATCTGCACGCGGTCGCCGACGCGGATGCCGTATTTACCGATCAGGAAGAAGTAACCGACGATCGAGACCAGCACGCTCTGCATCGCCACCGCCAGACCGGCCGTGATCAGACCGGCAAACGTGGCCAGCGAGCCGAGCTCAGTCACGAAAGTCGAGGCCACGATCGCCACGACCAGCGACCACAGAACGATCCGCTGCAGCAGCAACAGGCGTGAGCGACGCCGCGCCTCGTGCACATACCTGTACGCGGCGCGACGCCAGAGGTGCGCGATCAGAAACACGGCTGCCAGCAAGCCCGCGAACAACAGCACGCGCAGTCCCAGCGCTTCGAGCGCTTCCCGATATTGCTTGTTGGTCGCCTCACGCCAGTTGACCAGGTTGCGGCGGTATTGGTCGAGCAGGACGCTGGCCTTGTTCAGCGGCGTCACGATGGCGGACGTCTGCGAAAACAGCCACGCGAGCGTGTCGTATTGATCGCGCGCGCCACGCAGAGTCGTGCCGTTGGTCGAATCCGCCTGGACCGCGAGCGCGTCGCCACGATCCGCCAGGCGCTTCAACTGGTCGAGCGGCGACTTGCTGACGGTGGTGAACGTCTGTTGCAGCTCGGCCGTGCGCTGATCGATCTGGGCGATCGTGGCCCCCTTGGCCGAAAGCCGGAGCACCGCGGTCGCCAGGTCCCAGATGCCGAACCGACGCAGCGAGCTGCCGGCCACTGACTCGTCAGTCGACGCTTCCTCGTCCGTCGCGGTCGACGTCACCGGAGCTGCGCGCGCCCCGCTTGCAGCAGGAATGGAAGCCGCGATCGCATCGATATGCGCCTTGAGCGCATTCGCGCCAAAGCCCGTCGAATCGGTTTCGTTGGCGAACTGCGCCATGTTCGTGAGCATGTTGCGCCGGGCGTTCACGAGATCGAGCTGCCCCTTCAACACCGAGATCCGGGTTTGCACCGTCGCTTGATTCTGCTTCGGCGTGCTCGCCAGCTGGCGCTTGTTCGCCTCGATCTCCTCTTCGATCGACGCGCGCTGATCATCCAGCTGCTTGCGCTGCCGGCTCAGCGACTGCTCCGACGCGGCCTCCTCCGCTTCCTTCTTCACGCCCGCTTCGCTGCTCAACAGCTCGGCGTTGGCACGCGCGAAGTCGAATGCCAGCTTCATGATCTGGTCAGCGGTCTGCCGGTTCGCGTACAGGATCAGCAGGTCGCTCGGTTGCGTGGCCGCCTGCTGCTGGGCGCCGAGCGTGCGATACCAGTCGACGGTCTCGTCGAGAATCTGCACGACCTGGTCGCCGGTCATCACGGCCCGCGTTTCGGCCGCGGGTGCGGCCGGCTGGGTCGGCGCGTCCGCGGCCTGGGCGGCGAACACGGCGATGCCCGTGGCGAGGGCTAGTGCAAGTCTGAGGTGCATAGGGGAGGCTATTCTATAGCTCCCCCACGCTGGACGGGTGTCAGTCGTTGTTCTGCTCGAACAGCGGCACGACGTTGGCGCGAGCGGAAGGCTCGCGCGCGTTGCGCAGGTGCAGGCGATAGCGCAGGTCGCCCAGCTCCAGCACATCGGTGTCGTGCATCAGGTGCTGGCGCACCTGCTCGCCGTTCACGAAGCAGCCGTTGGTGCTGCCCGCGTCCTCGACGATGATGCCGTTCGGCCCGATGAGCAGCCGCGCGTGATTGCGGCTGACCATCTTCGAATGCAACGCGATGTCGTTCTCGGCGGTGCGCCCGATCGTCAGCATCGTGCCGGTGAGATGGATGACCTCGCCGGAATGCTCGATCGGCTCCAGCACCCACTCGCTTTCTTCCGCCCCCGCCGGCGCTGCCTTCTCGCCGATGCGGCTGACGTCGCGACGGATCGCCGCGAGTGCCTCGGAATGCACGGCCAGGTCGGCTTCCAGCTCTTCGATCTTGTGATCGCGGCGGAAAATCTCTTGCGTAAGCTGCTTGGAGCGGGTGCGGGCTTTCTCGCGCTGATCAGACATGATCGCGCACTCGTCATGTGCGGTCTGCAACTGCGCGCGGAGGCCCTCGACGACTTGCTCTTGTGCAGCGACGTCGTCCTCGAGCCGTTGAATGTTGGCAGCGGCGGCCACGAGTTGGTCGCGCAGCGTGCCGATCTCGTCGGCCCGCTCCTGCGCCAGCTGTTCGCTGGACTGTGCGTCCGTCTGCGCGCCGCTCAGCTCTTCGCGCAGCTTGGCGACGGCCGCGACAGTGCGCTCGAGCTCGGCGGTACGCGTCGCGAGATCCTTGGTGAGATTCTGGGTCGCCGGGAACAAGCCGTCGCGCTCTTCAGTCAGCGCAATGATCTGGGCGTGTGCAGTGTCCCGCTCCGCGATGACTGCGTCGCGTTTACCTTCGACTTCACGCAGCTGTGCTTCCAGTTCGGCTCGGCGCCGCTCCTCTTCGCCACGAGCCTTTACGGCGACGGTGACTTCGCGATGCGCATCCTGCGCGCTGCTTTCGGCCGCCTGCAGCGAGCCGCGTAGCGCCTCGATCTGTTGCGCGAGCTTGGCTTGCCGGCGCTCTTCCTCAGCCAGCGCGTTCTCGCGCTCCTGCAACAGCGCGCGATTGGCATTCAGCGCTTCCTCGGTCGATTCAAACTTCGTCTTCAGATCCGCGCTGGTCGCCAGCTCGCTGCGCAAGCGTTGATCGAGATCATCGCGAATCGTGACGACTTCATCGATCGTGCGCGCATGCTGCTCGACCATCGCGCGCAGCCGGTCGTGTTCGGTCAGCTTGGCAGCGAAACGACGCGCCAGCTCGGCCGCGCTGGCCTTCTCGGTGCTCAGCGTTCGCTCGGAGATGGTGACAGTCTTCGCATGATTGTCCTGCAGGTCCTTGAGCTGCACTTCCCGCCGCTGCAACTCTTCGCGCAGCTGCTTCTCCGTACGCTGCGCCATCTCGTCGGCGAGCGTGCGATGCTCGGCGAGGCGTGCACCCTCCGACGCGAGCGCTTCGATACGCGCCGCATGCTGATCGCGTTCGGCCTGCAAAGCATCGTTGCGCTTCAGCAGCAGCGCGTTCGCGTCCTGCGCCTTGACGATGTCCGCTTCCAGATCGGCAATGCGCTTGAGAATACGATCGATGTTGACCGTGAATGCTTCCGGCGCCGGCGCGGTCCTGGCGACGTTGATGCTGCGAACTTCGGTGGGCGCCTGATGCGACGCCGACTCGACGATCTCGTCGATGTCGCGCAATGCTTCGACGGTCCACGTGTCGGTGCGCGACAGGTTCTTCTGACTCTCCACCAGAGTCGCTTCGTACGCTTCGACGTCGAGCACCGGCAATACGTCGGTGCGATCGAGACTGCTGACCTGGGTATCCGCGACAGTGGTTCGTGTTTGCATAGTCAACTCGAAATGGTCTCGCCGCGAGGAATGTTGTTACTTGCAGCGGGGGTGCCGCGAGTATGCACTGTTCCAATGAGCGCGCCATCGGGACATTCGGGCGTACTACGTTATGCTTGTAGGCATTTTTTGTGCATCACGATGTGACATATGGTTCATCTTCTTCGCGCCTTCGCCGCAGTTTTCGCGCTCGCCGCGCTCTACGACCCGGCTCTTGCGGCCGAATCCGCCAGGACGCAGGTCCTGCTGGTCGGCACCTATCACTTCTCGAATCCCGGCAAGGACCTCAACAATGTAAAGGCCGTCGACATCCTGGCGGCGGCGCGGCAGCAGGAGCTCGCCAAAGTCGTCGCGAGCCTCGCGCGATTCGCGCCGACACAGGTCGCGGTCGAATGGCCGGCGCAGCTGGTCAATGAACGCTATGCGCAATTCCGCGCCGGCCAACTACCGCAGTCGCGCAACGAAGTCGTGCAGCTGGGTTTTCGTCTGGCGCGCGAGCGGGGTCTTGCGAACGTGCAGGGGCTCGACGTCGATGGCGATTTCCCGTTCGAAGCAGTCGACGCCTGGGCGCGCAAGCATGGACGCGGCGCCGAGATCGACGCGATGCTCGCCGGCGGCGCCAAAGAGACGCAACACATCTCGGAGTTGCAGGAGCAGACCTCGATCGGCGGCGTGCTGCGTGAGTTGAATACTCGCGAGTCGATCGAGCGCAACCACGCGTTCTATCCGCCGATGTTGACGATGGGCAGCGGCGACGATCAGCCGGGCGTGAACGTGCTGTCGGCCTGGTACACGCGCAATCTCGCAATCTGCGCGCGCTTGCTCCAGGCGATCAAGCCTGGCGATCGCGTCGTAGTCTTCTACGGGCAGGGCCACATCTATCTGCTGCAGCAGTGCCTGCGCGAGCAGGCGGGCGTGCAGCTCGTCGACCCGTTGAGTTATCTCGCGGGGACTTAGCCGCCGAGGATTGTGATGACGCGGCCGAACGACCAGTACGCCGCGATCGTGCCGATGGCGTAGAGCGCCGGCGTGCGCGCCATCACGAACGTCGGCCAGCGCGCCAGCGCACGATAGAGTCCGAACGCGAGCGTGACGACGAACAGCTGACCGATCTCGACACCGGCGTTGAACGTCAGCAGCGCGATCGAGAGATGTTGCTGCGGCAACCCGATCTCGCGCAGCGCGCCCGCGAAACCCAGTCCGTGCACGAGCCCGAACAGAAATGCGACGAGCGCCGGCCAGCTACGCGACAGCGTACGTTGTCCGTGTAACGCCTCGGCCGCGACGAGCACGATGGACAATGCGATCGTCGCCTCGACTGGCGGCGAACGCAGCGTCAGCAATCCGAGTGCGCTGAGCGCAAGCGTCAAGCTGTGCGCGAGCGTGAATGCGGTAATCGTGAACAGCAGCTGCCGATTGAAGCCGACCAGGAACAGCAGCGCGAGCACGAACAACAAGTGATCGAAGCCGGTCAGGATGTGCTCGACACCGAGCACGGTGTACGCGCGCCCGATCTCGCCCATACCGCGCTTGTCTTCGGCCGAGCCGTACATCTGCGCGGTCTTCTGCGCTGACGTGAACGTGTAGACGCGCTTCTGGCCGTCGAGCCAAAACACCTTCAGCATCATCGCCGAGTACGTCTCGCCGACGCCTTCGATCGCGAGCGTGCCGCGGAGTCCATCAGAGCCACAGCGAACCATGCCAGCGTCCACGACACCTGCATCCGGCGTGCCCGCCTCCACGACGCCGTTGTCGATGCTGCATCCTTGCGGCCAGACGAGCTTCAGCTCCTGGCCCGGCGGCACGTTGCCGCTCGCGGTCCATTGCCACAGGAACTCGCCGGGAGCGCTCTCGCGGAGCTCCATCTCCGCCATCGTCATCTCGTGGGCAAAGGCCGCACTCGACAGCAAGCCGAGCGCTGCGAGCGCCCACAGGAATACGGCGCGCAGCAGTCCTCTCATCGTTGCTTCTTGGCCTCGACCTTGATCGTGTACTTCTTCGCGAGCGCGCGCACGGCAGCGCTGCGTTGCTCCTGAAGCGTGGCATCGACCCAGTCGTGGTGGATCGCGTCCTTGATCGCATCGAAGTCCGCAGGCCGCGGCTTGCCGATCGATTCGAGACGCATGGCGCGCCAGCCATCCTTGGTCGCAAGCGCTCGCCATTCGCCGACCGGGCTGGCATCGAGCGCAGTCGCAAACTCCACGCCGTAGCTCTGCACCAGATTTTCGCGCGGCCGGTTCTTGAACAGGCGCAGATCGGCCTTCGCATCCGCGCCCGGCGTCCCGGCGTTCAGCGCGCCGACGAAGGCGCGCACGGCGTTCTCGGACTTGTCGCCGACCAGGATGGCCTCCTGGAAATCGTAGCGCGCCGGCTCGTCGTACTTCGCGCGATTCTTCTCGAACCATTCGCGCAGGACTTTGTCGTCCCAGGGCGGCAGCTTGGTGCCGGCGTCGATGACGCTGAGCTGCTTGAAGATGACCCGCTCGCGGATCATGTCGTCGCCCTTGTCGAGCTGCAGCGAGAGACCCTCGCGGTACAGCACTTCGTTCTCGATGAATACACGGCGCAGCGCGTACAGCTCGTCGGCACTCGGGTCGTGTCCCCGCGCCTGCTTGAAGACTTCGCGCGCGCGCGCATCGACGTCGGTGTCGATGACGATCACGCGTGGATCGTCGTTGCGCGAGACGATGAAGTGATCGGCGGCGAACAGCACGCCGCCGAGAATGATGAAATGCAGCAACGGCTCGCGCAGCCATCTTGGGATGGCTGCGCGGCCGTTCGCTGCTGACTGTCGGCTGACAGTGGTCAGTAGCTGCGTGGACATCGCGGGTCAGTTCACTCCCGCGACGCGCGTGCCACCCTTGACTTCGATGTAGATCGGATTGCTGTAGAACCACAGGTCCGCCCACGCCGCGACGTCGAACGCCACCATCTTCTGGCCGTTCACGACCGGCAGGTGCGACGGACAGCCGTTGAATTCGTCGGTGCCAGTCGCATTGCACGGGATCTTCAGGTTGGCACCCGCCGGAATCGTGTCGGTACCGCCGGGTACGCTCGGATTGACGCGGCCCGCGTTCGTGTTCAGATCCGGCAGCGGATTGCCGTCGGCGTCCGTCTCGAACGGCACCAGCGCCGGCAGATTCGAACCGCGCAGACGCACGTACTGCGAAGCGTTGACGTGCGGAATGCGGAACGTCATGACGCGGAACTGCCCGTCAGCTTTCTTCCAGTTGCTGCTGCTGAAGGTGCGCACCACGGAGGCCGTCGTGTTCTTCGCACCGGCGGGCACCGTGTCCATGTTCGGGTTCTGGATCCAGGTGTTCGGCCACTGGCCTGCATAGTCCGGCGAGTTCGGGCTCTTGTAGCCGCTGACCATGCCGCGGATCACGTCGATGTGATCGAGCACCGGCTTGTTCAGCGGCTGATCGATACCGACCTGCGCCAGCGACGGATTCGCGAACGAGTACGGCGAGTAGTTCGTGCCCGACGGATCGCGCACGGCGATCGCGATCACGACTTCCTGACCCGGCTTCACGACCAGCTTCTCGCCCATCGTCACGCAGTTGCCGAAGTTCACATCGGTGTTGTTCGCCGCCGCGAGGAACGTCGAGGTCTCCAGCAGCAGGTTGCCGAGCCAGTCGTTCAACTTCGTGTCGGCGCAGGCCACGAACGCCAGGCGATCGATCAGCTGGCCGCTCGCGGCGAACGCGTTGCCGGTGCGCAGACCATCGACGATCTCCTGCGGCTTCATCACGTCCTGAGCCTTCGAGTGGCCGTGGCCGTCCTGGTCGTGGACCATGACGAACGTGCGCTGGTATTCGCCGGGATAGAAGTCCTGGGTCGAACGCCGGTCGTCCGGTCCGAACATGCCGCGGTTGTGCCAGTCGGAGCTGGCGAAGAACCACCAGTTGCGGCCTTCGCCGAGCAGCGCGTCCCACACGCCGCCGATCTGCGCGCCATACACGCCAGTGCCACCGTAGGTCGTGCCGCCGACCGAGTCGACGTTCACGCCGGCGATGTTGTTGCGACGGATCGTGTACTCGCCGCGGGCATCGGACGCGCCGTGACCCGGCTGCGTCTCGAAGCCGAACGCGATCTTCGGCCCGGCGTTGTTGAAGTCGCGCAGGCTCTCGATGTTGTAGCCGTTGTTGCCGTCCGGATTGAACGGTCCGGCGCGCTCGAGGTGCGCCGGCACGTAGTAGCTGCCGTCGCCCGCGTTCTGTTTCATCCACTTGATGGCTTCGACGGTCTTCGCGTGACCGCGGGTGCCGACGCCGGCGCCCGACAGCGGGATCAGCTTCTGCGCGGTCGCATCCCAGTTCGGGTCGGCCGCGTTGAGGCTGCCGTCCACCGAGCAATCCCAGTTGTTGCCCTCGGCGCCGCCGACGACCGTGTTGCCACGGCTCTTGTCGGTGTCGCCGCGATCGAAGCAGTACTCCCACTTGGCGAGCGCATCGGCATTACCGATCGGCGTGTAGCCGGGACCGGTCGGCAGCTTCTGCTTGAAGATTGCCTCGGGCACCTGCCCGCTGATGACGGACATCGAGCTGTGCTCGTGGCCGGCGACCACGGATTCGATGCCGATGAACAGCGGCTTGCTCTTCAGCGCCGAGAGATATTCGACGATCGGATACTGGAATTCCTGAATCGATTCCCAGCGCCACATGTTCGGACACGGCGGCGTGCTGCCCGCGGGGCACTGCGCGTCGGCGACCGGCGAGGGCGTGCCCTTGGGCTGCACGCTCGGAATGCTGTTCACCCAGGTCGTGTTCGGGCCGAGGATCGTGCCGTCCTGCTTGGTCACCAGTGGATACGCCGGCGTCGCGAGCGTCGCGTCTTCGGCGAGCGTGCAATTGCGATTGCCGTTGCCGCCGTGGCCGGCCTGCACGAACCAGTCGAGGCCCCACGGCGTGTCCTGCTTGTCGGTCGCCTTCTTGACCAGCTTCTGCATCGAGATCGAGCCGTCGGAGCAGGTCGTGTGGTTGTGGAAGTCGCCGGTGACGTAGTTGCCGGGCGCTTTACCCTGCAAGCCACCGCCGTACGCGGCGCCCATCGTTGCGGCGCTGAGCGCGGTCGCGACTGCCAGCGCGACGCTGCTCTTGTTGAATCTGCTCATAGGAAAAGGCACCTCTGGTCGGATCAGGTGAAGGACGAATTCGACGCAGCGTTTTGTAACGGCCGAATGTGACCGATGCATGAAGGACGCGTGACTTCTATGGATCTGTAATCCGCGCCTTCCTAGAATGGCCGGACCATGCAAGAAGTCGTCGGACTTTTCCCAACACCTTTCATGCGAGTGCCGGGCGCATTGCGAGCGGAGCTCGTGAGCGGACTGGTTGCTCATTTCAGCGCGCGCGCCGCGCAGGAGAACAATTCCTCCGCCAACCTGGCACATACCGCGATGCTCAAGCCGAGCGACAGTCCGCTGCTGGTCGAAGCCGCGAGTGCCATCACGCCACTGCTCGCCGACTTCGGTGCGCTGCTGTTCGGCGAGCCGCTCGGCTGGTCTTTGAAAGAAATGTGGGTGAACGTGCTCGACACGGGCGGACGGCAGGCCATGCACAATCACGCCAACAGCTTCATCTCAGGCGTCGCTTACCTCACGCGCACGCATACGGAAGCGCGCACGGTGTTCATGCGGCCGCTCGGCGGCACGGATTTCTCCTTCAAAAACGATCACGCAGGCGTGCGGACCGGGCCGTACAACGCCGAAAAGTGGATCAGCATGCCGCCCGAGCCGGGCGACGTGGTGCTGTTCCCGAGTTACCTGCTGCATGCAGTGCCGACCAATCCCGGCGAACGGCGCATCAGCCTCGCGTTCAACGCGATCCCGACCCACCTGGACTCGTGGGGCTACAAGATTTCCTTCAGCGGTTGACGTGCGCGATCGGAGAATCGCAGCGCTCGGGCTGATGGTGGCGTCCGGCTTCGCCGGCCTCGGCTACCAGATCGTCTGGACGCAACAGAGCTCGTTGTGGCTCGGACACGAATCCGCCGGCGTTCTGGCCGTGGTTGCGGGTTTCTTCGGTGGGCTCGCTTGCGGCGCGCTGCTGCTGGGACCCCGCATTCAGCGGAGCACGAAGCCCGCGCGCTGGTATGCGGCGAGCGAAGCAATCATCGGTGTGTGGGGCCTGGCGCTCGCTTTGCTGTTCGATCCTGTTTCGGGATGGCTGTTGAATCTGATCGGACCGCAGCCGTCTGCCGCGTGGCATTGGCTGGTGGCGTTCTGCGGGACGTTCTTGCTGCTGTTGCCAGCGACCGCGTCGATGGGCGCGACGTTGCCGGCGATGCAGCGTGTGTTTGGGTCGATACCGGCGCTTTATGCGGCGAATACGTTCGGCGCGGTGCTCGGCGTGCTGGGTGCGGCGTTCTGGCTCGTGCCGGAGTTCGGGCTGGTGCGAACGGCGACGACGTGCGTCGCGCTCAATCTTCTGTGTGCCGTGCTTGCGCTCAAGTTGTTCGACGAAGCGATGCCGGGTACGGAGCGCGTCGAGCGGGACGGGGCGCGACGCGTTCAGATGCTGTTGGCGGCGACGGGTCTGCTGGGAATCGGCTACGAAGTGCTCGTCGTACGCGTGCTGAGCCAGGTAGCCGAGAACACGGTGTACACGTTTGCGATCTTGCTCGCGGTCTATCTCGTGGGCACGGCGCTCGGTGCCGCCGTGTGGCGAGGCCGGAATTCGGACACGCTGCTGCGAGCGCTCGGAGTTGCGTGTCTCCTCGGCGCGATCAGCCTCGCCGTTGCGACACCCATCAAGGAGGTTTTACTTCATGCAATGGGAATGAGCATGCGCTCGGCGTTGTTCGCCGAAGTCACGCTGGCGCTACTCGCATTCCTGTTGCCGACGATCGTGATGGGCGCAGTGTTCAGCCATCTGTGCACGCGTGCTGACGAGCTCGGCGTCAGCTTCGGACAGGCGATCGGCATCAACACGGTGGGTGCCGCTCTCGCGCCGTTTGTCTTTGGCGTGGTGCTAGTGACCAGCGTCGGCTCGAGGCTCTCGCTGCTCATCGTCGCGGCAGGCTATCTGCTACTTGCATCGCCGCGCGCGTGGGTTGCGCCGACGCAGTGGTTGGCTGTTGCCGCTGCCGCCACGTTTGCGTTCTGGGCACCATCACTGATCATCGTCGATGTTCCGGAAGGTGGGCGGATCGTCGGCTACACAGAAGGCGCGATGGCATCGGTGAGCGTCATCGAAGACGCGACGAACGTCGCCACGTTGCACATCGACAATCGGCAGCAGGAAGGCAGCAGTGCAACGAGATTCGCCGATGCGCGTCAGGCTTGGTTGCCGATCCTGCTGCATCCTGCTCCGCATCGCGCGCTGTTCCTCGGACTCGGCACGGGAGTAACTGCGAGGTCGGCGACTGCGGATCCCGGGCTCCAGGTCGACGCGGTCGAGCTGCTGCCGGAAGTCATCAACGCATCCCAGTACTTTGCTAACGGCGAACCGCTGCACGTGATGGCAGCAGACGCACGGCGTTTCGTGCGCGCCAGCCACGAGCGTTACGACGTCATCGTCGCCGACAACTTCCATCCTGCTCGCAGCGGTTCCGGTGCGCTCTACACCGTCGAGCACTTCAGAGCGGTGCGAGAACGACTGGAGGACGACGGGCTGTTCTGTCAGTGGCTGCCGTTGCATCAGCTCGATCTGGACACGATGCGAAGTATCGTGCGCAGCTTCATCGCGGTGTATCCGCGCGGCTACGCGATTCTCGCGACGAACAGTCTTGACACACCGGTGGTCGGACTCGTCGCGCGGCGCGACGATGACCGATTCGACCTGGCGCAAGTTCGTGCGCGGCTCGCGAGTACAACTGTCGCGCAAACCTCGGCGGACTTGGCAATCGGCGACGAACTCGCGTTGCTGGGGACGTTCATCGCGGATTCGCACGCACTGGAGCGCTTCGCAGGAAATGCGCCGATCAACACCGACGATCGCCCCGTCGTGGCGTATCGCGCGCCGCGCCTCGTCTACGCTGCAGATTCCTTGCCGCGCGACCGATTGCTGGATCTGTTGAAACAACTCGCGATCGCTCCAGGTGAGCTGGTCGACTCCGCTGACGCCGGCTGGAGCGCGCGGATGAGTGCCTACTGGTCGGCGCGCAATCGTTTCATCGAAGTCGGACGCGACGTGGCGCCGACGACCGATGTGGAGCAAATGCTGGCGCAGGTACGCGAGGGACTGCTGGGCGTGCTGCGGATCAGTCCGGACTTCCGGCCTGCATCGGAACCGCTGCTGAAAATGGCGGCGGCATTGAACGACCGCGATCCTGCCGCCGCGCACGCGCTGCTCACCGAACTTGCGCGCGTTCAGCCTCTGATCACTGCCTCGAAGTAAACCCACGGCACAACGCGCAGATCTTGTTGCCGTCCGGATCGCGCACGTAGGCCGCGTAGAAGTCCGGGTTGTAGTTCAGCCGCAGTCCTGGCGCGCCATCCGACTCGCCGCCGTTAGCGAGCGCGGCGGCATGAAAATCGTCGACTTCCTTCCAGGTGCGCGCGCGGAACGCGACCATGCTGCCGTTGCCGACATTCGCCGGCTGCTGATCGAACGGCTTGCCGATCCAGAACGCCAGCTCGCGCATGCCATCGTCTTCGTACATCCCCCACCCTGCAGAAACCCGATCCCACGCTGGATCGTTCGTGACTACGCGACGCATGCCGAGCGCGCCGAGTGTCGCGTTGTAGAAGCCAATCGCGCGTTCCAGATCGTTAGTACCGAAGTAGACGTAGCTCAACATCAGGTGCTCTCCGGTCGTGCTCTCCGCTCGTGCGCTCAGCTGCGTGCCCAGGGACGCAGCACGCGCCGCACCGGCGCCGAAACCGTCGCCGCGAGCGCGGGATCGAGCAGCTTGCGCCGTCGCAGATGGCGCAACGCCGTCTGCACGGTCGACTTCGACAGGCCGGTCTTCGTCGCAATCGTCTGCAGACTGACCGACACAGTGTCGCGCCGGCTGCGCGCAGCTTGTCGCAACAGGTACAAGTACACGACGAACGTTGCCGGCCGCCGGTCGTGTCCGACGAGGTCCGGCATCAGCACGTCGATTACATAGGGATCGAGTTGAAAGCGTTCCATGGCAATTATCACTATACCGATTAGCGCCATCGGCGGCACGGCGGCAGCCGCATAATGCGGCCACTGCGATTCGCTCGAGGGGGAGTTAGATGATCACGCAACTGAAGTTCGTAGGCATCCCGACTCGCGACCAGACGCGCGCGCTCAAGTTCTACACCGAGCAGCTCGGTTTCGAGGTCTCGACCGATCAACCGTTCGATGACAAGCAGCGCTGGATCGAGCTGCGCATCGCCAACGCCGCGACGCGCGTCGTGCTGTTCACGCCCGAAGGGCACGAAAGCCGCATCGGCACGTTCTTCAACGGCTCATTCACCTGCGACGACGTGCCGGCGACCTATCGCCAGCTGCGAGCCCGCGGCGTGGAGTTCGTGTCGGGGCCGGAGAAACAGCCGTGGGGCGAGTTCGCGGTGTTCAAGGATCCGGACGGCAATCAGTTCGTGTTGTCTTCGCCGTAAAGTGCGGCGGGGGTCGGCGCATCGACCCCCGCCTCGTCGTCATGGCGTGATGACTTGCGCCGGCAGCATGTGCGCAACCGACGTGCCATCGCCCATCTGTCCGAAGATGTTGTTCTTGCCCCAGCAGAACGCCGTGCCATCCGCGTGCACGGAGCAGTAGTGCTGCTCACCGACGGTCGTATCGATTCCTTTCACCGGCAGCCCAGCGATCTTGTGCAGCGCTTGCGACGTGACTCCGCAATTCACATCGCCGGCGGCGACGTCGCACACGAGGTCCGGCATGCCGATCACGCTGGGCGTGACGAAGCCGAGCTCCAGATCCGTTGCCGCCGCCGCATGAACCTGCGTATCGGCCGCACTGCCGCCACCCCAGCACGCAACGCCACCTGAAGCCGAGTGCGCGCACGTCTCGTTGAAGCCAGCAGCGACGACGTCGACGGCGCCGACGAGCGACGCGCTGTGGAACTGTCGCACGTTCACCGGGCTCGGGAAGAACGCGTTCGGATTGTTGCGCTGGATCTCGCCGAGCCGATTGCCGCCCCAGCATTCCAGCTCGCCCATGTTCGTCGTCGCGCAGGTGTGGTCGTTGCCCGCGGAAATCGTCATGAACGGATTCTGACCGACGACATGAAGCGGCGGATTGATGCTCGCGGTACCGCCCGATTGCATGTTGATGTTGTTGCCCCAGCAGATGGCATTGCCGCGCTCGCTGATGCCGCAGCTATGTCCCTTGCCCGACGACACCTTGCGGAAACGCACCGGCAGATCGCCGAGTATCAACGGCGGCGTCACGCGATGCAGGACACCGGGCTGCGAGCCGCCGCAGCTGCCCGAGCAGCCGAGCTGGTCGAAGTCGTTCGCGCCCCAGCACCACGTGTTCTTGTCGATGTCGATCGCGCAGGTGTGACGAAAGCCGGCATCGAGCGCGATCCAGCGGCAGGAGTGCCCGGCCGGGCAATCGATCTCGCGCGGCCGCGTGCTGCACGGTGCGCTGAAGTTCTGGAGCGGCGGCGGGAACGCGCACGTCTGCGGCGCATTCGTCGTGCCGAGCTGGCCGAACTGATTCGAGCCCCAGCACAGGATCTTGTCCTCGTTGCTCAGCGCGCAGGTGTGTTCCTTGCCGGCCGAGATCGCGAGATAGCCAGCCTTCGATGGGCTGGTGCCGTGGCGGCACATGATGTCGAGCAGGCAGGCGATGATCTCCTTGTTCTTCAGCGGAATCCGCGTTTCGATGCAGGGGATCGGATCGGCGCCGCTCGGCTTGCACGGCAGCCAATCGACCGGCAGCGGAAACGGAAACGACCAGCTCACCTGCTGCGGATCGAGTGCGACGCGCTCGCCGCGCGCATCGAAGCCGTTGAGGAAGAAGCGCGTGCGCTCCTCGTCGATCGGCTCGCTCGTCACCTCCAGGCGAATCGGACTCGTGAGCAATGCGCCGATCGCTTCCTGCTCCTTGGTCAGAAGCTGCAGATCGCTCGCACCGCTCCTCATGTTTGCGAAATGCGCTCGGCCGGTGCCCGACGCGATCGGGTTGCCCTTCAAGTCGAACGCCTGGGCGCGCAGTTCGACTTCGGCGCCGACCGGCAGCGGCAACGAACCTGCAAAACGGTTGTCGACGACGTCGAACACGGCGCCGTCGATCTGCTTGCCGTTCAGATCGAACACACCGACTTCGACTTGATTCGCACCGACCGCGCCGCCTTGCACGACGAAGTCGCCGAACTCCGGCCCGGCGCCGGCTGTTCCAATCCAACAGGCAGCGAGCAACAGCAGCGCTGCAGTGAGCTTTGAGTAACGCATCGCGAGTATCTCCATCGTCCAGTGATGGCTCGCGTTTTAGAGATCGGGCGCCGCGCACAGCACCCGGCAAGTGGGATTGTTTTTCGTTTTGAGTTATGCAGGCACGCG